>Ga0307372_10000057_pt1 | contig 162376 bp, 138 predicted proteins | sample OX1MG_FD_202533 | JGI IMG/M metagenome (GOLD analysis project Ga0307372, IMG submission 202533) | Soil microbial communities from Risofladan, Vaasa, Finland - OX-1 | ecosystem: Environmental > Terrestrial > Soil > Coastal area > Acid sulfate soil | place: Finland: Risofladan, Vaasa...
GGTGATGCAGCGTGGATTGCAAAAGCTCTGGTCCTCAGCCAAGCTGGCAACAAAAGCGGTGCTCACGCACCGCCAGGGATGAGTGCGCCCTTGACAACGCCTTCGTCCTTATCGATGGGCACCCAGCGCTGAGACTGCGCACGATCAAGCTGTGAAGCGTCAGCAACGGCACTCTTCGTTCCAGGAGCTTGAACCGTTCCACGAGTTTGAACCTGGTGCGATGCGTGGACCTGAGCATTCCTGACCAGACCTGTTCCTCTCTGAAGTGAGATAGTTTCAATAGTGGGCTCTCGCGAACAAGTTGAGGCCGTCAGGGCGGGGGCAAATTCGCTGCTGGAGACTGCCAATCGACCGTTGAAGTTCACTCGACCCAACTTCACAAACCGCGGAGAACCGTATGAACAGTACCACCGCTATAAAAGATCCTGTTTGCGGCATGGAGATAGACGTCGTTACCGCAGCTGGGCACACCGAGCACGCTGGACAGACATATTCCTTTTGCAGTTCCAGATGCAAAGAAAAGTTCGATAAGAATCCAGCGCAATACCAGAACAATCATCCGGGAAAGCCGAACAGTGGCCACGGTTGCTGCAGCTAGATCCCAAGGTCGATGAGGTTTTTGGTAGCAGCACGGATGCGCTCGACCCATTCGTCGCAACGGCGCGGAAGAGAATCCCATGATGAACGGCAGTTACGGATGGATGGGTGGCGGGATGTGGATCTGGGCGGTGACCACCTTAGTGGTGGTGGCCCTTCTGGTCTTCATCGTTGCGAAACTATCCAGGAAATAGTCGCACGTTGAATACCCTCATGCGCATCGAGGTGCGAATTGTGATTGGGGAAATGCTCGTCAAAACCTCCGCTGGCAAGACAGTGAGAGAAACTGCAACTGCCTTGCACGCCGCCGTTCGGGCCAATCATTCTTCTAGAATCCATCTCATAGATATCTGAGGAGCATTAAGAGGCAGGCAAGTTGGACGAAGCCGAGGAAGTTTTCGATGTGATATTCCCATCGGGTGACGAGTCGGCCGTAGTTCTGCAACCGGCCAAAGAGCCGTTCCACTTTCCAGCGACGGCGGTAGCGTAGCAACGCATGGCCGTCCTGGGTTTTGTGTTTGTGGTTGGATCGGTTTGGCGAGATCATCTCGATGCCGCATTCACTCATCTGCTCTTCTGTCAGTTCCCAACGGCCCGCCATCAACGCCCGCAGAAACGCCTTGGGCGGCTCCCGTTTCGCAGGGTTAAGTGGACAAAATGTTTATGAAATAGATTCTAGATAAAGGCTCTGCACGCTCATGGCATGCTTGCGGCAGCACTCAATCACTGTTGCCCCCGACTCTGCCTCCCGAAGTACCCGCAGAATCTCCTCTTTCGCATGACCCTTCTTCGCCATATCCTGGCTCCCCTCTTTACCCTCTGAGAACCACGACCAGCAAAATCTCTCAGCCTCAAAGCTGGTGCAGTTTTTGGGTTTTAGGCCAAGACCGAAATCTCTCAACTTACAGCCGGCAAAGTTTTAGGTTCTTTTAGGTCAGTTTAGGTCAAGTCCTGTCGCTGCTCGGTAGATTCAAGCCCGAAATAAATTGGCTCTGCCCTCTTTCTCCATTCGTCGGCATCCTATTATCGAGTATCCGTTCTTCTCGGGACTGATATTGCAGGCGGGGATCCCAGTCGAGAGAATCCCACCCAGAAGCGAATTCTGGAGAATCGTCGATTGAGGCGATCTTATGAAAACTATTTCCGGAATCTCGCTCGCTGTCTTCCTCTTGTCAGTCTCAGCCAGTGCAACCGTTACCGTAAGCGCCCCATCTCCGGGAGCCACGGTCTACTCGCCCGTGCAATACGTGGCGAGCGCAACCACGACCGCCTGTTCCGCAGGTGTAGCTTCGATGGGAATCTACGTAAACAACAAACTCATTTACGTAGTGAACTCTACGCAGCTAAACACCACAATTGCGCTGGCACCGGGTTACGAGCACACAGTCGTGGAAGAATGGGACCGCTGCGGCGGGGCTGCGTTCACAACGATCGATCTGACCGTTGCGACTGCCACAACAACCAGCGTGTCGATTACCGCCAACCCAACCACAATCTCTGCCGGAAGCGCATCCACCTTGTACGTGACGGCCCAGAATGCCACGCAGGTGACTGTGACCGGTTCAGACGGTTCTACTTACACTCTTTCGACTACCGGCGGATCGCTGACAGTTACCCCCGCTGCGACCACAACCTATATGGCTGTAGCCACCGGATCCAGCGGCAATGCTTCTGCCACGACGACCGTGACCGTGTCAGCCACAGGTGCAACAGTTACCGTAACTTCCCCTTCACCGGGAGCCACGGTAACTTCGCCTGTGCAATACGTGGCGAGCGCAACCACGACCACGTGTTCCAAGGGTGTCGCTTCGATGGGAATCTACGTAAATAACAGCCTGGTTTACGTCGTGAACGCCGCGCAGCTAAACACCACAATTGCGCTGGCGACTGGTTCCGAGCACACGGTCGTGGAAGAATGGGACCACTGTGGCGGAGCCGCGTACACAACGATCAATCTGACCGTTGCGACTGCCACAACAACCAGCGTGTCGATTACCGCCAACCCGACCTCAATCGCTGTCGGAAGCGCGTCTACTCTGAATGTGACAGCCCAGGCTGCCACGCAGGTGACAGTGACCGGTACAGACGGTTCTATTTATAATCTGTCGTCCACCGGAGGATCGCAGACAGTTAGCCCCACTTCGACCACGACCTATACGGCCGAAGCCATCGGGTCAAGCGGCAATGCCTCAGCCGATACGACCGTGACCATAATTACCGGGGACGGCATCAATTCCATTCAGCATGTTATCTTCATGCTGCAGGAGAATCATACGTTCGATAACTACTTCGGCATGTTGAATCCATACCGGAAAATGAATGGCTGGAACATCGGCGATGACGGCAAGGACTATGAAGTGGACGGGATTGATGACAAGTTGAACGCCATCAGCAATCAGGATGACCAGGGAGCAACTTATCCATTGTTCAAGCTGAGGAGCACCTGTATCGACGACGACAGTTCTGACTGGCTGGCCAGTTACGGCGACGTGAACCGATACAATTTCCTGACTTCACGACCGATCAAGATGGACGGCTTCGTCCATAACGCCGAGGGCTATGCAACGAGCTGTGTAAACTCGAAGACCTGTTCAGGAAGCTTTACCGACACCACTGGCGAGCGCGCAATGGGATATTACGACCAGGATTTTCTGAACTACTACTACTACATGGCGGCACAGTTCGCGGTGTCAGATCGTTGGTTTTCACCGATAGCCAGCAAGAGCGTTCCCAACCGGATCGCCACCTTTGCCGGCGGCACTACGCAGGGATTGGTCTTTGATCCCGGCTCGGATGATCATCTTCCACAAACAAGCGCAGTATCGATCTTCCAGGAGTTGGAGGGCGCAGGTGTGTCCTGGAGAATCTACTATACGGTCACACGCGATTTTTGTGCAGCCTCGAATCCATGCTCCACATTACCGAGTGGCAACTACCCCGACACGACATTCTCGAGTTTCAGCTTTTCGAATCGCTACCTGTACTCGAATACGAGTCACGCCATCTGTACGGGAACCACCAAGCCATCCAGCGCGGTGGGCGATCCGACAAATTCGTTCTGCATAGATCCGAATCACGTTGCGCCTCTTTCCACCTTCTTCACAGACCTGACGAACGGAACGTTGCCGGCTTTTGCATTCATCGAGTCGGGCTCCGGTCTCAACGACGAACATCCTGGGTCAGGCCAATCCATATTGGCTGGCCAGTCGGAAGTCGCAAATATTCTTAATCAGTTCATGACCAGTTCTTCCTGGAAGAACTCAGTCTTCTTCCTTAGCTATGATGAGGGCGGAGGTCCATACGATCACGTGCCGCCGGTGCCTGGTTACTCCAACCAGAACACCGATGCATCCCTGGGAACGATCCCTGATATCTCGCAGATCGCGGTAAATCCCGATGGCTACAATCCGTGCCTGCCGCCCACTCCAGGGGTATTCACCACGTACTGCGATCTGCGATCGAGCGATCCGGGTGCGCATTCCGGTGATGCGGCTGCCGTCAATGGCTTTGCTGCGCAACTCGGCTTTCGCGTTCCCAACATAATCGTTTCGCCCTTTACCAGGCGCCACTACGTCTCGCATACGCCCATGGATCACACGGCGATCATCAAGTTTGTCGAGAATCGTTTCATCGGCAGCTCCGCGCATCTGACCAACCGCGATGCGGTGCAGCCAAACCTTCTGGAGTTCTTCGACTTCAACGGGGTGCCATGGGCAACGCCCCCGATTCCCCCAACTCCAGCGAATGCGTCTTCACTCGGCTACAACCCTTGCTTACCGCAGAGCATGGGCCCGTAAGTGCTCGATTGGCCCGATAGGGAAGAGGTGCCTGCCCCAACCAGCGCAGATCTCGCGCTTAGGGAGTTCCTGCACCGCAAATTCAGCGTAGACGCATCCGAGAATCGGAATTTCTAATCTGCGAACCCGCCAAAGGGTCGGCGTTCAAAGTTGAGCCGGATTTGCCAGAACGCTTCGGGCTTCCCATGCGCTGATACCCCGGACGGATCCCTCGGACGAGTCCTTGCTGGTTGGCGACTCTCATTAATAGTTTCGCAAAGGTACCGATTCTATCTTCGGCGTGGCGGGACGCAGGAACTAAAGGTGCTCATTCTGCTCGCAGAGTCTCCACCGGATCGACCCGTGCCGCACGCATGGCAGGGATGAACGCGGCGGCAGCCGACACCAGCAGCAAAAGGGCGCCGGCCGCAGTCAGGGTCTCGGCGTCAAGCCCCTTGACTCCGAACAGGAACGACCTCACCGCATGCCCAGCGGCCCACGCGCCCACGATCCCGGGAACGAGCCCCAGCAAAACCATCTTTCCCGCCTGGCTCGCAACCAGTCTGGCGGCTCCCTGGCGCGACGATCCGAGCGCCATGCGGATTCCGATTTCGCGCCGGCGCAGCTCTTCCGAGTATGCCAGCACTCCGTAAATTCCAACGGCGGAGAGAATCAGGGCCACAATCCCGAATCCCGCAACAAGCCGCAAAGCCAGCCGCCGCTGGCCTAGCGACTGCGAGATATGCTCCTCCATCTGCGTTAGGCTCATCTCCGCCATGGTGGGCGCATCCTGCTTGACCACGGCCCGCAACTCCGCGGCCACCGTCGCCTCGGGCAAAGCAGAGCGCACCGCGTATTCCGCGCTCATGCTGAAGACCGCGCTGAGGAATGAAGTCTTCGGAAGCGCCAGGTAGTCGATGTAGACCATCGGCTCGAAGGGTGCTCCGAGGTCTCCCCCTTGCACCTCGTGCTGTATCACTCCCACGACAGTCATCGGCTGAGTAAATGGAAGATCTGCGTCTGTATCTCCTGGATCACGATGAAAACCTAATGTAGCGCCGATCGGCCGCCGGCTGCTGAGAAACATTTTGACGAACGCCTCGTTCACCAGGGCAGCAATCGCACCGCTTGACTCATCACTGGGCACAAAGCCGCGGCCTTCCAGCAGACGAATCCCGCTGGTTTTTACAAAATTCGTGCTCACGAAGCTGTAATAGGCCGAGTCACCCTTCCTATAGGGCCGCCCGGCAACATCCGTGGTTCCGTGCAGACTTATGTTGTAGTTCGAAAACGGAATCGCAATACTTTCGCGCATCAAGTCAGCCGCGATGAGCGGCCAAATCTGACCGTGCTTCGAATTAAGGGATAAGTGGTCCTCGCCGGTGACGTTCAATCTCCAATGGGCGTATCGAAGGGCAGATCGGCCCTGATATGTCGGCATGGCGCCCCGAAGCCGTGGCCTGTCTGCGGGTGAGGATAGGAGTCGCAATTCCCGCTTTTCGGGGCCAATAAGTGCATTGGGCGGAAACCGCATCTCGATGAGCGAGTTGGTGAGTTGTCGCCAGTTGAGGATTACTTCCGGGTTGCCCGTGATTCTGGAGGCCTCCGGATCGCTGCCGGCCGGCCGACTGATGTCGAGTAATCCCGGCGGGTTATTCAAGCGAGAAACCCGAAGTATGCGATGGGACCGGCTTTGAAGCCTTGGGGCCTGGTTTCGCGGCCGGCATGGCCGTATGGGTCTGATTCCACCAGCCACCGCCGAGTGCCTGGAGCAGGGTCGCTGAATCCGCATAGCGGCTTGCGGTTGAGTTCGTGCAATCCAGAGCAGTCTGCAATTGCTGGCGTTGCGCATCGAGCAGGTTCAGGTGACTGATGCCTCCAGCCGCGTAGCGCTGGGACGCGATATGATATGCCGCCCGAGCCTCGCTGGCGGCATCGACTCGCGCCCGTAACGTCTCGGCATCGTGCTGAATGGCGTAGAGGGCGTCCGCTACTTCCCGGAAAGCCTCAAGCACGGTCTGCCGGTACACGGCGCCCGCTTCGTCATAGGCTGCCTGAGCCTTGCGCCTTTCCGCCCGCAAGGACCCGCCGTTGAAGATGGGTTGTGTCAGGGACGAGCCGACATTCCAGATATCGCCGCCGGCGGTGAAGTTGGTTCCGATAGCGCCCCCGCTACCTGACAAGATGATTTGTGGGTATTGATTCGCAGTCGCAACCCCTACGTTCGCGCTGGCCTGATGAAGGAGAGCCTCCGTGGCGCGAATATCCGGACGTTGTCTGACTAAAGAGGATGGAAGGCTGACCGGCAGTTGCTCGGGAAGACGCAGGCTCGCAAGCGAAATACTCGGGATGTGAGCCTCGGCCGCAGACTTCCCCATGAGCAGCGCGAGTTGATCATGAATAGCGTCACGTTGCTGCTCGAGCGGCGGAAGGGTGGCCTCGATCTGCGCCACAGAGGTTCTCTGGCTGCGAAGGCCGTAGTCTGAGAGTCCGCCTGCGCGATACCGCTGCTGGGCAATGCTCAGTTCCTGCTGCTGCACCTCGAGCATATGTCGAGTGATCTCTATCTGCTCTTGCAGCTCCGCCTGGCGGATGGCCGCCGATACCACGTTGCCGGCGAGCATCAGGCGCGCTCCTTCCAGCTCCCACTGCTGATACTTTCGCTCTGCGCGCAGGCCTTCAATGAGGTGACGGTTGGCGCCGAAGAGGTCCAGCGCATAGGAGACAGCCACCGATCCGTTCAGCAAAAGGAAGGGGGATGGATTCTGGAGGGGGATTCCATAGGCCGCAAGATTGAGCTGTTCCTCCTGGGCCGAGGCGTTGCCAGTCACAGAGGGGTACTTCGTCGCGCCGGCGCGAGCGCTGAGTTCCTGGTGAGCCTGCTTGAGCCGGGCAGTAGCCTGCGCCAGCGTGGGGCTATTTTGCAGCGCCTCGTTGACCATGCTGTTGAGTTCAGGCGACTGGAACAGAGACCACCATTGCGCTGGAATCTCAGCCGACGGATTCAAGTGCTGGACACTTCCCGCGGGGCCGGTGCTGCCCACTGTTTCGTTCGGTTGGGGTTGCGGTGTGTAGGACGTAATCGTCGGGGGCGCGGGCGCATGATAATGCGGACCAACGGTGCATCCTTCGGCTAGCGTCAGAATGAGGGCAACGGTTGCTGCTGCGGTCCAATTCGACCTTGCTGCGGCTGTCCCCTTCGATTTCATTGGTCTATACATGGCCAGCGATCCTCAATCCAGCGTTTTGCGATAGGTCGCCACCGCAACAGTCATCAGCACCAGCGTGAAGACCATCAGCGGCCACACGCTGGGCCAGGAATCCGCCCACCCATTCCCCTTGAGCAGAATGCCGCGAATGAGGCGGTTGAAGTAGGTGAGCGGCAATAGATCTCCGATCACCTGCGCCCAGGCCGGCATCCCTTTGAACGGAAACATGAATCCTGAGAGCAGAATGTTAGGTAAGAAGTAAAAGATAGCGAGCTGCACGGCCTGGAGCTGATTCTGCGCCAACGACGAGAAGGTGATGCCGACCGTCAGGTTGGCTGCGATGAACAACAGCGTTGAAAGGTAGACGGCTCCGATGTTGCCTAAGAACGGAACCTGAAAGATGAATCGCGCAGCCAGCAGGATGATGGACGCTTGAATCAGGCCGATGCCAATGTAGGGAATCAGCTTCCCCGTCATCACCTCCATCGGAGTGGCCGGCATGGCCAGCAGGTTTTCCATTGTGCCGCGCTCGCGTTCACGCGTGATCGCGAGTCCCGTCATCATCACCATCGTGAGTGTCAGCACCACGCCCATCAATCCCGGCACCACGTTGTACTGTGTAATGCTGTCGGGGTTGTAGAGATTGTGAACGCTCACGTCAAACGGCGCAGGGCTGCCCTGGAGCGTGGCCAGCGGCCCTGTCATCTCCTGCTGGACTACCGACTGCACGATGCCGTTGACCGCGGCCAGCGCGCTTCCTGTCGCCGTGGGGTCGGTGGCATCTGCTTCTATCAACAGGGATGGCCGTTCATGGCGCAGCAGCCGCCGTGTAAATCCCGCCGGAATATTGACCACAAATAGCAATTGCCCGCGGGCCAAAGCCTGGCGCGCTGCCGCTTCATTGGGTAGCTCTCCAACGACCTTGAAGTACGAGGAGTTCTGCATCGCCGCAATGAAGCTTCGTGTGAAGTTGGTGTCCTCGGCGCTGATGATGGCGGTGTCGAGATGCTTGGGATTTGTGTTGATGGCATAGCCGAACAGCGCCATTTGCAGGATCGGTATACCCACAATCATCGCGAAGGTAAGGCGGTCGCGCCGGAGCTGCGTAAACTCCTTCATCACGATGCTCCACCAGCGCGCGATCGAAAAGCCACGATGTTGCTTCATGGCTTGCCTCCGGCTTGCTCCTCCGAGCGGCTCATCAGATGGATAAACACGTCTTCTAGGCTGGTATCGATCGGCTCGGCGCTTCTCCCGCTGGAGCCGACGACGGACTCCACGATGCGCCGTAGTTGGTCGGCGTCCGTCCCGCTCACGTGCAGAACATCTCCGAAGGTGACGGTCTGTGCGACTCCGGGTTGCTGCCGCAGCGTTTGCTGCAACTCTGAGAGGTGATCCCCGTGAATCGCCCAGGTGCTGAGGTGTTGTCCTGCGATGACCTCAGTGGCAGATCCCAGGGCCAGCAGTGTCCCGGAGGCGATGTAGGCCAGCTTCTGGCAGCGCACCGCCTCGTCCATATAGTGCGTGCTCACCAGCACCGAGATGCCCTTCGCTGCAAGGCCCTGTATCTCATCCCAGAAGTCGCGCCTTGCCCTTGGGTCGACTCCCGCGGTTGGTTCGTCAAGCAGCAGCAGATCTGGCTTGTGTAACATACAGGCCGCCAGGGCCATGCGCTGTTTCCAGCCGCCCGATAGATCGCCGGCGAGTTGACCGGCGCGGGCTGTCAGTCCCAGGCCTTCCAGAGACTCTCGCACAGCCTGCTTGCGGGACGGAACCTCGTACATGCGCCCGACAAAGTCCAGATTCTCCGTGATGGTCAGGTCCTCCCAGAAGGAGAATCGCTGCGTCATGTAGCCCACGCGCCGCTTGATCTCGGCGCTGTTGCGGAGAATGTCATATCCCAGGCACGTTCCAGTTCCCGAGTCGGGCTTCAGCAATCCGCACATCATGCGGATCGTTGTGGTCTTGCCGCTGCCGTTCGGCCCGAGAAAGCCGAAGATCTCGCCACGGCGCACGCGCAGCGATAGGTCCTTGACCACGTGCTTGTCGCCGAAGTGCTTGTTCAGGCCCTGCACATCGACGGTGTACTCCGAGCTGGAAACCTCAGTCATGGAAGTGTGACCTCGACGGGCTGGCCGGGATGCATGTCAGCTGCTTCCTGGGCGGATGGTCTCGCAATCACCATGAACACCAGCTTCGACCGATTCTCGTTGCTGTAAATGACGGGAGGTGTGTATTCGTTTTGAGGCGAAATGAAGTTGATCGTCGCGCGAATGTTGGCGGAACATCCGTCGCAGGTCACATGAATACTTTGTCCTATATGCAGTTTGCCCATCACTGGTTCGGGCACAAAAAAACGAATCTCCATGTTTTCCGGTGGCAGAAGCTCCACAACAGGATTTCCGGCTGGGACCCACTCGCCCTCGCGATACAGGGTGTCGAACACCAACCCTCGCCGCGAGGAGGCAATGGATTTCTGTTGCAGCTTCCACAAGGCATTCGCCAGAGAAGCACGATTAGCTGCAACCTGGCCCTGCTGTGCTTTGATCTGCTCCGCGCGCGCGGGGAGCGCGTCCACGGCGAGAGAGGCTTCCAGCTCGCGCACCTTCGCCGCGCTCGATTCCGCTGTACCCTGCGCATGGATGACGTCCGTTTGCGGGATGCCCCCGGCATGATACTGGGCCTGATCAATCGCTAGAATTTGGTCCGCCTGCACCTTTGCAGCGATCGCCTGCGTAAGCTGCGCCCGAGTGACATCAACCTCCGCCGGGCGCTTTCCTGTTCGCAGGTCCCTCAACCGCGCTTCAGAGGTTCGCAGCTGATGTTCAGCCTCGCTCATCTCAGCCACTTCGGGGTCCTTGTCGAGCTCAAAGAGCGGATGCCCGGCTTCAATGGTCTGGCCGCGCGTGACGGAAAGATGGTCCAGCCTGCCGCTTTCGGGCGAAGAAACGTAGACGAATCTTCCCTCGATATAGCCCTGATAGCGATCCACGTGTCCGCGCGAGCACCCCGCCACGACCAACGTAACTGCAGCAGCGAGACCAACCTTTGCGGACTTTCCGAGTATCCAGCGAATGCCCATGATCTCCTCCATTCCTATTTGTCGCCGCGTGTATCGCCTGATCGAGTGCTGCGTGTCTTGCCTGGCCCAGCAGGCAATGGCGGCCGCAGGCCATCGAGCAGCAGACCCGTAATGTGACGGCTCATTACCTCCGCCGCCTGTGTTTTGCGCGCAAAGACCTCTGCTGAAAAGCGCACCGTGGCCATGTGCAGCATCACGAGTCCAACGATGGAGAAGCCAATCAGGCCGGAGTCGAGATTCGGATTGACTGTCTTGCCTGCCTGACCACGCGCGACTGCCTCGCCGAGGATCTTTACCTTCTCAAACGGAAGGTGACGCAACATCCTGGTTCGCAGAAGGCCGCCCTCGTTCAAGACCTCTCTCATCCAGGTCGACGGGATCCAGGGCATCCGCTCGATGCCCGCGAGCAGGCGCTCCACGATTCCGAGAATCAATTCTTTCGGAGCCACGCCGGCTTCAACCGGGGTCCACACCGAAGCAATCAGAGGAGCAAGTCGCTCCTCGACGACGACATCCAGCAATTGCTCACGATTCGCAAAATAGTAATGCAGCATGGCAGGCGTAAGCCCAGCTCGCTTGGCGATCATGGCAAACGTTGTCGCTGCAACACCATGCTCGGCAAACAACTCCGTCGCTGCCGCCAGCAGCAGGTCACGTGCATCGCGTTCGAGGTTCGCAGCCGGCCGACCGGGTTTTCCGAGCGATTTCTTGGGCATCTGCCTTTTCTCGTAAATTAACTAACGCATTAATTAAAAAGAGATGCCTCGCTCCTGTCAAGCAGATGCGTGCTCCGGAGGGGTGTCGCACACGCGACGTACCGCATCGCTATTCTCCATGGAAGGGCTTATAACTCTGACGATATGATTCGTGCATTCAATAGGACAATCTCCGAACTCTCGATCAGTAGGCTGGTTCGATTGGGAAGGCTATCAGCCGTGCAATGACGGCACAGCCGAGAGCCGGCTTTTCGCTACGACACTCCCGAGTTGTTCGCGACTCGGAAATCTGCGATTTTCGTCGGCTCATGACAATTCGCCGAGTCACTCATCGAGGGAGCGATTAGTACCGATATGTCGGCATGACGGCTGGAATGTCGTGCCATCCTGCCTGATGGCGGTCCGAGGAGGCTCCGGAGCCCGGGGCGTTTATCGTTCCTCATCCGATGAGTGGTGAGGGTTTCGCAAGGATCGTGTTGTGCTGAGGCCTTCAGGCGATTGAATCTCGTGGTGGCGCTGGCGTAAGTCTTGCGTAAGACTCATCTGTGCGGATGGGACTCATGCGTTGTCGCACTTGGCCCAATGCCAGCAGAATGCCATAGAGCAGCGCTTCCGGGCGGGGCGGACAGCCGGGGACGTAGACGTCTACGGGAATGACTGCATCCACTCCGCCCAGCGAAGCGTAGTTGGTTCCGAAGATGCCTCCGCTGATGCCGCAGGCGCCCACGGCTACCACTACTTTCGGATCCGGCGTCGCGGCCCAGGTCTTGCGCAGCGCCAGTTCCATGTTGAGAGTCACCGGACCGGTGACCAGCAACATGTCGGCATGGCGCGGCGAGGCCACGAAATGAATGCCGAAGCGTTCGATATCGTGAACCGGATTGTTCAACGCAACAATCTCCTGCTCACATCCGTTGCACGAGCCTGCATCCACCTGTCGAATCGCCAGCGACCGTCCGAGCAGATTGTGGATGGCCGCTTCGATCCGCTTGCCGGGATTCTCGGCGTTGCGGACGCTGCTGGCCGACAGCAGCCCGGCGTGGCTTCCATCGGGATGGAGCGTGTATTCGGCGGTAAGAACCAGGTCGCGGCGATCAGTGGCTGCAAGCTCGAACTGTTTGGTCATGCGCACGGCTCCATCCGCAGAAGCCTGCTCACATTCGCCGCAAAAGATGCAGCGGCCGTAATCCACGCTGACCTGGCGCCGGCCGTCGCGGTCGCGGACGGCGATGGCGCCGGTGGGACACGCTTCAGCCGCGGGACGTGCGTCGCTCCAGAGGTCGAAGTCGAACTCCGGGCATCCCCGAAACTGCTCGGCGAGATGGGGCGCAACGCGCGGATACCCAGCCGTCGCGGAGCCAACGCTTAACGTCTTTTGGAGGATCTTGAACATCGCGTTACCGATCCGTCCCCGAATAGGACAAGTTGAAGCTCTTGTTGATTACTGGAAAATCCGCAACGATATTGCCTTCCACCGCTTCCACGATGGCTGGCCAGTTGTTGATGGATGGATCTTTCACCTTGCAGCGTTCGAGGCGGTTACCGTCGCCGGTTCTGACCCAGTGAACGATCTCGCCACGCCACCCTTCCACGGCGCCCAGCGCGCACCGGCCCGGCGGAATGGGCTGGGCGGAGGCGCAGTGCGGGCCCTCTGGCAGATTGGCAACCGCGGCGCGGATCATCTGTATCGACTCGCGCACTTCATCTATGCGAACCAGCAGGCGGTGGCGGACATCCCCGACCTGATAGACGGGCACGCTGAAAGGCAGATGGCTGTACGCCTCGTAGGGGTGATCGCGCCGAAGGTCGAGATCGACGCCGGAGGCGCGACCTGCCACGCCGACGATTCCCAGCATGAATGCCTTGTCCGGGCGCAGGATTCCGGTGTGCTCCAGACGTTCGCGGGTAGAATTGGACGACTGAAGTATCGCTACCAGATCGCGGTACTCACGCTCCACGACTTCGAGCGTGTTCTCGATGGCTTCAACCTGAGCCCGCTGCCAGTCCCTGCGCACACCGCCGATGGCCACCATCCCGCGCAGCACGCGGCTTCCGGTTAGCATTTCGTTCAATCCCACTACCATCTCACGCACGCGGCCGGCATGAGCGTTGGCGATCACGAATCCCACGTCGTTGGCGATGGCCCCGGTATCGGAGACGTGATTCGCAATTCGTTCCAGTTCGAGCAGAATCGTGCGCAGAAATTGTGCCCGCGCCGGGACCTCGATTCCCGCGGCCGCCTCGATTGCCTGGCAGAATGCAGTGCCGTGCGAGAATGCCGAATCGCCCGATATACTTTCGGCCAGAAACACCGCGCGGTGGATGGGAATATTTTCGAAGAGCTTTTCGGTTCCCTTGTGCGTGTAGAACATGCGGAGCTGGAGGTACAGAATAGGCTCGCCGGCGACGGCGAAGTCGAAGTGGCCAGGCTCGATGATGCCGGCATGAACCGGGCCTACGGGAATGTGGAAGACCCCCTCTCCGTGTGCGGGCCGGTAGACGTGCTGCTCGCCCTCAAATGGGGGCAGCACAGTATGGAGTGGAAAATCCTTGCGCAGCGGATGCACGTTGGGCCAGTTATCGTGGAGCGCCACGCGCCGGGGATTCGGATGCCCGGTGGCTTCGAGGCCGAACCAATCCTGAATCTCGCGCTCCTGCCAGTTGACGGCCGGCAGTTCCGCGGCCAGCGACGGGAACGCGGGATGGTCCGCGGGAAGGGGAGCTTTCAGCATCACCCAGGCAGGGTCGCCCGGCCGATCGAAGAGATAGTAGTTGTAGAAAGCGCCTTCCGCGTTCACCCGATCCTCGGCGAAAACGGTCACCAGTCTCGCCCGGCGCTCGGCGAGCAAGTGCCGGACTATTGCGGTGGAGTCGGGACCGTTCAACAGAACTGTGAATTGACCGGAGACCGGTTCTACCACGGAGCGGACCTGCTCCGGAAAACGCTCGCGAAGTTCTTTCCAAGGAGATGTCATTGTCCGCTTACCACCCGCGCCGCTCCGCGAATCAGTTCAAACAGCGAAGCCGGAATCCAGAATCCGATTACGACCAGCGCCGCGGCCAGAGCCAGCACCGAACCATCGCGCCAGGGACGGCGCGCCGCCACTGCGGTATCGCCGCCTGGGCCGAGGATCATGCCGCTCACGTGCAGCAGGGCGCCCGTGAAGACACCGGTGCTGAACAGGACCAAAAGAACACCGGTAAGAGCATGCCCGCCGTCGAATGCCGCACGCAGAATCAGAAACTCGCTCTGAAACAGGCTGAAAGGCGGCATTCCGATGATCGCCAGCATTGCCATGAAAAGCACCACGCCCGTCAGCGGCATGGCCCGAATAACGCTGCCCTTGATCCTGGAGAATAGGTCGGTGCGGAAGTGCTGTGACACGTTGCCCGAGCACAGGAACAGCAGCGACTTCGCGATGGTGTGAAAGGTCATGTGCAGCATGAGGCCCAGCCAGCCCAACGGGCCTCCGAGCCCCAGGGCGATGCCCATAATCCCGGAATGATCAATGGTGGAATACGCCAGCAGGCGGCGAAAGTTTCCCTGTACCAGCACGAATGGAACGGAGACTCCCATGGAGAGCAACCCGAAGAACAGCAGCAGATGGCCCGGGTACTCCGGGCCAAGACAGCGGCTGGTAAGGATGTAGAAACGGATGAGCCCATAAAGGGCGCAGTTCAGCAGCGCCGTCGAAAGAAGCGCGGCGGAGGGTACCGGAGCCTCGCTGTATGCATCCGGCTTCCAGGTGTGCATCGGCGCGAGGCCAGCCTTGGTGCCATAGCCCAGGAGAATCAGGACGAAGGCCAGCCGCATCGAGGTCTTGTCGAGTTGGGCGGCGTGCTGTTCCAGCACCGACCAGTTCAACCCGCTGAGCGCCGCCGAACCGGCGAGGCGGTGTCCCGCATAGTAGGCCACCAATGTGCCGAACAGCGCCATCGATAAACCCACGCCGCCAATGATGGCGTACTTCCAGGCGGCCTCCAGCGAGGTGACCTTCCCATAGAAGGTTACCAGGAAGATGGAAGCCAGCGTGGTAATTTCCATCGCCGCCCACATCATTCCCAGATTGTTGGCAACCGCCATGAACAGCATGGAGAAGACGAACAGCGGCGTCAGCGTGTAGTACATGCGAAGCTGCGCGATCTGTTCCTTGCCGCTCGGGTCGTCGCCTAGCGCTCCACTCTGCTGGTCATCGCGGAGGTAGCCGATCGAGTATGTGGAGCAAACAAGGGCCACCGATGCGGTCAGAAGGATTACCAGCGCGCTGAGCGCGTCGGCATAGAAGAAACCGTTTCCCAGCGAGACCGTGCCATTGGCCAGCACCCGCACGGCCAGCGCGCCGGCCACAAGAAAGATCGCAACAAACCCGGCCAGGTTGACCGCTTCCATTGCCGCGCGCCGGCGAGCGAAGAACGCCGCGGCGGCGGTGGCAAGGGGGACCAGCAATAGAGCGACCAGCAGCATCCTATCCTCTCAGCCTCCGCAGCCGACTTACATCCACCGACTCGAAGGTCTCGCGGATGCGGTAGACCAGTATGCCCAGCACCATCGCCGCTACCAGCACATCGAAGAAAATGCCCAGTTCCACTATCAGCGGCATCCCATAGGTCAGCGAAATGGCCGCGAGAAACAGCCCGTTTTCCAGCGACAGCAGTGCCAGCACCTGGGTCAGCGCCTTGCGGCGATTGATCATCGTAAAAAAGCCAATCAGGAAAAGAGAAATGGCTACGGCCAGAGCGTTGTGACCCAGGCCCGGCGCGTCCGGTCGGTAAAACGATGCCGCCACCACATAGCCCACCAGCGTCAGCCCTCCGGCAATCACCACCGAGAGCGGCACGTTCACAAACGGCTCGATCTCTTCATGAATCTCCATGCGTTTCACGAGGCGCTCAAAGAGGATGGGCACCAGAATCACCTTGACCACGAGAGTGAGCGCGGCGGCGACGTAGAGATGCGGCGCGTGGTTAAACCAGGCGATGGTCGCGGCAATCATGGCGAGGAATAGCGATTGAGCCGCGAAGATGCGGATGTGGATCACGATCCAGCGCTGGGACACCATTGCGATCTGTAGAACCAGCACCAGCGCCGCCATCAGGGTGACGATCCGGTCGCCGAGTTGAAGATTGAGTAAAGGCATCATAAGCATCAGAAGAGGAACGTGGAAACCAGTGCGAGCGACCCCAGAGTAAAGGCCACCGCCAGCAGTTCCGGTACCCGGAAGAGCCGCATCTTGGCGTTTACGGTTTCCAGCAGAACAATTGCGCAACTTAAGAAAAGCAGCTTCGCCAGGAGCCAGCCTATTCCCTGCAACGCGCCGAAACCGAACCATGTGGGCTGGAGGCCAATCGGCCAGAAGCAGTTGATCAACAGCGTCATCAAGACGAGTTGCTTGATGGAAACTGCCCATTCAATGAGGGCCAGGTATGGCCCGGAATACTCGAGGATCATGGCTTCGTGGATCATGGTGAGCTCCAGATGAGTATCTGGGTTGTCCACCGGGATCCGGCCCGTCTCCGCGATCAGCACCAGCGCCAGCGCGGCGAACGCGAACATCTGCGCCGGGGCAAGAAAGCGCCAGTTTTGTCCAATGGCGGCGCCGGCGATTTCCGTCAAACCTGTCGAACCGGCGCCGATGGCGACTGTGAAGATGGCCAGCATCATGGCGGGTTCGGCCAGAGCCGAGATGGTCATCTCCCGGCTGCTGCCCAGACCGCCGAATGAGCTCCCGCTATCCAGTCCACTGAGTGCCAGAAAGAAGCGGCCCAGCCCGAGCAGGTAGATCACAGCCAGCACGCCGCCGAACAAACCGAGCGGCGCCTCGGCGGCAACCATGGGAATCATGAGCCCTGCCAAAAGCGTGCTGAAGAAAACTACCCAGGGCGTTGCCGCGAAGATCCAGGACGCGGTCTCTGGAATCACCATACCTTTGCGGAAGAGTTTACGCAGATCCCTGTATGGCTGAAGGATGCCTGGGCCGCGCCGTGTTTGCAGTCGCGCCTTTAGCGTTCGAATGACTCCCGTCACCAGAGGCGCCAGGGCCAGTAGCAGAAAAAGTTGCGCTGCGTTCTCGATCAGTCGGATCATCATCCGCTCGGTCATCCGCGCACTCCAAACAACAGAAGCAGAATCAGCGTAATGAAAATGTACGTGAGGTAGAGGTTGATGCTGCCCGCCTGAATGCCCTTCATGCGGTTAGCCGCCGCCATAATCCGCTCCCACAGCGGGCCATAGAGATGCTTTTCAAACGTGGGTTCAATCTCGTTTTCGAAGCGGATCGCGCTGGGATAGTGGGGCGATACTTCATACTCCGCCTGGATCTCCCGGCGCGGACGATAGAGGGCGGAGAAGATCATGCGCAACGGTTTGGAAAAAGCCGTGGCTGTGTATTCGTTGTCGGCGGTCAACCCCGGCTGGCCGCAATCCCACGTCGGCCCGGGGACGCTACGACGCCTCCATCGCGCGGCCAGCGGAAGCGCGAATGCAGCGCCGGCGATCAAGAACAGCATCGCCATTCCGGCTGTCGAAATGGTGCCCCCATGGGCCGTTCCCGGCGACAGCGCCCAGCCGCGAGCCATCACCAGCGCCGAACTTGCGCGAACGCCGAGGGCCTGCTGCGTGATGGGATCGAAGACCCGCACGAACCAGGTGGCGCCGAGACCCAGCGCAACGCATCCCACCGTCAGAACCGCCATCCCGGCGCGCATCGGCAACGAGGCTTCCCGTGCATCCGCGGCTTCCTCGCTGCGCGGCAGCGCGAGAAACGGAATCGCGAAAGCCTTGACGAAACAGGCCGCCGCCAGGGCCGCTGTCAGCGCCAGCAGGGAGCCGGCGATGGGGAACATCAAGCGGGTCAGGCTTTGCGTGGTGCCGAAGCCGGCCAGCAGCGCCTGGTAGGTGAGCCACTCGCTCACAAATCCATTCAACGGGGGCAGCCCGGAAATAGCCACGGCGCCCAACAGAAAGCACACCGCCGTCACCGGCATTCGCCGAATCAGCCCGCCCATTTTCTCCATGTTGCGCGTGTGTGTGGCCTGCACCACAGAACCGGCGCCCAGGAAGAGCAGCCCCTTGAACATGGCATGGTTGAACGTGTGATACAGGGCTGCGATCAGAGCCAGGGCGGCCAGATTCGCCTGCCCAAGCGAGCGAAACATCAGCGCCGCGCCGAAGCCCATGAGGATGATGCCGATGTTCTCGATGCTGTGCCAGGCGAGCAGGCGCTTGAGATCGTGCTCCATCAGCGCGTAGAGCACTCCGAGCAGAGCCGACGCCACGCCCAGACCCAGCACCACGGTTCCCATCCAAATAGGGGGTGCCCCGTAGAAATCGAAGAAGACCCTCGCCATGCCATAGATGCCGGTCTTGATCACGATGCCCGACATCAGAGCAGAAACGTTGCTGGGCGACACGGGGTGGGCTTCAGGAAGCCAGATGTGAAGGGGGACCACTCCCGCCTTCACCCCGAAGCCAACGAGGAAAAGCAGAAAAATGACGTCCTGTTCGAGCGGCGGCATACGCGAAGCCAGCAGGTGGAAACTGGAGAAATCCAGGCTGCCGCTGGCGGATGCCAGGACCAGGAACGCGATCAGCAGCAGACCGGTGCCCGCGTGCGACATGATGAGAAAAAGTACCCCGGCGTTGCGCGTTTTTTCCTTTTCGTGCTCGAAGCTGATCAGGCAGAACGACGAAAGCGCCATCACTTCCCACGTCATCAGGAAGAAGAATGCGTTTGACGCGGTAAAGACCAGCGCCAGGCTCAGTAGCAGCAGGTTGAAGAAGAACCCAAAGGTGCCCAGGTTTCGGCGTCCTTCCATCTCCCTCAGGTAACCGAAGGAATACAGTGAAACGGCGGCAGCCAGCGCTGCGAGCGTCACGTTGAAATATGACGAGAGCGGGTCAAGGCGAACGGCCCAGGTAAACACAGGGTTGCCGAAAGGAAGGCCTATCACGATAGGGCTGGAGCTGAAGATAGCGGCCGTCGAAGCGGCTAAATCAAGAAGCGAACCTGCCAGTGCGGCTGCGCAGGCAACCCGCCTGGCAGCGGCCGGTTGGCACCAAAGGGCTAGACTGGCCATGGCGCCGGCAAGCCAGACAATGATTCCGCTCAGGAAAAGCTCTGCAATCACCGGGCAGACGCCTCGCTTTCCACTTCCTCGAGCATCTGAACGGCGTCGGCCAGGTTGGTCTGGAAGTACCGGCGCATGACGTCGAGAACTTCCACTAGAACCGGATTGCGGATGGAATAGAAGACCTGATTGCCGTCCTTGCGGTTCGCCACAATCTGGCGGCTTCTCAGAATCGCCAGGTGCTGGGACAGGTTCGCCTGTTCGATGCCGAGCTTCTGCTGGATGGCCCCGGCGGAGAGCTCCCCGTCGCGCAACACCTCAAGGATGGCGATGCGCGTGGGATGGGACAGAGCCTGGAAGATGCTGGCCTTGTATGCCCACAGCGTCTCTTGCATAGGATGCAGCATATTCGATATTACTAATATGCGCAATAGATGCTAATTAAAATATGCGGCCGCGCGCCATGTTGGGAAGGCCATCCGGCGGGGACATCCGATCAGCCCCGTGACAATCAGGGCCAATAAGTCGGCATCGCGACTGGAATCTCATGAGCTGAACAGTCCGGGTGAATCGCCGCTGCCATGGGCGTTTCCCGTTATCGATTCTGCATACCGGGCTCCAGGCAGAGGCCCCACCCAGTTCACACCCGCAGCACATCTCCATCGCGAGCGACTATTTCGTACATCACGGGGTTCACGAAGAAGCCGAGGAGCAGCCGCGACACCAGGCCGGCAACAATGACAATCGCAAATGGCTTCTGCGTGTCGGAACCGATTCCGGTGGAAAGCGCCGCTGGCAAGAGTCCCAGACAGGCAACAAGTGCAGTCATCATAATGGGCCGCAGCCGCAACAGCGAGGCCTCGCGGGTTGCGGTGCGGATGTCCATGTTCTGCTCAAGGCGCAGCTTATTGATGTAAGAGACCAGGATGACGGCGGTCTCGACCGATACGCCCGTCAAGGCGAGCATGCCAAGCGCCGAGGAGGCGCTAAATGGCGTGCCGGTCATTTTGAGAGCTAGCAGGGCGCCCACAGGCACAGTCAAGATGACGCCGCCGAGAATGATCAACGGGAATTTGAAATTGTCGTAAAGCGCAAACAAAATCATGAAGATGATTAGCACGGCGAGCGGACCGATGTACTCCATCTGGCCTTCGGCATGCAGCAGTTCGTCGTATTCTCCGCCCCAGGTGAGCCTGTAGCCGGCTGGCAAGGTCCGCGAAATGTCGGCGATGGCCTGCTGACCTGCCTGCACAGAGCTTTGCAGGTCGCGCCCTTCAATGCTGTATTGCACACCGATGTAGCGCGAGTTGTCTTCGCGATAGATGAATGACGCACCGGCAGCCTCATGAATATTCGCAAGCTCGCTCAACGGGATCTGCTGGCCTGAAGGCGTCCCCACCAAAAGGTTCCCTATCTGTTGCGCGTTCTCCCTGAATTCCGGCTTCATGCGCACCACCAGGTCGAAGAGCTTCTCGCCTTGAATCACCTGGGTCGCCGCCTGGCCGCCTATCGCGGCCTGCACAATCGTCTCCACATCGGATACGTTGATGCCATAACGCGCAATCTTGTCGCGATCGACGTCAATCAACAGGCTCGGCTGGCCCAACTCCCGAACCACAGTCAGATCCGTAAATCCGGGTACCTTCGCGAGCCTGCGCTTGATCTCCAACGCCTTGTTCTGAAGAACTTGCAGGTTGGGCCCGTAAATCTTCACGGCCAGGGCGCTCTTCAAGCCTGTCAGCGCCTCGTCCACCGCGTCTTCAGCGGGCTGCGTGTAATTGAAAATCACTCCCGGAAACGCCTGCAACTGTCTCTGAATATCTGCAGTCAGCTCCGCCTTGTTATGGATCCTTCCCTTCTTCCACGAGGCATCGCTATACGGCTTCAAGCCAACGTAGAACTCATCATTGAAGAATCCCGTCGCGTCCGTGCCGTCATCAGGACGCCCAAGTTCCGAGCCTACGTCGGTCACCATCGGATACTTCAGGAGAATGTTGCGAATCTGCGGTGAAAATTTGCTGGCCGTGTCAAACGAGACCGTATAAGGCATCGTCGCGCGAATCCAAAGCGCGCCCTCGTCCAGATGCGGCATAAATTCTCCGCCAATGAAAGGAACCAAAAGCATGGATGCGGCGAAGATCAACGTGGAGCCGATCATAGTCGCCTTCGGGTGATTGAGGCACCAGTCAAGCTGAACCTCGTACTTATCGCGCACCCAGTTGAAGGGCTTGTTCACGCGCTCGTGAACTCCCTTCTTGAACCAGAGAGCGCACATGACAGGCACGAACGTGAGGGTCAACACCAGCGCGCCCACCAGCGCGATCGCCACCGTATCGGCCATCGGCTTGAACAGTTTTCCTGACGGCCCGCTGAGGGCGTAGATCGGTAGATAGCCCGCAATAATCACCGCAACCGAGTAAAAGATTGGCCGGTCGACGTCCTTTGCGGCAATGCGAATCACTTCCTCGAGATTGTATTCCTGGCCTTCGCGCAGACCAAGCTCGCGGAAGATGTTTTCCACCATCACGAGGGTTCCGTCAATCAGAATTCCAAAATCGATTGCGCCGATCGAGAGCAGGTTTGCTGAGATTCCTGCTGCGTGCAGAAAGATGAAGGAGAAGAGCAGCGACAATGGAATGGTGAGCGCCACGATCACCGCCGCACGGATGCTTACCAGAAATGCCATCAGCACAATCAAGACCAGGGCCATTCCCAGCACAAGGTTGTGCTCAACCGTGTCGATGGTCAGTTGAACAAGATCGCTGCGGTCATAGTAGGGACGCACTTTTACGTCGGGCGGCAGAATGCCCTGGTTGAGTTCGCGCGTCTTCGCTTCCACACCCTTCAGCACATCCTGCGTCTGTTCGCCGCGACGCATCATGATGACGCCTTCCACGGCATCGTCATTCCTGTTGAAGCCGAACTCGCCCAGCCGCGGCGCGTGTCCGATGACAACTTCGCCGATATCGCGGATGCGCACCGGCACTCCGTTCTGCGTGCCCACGATGATGTTGCCGATGTCCGAGGTATCGCGAATGAGGCCGATTCCGCGGACATTGTAGAACTGACCGCCTTGCGAGTAGAATCCACCTCCCGCATTGGAGTTGTTTGCGGAGAGCTGCTGTATCACAGTCGGCACGGTGATGTGGTACGCGTAAAGCTTGGCAGGATCGAGCAGCACCTGGTACTGCATCACAGTTCCGCCAAAGCCGGAGTCATCCGCAACTCCCGGCACCTGCTTATACTCGCGCTCGACCACCCAGTCTTCGAATGTCTTCAGTTCCTGCGGCGTGCGGTCGGGGCTCTCCAGCACATACCGATACACCAACCCCGAGGGACTGGTGAGCGGAGCCAGCGTGGGAGTTACGCCTTGCGGGTAACTCACTTCGCTCAACCGTTGATACACCACCTCCCGCGCAAAATAGTCATCGGTCCCTTCGTTGAAGGTCATGATGACGTCCGAAAGACCGTACAAGGAGATGGAGCGCATGACGGTGAGCTTTGGAACGCCGTTCATTTCCACTTCAGTGGGAACCGTAACCAGGCGCTCAACCTCTTCCGCCGCGTGTCCCGGCCACTGCGTGATCACTTCCACCATCGGCGGCGCCAGGTCGGGATACGCATCCACCGGCATGCGGTGGAACGCGATGATTCCTGCGACGGAAAGAAAGACCACCATGAAGAGAATCAATGGCCGTTGCCGCAGCGCAAATTGAACGATACGATGAATCATTCGAAGCCGCCTCCTCAGTGTTGCAGCGCATTGGCAAACTGAAGAAACAGGCTGCCGTCGCCCACTACCGTTTCTCCAGCGGAAAGTCCCTTCAGAATTTGCGTCTGGCCATTCTGAGCCTCGCCCTCCACGACATCGCGCCGGCCAAACTGGTTCGCACCGCGAGCCACATAAACAAACGGCTCATTATTGTCATCACGCAAAATGGAAGCATCCGGCACGGCAATTACATTGGCGAGCGTGCCCGCCATCACCGTAACCGTGCAATACATGTCCTTCTTCAGCTTTTCGCCGGGATTATCCACGACAATGCGCACCGGCAGCGTTCTCGTAGTGGGATCAAGTGCCGCCGATACATAAGAGATCCTTCCGTGGAAGCTGCCGGCGTATGCATCCGTCTGCACAACGACCGCATCCCCCGTATGCACATATGCAAGGTCCGCCTGATAGACGTTGGCCAGCACCCACACCGTGCTCAGATCCGAGATCGTGAAGGCCTGCGTTTGCCCCGCCTGCACCACCTGGCCGGGTGAAACGAGACGCTCCACGACTTCGCCCTGAATCGGCGCAAGCACGGGAATCTGCGCAGACGGAGGCCCTTTCGCCAACGCCGCCGGATTCTTGATCCCGAGGATCTTCATCCCTTGCTCGGCCGCATCCAAATCTGCCCTCGCCTGGTCGCGGTCAGATTCGGCCTGATCTAGATCGCGCTCCGCAATAGCATGGTGCTGATACAGATCCTGGGCACGGGAGTAGTTCTTCTGCGTCAGGCGGTAGGAATCCGATGCCTTCAGATACGCGTCCAGAAGCTGTGAGTAATTGGGACTGCTCACGTCGAGCATGGGCTGTCCAGCTTTGACATGCTCGCCCGGCACAACCAGAATTCTGGTCACAGGTCCGCCAACTTGCGTAATCACCGGAGTGGTGTTGAAGGCGTTGTACGCCACGGCGCCCGTTAGTCGCAGTGTGTGCTTGATCGTGGTTGGCGCAATCGCCACCAGCTGCACATGCGACATCTGGTCTTGCGGAATGGTGAAGAGTTGCGGAGTCGCAGACGTGGATGTCTTCGCGGAAAACGATGTCATCTGATTCGCCCGCTCGCGATCACCGGAGTTACACGCCGTGATGGTCAGCAGAAGCGCGAGCGTCATCGCACTCTGCATCACGCCATTAGGTCGGGTCATCAATGGAATCTTCATGGGATGCTCCTGGTTCCTACGGCTTCGCGAAGCTGCTCGACGGCGAGCAGATAAGACGCGAGTGCCTGACGGTAGCCGAGTTCCGTCGCCCGGTAGCTGCGCTCCGCATCCAGAAAATCAAGCAGGCTGGCTGCTCCGCGACGGTACGCGTATTGGCTGATGTCCCGGGATTGTTGCGCCTCGTTCAGATAGCCCGAGCGATATAGGCCGACGATCTTGTCATTGGCGCGCAAGCTCTCATACGCGTCCCGCACATCTGTCATCACCTGTCCGCTCGCGAATATTTCCTGCTCCTGAGCTTGGGTAATGGCATACTTTGCGCGCGCAATCTCGCCCTGGTTGCGGTCGAAGATCGGTATTTGGATCTGCCCGAAAACTGAAATGTCGCTGAGATAGGCCAGGTGAGTGTAGTTGATCTCTCCTGTAAAATCTCGCTTTCCGTTAGCCTTTTGCAGGCCGTACTGGCTGTTCGCCGCGGTCACTCCCAATCGTGCTGCCTGAAGGTCCGGCCTGTCCTGCAAGGCCTTTGCCTGAAAGTCGTCGAGGTCGCCTTTCACCGGCAGGTAATCGAACGATCCAGCCACGTCAAAGTCCGGCCCCACTGATTCGTAGCCGAGCAGTTGGCGCAGGTCTGAGAGTCCCTGCACTCTGGCAAGCTCAGCCGCAGACACATCCGTCTGAAATTGAAGCAACTGAAGCTTGATCTTCAGCAGATCGTCTTCGCCAGTGTCGCCCGCCTTGTATCGCGCTTGGGCAATTTCCACAATGTTCTGAAAGCCCTTCAGGTCCGCGGTTGCCAACTCGAGAGTGGATTCGGCAAGTTCGACATTGATGAACTGCGAAGCCACACTGAGCGTCAACGTCCGCTCATTGTCGGCCACCTGCGACCGCGATACGGCCGTTTGGTCCCTGGCCGCTTGCAAGCGATGTTGTCGCTTCTTGCCGCGCTCAAACATGTAGCTCACGCCGAGGTCCCACTGCGCAGTGTTGTCGAGGTAGTCCGCACTCAAATTGCTTGGCTGAAAAACGGGCAGGAAGTCCGAGTCCGTCATAAGTACCGGATTCGGACGCAGATTGGCCGTCTTTTCCTCCGCTTGGTTCTCCTCAATCACTGTCCGCTCCGCCAGCAGATTGTGATTGTGCTGGAGCGCCATCTGAACGGCTTCATCCAGCGTAATCACCACGGCTCCCGGCTTCTGGGCAAGTGTCTGCGCCTGCGGAGCGGGTGGCGGCGAGCCTTGCGCCGGAGGCGATTGTGCACCTGCGACCCCAAAGAGAGACACGGCGACGAGCATGATACGCGAACAAATGCCTTGTAAACGCATAGGCAATCAGCCTCCTCAACAAGAGACACACACTGATTGGGGGGTGCCGACATGGCACGCCAGGCAGGCTATGGCTATGCGGGAGGTGCGCGCGCGGGAATCTGCCGCGGAGCCGATCGAGCAACAAAATACGCTATTTGCGGCTCGAGGCTCACGCCGATGGGGACAAGGACACAGGCTCGAATGCCCTCCAGAGAAGGCGCGATGACCAGGTGGCAGAACGGGCAGGTACCAGGCGTACAGTTCACGTGGGAATGGCAGGCCACCCCGAGTGTCATCGTCAACACCGCTGCGATGAGCACGATCGGGACCACCACGCGCCAGATTGTCTTTTGGTCAGGCATTTTTGGGAGCCCACGTTGAAGCGCTTGCAACCCTTGCGAGTTAGTGTAACCGAAAACCTTCACCATTAGATATTCACGCCATCCTTGGATGCTGAACCCTCATTCCTTGACTTTTCGCCGATCTGCTTTGGATGCTTACTGTTGCGGAGCCCTCAGGGGATAGGCGCCCTTCAGCTCATCACTAAACTGCGTCTTGCAACCGAAACAGCTTTATGCCGTGTCCAGGCTGATTTATAAAGGCCGGGCGCCAGAAAATGTGCAAAAGAGAGGCCACAAGAAAGACATAGAAATTAGTACTGGGATGTCGGCCAGTGTCCGGGATTCCGGCGGCCCGACCCGGCACCTGATTCCCGGCCGCAAGGGCGTTTACCGGGAGTAATTGGCTAGCTAGCGCCAATTCTTTTGAATCTGCTGCTGTCTGCACTCAGGTGTCACGGGCTCACAGTATTTTGAAGCGAACACTGGAAACGCATTGGCAGCCTCATCCCGCTTCCAATTTGTCGGAATCGGGGCGAATCAAGATACTATTCAGTGCGAAGGCTGCATGGGGTCGACTGCCGCCGAGCGGCGGCTGGCGGCCAACAGGCCATCGGCGCCAGAGTGAAGAGCCGTGTTGCAACGATAAGCAGGCTTCCCTTCGCTCAACATCGATTTTCCCGAAGGATGCCGAAGCCTGATGGTGTATTGGGCGGGAAAGATTCCATCCCGACCTCTGTCGGCATCCGCGCCCGTTGCGGCTTTGTCGAGTGCTGCCGGCGGGACGGAAAAGAAAAGCTTGTGGCGCAGGCTGTTTTCTCGTTATCGGCCGAAAGCGCAGAGGGGCTGAAGGTCCGGGGTCTACCCGAGTGTTGACACGCCTTAGCAGACTCGGTTCGCGATAGTTGGGAAGATAGCCTGGACGAATATCGACTGGCGGCTTCATCTCGCAAATCGGCCTGAAAATCGAATCATTCCCGACAATCCGCCAAGATTTCGCCTATGATGCCGTCCAGGAATTTGACGGAGGACTCTATGTCCCGAATACCGCGCCTTGGAATTGCATCTTTCCTTCTGACAGTTTTTGTCGCGCTGTGCTTGCCGGTGTCACTGTCGGCAATGCCATTTCGACAATTCGATACCATGAATATACTGGATCAGGCTGAGTACATCGCCGTGATGGTCGATACGACGCAAAGAATCCTCAGAGTCACCGGCGGAGCCAATTACGCCGCGCAGATCGAGCAACTGTTTGCGACGGTTGAGCCGGGCGCTTCCATGTCTCTGGGATTGGCGGAGTTGGAGGGCAACATCGACGAGCTACGCGTGCATGACATCAAGAACGTGATAAAAGATCCCAAGGCGCGGCGGTACGATGTGGAAGTTGCGCTGTTAGTTACCCTGAAAAAGAACAATATCCCAATCACACAACCCTTCGTAAACGCCGTAAACAATACATTGGCGAGTTTTCACTGCATGACGAATGCTGAATTCGAAGCGGAGACTCCAGCCGTGCAGCGCCGGTACATCGCCCTGCTGGCGAAAATCGGTTACCCGGACGTGCTCTTGCGCCGGGAGGAGGAAGATCTGCAGAAGTCGAAAACACCTGGCGCGGACCCTTTTGACCCGAATGCAGGCGACTACGACCCGGAGTCGAGAATGCTCAGGGTGGACCTGGTTGCCCAGCATTTTCCGAACGGATCGACCGATCAACCCGGTTTTGCGGAAGTTGCGAAGAAAATCCGGATCGACTACGCTTCGAGGCCCACCGCCAACGGCTCAATGAAGGCCGTGTATGTGTACCTCCTCGAATTGGAGGATGCCGAGCTTGGCAAAGAGATGAAACAGATGGAAGACAAAACCTATCATCTCCCGCAGTGATCGTCAGCCAATCGAGGCGAACCCGGCCATGTCTGCGCATTGAAGAAAGCGGAGAATTCAGAGGGTGATTGCTGGGTGATCCAGGCAAATATTCTATGGATTGCAGCGGGGCTAAAAGCCCGGGAATTTTTGGGTGGCGAACGGCAGGGCTAAAGCCCTGCCCTGATACAAAGCCTTTGTACCGGGCCTGAAAATAGTTGCCCCTGCACGATTTAAGCGTATGATCTGTGCATTCATACCATCTTGCGTTTCCAATCCAAGATTCCCCTCCCCACTCCAGGCCCCTGAAGCGTGCCCGAGCGAAACATGAACCGATTCCTGGTCTTGTTGCTGACGGCGTTGCTGTAACTGGCTTCCAAAGTGGAATGAATCCATCTTTGATCCGTTCCAGCGATCCGTTCCAGCGGGACTTGGGAAGAGTAAAGGAGACGTATGAAAGCAATCGGCACCAAACTTGCACTGCAAGCCGCACGGGTCTTGATCTTCCTGGGCTCCGTCATGCCTGTATGCGCATTTCAGAACTCCCCGGCCGCCGCTCAAACCCAAAAGCCCGCGCACGTCCCGGTTCTCCTGATGCAAGGACAACTGGGCCCAGTGACGCCGCCATGGAACGAAAGCGAGATCAGGGGATTTTTTCCCGGTGGGTGACCGTCATGATAGCGGAGTTTCGTGATTGTGAAGGAAGCCGTCATGTTATCAGCGGTCGATGAGAAAGCGTAACGAGAGGACAAGCATCCTTGAAAAACCTGTTTGAACCTTCTACTACGAGAGAAATCCGGACTCGAATCGAATCCTTGAGGCCGGAGAGTGAACGGCAATGGGGCATGATGAACGTCTCCCAGATGCTGGCGCACTGTTCCGCATGGATGGAACTGGCCGCAGGCCTGACGTCTTCCCCCCGAAGCCTGGTTGGGCGGATCATGGGAAAGATCGCGAAACGATCTGTCTTAGGAGACGGGCCGATCCGCCGGAACATGCCAACCGAGAAGAGCCTGATTATGCAGGGCGAAAAGGATTTTGCCGCCGAGCGGCAGCGTCTGCTCGACTGGGTCGATAGGTTTTCGACAGGAGGTCCGGAACACTGTACGACACACCCCCACAGCTTCTTCGGGCGTATGACCCCAATCGAGTGGGCCATGCTCGGGTATAAGCACCTCGACCATCATTTGAAGCAGTTCGGCGCATGAAAGAAGGCAGCACCAAGGCAGTTTCCGAATTTCCCGGTAACAGATTTTCAATGGACGCCGTATCGGCCCGATGCACTTGGCGAAGTCGGATTGGTAACGAGAAGTCTTTGGGCTGTATCTGGAGCGCCCGCGCGACGGCGGGCGCTCGTGCAGGGCTGTGCTGCACAGTGTCACAGGATCACAGCCGGAAAACGAGTTTTGGACTGTGCTGCACAGTGTCACAGGATCACAGGCGGAAAACGAGTTTTGGACTGTGCTGCACAGTGTCACAGGATCACAGCCGGAAAACGGGTTTTGGACTGTGCTGCACAGTGTCACAGGATCACAGCCGGAAAGCGGGTTTTGGACTGTGCTGCACAGTGTCACAGGATCACAGCCGGAAAACGAGTTTTGGACTGTGCTGCACAGTGTCACAGGATCACAGGCGGAAAACGAGTTTTGGACTGTGCTGCACAGTTTCACAGGATCACAGCCGAAGAACGAGTTTTGGACACACATCGATGAGGGTTATTCGTGGAACGGGATGCTGTTTCTATTGTGTGACGGGAGGGGGAAATGGCCGGCAAAAGGGCGCGGGAAATCGGCTGAGTAGAATGAGGGGGATGGGGGCGGGTGGGTCGGAGAAGGGATTGACAGGGACGGGGAACCGGTCGCGTGATTGAGGTGACTGGTCTGCCACATCTCCAACCGGGAGATGTGGGGCGCACGGCACCTACCCGATCCCACTCATGCGCCCAACCACCCCGGCGACGAAGACCTGTCGCCGGGGACCCCGGTGCGCGCATGAATGGGGCACCCGGCACCCGGCGAAAAGGAGATGGAGATGACAGATGGAGCGACAGGTGTTTGTGTGAATCCCGCGGAGGAAACGATCCGGCTGGGACCGCTGGAAGTGCGGTTCCTGGTGACGGGGGAGAGCTCGGGAGGAACGGTGGCGATGTTTGAGGTGATGGTGCCGGGCGCGCAGCGGCTGGCTGGGCCGGCGCACAGCCACGACCACTATGAGGAGACGATTTACGGAGTGGAGGGTGTGCTGACGTGGACGGTGGACGGCAAGCCGATTGAGGTGGGGCCCGGGCAGGCGCTGTGCATTCCGCGCGGAGCGGTGCACCGGTTCGACAACAACACGAGGCGCGATGCGAAGATGCTGTGCGCGGTTACGCCGGCGGCGATTGGGCCGCAGTTTTTCCGTGAAGTCGCGGAAGTGGTCCGCGCGGCGGCGGGCGGGCCGCCGGACAAGGCGAAGATGATTGAGGTCATGTTGCGCCACGGTCTGACGCCCGCGGCACCGAGGCCTGAGGCGTAAGGCGTTGGCGGGCGAGTTCGGCGGGGTGGGGTTCGTGGTCTCCCAGGTCTCAACCACCCCACGGACGAAGACCTGTCCGGGGGGACCCCGGTGTGAAGCGAGACCCTTCGACTTTGCTCAGGGCAGGCTCTGGGGCACCCGGCACCTACCTGATCCCACTCATGCGCCCAACCACCCCGGCGACGAAGACCTGTCGCCGGGGACCCCGGTGCGCGCATGAATGGGGCACCCGGCGGTGGAGCTGGAGGGCTGACGGGCGGGGTTGGTTTTCGGGGTTCCAGAAGCGGGAGTTGGGGCACCTGGCGGCCTCATTGAGCCGCCCGCTCATCGCGATAGGGCCGCGATGAACGGGGCACAGTTCCTGAGACCGCAGGGTCTCTATTAAGAGTCGATGAGTGGGCCACCTGCCTCATCGCGATAGGGCCGCGATGAACGGGGCACAGTTCCTGGGACCGCAGGGTCTCTATTAAGAGTCGATGAGTGGGCCGCCCGCTCATCGCGATAGGGCCGCGATGAACGGGGCACAGTTCCTGAGACCGCAGGGTCTCTATTAAGAGTCGATGAGTGGGCCACCTGCCTCGTGCCTGATCCCACTCATGCGCCCAACCACCCCGGCGACGAAGACCTGTCGCCGTGGACCCCGGTGCGCGCATGAATGGGGCACCCGGCGATTGAGGGAGAAGGCATTTATGCAATCACTGAGCAGTTTGTATCGTGATTTCTGGCTCATAAGTCACAGTTATCAGGCTCCTATGATGATGGTGAGCGGCGGCGGCCACCCCCGTAACCGCTAACAGCGACAAGCCGCTGGCCCCCAAAGGAATCCCACGGCCACTCCGACCGCGGACGGCGATCATCCACCGTTGAAGGACCGTCCTTCTTGCCTCTGCAACGAATGTAGGCGCATTAAAGTTGCACTCGCGGACAACCGGCCGGATGGATAAGAATCAAACTTGAAGTAGGCTGTGTGTTTTCGCTGCTTACGAGGAGATTGAAATGATTCTTAGAATGATTCATCGACAGATAGGTTTTGCAGGCCTGGCGTGTGCGCTATCGCTCGGTGTCAGCCTATCGGTGCAAGCGCAGAACCCCAGCAGCACCACTACACAGGACCAGACCACTACCACGAGAACGCATTCGTACGATTCCTCCGGCTGGCAGGCACCGCGCGGGTACGAATTGGCCTATCCGGAGAACGGTTCGCCCAACATGGTGGCCCGCCAGGGATATGCCGCGGGATTCAGCCAGGGTGAGGCAGACCATGGCCGGAGCAAGAAGTTCAAACCGACGGATTCCGACGCATACAAAGACGCGAAGATACCAAAGGGCATGGACAAGCATCAATTCAAGGAGCAATTCCGCGAGGCGTTCGTCAAGGGATATTCGAACGGATTCAAGGGCGAATAACTGCGCCTGCGGGACTTAAGGATTCAAGAAAGGGCCGACGATCTGTCGGCCCTTTTTCGTCGGGCAAGAGCAATTGCCTGTATGTGGGCCGCCGAATCGAGAGGCAACGTGGCAGCAGGAGCAGACGCACCGTGAGCTCTCCTCCAGGCTATTTCCGCCCATTCACGGCAAAGTGAGGACAGAGGGGGCGGGGTAAACCCAACTCCCAGCTACTAGCCGTTAGCCTCCAGCTCCTGGCCGAACCGTGTCCGGGCGAGAGTGCTGCTTATTTCCAGCGTGCGCTTTTTGGGGAATTAATCGGCAAAGCTGGGGAAGATTTTTTTGGGGCGGGACGGCGGGGTAGCTGGAGGGGTGAAGGCGGGGTTGACGAGCCAAGTCTCAGAATCGGGAGCTGGGGCACCTGCCTGGGGCACCTGGCGGCCTCATTGAGCCGCCCGCTCATCGCGATAGGGCCGCGATGAACGGGGCACAATGCCTGACACCACAAGGCCCTATTAAGAGTCGATGAGTGGGCCACCTGCCCTGGGGCACCTGGCGGCCTCATTGAGCCGCCCGCTCATCGCGATAGGGCCGCGATGAACGGGGCACAATGCCTGAGACCACAAGCCCTATAGTAAGAGTCGATGAGTGGGCCACCTGCCCTGGGGCACCTGGCGGCCTCATTGAGCCGCCCGCTCATCGCGATAGGGCCGCGATGAACGGGGCACAATGCCTGACACCACAAGGCCTAGATTAGGAGTCGATGAGTGGGCCACCTGCCTACCGCAGATCTTTCGACTCGTCTGCTGCGCAGACTCGCTCAAGATGACAGTGCTCGGTGGACATGCGAAGGGAGTGCAAGCCCACCCTTTCGGCGAAGGGTCAAGCCCACCTCTTCCGCAAAGGGGGCGGAAAGGATGGGGTGCGCATGCTTTGGGCCTGCGTCAGCGGGCGAGTTCGGCGGGGGTGGGGCGCGGGGATTCAGAACCGGGAGAGGTGGCGCGGCCGTTTTCGTCCATTTTGCCGAAGATCATTTTTCCGCTGGCGGTTTGCAGGACGCTGGTGACGGCGATGTCGACGGATTTGCCGATCATTTTGCGGGCGTGATCGACGACGACCATGGTGCCGTCGTCGAGGTAGCCGACGCCCTGGTTGAATTCCTTGCCTTCTTTAAGAATGAGGATGGTCATGCGCTCGCCGGGGAGGACGACGGGCTTGAGGGCGTTGGCGAGGTCGTTGATGTTGAGGACCTCGACGTGATGAAGGTGGGCGACCTTGTTGAGGTTGAAGTCGTTGGTGACGACTTTGGCCTCCATTTTTTTGGCGAGCTCGAGGAGCTTGAGGTCGACTTCGCGGATGGAGGGGAAGTCGTCGGGGACGATCTGGATGTTGAGCGCGGGGTTGGACTGCATGCGCTGGAGCATGTCGAGGCCGCGGCGTCCGCGCTGGCGCTTGGAGCCGTCAGAGGAGTCGGCGACGATTTGGAGCTCGCGGAGGACGAATTCGGGGATGACCATTGCGCCGTCAATGAAGCCGGCTTCAGCGATGTCGGCGATGCGGCCGTCGATGATGACGGAGGTGTCGAGGACTTTGGCGGAGCGGCGCGGGGGGCGCTCGCCGGAGAAGACGACGCCGAGGGCGGCGGGGTTGAGCAGGTCGCCCTTGCTTGCGCCGACGATGAGGCCGACGTAGGTCATGAGGAGCAGGACGAAGATTTGCAGGACGGCGGAGGTGGATGTGGGCAGCGGGGCGGAGCGCAGGACGAGGCAGAAGAGAGCCGCGCCGAAGATTCCCAGGACCGAGCCGGCGACCGCGCCGATGAGGCGGCGGAGCGAGAGTGCGCGGACGCGGAGCTCAAAGACGATGACGGCGGCCGCGGCGGCTGCTCCGGCGGCGGCGGCCAGGGGCTGCGCGAGGCCGAAGGGGCGGAGGAAGAGGCAGACGGCGGAGAGAAGGACGACAAAAAGAATGCGAACGAGAATTAGATCCATAAATGAGGGCCACTTTCGCGCGGGCCGAGAGACGAGCCCACGCTGGCAATGATGATGGCGAGTATGACGAGTTTGCGGCGGGGCCGTCAAGCGGGGGGGTGCGGGCGGGGGAGTTTGACGGGTGCTGACGACCGACGGAGCAGGTGTTGCAGGTGTCAGAATCGAGAGTTGAGGCACCCAGTATGGGTGCATCGTACTCGTGGGGGTGATCCGATTCCCACTCATGCGCCCAGCCACCCCGGCGACGAAGACCTGTCGCCGGGGACCCCGGTGCGCGCATGAATGGGGCACCCGGCGGTTGAGCGGGCGCGGCGGGGAGCGAGACGGCCGCGCTCGGCGAGGCGCTTAAGAGGCGACGGCGAGCGAGGCGGACTGGGCGAGGCGGTGCATGCCCTTACGCGGGCCGCGCTTTCGGGCGCTCATGATCTTGATGCGCTCAAGGAGCTCGTGCGGAGAGATGGATTTCTTGGCGAAGACGGCGTCGGCGGCGTGGACGTGGGCGGCGAGCTTTTGGGGATCGCCGAGGAGGACCATGGGCACGTGGGCGGCGGATTGCTTGAGGCGGGCGACGAGCTGCAAGCCTTCAAGGTGCGGCGTGGAGCAGTCGGCGAGGACGAGATCGACGGCGTGGCCGGCGAAGAGTTCGAGGGCCTGCGCGGGGGCGGTGGTGGCGAGAACGCGGTAGCCGTTGGTGGAGAGCATGAAGCTGAGGACGGAGAGGTCCTGCTCATGGTGGTCGACGCAGAGAATGACTTTCTTGGGCCTCATAACCGGGTGCAATACTCCTTTGATGGATTTTGTTGCCGTAGCGGAGACAGACGGCGGCTTTGCCCGCTCTGTGGGCGGGCTTGGACGGATTGGGAATTCCCTTGGCGAATTGAGATCCATGCAAGGCGCCGTTTTCCTGAGGAAAACGACGCTCCAGTGCATCGACTCAATTCACACCAACTCCTCATCCGGCGTAAGCGGCGCGAGTCCTTCCTGAACCCAGGACGGCGGCCGCAGTGTGGCTGTCAGGCAGATTCTCGACCTGGAACGAAGGCGGGTTTCGCGCGCAGCCATGGCGGGCACGCCGCGAAGGCCCGATGCATTCCATTGGCGAATCTACATGAGGCGAGCTTCCCCTGCGGTCAGATTGTGCGTTGTTGTCCTTGGCAAGGCCGGCATTGCTGCCGGAAGTTTTGCTTCAATGCTTGGCAAGAGTAAGAGCTTTGGAGGCGGAGGAAAAGAGAGAAAGGGAAGCGAAGGTGGGGGTGAAAACGCACGTGTAACAAGTGGAAAACGCGCAGTGCGAAGAGAGGAACGGGTTTGGGTTGATGAAAGCTTGTTGAAAGCGTGTGCATTACGGCAGGAAAAGCTGTCCCGATGCCACAAGAACAGTGCTGCCGGCAACGCGGACTTGCGCGACCGCGGGCGAATCGACGCTGGAAGTGCGGTGTGCGGAGAGGAACAGGTCGCTGGGTCGATGGATTTCGACGCCCTGGCGCAGATGAATGCGTTGGCCGGAGGGAACGATGCGGCGGGCGGCGAGATAACTGATGGCGCATCCGGCGGCGGAGCCTGTGGCGGGGTCTTCACCACCGTAGAACTGCATGCGTGCGCGGTATTGGGGCGAGGATTCGCCGGTGGGCGCGAGGGCATAGAAGAATGCGCCTGCGTAATGCTGGTTGATCCAAGGGATGGCCTGCGCGAGATCGACACGAAAGCGGGCGAGGGCACTAAGCGAGCGAAGAAGGACGATGGCGAAGGGAATGCCGGTGGAGACAACCTGCGGAGGATGCGCGGGGTCGAGGTCGTCGGGATGGAGGCCGATGAGCGGGGCGACCTGCGCGGGGTCGAGGGCGGAGCCGAATGTGGGGTCGCGCTGGGTCATTTCGCCGAAGGTGTCGGACTCGAAGTGGACGGGGATGGGGCCGACGTTGAGGGCGAGTGTGATGGTGTCGTCGCGGAGCAGCTCCGGAGCGATGCGGCGCAGGAGGGCGGCGGTGCCGAGGGTGGGATGGCCGGCGAAGGGCAGCTCTTCCTGCGTGGTGAAGATGCGAACGCGGAGGCCTTCAGTGGCTTCAAGGGCGGCGGGGCGGCGGTGGATGAACGTGGTTTCAGAGAGGTTGAACTCGCGGGCGATGGACTGCATGTGGTCTGCGGAGAGCGCGTAGGCGCGTTCGGGCGGAACGAGGACGACGGCGAGGGGATTGCCGGCGAGAGGCGTGGAGGTGAAGACGTCGAGGATGGAGTAGTCGAGCTGGGGGTAGTGGTGCAGTTTGAATTTCCACAGGGCTCGCGGTGGGGTATAGACCGGCGTAGACTTTAGGCATGGCAAAGCGAACCGATCCATACCTCAAGCCGCAAAAGGATGCAAAAGGAAAGCTAACGGGCGATTTTGAATGCTCTGCGTGTGGCACGATGTTTCGTCCTCATCCAACTAAACAGAGTGCATTGACTGATGAGTTCACGACACATAAACGTCTTTCGCACCCTCAAGAGAGGAAACCGCGCGAGGACGTGAACCAGGCCGCCGCGCGGGTCGTTAGGGAAGCGACCGAATATTAGCCTCCAAATGTCTTTTCCCACTCCTCTAAAAGCTCCAAATGAACACTTGTTTTTAGTGGCGCTGCTGAAAAATATTTGTTTTCCCAAAAGGCTACGCCTTCGCGCTTTTGAACGGAAAAGCCAGCCACTCCGAATTTTGTTGAAAGAGTGTCAAACGAGAGGCCGACGGTAGCTGGTTCGTATTCGAGATTTTGCTTAAAGTTTTCCGCAACTTCATCTGAAACCCTTCTTGCAATTTTGGATAGCAATGGATGCACTGCAAGAATCGGGGCATCCGAATGAAATGTAACGTGACTTACATATGCTGCGCGTGTGACCATGTCGCGCCGAAAGGTTAGTTCGAATTTTCCAACAGCCCATTCCATTAGGTCGTACCAAATGGTTTCCGAAGTAGCAGTGTCCGCTAGAGTATCTATATAGATACCGCTGTTGAAGATCATCAACTTTTCGATCACGTATTTCCCAATTCGACCTCCAGTGAATTCGATCCCCTTACTCTCATCGAACTCTTCGATCTTCTGAGGGAACTTCATGAATCCGTAGCGCTCAACCAATGCCGCTACGACTTCGGGGTAATACACAGTCCCATTTGAGTTCAAATCCTCGATCTGAACTAGCCCGTAATACCTAGCGAGCAGCACTGCTGAGAGCTTCATTTGAAACGGCTCCTTTCTGGGCTGAGGAGTATTCTTCGGAGTCTCGGCTCCTACGGGGCACAAGTTCAGTTACGTTGAATGGCAGTAACTGTTGCGTACCTTGCGCCCGCTGCGTTCCTTGCAATGCGTTCTGTTCTGCGTCTGAGTTGATCCTCTTTGCGCGAAAAGCTCTATGCGTTCTCACTTTTGCAGAGCGGAATATTGGATCGTCCTTGAATGAAGCGCGGGAAAGGTTCGCTCGGCACATTTCCTCGAAATCCATTACGACGTTAGAAAACGTCTCAAACTTTACGGAAACAGACACATCGAATGCGCGGGCGAGTCTCTTTAAAGTGTTGATACTCCAATTTGAATAGTCCGCGTTCTCCATTACGGACAAGCGGGGCTGCGCCATCCCAGCCTTTTGGGCCAGTGCTGATTGAGTCATTTCCCTTTCTTCGCGCAATATCTTTATTTGTGTTGCGATCATCGTATTTACGCACTCCTCCGCATAGGAGTGGCGGTACTCTTCGTTCTGAAATTCGTTCCGTACTTTGTCAACCAACTCGCTCATGAATGACCCTCCTCCGCATATCTTTGATTAAGCTTTCACGCATCCGCGAGGCAATCAGTGGCGCACCTATGGGGACGTAATCATTAGAAACCTCGAATGCTCCCAGCAAAAGAGTGAACGCTTCTTCGCCGCGCCCGGGGCCTTCGCATAACAATGGCCTCAGTTGAACGTTGCCATGTATTTTCAATTTGAAGATTGAGGCTAGCCCGGTTGGCGAAAGTATGCCCGGAATCAATTCGGGACCATGAGTCGATAGCGCATCGAGCCGGTTGTTTAGCTTGGCAAGCTCTTTCTTTTGGAGACAGGAAGACCATGCCTTGAACAGATTGCCTTCTACCGGATCGACGTAGTCGAAGATCGTCCACTTGGGCATCATATCACAAAAATATTATCTCCCCTCTTGACTTCCGCATAATATTTTTATTATACTCTTCTTATCATGAATCGGCTGACGACAGAACGGCGTATCCAAGTGATCTCGGCGCTCGTAGAGGGAATGAGCATCAATGCAATCGTCCGCATATCCGGCGTCGCTAAACATACCATCCTGAACCTCCTAGAGGATATCGGATGTGCGTGTGCCTCATACCATCATAGCCATGTTCGCGGTCTCAGGGCGCGTCGAATTCAGTGTGACGAAATATGGCAATTCGTCGGCGCGAAGCAGAAGAATGCCACGCCGGAGCAAAAGGCCGCCGGGTGGGGCGATGCCTGGACATGGGTCGCCATCGATGCCGACACGAAGCTTTGCATTTCTTATTTAATTGGCGGACGTGACACAGGATGGGCTACCGATTTTACGTTTGATATCCGTGAACGAGTCATTGGCCGTCCGCAGATCACCACGGATTGCCACAAGCCCTATCTGGCTGCGATTGAAATGGCTTTTGGTGACGATGTTCACTACGCGCAGATGCACAAGATTTACGGCGCATCGGGCGATTCGCCAGAAGCCCGGTACAGCCCTGCCAAGTGCATCGGCTGCGATATGAAGACGGTTATCGGCAATCCCGATTATGAGCACGTAAGCACATCGTTTGTGGAGCGGCAGAATCTAACCATGAGAATGTCGATGAGGCGCTTCACCAGGCTAACCAACGGATTCTCCAAGAAAATTGAGAATCATGGCCATGCTGTGGCACTTCACTTCATGTACTACAACTTTGTGAGAGTTCATAAGACGCTACGGGTGACCCCAGCAATGGAAGCAGGGATTGCGGATCACGTCTGGTCTTTTGAAGAACTAGTCGCCCTGCTTGATACAAAGGCCAGTGAACTAGCAGCATAACGATCAAGGGAGGGCTTATGGCCTTTTCTGAAGAAACAAAAGCGGCTGCATTTAGACGCGCTGGGGGCCAGTGCGAGTGCAGCCGCATCTCATGTAATCAACACCGAAGCCTTCGCTGCACTACAAGGCTTGTTGCTGGGCGGTGGCACGCTCATCACAAGACAGCATTGGCTTCGGGAGGCTCGGACGCACTGAGCAACTGTGAAGCGATGTGCATTCCTTGCCATGAGAACACCCCAACCTACGGGCGTTCGTAACGCAGCACTTCCTTTAGGGCGGATACTACCATACTGGATGCTTCCGCCCTAAAGCTCAATTTTGCCATTGGCTCTTCAGCATTGGTCGCTTCGACGGTGAGCGTTGCATCTTCATCCAACCTTTCCTTGATGGCTGGCCCGATACGCTCAAACACGAATTGAGACACCCTCTTCCAATCACCACAGGCAAAATAAACATAGCCTTCTCGATCTCCCGGCTCTCCCTGGCAGCTCTGAAGCGTCTCCAAGCCGTCAACCGTATTGAGAATCGCAACGATCTCCGCTACACCCTCGTCAACGGGTGCATTGACCTTGATCCAAGTTTGTGGATGTGCCGCCATCTTGCGTTTGATCCTATCACCTTGATTTTTGGTTGGCTGACCCAAACTGCACCACTACCGAGCTGGGGCATAGGTTGACAGGCCTCCGGTCAACTTCTAGTCTACGAGTACCCGGCGCGGGCTGAAGGCAAGAGCCGCGGGCAGGAAAGCGCAGGTGTAAAGGCAAGGGCGCACGGCGAGCACGCGGGCCCACCGGCTGAAGAGGCGCGGTGGGTTTTTGAGTGTTTGGGCGAGGAAGCGGAAGAAGCGGGTTCGAGCACCGGTGGCGAAGTGGCTAACGCGCAGGTCTGCAAAACCTGTATACGTCGGTTCAATCCCGACCCGGTGCTCCAGAGATTGAGGCAATCGAGAAGGGCCGCACTCCGGTGATGGAGATGGCGGCCCTTGTTGCGTGCGGGGTGGGTGGGGCGCAGGAGACGCGACGGTCTAGTTGGCGGGGAGGGGAGCGTAGTAGCCCTTGCGGGCATGGACGCGGAGGCCGTCGCCGTTGCAGTGGACGGAGATGCGGCGGAAGGTGCCGTCCATTTTTGCGTCGGTGGGGGTGTAAGTGGCGATGTACTGGGAGCGGAGCTCGTCGGCGATCTGCTGGAAGGCGGCGGCGAGCTTGTTGCCGTTGTTGCCGACATTGATGAGGCGGCCGCCGGTCTCCTCGGAGATCTTTTTGGCAGCGGAGTAGCCGGAGTAGCCCATGTTAAAGCCGCCGTAAAACTCGGTGTCGGCAATGAGGATGACATAGATGATGGTGTTGGAGCGCTGGGCGGCGGCGATGGCTTCCTTGATGGTGGTCTTGCTGCCCTGGTCCTCGCCGTCGGTGAGGATGATGAGGGCTTTGCGGCCGGATTGATCGGCGAGTTTTTGGCTGGCGGCGAGGTAGATGGCGTCATAGAGCAGGGTGCCCTTGGGCGTGCCGGAGATGGGGACCGGGCCGGTGCCGAGGCCGGGGATGCCGAAGCCACCGTTGCCTCCGGCGGTGTTGATCTGGGCCTTGTCCATGGCGCGGGCGAGCTGCGAGGCGCTGTTGGTGAAGTCCTGGAGGAGATCGACGTTGACGTCAAAGGAGAGCAGGAATGCCTCGTCCTTGGAGCGGAGGATGTCGTGGAGGAACTGGTCGCCGGCCTGCTGCTCGAGGGGCAGGACGCGGTCCTGGCTGCCGGAAGTATCAAGCATGATGCCGAGGGTGAGGGGCAGATTGGATTCGGCGGTGAAGCTTTTGATGGTCTGGGGAACCTTGTCCTCAGAGATGGTGCAGTCGTGGCGGTCGAGATGGGGGATGAGGTTGCCGTGCTTGTCAGTGACGGTGAAAAAGAGGTCGACGAGGTTGACGTTGACCTTGAAGGTGGCGACGGACTGATTTTCCACCGGCTGGGGCGGGGCGTTGGAGACGGGAGACGCGTCCGGCGAAGGCGCAAGCTGGCCCCAGGCGGCCAGGGATAAGGCTGGACCCAGGAGCAGCGCGGCGATGCGCCCAAGACGAGCGCGATAAAGACAGAGGAACATTCTGATTAGATAGACGAAAAACGGTGGTCGAAGAGAGCATATCTCAAATGCCGAGAGGTCATTTGGAGACATGAGGGGCGTTGGCGCGTCTGATACTCTGTCAAAGGCGGTTTTTCCGGCAAAATTGGGCCAGGAAGGACTGCGCCGCGGCATGGTCGATGAGCCTGCGTGGGAGTTCGAGGAGGTTGGAATCCGAGTGAAGCCAGGTTTGACGGCATTGGCGTTGGCCGCGCTTTTGAGCACGGCATGGATGGTGCAGCCTGTGGCTGCGGCCCAGCAGCCGACGACTGTTCCGGATGCGCCGAAGCCGCAGAAGGCGGATCCTCTGAAGAATCTGGCAGGGCCGATTACGCCGGGGATTGGGGCGGGGGTGGAGAAGCCGGCGAGCGGGAGCTCGTCGAGCACGATGCAGCAGCCCGCGACCCCGCGGCAGCCGAGGAAGGACGATTTCCAGACCAAGGCGCCCGAGGAGCCGCTGCCGGGCGAGAACGTGAAGAAGCTGGGATTTGTGATCCACAGCTATACGAACTTTGTGCAGGTGCCGGTGACGGTGAAGGACGGCAAAGGCCACCTGGTGCCGGGGCTGGATTGGCGGGACTTCCAGGTGTATGAGGACGGCGGGCGGGTGCCGTTGACCTTCTTTACGGTGAGCCCGTATCCGCTGTCGGTGGCATTCGTGATCGACCGCAGCCTGCCGGAAAACGTGATGAGGAAGGTGAACGATTCGCTGGCTGCGATTCAGGGATCACTTACGCCGTATGACGAGGCAGCGGTGTTTACGTATGCCAACGGGGCCGAGGAGCAGTCGGGCTTCACGGGTGGGCAGAGCCAGCGGCTGCCGGCGGTGCTGGCGATGACGAAGGCGACCGGGACCGAGCAGCTTGTGCCGATCAACAGCGGACCGATGGCCGGGTGCGCGGTCTATTCGAACGGCGGCTGCGTGGACCCGAATGTGCAGCCGGGACTCTCGGCGGGCGATTCAGCCTCCATGAGCATTCCCAAGGAGATTCACACGCTGAACGACGCAATTCTTGCGGCGGCGAAGGAGTTGTCGAGCCGGCCGAAGGAACGGCGGCGGCTGATCTATGTGATCTCCGACGGCAAGGAGTACGGCAGCAAGGCGAAGTACAAGGATGTGATTCGCTACCTGGAGACGAACCAGATTGCGGTGTACGGCACGCTGGTGGGCGATTCAGCGATGTGGGGCGAGGGATTTGTGAGCCGGCTGCACCTGCCGTTTACGATGTATGACAACCTGCTGGCGAAGTACACCTTTGCGACAGGCGGATCACTGGATGCCGAGCGCGGCGTGAACGGGATCGAGCTGAGCTACCAGAAGATTACCGAGGAAGCGCGGACCCAATACACGCTGGGCTACCTGAGCCATCAGCCGATTCTGGACGGGAAGTTCCGTACGATTGATGTGCGCGTGAACCGGCCAGGGCTGGAAGTGATTGCCAAGCACGGGTACTATCCGACGGCGGAGGATCTGCACTAAAGCGCCGGAACGGAAACTGGAGAGCCACGAACAAGGCCCGCGCCGATTGGCGCGGGCCTTTCGATTTTGCGAAGGGCTGTTCTTGCAAGGGAGATGGATTGCGAGGATTTCCTGAAGGGGAGAAGTGCCGGGGCGGCCGCGCGAGCGGCGAAGGCGGCTGCGGCTACTTCTTCTCCTCAGTCTGATTGGCCGGCGGGTTGGCCTGAGGGGCAGCGGAGCTTTGCTGCGTGGTCTGCGCGGGCGGATTGGAGGGCGGGTTGGAGGGCGGCGGATCCGTGATGCCCCTGATGCCCTCACGAAAACCCTTGAGGCCTTCGCCGAGACCCTTGCCGAGTTCGGGAAGGCGCCTGGCTCCAAAGAGCAGGAAAGCCACGATGGCCAGAACGATCAGGTGCCAAGGCTGTAGAAAATCACCCATGATGTTTCCTCCGCGCGCCGAACGAGCGCGGCGTGCTTCTGTCATGGCTATTGTCGCACAAAGGGGGGAGAGCCGGCAGGCGCGGGGGCAGGAGCGCGGGCTTTAGTTGACTCGGGAGGGATTGCCGAGGCGCGAGGTGACGAGGGAGTAGAAGCTGCGCAAGTCCTCTTCTTCGCCGATGGTGAGGCGGCGGTAGACCTTCATGAGGGGAAAGAGGCGGGAGCCGCGGACCTCAATGGCGGGAAGGGCGGCGACGCCGCCGGGGTAGGGGGTCATTTCCCATGCGCCGGCGTAGCGGCGGCGGAGGATCTCGCCGAGATAGCTGCCCCAGAGACGGGACTCGAAGTCGAGGTCGATGTCGGGCGAGTCGGCGAGGAGGACGAGGATTTCGTCGAGGGCGTCAATGGAGTCGGGTGTGAAGTCGAGGGGGCGATGGAAGGTGGCGCGAGCCAGGTCGGCGGCGGCGCGGGCGTAACCGTCCATCATGGCGTCAAGGTTGGGGAAGGCGCGGGCTTCGAGTTTTTCGCGCAGCGCGTTCTTCACATCTTTGAGTATAGGCTGGGTGCGGTGATGAATGGCGTTGCGCGTTGCAGGGCGAAAGTGACGAGAGTGACGTGCGGGTGCGGCGTGGCGGCGAGCGCAGGTGCGTGGCAGACTTGACTCGATGCGCGGAGGCAAGGAGGTTTCCCCATGGAGAAGGCACGGAGGTGGTTGAGTGTGGCAGCGGGGCTGCTGATGATGGCGGGCGCGGCGTATCCGGCGGGGCGGGTGATTTATCCGGATCCGGGACAGGCGAAGGCGGACCTGGCGGCGGCGATTCGGCGGGCGGAGGCGACGCATAAGCGGGTGATTGTGGATTTTGGCGGGAACTGGTGCGGCGATTGCCAGGTGCTGGATATTTACTTTCACAATGCGGAGAATCTGCCGCTGCTGGAGCGGAATTACGTGCTGGTGCATGTGAACATCGGGCGATTCGACGCGAACCTGGAGATGGCGAAGCGGTACAGGATCCCGCTGAAGCTGGGAGTGCCGGCGCTGGCGGTGCTTTCAAGCCACGGGAAGCTGATTTACAGCCAGGAGCACGGCGAGTTCGAGAAGATGCAGAGGATTGAGCCGGCGACGGTGACGGAGTTTCTGATCCGGTGGAAGCCGATCAGACCGGGCTGCTCAGCGGTGATGGTGAACTGCTGAGCCCAGGACCTCACTGAGCGGGGCCTAACTGAGCGGGGCCAGGTGCGGGACGCCGCAAATGGGGTCAATGATTGATGCTCGCGAATGCTTTTGAATCTATCGCAGGGGTTTCCCCCAGGGGCTGAAGCCCAACTCATTTTGGGTCGTTTTCGGCCCGGCTGAAGCCGGGCCCTTTCAAATCGCGCCCGCCGGTTTAGCCTTTCCGCAAGCAGTGAAGTCGTGCCCTCTCAAGACATCAATCACCATGTGTGTGCGTGGTGTGTTGAATCCCCGACATCCCTTCTAAACGCAACCGCAGATCTTTCGACTCCGGTCGCCCTCGCGGGGCGACCTTCGCTCAAGATGACAGTCGTTGGTTGGTTTGCGAAGGGTGTGGCACCCGGCATGCACCATGCGACGCCGAGCGGCGCTCAGCTGAGGGGTGCGAGGTGCTTGGTGTTCTGGTAGGTGTACTGGACGCGGTGGACGACGGTGATGGTGGAGAGTACGGCGAGGATCCAGAGGACGGGCGCCATGATGTTGAAGAGCGCGCCGAGGATGACGAGGACGATGCGCTCAGGGCGCTCCATGAAGCCGACCTTGCACTGGCCGATGAGGGCCTCAGCGCGGGCGCGGGTGTAAGAGACCATGAGCGAGGTGACCATGACGAAGGCCACCAGTATGACGTAGCGGAAGCGGTTGATGCGGCCGTAATAGACGAGCAGGCCGAAGAAGAGGACGACGTCGGAGTAGCGGTCGATGACGGAGTCAAAGAAAGAGCCGAAGACGGTGACCTGGTTGGTGCGGCGGGCGACGCGTCCGTCGACCATGTCAAAGATTCCGGCGCCGATGATGACCAGGCCGGCGTAAACGAACATGCGGTGGGGGTTGGCGGCGCTGGCGTGGCCGAAGAAGAAGGCCGCGACGATGTTGATGACGAGCCCGAGGAAGGTGAGGACGTTGGGTGAGATGCGGGTGAGCGCCAGACCGCGAACGATGCGGTCCAGGAGCCAGCCGCAGGCGCGGCCAAAAGCGCTGGTCCAGGTCATGCGAATCTTCCTAACTACTGGTGGTCGTCGCCGTTGTTCTCGGCAGCGGCGGCTTCGTCGTGAATGGTGGTGAGTTTGAGGACTTCCAGCTCGCGTTTGCCGTTGGGAGTGTGGATGGTGGCGACGTCGCCGACCTGTTTGCCAACCAGGCCGCGGCCGATGGGCGAGGTGGTGGAGATGAGGCCTTTGGTGACGTCGGATTCCTCGCTGGTGACGAGTCGGTACACGATCTCCTCGCCCTTTGTGCCGTCATAGACGACGACGGTGGAGCCGAAACCGGCCTTGTCATGGGGAATGTTGGCGAGATTGACCAGAGAGAGCTCTGCCATGCGGCGCTTGAGCTGGCCGAGGCGCGCGTTGACGAAGTCCTGGCGCTGCTTGGCCATGTGGTATTCGGCGTTCTCAGAGAGATCGCCCATTGCCACGGCCTTTTTGATTTCGGCCGGCAGCTCATGGGCGAGCTCGTGCTCGAGGATCTGAATCTCCTGGAGGAGCTGTTTTTTGATGTGGTCCGGCATCCGTAATCCGTGGCGGGGAGCGCGTGGGCTCAGACCGCGAGAGAGGTAAAAACTAAGAACTTGAGATTCCATTATACGCGGGCGGATGAAGCGGGTGGGTTGGGGGCAGCGAGTTCGCGTGGCGAAAAAATTCCCTCAGCGGCTGAAGCGGTGCGGATTCTTTCTTCGGCTGGAATGTACGGTCTAAGGCCCGTACCCTTCAGGCCGCGTTTGAATCCGTTTGCTTCAAATTGATTGCGTAGGGTCTGCTTCGGAGATGGAGCGGGCGTGGTGGTCAAGGAAAGACTCGAGAATGAGCGCGGCGGCGACCTGATCGACGACGGGGCGATGGGTCTGGCGGGGGTGGCCGGCTTCATAGAGGATCTGGTGGGCTTCGCGGGTGGTGAGGCGTTCGTCCCAGAGGTGGATGGGCAGGCCGGTGAGCTGTCCGAGCTCGGTGGCGAAGGCCTGGGTTTTGGCGGAGCGGGGGCTTGGTTCGCCGGAAAGATGGAGGGGGTTGCCGACAACGATGCCCGCGACCGCGTGGCGGCGGGCGAGGCGGGCGATGGAGCGGAGGTCTTCGCGGGTGTTGCGGCGGCGGAGGAGGGTGAGGACGGGCTGGGCGGTGAGGCCAAGCTCGTCAGAGACGGCGACGCCGATGCGGCGGGAGCCGACGTCGAGGGCGAGAAAACGGGGCGGCGGGGCGGAGGACATGACGACCTGAGCACAGGATAGCGGTTTGTGAGGCCGGAGGGGGCCCCGAGGAGGTAACAAGCCGATAAAATGGGGGTAAGGGTCGAGAATCCGCGGGGGTGGTCGCCGCGTCTTAACAGAAGAAGAGGAAATCCAGAAGAGGATGGCGCGCCAGAGACGGAAAGGCAACCACGCACGAGGCTTGGGCGCCACGGGAACCCGGCTGGTGCTTTTGCTGGTACTTGCAAGTGCGGTGGGAGCGGCGGCGTGGCTGATGGCTGTGCCGTATGGGCCTGAGACAGAGACGTTTGTGGAGATTGCGCCGGGGGAGCCGACGGCGCGGATTGCGGGACAACTGGAGGCGGCGGGGATCATCCGCAGCCGGTACGCCTTTGACCTGTTGCGGTGGGTGAAACGGGGAAGGCTGGAAGCCGGGGAGTACCGGTTTGACCATCCGGCGCTGATGACCGAGGTGTATGCGCGGATTGAGCGCGGGGATGTGTACACGCGGACGGTGGTGGTGCCGGAGGGGGCGAACATCTTCGAGATCGGGCAGCGGATTGAGGAGGCGGGACTGGGAACCGAGGACGAGTTTTTGCAGGCTCAGGCCGAGAACGCGGGGATGATCCACGACCTGGACCCGCAGGCGAAGAGCCTGGAGGGGTATCTGTTTCCGGACACGTACGCGTTTACGCGGGCGGAGACGATGAAGCAGATTTTGACGACGATGGTGGGGCAATTTCGCAAGGAGGCGGCTGAGCTGGATTTGAACCAGAACGTACACAACGTGGTGACGATGGCATCGCTGGTGGAGCGGGAAACGGCGGTGAGCGGGGAACGGCCGATTGTGGCGAGCGTGTTTGAGAACCGGCTGCAGAAGAAGATCCCGCTGGGGACAGATCCATCGGTGATTTACGGGCTGGAGCTGGAAGGCGAGTGGCGGGGCAGGATTTACGCGAGCGATTTGAAGAGGAATACGCCGTACAACACGTATCTGCACGCGGGACTGCCGCCGGGGCCGATTGCGAACCCGGGCGCGAAGGCACTGAGGGCGGCGATGCATCCGGCGGAGACGACGTATCTCTACTTTGTGGCGGCGGGGACGAATCCGCAGGGAAGATCGCTGTTTGCCTCGACGCTGGGCGAGCATGCGCGGAATGTTGCGGGCTACAGGAAGGCCGTGAAGAAAGCGGGTGAGCCGTGAGGCGGGCGCGGAGGCTTGCGGCGGTGCTGGCGGCGACGTGCGCGCTGGCCGGACTGGCGGGCTGCAGCCTGTGGCCGACGACGCGCAGACTGCCGAAGCCGCGGATTCCGCTGGTGACGCGGACGGTGACGCCGGTGGAGCTGGTGAAGCAGATGAACGACCGCTGGGATGCGCTGGACGGGCTGACGGCGACCGTGGAGATGCAGGCGACGGAGCTGAAGACGAACGAAGGGCTGGCGAAGGATTTTCCGTCTGGCCGGGGCTACATTTTGATGCGCAAGCCGGAGATGCTGCGCGTGGTGGGGACGTATTTTGGCGTGCGCATCTTTGACATGGCGAGCAACGGGAAGACGTTCAAGCTCTATATACCGTCAAAGAGCATGGCGTTTGCGGGATCGAATTCGGCAACGGGGACGGCAAAGAATGCGCTTTACAACCTGCGGCCGGGATTCTTTTTTGACGCGATGGTGGTGCGCGGACTGAGCCCGGATGATTTGTACTCCGTGACGGCGGATACGGAGACGATTGAGGACGTGAAGAAGAAGCACCTGCTGCTGGTGCCGGAGTACATTCTGAACGTGATGCGGCGGCGTCCGGAGACCCAGGAGCTGACGCCGGTGCGCGTGGTGACCTTCCATCGCGACGACCTGCTGCCCTACGAGCAGGATCTTTATGACGAGAAGGGCAACCTGGTGACGCAGGTGAGCTATGAAAATTACAACGATTTCGGTTCGGGACTGTTTCCGGCGCGGGTGGTGATCAAGCGGCCGATTGAGGGAATCAAGATTGAGCTGGATGTGCTGAGGGTGACGAAGAATCCGAAGTTTCCGGCCGACGAGTTCGAGGTGAAGATTCCCGACGGGACGAAGATTGAAGAGTTGCACTGAAAGACACTGAAGACAGCAAAGGCAGGCGCGCCGGATGAAACGCGCGAGAGTGGTCCGGATGCGAAGGGTTGAACCTGCGCATCCGGCGTGTGTGCGGCGACACTACATGGACGAGCCGCGGATGCTGTCGACCGCGATGGTGTTGGTGCTGGAGTCCAGCTTGCCAATGACCGTGACGGACTTGCCGACGAAGTTTTTGGCGCGCGAGGAATCATCGAGCTTGTAAGTGGTCCCTGAGGAATCCTGGAGGGCATAGCTGTCGCCCTGCTGGACGATGGTGCCGGTGAAGGTTTGTGCCTGCGCCACCGGCTCAGCCTGCTGCTGATCGGGCGTTTGCGGCTGCGGAGCCTGGATGAGAGGCATGGCCGAGGCGACGCCCGCGAGGGGGCCGGTGAGAGGCGACGCCACCGCCGGTGTGCCGAGAAGGGTGAGCATGCAGGCAGCGAGGGCCAGGACGTAAGGATGTTTGAGCGATTTCATGGATGCACCTCCGGGGGATTTTTGCCGCAGTCGCAGCCGCGCGGGGCGATGAGGCGGGACGTGGCGGGAGGGCCAAAACGGCATTTCACGTACGACTGGAGAAGTGCACGCGGAGGGCCAGAGTGAATGAGGGGTGGCTGACTGAATGCAGATGAGTTGCGCGTGAGAGCGCGCAAGCGCGGCGTGTAAGAAGTACCGGGCGTGCAATATATCGACGGGGAGAATTGCATCGTGTGCAGAATCTACTTACCGTTCTTTGCCGGTAGAGCGGGATTGAAATCGCAGGTGTCCGCTCGCACAAGCGATGGAGTGCGTCCTAAACGTACCGCTCGAAATCGTAGTGGTATCCCAGGTCTCAAAAGCGAGACCTAGGGCACCCTCGGACTGTGGTTGAATCAGCATTTCAAGACCTGGGCCCTCTGCCGTCCCGCATCCATGGCTGCGGTTTGGCGTGGGAGTTATTTGGCCGGTTGGCCGTGCATGAGGATCTGGTAGCGGCGGGCGTACTCGGCCTTGTAGGCGTCGACGGTGTGCTGATAACTCATGTGCGGCGTGTTGGGATTGACGGTCCAGCGGAGGCGGAGTTCTTTGGCCGTGGATGGGAGCGTGAGCGCACCGTCGTGGGCTGTGAGGTCGCGGCCGTCGACGGTGGCCGCGTGTAAATCGACGAACCAGGGCAGGTGGACGACGATGGCTTTCGGTGCAGCGGTGAAGTGCGTGTCGAGATGCAGAACCGCTTCGCCGTCCTGAGGCTGCGAGAGGGTGAAGGCGACTTCGCCGAAATAGGTGGGGGCCTGGCGGACGGCGATGATTTTGCCTTTGCCGACCCAATCGGGCGAGACGACGCTGAGCAGGTGGAGCTGATTGCCGGCTTCGCGGACGAGCATGGTGCGCAGGAGGGTGCGGTACTCGGCGGCGAACCAGCCGTGGGGTGCGAGGTTATCCTGGAAGTTGCGGTCGCCCCAGGGGATGATGGCGAACTCAAAGCCGGCCTGGGTGGAGCTGGTGTGCATCAGGAGCGCGTAGAACTCGCGGGTGGCCTGCTGCTGATCGCCGCGGATGGCCTCAGTCATGGTGTTTTTGATGGTGAGGTAGTGGTGGAGGAACTCACCATCGGCGTAGGTCATGATCCCCTCTTTGTATTTGGCCTGGGTGGCCTTGAGGGTGGCGGTGACGCGCGGGTCGTGGGGATCGAGGGTGGGCTCGGGGACGACGGCGAGCATGTTGCCCCAGTCGTAGCCGCCTTTCTGGCCGTCGAGCGCCGGCGGGATGTAGCCGTTGTGGGCGGCGCACTGCGCGTCAAGAACCTTGAAGAATGCTTTGTGATAGTCGTCGTACTCGGCCTGCCAGTTTTGGGCGAGATCGGGATGGCCGGTTTCGCGGGCCATCTGGATGGCGAGGCGGAGGCCGTCGAGGGCGAGGAAGTTGTAGCCGGTGATGTGGCCGGGGACGAACTCGTTGTCGCGTACGTTGCTGGCGGGCATGATGTGGAGCGGATCAGCGGCGCGAGCCTGCCGGAGCCAATCGACGGCGCGGGCGATTTGCGGCAGCGCCCACTCGGCGAAGGCCTTGTCATGGGTGATGCGGTAGTGCTGCGAGTAGCCCCAGACGGCCTCGCCCCAGCCGTCGTACTGCTGCTCCTGCGAGAGGAAGTTGCCGTTGGGCCTTTGCGAGAGGGCAAAGAAGTCGAGCACCTCTTTGGCGATGTGCGGGTAGCCGGTGACGTCGTAGCTGTGCACGATGTCGGCGCCGTCGCGCAGGTAGAAGGCGTGGTAGTGGAGCTTGTTGACGGTTTGAATGTAATTGGGGCCGATGTAGTCAATGGCGATGAGGTCGTAGATGAGGTTGGCGTAGAAGGTGTCGGTTGCCTTGCGCTCGGGCAGGGTGACCTGCATGCCGCGATCGAGGATGCGATTCCAGAAGGCGACGGTTTGGGCGTGGAAGGCGTCGAAGGAGGCTGCATCAATGGAGTGAATGGCGGCGGGGTCGGAGGTGGGCTCGACGGGCATGTTGAAGTCGAGGGTGTACGTTTCGCCGGGTGCGAGAAGTTTGGAGTAAGTGACGATGCCGACGGCGACGGTGGGATCGACGGTGAGCTTCTGTGGCTTGCTGACGTCCTGGGGATAGTTGTAGCGGCCGTGGAGGGTCCATCCGCGATTCACGTAGCCGGCGGGGAAGGTGTACAGCAGGCGGCCGTCGCGGCGCAGGCTGCCGCTGGTGAAGGAGTAGACCCAGTCGCGGTTGAAGAGGACGCCGACCTGGCGGTAGTCGCCGGGGAATTTGCCTTCGACGGGACGGTCAAAGCGGTTGCTGCCGTGAAGTGCGGCGCCGGTGTTATTGGGCGCGTCATAGCGCATGCCGGTGAGGAGGATGGCGCGGTTGGGTTCCGAGCCGGGATTGTGCATGGAGATGCGGATGAAGTTGACGAGTCGGCCTTCGGGGCGGCCGTCGAGGGTGGCGGCGAAGAGGGTGAAGCGGTAGACCACGCCGTCGCGCGTGAAGTGGTAAAGGATGATGGGCAGGTGGCCGTCTTCAAGGGTGCGGATGCGGACACTGGTGGGGGTGAATTCGGGGCCGGCGAAGAACATGAGCTCGCCGTAGCCGGTGCGGAGGTAGCCCTCGGGCGTGATTTCAGTGGCGGCCTCGGCGTACCTCATGCCGATTTCGTCAGTGGGCGCGGAGAAGTAAGAGAAGGGCTCGCCGGGCGTGTCGATGGAGGGCGAGACCATTTGGGCGTGAAGGCGGAAGGACGGCAGGGCCGGAAGCAGAAGCGCGGCCAGAAGCAGAGCAGTGGTTCGAAGGGTTTTCATGGCAAGGAAAGGCTACAGCAAAACCAGGGTTGGTGTGTGCCGAAACCACGGCGCTCAGGCCGATGCGACCAACAGGGAGCGGCGGCCCTGCAAGAGGCCCGCAAAGACAGAGATGCCCTGGTTTTGCTCGAACGCATTCTGCGCGGGAGGGGCGTGCGAAAAGCGGAAGGCGGGAGGCGGGGAGTGCGGCGGGCGGCGGAGGGGATGGTCAGGCGGTGGGACGCGTGCGCGGGGAGTCCGGGATACGCGCAGGCTGAAGCGAGGTCGGGAAGGAACTGTGGTGACGCCCGAGGCGGATGGGGTGCGGGCGCAGGCGGTTACTCTGTTCCTGAAGCTGGCCGCGGAGCTGCTCGAGCTGCTGGAGATGCCGGCGGCCATCGGCGAGCCATTGCGGATCCTTTTCGGCCTTGAGGTAGCGGTTCCAGACATCGACGGCATTGGCGGTGAGTCCGCGATCTTCGAGGACAATCGCCTCATTAAAGAGGACGACGGGATTGTCGGGCGCGAGAGCGTCGGCGCGGCGGAGATTTTCGAGGGCGGTGGCGCGGTCATTCTGGCTGCCGGTGGCCAGACCGCGCTGGAAGTAGGCGGAGGCATCGTCGGTGAGCAGGCCGGCGGTGACGGGGCCCTGGGCGAGGAGACGATCGAGGGTGCCGATGGCGGCGTCATCCTGGCCGGCGAGGAGATCAGCGCGCGCCCAAAGGTGGAGGAGATGGGGATCGCGAGAGCGCTTGAGGAGACGGAGCAGGATGATTTCGCGGGCCTTGCGCAGCGCTGGCGCCTCGTCGCCGGTCGCGTTGTCGGAGCGATGAGATGCGGGGACGACGGGGGCGAAACCTGCGCCTGCGATGCGGAGATCGAAGGTGCGGGACTGGGTGTAGGCGCGGGCGAGGAGATGCTCCGGGGTGTTGCGCCGGGCGTACCACGTGTTGAAGGCGAAGGCGAGGAGGAGGGTGGCGGCGAGGCCGGAGGCGAGCCACCAGGCGAGCGGAGGGATTTTGCGCGCGGCGCCTTTGCGGGGCGTGTCCGCAAGGCGGGCGGCGAATGTGCGCTGCCAGTTGGGCGAGGAGGATTCGAAGTCTTTGGGATCGACGGAGTCCTCGGCGGAGTCCTCGGCGGCCAGGGTTTGACGGCTCTGGCGCAGGCGCTGGAGGCAGTTGGCGCACATGGCGGCGTGGGCGAGGAGCTTTTCCGCTTCGCCTTCGGGCAGATCATTGAGGACCAGGCGCAGCCATGCGCCGGGGTCGGGGCAACTGTCGGGGCCAACCATGGTGATGCGTCCGGAGGGCTCGCCGGGCACGGCGAAACCACCTGGGCGCAAGGAGGTGGAAAGCGCGTCGAGGGAGTGGTTCGGCCAGTCGCCGGAGTTGGAGGCGGAGGTGCCCTGGCCCGGTTTCAGCTCATCGGTCATACTTTGCACTTATTAACGAGAAACGAAGGGAGTTTCCTTTATTGGAGGGGCCCTATTTCCGCGGCGTGCTTGGCGGCGGTTTTGCTGGCGAGCGGCAATAAATCCGCGCGCAGCCAGGTGGTGAGGCGGCGGAGAGCGCTTTCGACGCCCTTGGGGGTGAGGCCGATGGCCGGCAGAGCGGCAATTTCCTCGGCGGTGAGCCCCTGGAGGTAGTACATCCAGAAGATGGCGCGGTCACGTTCAGAGACCATCTGCGGCGTGGAGCGCAGCTTGCGGTCGATTTCGCCGAAGAGGACGATTTTGTGGAGGCTGAGGCCGCTGTCAGTGGCGGCGACGCGGGAGGCGCTGTCCTCGAGGGCGATGGTTACGACCCTGCCACCCCGTTTGGCGGAGTGCTGGCGGCGGAAAAAGTCATTGGCGACGGAGAGAGAAACGACGCGGAGCAGGCCGAGGAAGGAATCCTCGCCCTTGGGGCGGAAATCGCGGAGGATGCGGCGCTCGGCTTCACAGATTTTGAGGAAGACCTCCTGCACGATGTCATCGACGATGGAGGGGACGACGTTTCCGATCCACATGCGGGAGACGCGGGCGGCGGCCAGGGAGGCGATGGGCCAGGAGCGGCGCAAAAGCTCCTCCCATTCCTCCGCCTGGGCGGACTCCGCGCAAGCCTTCGCGAGATCGTTGACGGGCGTGCCTGAGTGGTCCATGTGCGGAAATCCAGTTTAGCGCAGAAGCTAAGCCGGGTTTATTTGTTTGTGAATGAACGGGGAGGGGTCGTGGAGGAGACGGCGAGAGCAGGGAGGCTTTGGTGCACAGCCGGGCGCGGGCGCGGCTGTGCCAGGGCCTGTTCACACTACGGGAATGGCGGCGACGGGAGCCGGTTTTTCTCAGTTCCTTTTCTCAATTCCTTTTCTCAATTCTAAGGAGCGAGGAGCGACAGATACCGGGTGTATCTTAGGGACGAGCGACGAAGAAATGGGGAAAACCGGCCCCGTCCCTTCGGGTTGCGGCGAAAATGCGGCCAGACTTCGTTGTCGTCCTCGGCAGTGGGGCCGCCACAGCCGTCGGACTTCGCCTCGTCTGCCCGCATTTTCGCGCGCAACGCCATCCATCCCAGTAGTATTAACAGGCCCTAGTATCCCGGCAAGCACTGGCAAGGAGTTGCAAAGGAATCGGCATGGAGACCCAACTGCGTCCACTGACGCTCGGCGAGATTCTGGATCGGACGGCGCAACTTTACCGCGAGAATTTTCTGTTGTTTGCAGGCATCGCAGCGGTGTACTCGGGAATACTGCTGGTGCTGGGGCTGATGCAGATCGGGGTGGACGAGATTCTGCGCGCCGAGCACGTGGAGCAGTCGATGCGCTGGGTGATCTGGGCGGCGGCGTGCGTGAGCGCGGTGGTGGCGTTCATTTTTGCCGGGGCGGCGGTGGCGGCGAACAACCGCGCGGTGGGCTGGCTGCACCTGGGGCAGCCGGCGACGATCCGGGGCGCGTATGGGAGCATTCTGCCGCAGATCGGGCGCTATCTGTGGCTGATGACGATTACGGCAGTGATGGTGTGGCTGCCGTTCGGGCTGGTCTACGGGTCCTATCTGGGCGTGATTCTGCTGTACGCGGGGCCGAAGGGACTGATTGGGCGGACGGGCGTGCCGGTGATGCCGATGGACAGCCACGCGACGATGGTATTCCTGACGGCGACGGTGGTGTTTTTCCTGCTGCTGATTCCGGTGGGCGTGTATACGGCAATCATGGCGCTGCGCTATTCACTGGCGGTGCCGGCGTGCGTGGTTGAGAACGTGAAGGCGCGGCAGTCGATCCGGCGGAGCATTGCGCTGAGCAAGGGCGCGCGGGGACGGATTTTTCTGTTGTTTCTGCTGGTGGCGTCGGTGGACATTGGGCTGGTGATGATCACGCAGATGCTCTTCCTCGTCTCCGTGTTGAAGCATCATGGGGCGCTGCCGGTGTGGGAGAGGGTGGCGCAGCAGCTGGTGGCGTTCCTTACGAATACGTTTGTGGGACCGATTCTGGCGACGGGACTGACGCTGTTCTACTATGACCAGCGGGTGCGCAAGGAAGGATTCGACATTGAGTGGATGATGCGCGCGGCGGGACTGGAGGCGCTGCCGGCGGCCGCGGGCGAGCCTGCCTTGCCAGGCGACGCAGGTTCGGCCGAGGAGCCGCGTCCGGAGCCGGGGAGCGTGCATGAATGAGCGGCTCCATCCTCTGACCCTGGGCGAGATTCTGGATCGCACGGCGCAGATGTATCGCACGCAGTTTTTGCGGTTTGTGGGAATCGCGGCGATACCGATGGGCGTGCTGCTGGTGTTCACAGCAGTCGCGGTGGGCTTCATTGCGTGGGCGATGGGCGAACCGGCGAGGGGATTCTCGGGAAACCCGCTGGGCATCCTGATCTTCGCGGTTCTGGGAGTGCTCGGGGTGGTGGGTCTGCCGGTGTGCACGGGGGCGATGGCGCTGAGCTGGGCAGCGTTGACCGATGCGGCGGCGACAACGTTTCTGGGCGGGACGTTCACGATTCGCGCGGCGTATGGAAGCGCGTGGAAGCGGCGCTGGCGCGTGCTGTGGCTGCTGACGATGGATACGCTGTTCCTGGGAGTGATTCCGGGATCGGCCGTGATTGCGCTTTTGACAATTCCTGGTTTGGCAGGTGCTCTGGCGGGCAAGGCCGGGCTGGGAGCACTGAGCGTTTTGAGCACGGTGGTGATGTTTGCGCTGATTGCGGCGCTGGCCCTGGGGGCGCTGTGGCTGCTGCTGCGGCTGTGCCTGGGCTTCGCGGCGTGCGTGGCGGAGCCGGTGAGCGCGTGGCAGGCGCTGAAGCGGAGCTGGGTGCTGAGCAAGGGGACGAAAGGCCGACTGATCGTGGTGTTTCTGCTGGGGTATGCGCTGGAGTACGTGCTGACGATTGGGTCTTATATTCCGGTGGCGATTGCGATTTATTTGATTCCGGGGGCGAACGGGCAGCAGCACGCGGATACGGTGAATGCGGTGATGATGTTCGCGATTTACGGGCTGTGGTTTGTGGTGAAGACGCTGCTGCGGCCGGTGTACGGAATTGCGCTGATGCTGTTTTACTTTGACCAACGGATACGCAAAGAGGGATTTGACGTTGAATGGATGATGCGGCACGCGGGGATGCAGAGCGCGGCGGTGGCGGTGGAAGAGCCGATGGCGCTTTCGGGCGCTTCGCCATGGCTGGTGCTGCCGGAAGAGCCGGCGGGAGGTTCGGGCGAGTGACCACGCAACCGAGGACGGCGACGGCGATGCGACGGCTGGGATGGGCCGTGGGGCTGGCGGTGGTGTTGTGCGCGGGAATGGGTTGGGCCGCGGCGTTGCCGCTGCAGAAGCCGCCTGCGCCGAGTGGGAATGGATGGCGCGATTCGACGATGGAGGGGTATCGGCAGCACCTTGCGAAGCTGGGCACGCTGGTGGAGGCGTGCGCGAAGGCGCGGAACAAGGAGGCGTGCGATCCGAAGCAGGTGGGGCCGGATGATCGCGTGCCGTGGACGGTGAATGGGCACGCGGAGCAGCGAATGATCCGGCTGGCGTGGCTGCGGAATTTGCTGCTGAGCGCGCAGACGCCTGACAAGCCGGATGCGGAGTTCGAGGCGAAGAAGAAAGCGGCTGAGAAGAAAGATGAAGGCGTGACGCCGGCGACGACGGGCGAACTGCTGAAGGATGCCGAGCAGCGGCTGAAGGATGATGCGGCCGAGAGCGAGGGCGGCGCCGCGAAGCCGGTGGACTGGGCGGTGGAACGGGCGACGCTGGGGCGGGTGCTGGCGGGCAAGGAGTTTCGCGGCCTTAAGGGAGAGACGGCGAGCGACAAATTTCTGGAGAAGCTGAGCCGGTGGCTGAACAGCCTGTTTGCGGGTGTGTCAAAGCTGCGGATTACTGCGCCGTGGCTGGGCAGGACGATTGTGGTGGGGTTTGTGGTGGTGGTGTGCGTGGGGCTGGTGTGGGGGCTGCTGCAGTTCGAGCGGCGATGGAGGGTGCGGCTGGTTCCGGAGGGTGAGGGTGCGGCGGCGGGTGCGCCCTCAGCACGGGACTGGCAGAAGTGGCTGGAGGATGCGCGGCGCGCGGCTGCGGAGGGAAGGTGGCGCGAGGCGATCCATTTTGTGTACTGGGCGGCGATTTCGCGGCTGGAGCAGAAGCGGCTGTGGCCTGCGGACAAGGCGCGGACGCCGCGGGAATATCTGGCGCTGGTGGGCGAAGAGGATGGGCGCAGGGCGGGGCTGACGCAATTGACGCGCAGCTTTGAGCGCACGTGGTATGGAGGGCGGGCGGCGAGCCAGAGCGAGTATGAGAACGCCGAGGCGCTGGCAACGGCGCTGATTGGGCAGGGTGGCGGGGCAGGCAACGGGGCAAGCAGCGGGGCAGGCAGCGGGATTGGAGGCGCGCGATGAAGCTCTTCGCGAGCCTGGACGCCAAGGACCGGCGGTTGATGCTGTGGTTCCTGAGCGGCGCGCTGGCGCTGGCGGTGCTGATCGGAGTGCTGATGCCGAACGGCAATGACAACGACAATCCGGTGCCGTCGACGTATCTGAATGGACGGCATGGCGGACGGGCGGCCTATGAGATGCTGCTGCGGTCAGGCTATCCGATTGAGCGGTGGGAGCGGCCGCTGAGCGAACTGGCGGCGACGGCGGGGCCGGGGACGGTGGTGATTGTTGCCGAGCCGTTCCAGCCGGATTATGACGATTTGCAGGCGATGCGCAAGATGGTGCTGAAAGGCGCGCGCGTGCTGGCAACGGGGGCGATGGGCGGATACCTTGTGCCGAGCGGCGCGGCGACATCGCCGAGCGCGTTCCACTTTGCGGCGTGCGAACTGGAACCGAATGGGCTGGATGCGCTGGCGGACACCGGGCAGGTGTGGATGAAGCTGGAGTCGAGCTGGCAGCTGGGGAATCCGGCGTTCAGGGTGCAGTACGCGTGCGCGGGCGAGCCGGCGGTGGTGGAGTACAACTACGGCAAGGGGCACGTGGTGTGGTGGGCGAGCGCGACTCCGCTGGAGAACGGGTCGCTGACGCGAGGCAAGGATCTGAACCTGCTGCTGAACTCGCTGGGACCGCGGGCGGGACATCATTTTTACTGGGACGAGTCGCTGCATGGGGATGTGCGGTCGAACTGGAGTTATGCGGCGGGGCCGGCGCTGACGCTGCTGCGCGTGGGACTGCTGCTGGTGGGTCTGCTGATTGTGTTCAGCTTCAGCCGGAGGAGCGGGCCGGTGCGCGAGCCGGCTGCGCCGTTGCGCGCGTCGCCGACGGAGTTTGTGCAGGCGCTGGGGTCGCTCTACCAGAACGCGAAAGCGGCGGGAACAGCGGTGGGCGTGGCGCTGGAGCGGTTCCGGCGGCAGAGCCTGCGGATGTGCGGGATGCGCCCGGTGGCAATGAGCGCGGCGGAGCTGGCGGCAACGCTGCGGAGACGGTTCCAGGGGCTGGATGCGAAGCTGGAGAAGGATCTGGAAGCCTGCGAAGAGGCGGCAAGGAGCGAGAGCCTGGAGCCGCAGCAGGCGCTTAAGCTGGTGCAGACGCTGCATGCGCACTGGCGGACGCTGGAGGGAGCGACGCGGGCGCGCATACAGAGTGAGGTGCAGGAAATTCAAGAATCGCAACGAGTGGAAAGGGCCGGATGAGCGAAGAGGCGAATGTTGAGCGGAACGACGAGACAGGCGGAGGCCCGGCGGCGGCCGAAGCAAAGCCGCAGGCCGGAACGCTGACAGCGACGGGCGTTCTGATTGACCACGCGCGCCGAGAGATGGGGCGGGTGATCTCCGGGCAGAGCGGCGCGATTGAGGAGATACTGATCGCGGTGTTGTGCCAGGGGCACGCGCTGCTGGAAGGCGTGCCGGGGATTGCGAAGACGCTGATGGTGAAGACGCTGGGGCGGCTGCTGGGACTGGGCTTCCAGCGGGTGCAGGCGACTCCGGACCTGATGCCGGCCGACATTCTGGGGACGACGGTGCTGCGGCCGGGGACCGATACATTCACTTTTCACTCGGGACCGGTGTTCACCGACCTGCTGCTGGTGGACGAGATCAACCGCATGCCTCCCAGGACGCAGGCGGCGCTGCTGGAGTGCATGGAAGAGCGGCAGGTGACGACGGATGGGACCAGGCGGCCACTGCCGCAGTGGTTCACGGTGTTTGCGACGCAGAACCCGGTGGATTTTGAGGGGACCTATCCCCTGCCGGAGGCGCAGCTGGACAGATTTCTAATGAAAATTCGCGTGGCGTATCCCAGCGAAGCGGAGGAACTGAAGATTCTGGAGCGGCACCACGCCGGAACGGGCGCGGGCCTGCTGGAGGATGCGCGGATTGCGGCGATTCCGGCGGAGCTGCTGGCGGCGGCGCGGGCGGAGGTGCGCGGGATTCGCGTGGAGCCGGAGCTTTACGGCTACATTGTGACGCTGGGGCGGCGGACGCGGGAGTGGCCGACGCTGCTGCTGGGCGCAAGCCCGAGAGCGGCGCTGAGCGTGATGCGCGTGGCGCAGGCAACGGCGGCATTTGATGGGCGGGACTTTCTGGTTCCCGACGACGTGAAGCGGGCGGTTGCGCCGGTGCTGCGGCATCGCGTGATGCTGAAGCCGGAGGCGGAGCTGGAGGGATTCGACGCGGACCGCGTGCTGGCCGATGTGGTGGCGGCGGTTCCGGTGCCGAGGCAGTGATGCAGACCTCGCTGCATCCGGCGGAGGTGCGGGCCGGCTGCGTGCCGCGGCGGCGGTGGGCCTTCGGGCTGACGCGGCGGTCGATGGTGCTGCTGCTGGCGGGATTCGTGTGGCTGATTCCGGGATTCTGGATGCCGCGGATGAGCTACGCGATGGTGGCGTGGGATGCGGTGGTGCTGCTGGCGGCGCTGCTGGACGGACTGCGGCTGCCGAAGGCCACGCAACTGGCGGTGAGCCGGAGCTGGGCCAATGCGCCCTCGCTGGACAGCGAGACGGAGATTGAGCTGACGGTTGAAAACCGTGGAAAGATGATTGTGGAGTGCCGGCTGGAGGACGATTTGCCGGCGGCGCTGAGCGCGGAGCCGGCGACAGCGCGGGTGCGGGCATTTCCCGGCGTGCCGGCGGCGGTGCGGTATCGCGTGGAGCCCAAAGAGCGCGGAGACTGGGAGACGGGTGGGGTGTATGTGCAGTACCGTTCGCCGCTGGGACTGGCCGAGCGATGGGCGCTGGCGCCTCTGACGCAGACGGTGCGGGTGTATCCGGCGCTGCGGATGGGCGAGGAGCAGCAGATTTTTCTGGCGCGGAGCCGGCAGATTGATTTGCAGTTGCGGCAGGCGCGGCAACGAGGACTGGGACGGGATTTCGAGAGCCTGCGCGAGTATCGCGAGGGCGACGATCTGCGCGACGTGTGCTGGACGGCGACGGCGCGGCGGGGAAGCCTGATTACGCGGCAGTATCAGACGGAGCGAAGCCAGCCGGTGTGGATTGTGCTGGACTGCGGGCGGCTGATGCGGTCGCGCGTGGCGGCGGCGCCGGGGAAATCGGCGCTGGCGGTGGAAGGCGATGCGGCGGGGGTGCACTCAAAGCTGGACCATGCGTGCACGACGGCGGTTTCGCTGGCGCAGCTTGCGCTGTTTTCAGGCGATCGCGTGGGGCTGCTGGCGTATGGGCAGGGGATTCAGCAGCGGATTTTGCCGGGACGCGGCGCGGGGCACATGCGGCAGGTGATTGACGCGCTTGCGCAGGTGCGCGCGGAGACGGGCGAGGCGGATCATTTGCGCGCGACGGCGATGCTGAACCGGCTGCAGCCGCGGCGGGCGCTGATTTTGTGGATTACGGATCTGGCGGAGACGGCGATGCGGCCGGAGGTGATTGACGGCGCGATGCAACTGGTGCGTCGGCACGTGCTGCTGTTTGTGGCGATGGCACAGCCGGAGGTGGAGCGGATGGCTGAGACGCGGCCGAAGACGGTGGAGCAGATGTTTCGCGCGACCGCGGCGCAGGAGATGGCGGGGCGGCGGGAGCTGCTGCTGGCGCGGCTGCACGAGCAGGGCGCGCTGACGCTGGATTTGAATCCGGAGGCGCTGACGTCGCAAGTGCTGAACCAGTACCTGGGGGTGAAGGAACGGGCGATGGTGTAAGTCGGCTGCGTCGGCAGCGGCCAGCGCGCATCGAATATAAAGGAAGCATGTTCAAGTTCAATTTGCAGATGAATTGCAGGCCCGCGCTGATGATGATGGCGGTGGCGGTGCTGCTTGTGCCCGCGTGTGCGCAAGTCCCTGCGCGGCGCGTGATTGTTGCAAACATGCACGACACCTCAGGTCCGGTGGACCGGTTCTTTGATCTTTCGGTGGGCTCAGATTATCCGGGCACGCTGATTCGCGACGACAGCCAGGCGCAACTGCAGATGGTGACCGACGAGCTGGGATTCCGGTATATCCGCTTCCATGCGATCTTTCACGATGTGCTGGGAACGGTGCGCGAGGACAACGGGAAGACCGTCTACAACTGGACGAAGATTGACCAGCTTTACGACGACCTGCTGGCGCGGCACATCAAGCCCTTTGTCGAACTCGGTTTTACGCCCGAGGCGATGAAGACCTCAGACAACAGCATTTTCTACTGGCACGGGAATACATCGCACCCGAAGCCGGCGGAGTGGAGCGCGCTGGTGGCGGCGTTTGCGCGGCATATCGAGCAACGGTATGGGCAGGCGGAGGTGCGCACGTGGTACTTCGAGGTGTGGAACGAGCCGAACCTGTCGGGCTTTTGGGAGGGCGGAGACCAGAAGGCCTATTTTGCGCTGTACGATCTGACGGCGCGGACGATCAAAGCGGTGGACCCGAAGCTGCGCGTGGGCGGGCCCGCGACGGCCGGGGCGGCGTGGGTTCCGGAGTTTCTGGAGCATGTGAACAAGAGCGACGCTCCGATTGATTTTGTATCGACGCATACCTACGGCGTGACGGGCGGATTTCTGGACGAGAACGGAAAGAGCGACGTGAAGCTCGACCCCTCGCCGGACGCGATTGTGGGCGATGTGCGCAAGGTGCGCGCGCAGATTTCAGCTTCGCCGTTTCCGCATCTGCCGCTCTACTTTACGGAATGGAGCACGAGCTACACGCCGGCGGACCCCGTTCATGACTCGTACATCAGCGCGGCGTACATTCTGAGCAAGCTGAAGGCCTGCGAGGGGCTGGTGCAGGGGATGAGTTACTGGACGTACTCCGACCTGTTTGAAGAGCCGGGACCGCCTTCGCGGGCGTTTTATGGGGGCTTTGGGCTGGTGACGCGCGACGGAATTCGCAAGCCTGCGTTCTTTGCGTACAAGTATCTGCACGCGCTGCAGGGAGCGACGATTCGCGATGCCGATGCACAATCAATGCTGGCGACGGATGGCGAGAACCTGGCGGCGGTGGTGTGGGATTTTGAACGGCCGGAGCAGAAGCTGAGCGACCGGCCGTTTTATACGAGGCTGGTTCCGGACCATGCGGCGGCGCCGGTGGAGATGAAGGTGGTGCATCTTACGCCGGGCGCGGCGTACCGGCTTGAAGTGCATCGCACCGGATACAAGGCGAACGATGCGGATTCGGCGTACATCATACTGGGCGCGCCGAAGGACTTGACACCCGAGCAGATTGCGCACCTGGACTACCTGACGCGGGATGCGCCGGAGCGGGATGAAACGGTGGTGGCGGGCAGAGACGGTGCGGTGGAGATCCATGTGCCGATGCGGAGCAACGATGTGGTTCTGGTGACGCTGCGGAAGGAGACGGCAGCGCGTTAGGCCGAGCGCTACTCTGCGACGGGTGTCGCCGCGGGGATTGGCCGGAGGTTTTTGGCGAGGGCCCATTTGAGTTGGTCAACACCTTGGCCGGTGACGGCGGAGATGGCGTGGAACTCGAGCTTGCGGCGCTTGGCGTGCGCGGCGAGCTTTTTGAGTTTGTCGGGATTGGCGGCGTCGATTTTGGTGGCCACGACGATCATGGGTTTCTCGGCCAGCGGCTGCTCGCCCGCACGGTTGCCGAAGCTGGCGAGCTCATTGTTGATGACCTTGAAATCCTCGACGGGATCGGGTCGGCCTGAGGCGTCAGAGACGTCGACCAGGTGGACGAGCAGACGGGTGCGCTCAATGTGGCGGAGGAACTGCGTGCCGAGGCCGTGGCCGAGGTGCGCGCCCTCAATGAGGCCGGGAACGTCGGCGACGACGAAGGATTCTTCGTAGGGCATTTCGCCTACGGTGACGACGCCGAGGTTGGGCTCGAGTGTGGTGAAGGGGTAGTCGGCAATTTTGGGACGCGCTGCGGAGATGCGGGAGATGAGCGTGGATTTGCCGGCGTTGGGATAGCCGACGAGGCCGACGTCTGCGAGGAGCTTGAGCTCGAGGCGGTACTGGCGTTCCTCCCCGGGGCGGCCCAGCTCGTGCTCGCGCGGAGCCTGATGGGTGCTGGTGGCAAAGTGCTGATTGCCGCGGCCGCCGCGGCCGCCTTTGGCGACGATGAGGCGCTCGTCGGGCTCGCGGAAATCGTGGACGAGCTCGCCGGACTCCTGGTCATAGAGCGCGGTGCCGACGGGGACGTGGAGGACGATGTCGTGGCCGTCCAAACCGGTGCAGTTGGAGCCCATGCCGTGCTCGCCGCGCTGGGCCTTGTGCTCAGGGTTGTAGCGGAAATGGATGAGGGTGTTGTGGCGCTGGGAGGCTTCCATGACCACGTCGCCGCCGCGGCCGCCGTCGCCGCCGGAGGGTCCGCCGCGGGGCACGAATTTTTCGCGGCGGAAGGCCATGCAGCCGTTGCCGCCGTCGCCGGCCTTTACGCGGATTTTGGCTTCGTCGATGAACATGAGGCATCGGGCGCTCGCCGATGCGAAGGCCCGTCTTTCCAGTGTATCGAACGGGAGGGCGAAAGCGGGTTTGCGGCGAGGGTGGTAAGGTACCCTTGAAAAGAGTTACCTTGGCAGCAGTACTGGTACTCAAAATCTCCTAATTTTTTCCTGGGATGACCTAGAATCGCAGGGAACTTGACCAACTGGGGAAACAGGCGCGGCAAGTTGTGGGGGAATGATTGCCGTGCGGAAGCGGTTTGCGCCGCTGGAGCGGGTCCCGCGGGCAGAGCGGGGCGCGGGGCAAGCACTATTCCCCCGAGAAATCTGCTGCGAGCTAATCGGTTGATGGCAGGGCGGAGAGTTTGGAAGCGGCTTGCAGAGGCGGCGTTGCTGATAGGGGTCAGCACGCAGGCGGCGGTGTATGCCCAACAAGCCGGGCAGGCGGATGGCACTGCGGCGGCGAAGACGCAGCGAGCGGCAAAGAGAAAAGCTGAAAAGGAAGCTGAGCGGATGGAGCGAAGCGTTCTGGCGGCTCGGTTCAAGGCGAGCGGGCTGGTAGCGCCGGTTCCGAAGGCGATTCCCCTGGGCACGACGGCAACGATCACTGCCGAGGAGCTGGAGAGCCTGCCGTTGACGGGGCGGGATTGGCAGAGCCTTGTGCTGGACGCGCCCGCGGAGCAGGGACAGGCGGGGAGCGAGGACCAGCCGGAGGCGCGCAGCGACCGGGGACGGACCGCTGTGACAGCGGATGGAATGAGCCTGCGGATGACCTTTGGGCAGGCGGGCGCGGGTCGATGGAATGGGCGCGGCGACCAGTTGATGGGCCCGGGGACGAGCGAGGCGGGGATTCGCGAGGTGGGGCGCGCGGGCGGGTTTGGGGCGGGCGACCTGGGAGCGGGCGCGGGGGATGATGCCGCAGGACGGGTGAAACTGAGGATTCGCAGCGGGGGGAACCGGCTGCATGGGTCTGTGTCGCTGTTCAGCCGGCAGAATTTTCTTGGCGCGCAGAATCCGCTGACCGACTGGGTGAAGTTGACGACGCCGGCAACGGCGACGACGGTTCCGGGATACACGGCGATCCCGTATACGGCGGGAAACCGGGAGCTCGGGTGGGGCGCGAGGCTGGGCGGGCGTGCGGGGCGCAGCCGCATCCACTGGTTTGCGTCGATGAATGGCTACCGGCGGGATAATCCGGGCGCGTCTACGGTGCGGCATCCGGAGAATTTTTTTGCGCAGCCGACGAACGACCAGATGCAGGTGCTGGCGGCGCGGCTGGGGCTGAGCAGCGCGAATCCGGTGGGCGAAGGCGTGCAGGCATATTCGGGGATGCTGGAGACGCTGGCGGGACTGCTTGGTCGGGCGACGCGCAGCACGACGCGCTGGACGGGACTGGGGCGTGCGGACTGGGCCGTGGGCAGGCGCGACCGCGTTGTGGTGGAGGGGACGGGCGCGAACCGGAGTGGGGCGGGGAGTGGATTGTCGCGGGCGAGCGAATTTTATGGCAGCCACAGCTTTGGCGAGCGGCAGACGAACGAGCAATGGGTGATGGGAAGATGGGAGCGGTCTGCGACGCCCAATCTGCTGCTGGTGACCGTGGGGTCGTTTGCGCATCACGTGCTGAGCGCGGGACCGGAGACGCCATCGGCGTATGAGCAGACGCTGAATGTGAGCAACTGGGGGCGGCTGCCGCAGATCAATGTGGACGCGGGGTATGGGTTCACGATCGGCAATCCGGCGCGGCTGAGCCCGGGGAGCTATCCGGACGAGCACTTGTACGACGCGCGGGAGCAGGTGGCGTGGGCGCGGGGCAAGCTGCTGATAAGGTCGGGTTTGGAAATGCGGCATGGGAACGACGCGACGACCCTGTTGAACAACCAGACGGGGACGTACAACTACTCGAAGGTGGAGAATTTTGTTTCCGATGCCCTGGCGTTTGCCAAATACGGGGTGAGCGGGCAATTGAATCCTTATGATCAGCACAATTGCGACCAGACCGGGCGGGTGTGGCGGGACTCGGCCGGGCAGTTGCACGGGCTGGGATATTTGCCGTGCTATTCGCATTACACGCAGACGATTGGGCCGGACCACTGGTGGATGAGCACGAACGACTGGGCGGGTAACGGGACGGCGCAGTGGAACGCGGCGAAGCGGCTGACGGTGGCGCTGGGACTGCGCTGGGAGCGGGAGCAGCTTCCGCCGCCGATTGCCGAGCTGGCCAATCCGGATTTGCCGCTGACCGAGCGGCTGCCGAGCCTGGGCAATGAGTGGGGACCGCGGGCGAGCCTGGCGTGGGAGATGGGCGGGAAGTATTGGCCGGTGGTGCGGGTGGGCTATGGGATGTATTTTGGGCGGACGCGGAACGCGACGCTGCTGAGCGCGCTGACCGAGACGGGTTCAGCGAAGGGGGATTTGCGGTATTTACTGCGGCCGACGGACAACCTGAACGGCGGAGGCGCGCCGCCGTTTCCTTATGTGCTGGCCGGGGCGCCGGCGACGGTGGTGAAGCCGGGGGTGGTGGAGTTCGGGCCGCGGTTCCGGAATCCGGAGGTGCACCAGGGCGTGGTGACGCTGGAGGAGCGGCTGCCAAGCCACGTGCTGCTGGAAGCGAGCGCGGTGGTGAGCCTGGGACGGCGGCTGCCGGTGGTGGTGGATGGGAATATCGATCCGGCGGTGAATCCGAAGACGATCACCTACCAGGTGGTGGATGGGAATGGGACGGGTCCGATCAAAAGCGCGACGATTACGGTTCCGTTTTACGCGAACTGGCCAAGCGCGATTTCGCCGACGGGATTTGCGGGGCGGCTGAACGACAACTACCAGCAGGTTGCGGAGCTGGAGAGCACGGCAAACTCGACCTACGAAGCGGCGCAGGTGCAGCTGGTTCGCCGTGGGCGCGGCGGGCTGACGGTGCATGCGCGGTACCGGTACGCGCACACGACGGACTGGAACCCAAGCGAGAGCCTGCGGGTGACGCGGCCGAGCGTCTTCGATCCGAAAAATCCGGCTGAGGAGCATGGGACGAGCAATCTGGACGTGCGGAATTCACTGACGATGGCGTTGATCTGGGAGCCGCGGTGGCACGTGGGCCAGATGGCGGAGCGGCTGGCGAATGGATGGGTGCTGTCGGGAATTGGATACGCGCACAGCGGCCTGCCTTACAGCATGCGCACGTCGGGCTCGCTGGCCAAGGAGTTCACCACAGGCGGGGCGGCGATTGTGGGGCTGGCGCCGGGGATGCTGGGCTACGGCGGGGCGAGCCTGGTGGTTGGCGTGGGCCGGAACACGTTCCGGTATCCAGGCGAGTGGAAGGCGGATGTGCGGCTGGGGAAGCGGTTCCGGCTGGGGCGCGGAAGAGAGCTGGAGCTGATGGCGGAGACCTACAACCTGTTCAACCACCAAAACGTGACGCGGATTGAGACGATCGGCTACACGATGGAGGCGGGGACGCTAAGCGGCGAGCTGCCGCGGCTGACCTATCTGACGGGACTGAAGACGAAACAGACGGAGTTTGGGCAGCCGCTGAGCGTGAACGCGACGACCTTCTACCGGCAACGGCAGATTCAATTCGGAATGCGATTCCGATTCTAGAAAAAACCGTGTGAAGCACTGGTGAGGCCGCAAAGAGGCTGCGCGGAGACGGTGCGGCCGTTGAGGGCGAAGCACGTAGCGCCGTCAATGTCGGTGGAGAAGGTGCGCACGCCGGCGGCCTGGAGCGCGGCGAGGACCTGGGGGGTTGGGTGGCCGTAGTGGTTGTGGAGTCCGCAGGAGATGACGGCCCACTGCGGCGCGACGCGGGCGAGGAAGGCGGGTCGCGTGGAGGTGTTGCTGCCGTGATGGCCAACTTTGAGCAGCGAGCTCTGGAGGCCGGGCTCCGTGAGCATGGCCTCTTCGACAGGGGCTTCCGCGTCGCCCTCGAGCAGGACTGAAGTGTCGCGGTAGGCCACGTGGAGAACGAGCGAATCGTCATTGGAGGGCTGGGGGCCGGGACGATAGGAGGCGAAGGGTGCGAGGACGTGAATCTGCGCGGCGCCGAGGGTGAGGGCGTCGCCGGCGCGGAAGGAGCGGACGCGGACGTGGAGCGAGGCGGCTTCGCGGAGGAGCGCTTCGTATTGGGGAATGGGTGGATTGTTGCCGACCCAGAGCTGGCGCGGATGGAAGTTGCGGAGGACGGCGGGCAGGCCGCCCATGTGGTCCGAGTGCGCGTGGGTGAGGGCGACAACGTCGAGCCGGCGAATTCCGCGCGACCAGAGGACGGGCGAGACGACATCCTCACCAATGTCAAAGTTGCGCGGTGCGTAGCGCGCGCCGCCGACGAAGCCGCCGCCGTCGACGAGGAGGGTTTTGCCGCCGGGGGTGATGAGGAGGATGGAGTCACCCTGGCCGACGTCGATGGCTTCAACGAGAAGCGCGTTGTGGGGGTGGTCGATGGGGCGGGGAAGAACGACGGTGATGGCGGCGAGGATGAGTGAAGCCCACGCAGCGCGGCGTGGCCACGGGCCGCCGCGGGCCAGCAGGAGAGCGGCGGCGAGAAGCGCACAGAAGAGCGCCGTTTGCCAGGCGAGCGGCGCGGGGATGCGGAGATTGCCGAGCGCGAGTGAGCCGAAGAGGTGGACAAGCCAGACGCTGAAGTGCAGAAAGAGCGCAGCGATTGCGGCGGGAACGACGGCTGCCGCGGGCCAGAGGGCGAGAGCGAGAAGCGTGAGCAGGGCCGCGGGCATGAGCACGGCGAGCAGCGGGAGAATGAGGATGTTGACGGGCAGTGCGAAGAGCGTGATGCGATGGAAGTAGAGGGCCATGGGCAGGGTCATGGCGAGCTCGACGACGCAGGAGACGACGAGGACTTCCACAGCGCGGAGAAGGAAGCGTAGCGCGCCGGGGAGGGCCCGCCAGGCGACGAAGGATGTGGAGACGCGGGCGATGCGCTCGGCAAGGAGGCGCAGGTCGACGCGGAACCGGGCGATGGGCGGAGGGAGCTTGGGGTCGATGGCGAGCAGGGAGAGCTCGCGCGTGGCGGTGAGGTAAGGCTGCACGGTGGAGGCGAGCAGCGGAACGGCGACGCCGGCGATGGAGACGACGGCCAGTAGGGTCATCTGCAGGCTCGCGTCAAAGAGGCTGAGTGGATCGACAACAAGCAGGCAGAGCGCGGCGAAGCCGATGGTGTTGAGAGCGCTTCGTTCGCGGTAGACGAGGCGCGCGAGCAGGTAGAGAAGAATCATCCAGAGCGAGCGCTGGACGGGCGTTGCGAAACCGGTGAAGACGGCGTAGCCGCCGGTGCAGGCCATGGTGACGAGCGTGGCGGGGATGCGCGAAAGGCGGACGAGACGCGCGAGCCAAAAAAAGAAGCCGGCGACGATGGCGAGATGGAGGCCGGAGACGACGAGCATGTGGAAGGAGCCGGTGCGCTCAAAGCCAACGCGGAGATTGGAGGTGAGGTAAGTGCGGTCGCCGGTGCTCATGGCGGCGAGCATGGCGGCGTCATCTGGGCTGAGGCGCAGTGCGGAGGGCAGCCCGTGCATGGTGGCGGGCAGCGCGAGGAGGCGCGCGCTGGTGGCGTGCTGGAGTTCGGCGATGCGGCAGGCGAGAAAGCGGCCGGGGGCGCGGCCCAGGCGCTGGATGCTTTCGATGCGGACTGAAGCAGTGGACGTGATGCCCTGCTTGAGGAGATAGTCGCGGCGGCTCCAGACGGTGGGGTCCTGGTAAACCCCAGGCGGCAGAAGCTGGACGACGGCCCGGACGCGCTGGCCGCAATGGAAGGGCTGCGGGGCGGCGGCGGCGGGAGAATTTTCAGGCCAGCGGACGGTGAGTCGGATGGCGCCGGAGGCGGGGGATTGGAGGTCCTCGGCGTCATTGACGACTTCCATGGAAGAGACGCGCAGATCGATGGTTTGCGTGGGGCCTTCGCTGGTGGGCTCGTCGAGATACGCAGTTGCTTCGGTGCGAAGGGATCCGGTGCTGACGACGGTGCCGTCGACTGTGCGCAGGAGGCCGTCAGAGAGCGGGGCGATGGTGGGCGACGGCGCGGGCTGGGGCTGCATCTCCGCACACCATGCGCCGAGGAGAAGCCAGAGAAGCGCGACGGGAAGCCAGAGGATGCGTTGCGCGCGAAAGGCGGCCAGGAGAGAGAGGAATGCTGTGGGCGCAAGCGCGAGAAGGACGAAGGATGGACGGAGGAAGACGATGTGGGCGAGGAAGACGCCGCCGGCAAAGAGCCATGCCGCATGGAAGAGCGGAACTGCGCTATACGCGCTGGCGGACTGCGCGCGATCGGGGCCCGGGGTTGTGGAGGACGAAGCCATAAATGGGGTGGAATGGGGCTACGAGGGCAGCGTATCAGGCTCGACAGAGATGGGCCACCGTTTCGAGATGGAAGGTTTGCGGGAAGAGATCGGCGAGGGTGAGCGATTGGAGCGTATAACCGGAGGCGAGCAGCGCGCGGAGGTCGCGGGCGAGGGTGGCCGGGTCGCAGGAGACGTAGACGAGCTCCGGTGCGGAGATTGCGGCGAGCAGCGATGTGGTTTCCGGACCGAGTCCGGTGCGGGGAGGGTCAAGGACGATGAGGCCGGGCGGCTCGGCTTTGCGGTTGCGGCGAAGGAAGGCGAGAGTGTCAGAGGATTCGGTGGTGGGCTCCGCGGCGGCGGTGGTTCCACGGAGATTGTGGGCGAGCGCGGGAGCGGCGGCGGGCGCGGATTCGACGGCGACAACGCGCTGAAAGCCGGCGGCGAGACGGCGCGCGAAAAGGCCGACGCCAGCGAAGAGGTCCCATGCGAGTTGGCCCGTGCGGTGGTCGCAGACGCGGTCAACGAGCGCGTCGACGAGCCATCGGTTGACTTGGAAAAACGCGCCGTGATCGACGCGATAGTCGAAGCCGGTGGCGCGATAGACGAGCGAGTCGCTGCCAGAGGAAGCGAAGCGGCGCGGAGGCTGGTTGCGCTGCGCTTCGGCGAGGAGTTCGAGGCCGGCGAGTTGGGGGATTTGCGCGCGGAAAGCGTCGGCGAGGTCTTCGATGGAGATGCGGACGGTGCGTGGAAAGACGATGGAGGCGAGGAGCGCGGACTCGTCGTGGTTCGAGAAGAGGGTGAGCTCGGAGGGGTGCGCGGAGGGTGTGAATTTGGGCAGGATTTGTTGCGCGGCGAAGGCGGCGCGGAGCAGAAGCGGCGCGGCGATGGGGCACTCGCGGAGGGGAATGACCAGGTGCGAGCGGCGGCCGCGATAGCCGAGGCTGCCATGCTCGTCGAAGGCGAGGCGGATGCGGTTGCGGTAGCGCCAGGGGTCGGCGGCGAGGATGGAGATTTCTGCGGGCGCGGGGACGCCGGCGCGAGCGAGGGTTTCGCGCAGGATGGTTTGCTTGAGGGCGACTTGCGCTTCGTAGCCGGCGTGCTGATAGTGGCAGCCGCCGCACGCGCCGAAGTGCGGGCAGGCAGGCTGGACGCGCTCGGGCGCGGCCTGGACGATGGATTCAACTTCGCCGCGCGCGAAGGCGCGTTTGTCTTCGACGATGCGGATGCGCGCCTGCTCGCCGGGAAGCGTAAGGGGGACGAAGACGGCCTTGCCACTAATGCGCGCGAGGAAATCGCCGCCGTAGACGGGCTTTTCGAGGGTGACGATTTCGCCGGTTGCCTGGCTCATTGCTGGCTCATGTAAAAGAGGCTGAGGCGCGGGAGCTCATAGCGGGCCAGGAGCTGCTTTTGCACGAACTGTTGCTCGACCTGGCGAAGTTGCACAACGCCCATGCGGCTGCGGAAGGGAGCGAGCTCGCGCGCGGCGTGTTCCTTGAGCGCGACGAGAAGATCTTCGGGCGCGGCGGCGGTGAGCGCGGCGAAGAGTTTTTCTTCGAGGACAGTGAGGGTGCGCTCCAAAGCCTCAAGGTTCTGTGCCGTGAGATTTTTCGAATCGCCGGCGAGCCCTTCGGCGGCGAGTTCGCGGAGGCGAACGGCGGTGGCGCGGCAGGCGTCGGCCGCGATGGAGGAGGCGTCGAGCGCGGTTGCGGCGGCGTGGAAGTGCGCGGCGATGCGGTTGGGCTCAAAGCCGGAGTCGCGCGGCTCGCCGGGTTCGGGTGCAGCGCCGGCGGAGGCTTCGCGGAGCTCTTCCGCAGCCTGCATGACGGCCTGCGCGCACCAGGCGAGGCCATTGATGCGGCGCATGCGGGCGCGCTTCTGTCGCGACTCGTATTTGTCGAATGCGGAGTCGATGCCGCGGAGGACTGCTTCGAGCGGAATGCCGGCATCCCGCCAGGTTTCGATGAGGGCCCAGTCCAGCGTGGAGAGCATAAGGATTGCGCCGCGGCGCTGCTGGAAGCGCTCCTCGATTTCCGTAAAGTAATTGAAGTAATTGCGCACGGCTGCGGCCTAGTGCGCGCGGCCGCGCGGGCGTGGCGTGCGATTGCGTTCGAAGAGGATGCGCAGGCCCTCGAGGGTGAGCAGATCGTCGATCTGCTCGATGTAGCGGGAGTCCTCGGCGACCATGCGGGCGAGGCCGCCGGTGGCGATGATGCGCGGCTTGCGGTCTGTCGACGAGGCCAACTCAGCGAGGATGCGCTCGAGAATGCCGTCGACGAGGCCGATGTAGCCGAAATAGAGGCCGCTCTGCAGGTGGGTGACGGTGTTGGTGCCGATCACCTTTGCGGGACGGCGGATATCCACGCGGCTGAGGCGTGCGGCGCGGTTGAAGAGGGCTTCCGCGCTGAGACCGAGGCCGGGCGCGATGGCTCCGCCGAGGTATTCGCCGCGTTCGGAGATGACTTCAAATTTGGTGGCGGTGCCGAAATCGACGACGATGCATGGGCCGCCGTAGCGCTCGAAGGCGGCGATGCAATCGGCGATGCGGTCCGCGCCGAGCTCGGTGGGGTTGTCGATGAGCATGGGCATTCCGGTCTTGATGCCGGGCTCGACGAACATGGGTTCGAGGTGAAAGTAGTCCTCGCAGACGCGGCGGAGGGTGGAATCGAGGGGCGGCACGACGGAGGAGATGATGATGTGGGTAACCTGCTTGGGCTTGAGGCCGTGCATCTCAAAGAGGTTGACGAAGAGGACGCCGTACTCGTCGACGGTTTGGGTGTGATGGGTGGTGACGCGCCAGTGGGCGGCGAGAGGCGGCTCATTTCCGTCGAGGCGGAAGAGGCCGAGGACCGTGTTGGTGTTGCCGACGTCGAGAGCCAGAAGCATGGTGTCAATCCGTTGTGTCGGGCCGTTGTGTCAGGCCGTTGTGTCAGGCCGTTGTGTCAGGCCGTTTCCGCCGCGCGAATGCCACCGGTTTGCACGATGACAAGGCCCTGCGCGGTGCGGACCCGCAAGAAGCCGTGTTCGTCGAGACCGTCGGTGATTCCGGTGCAGGCCTGGGGGCCGTGGACCTCCACCTCGCGGTTCCAAAGCCAGGTGGAATGGAGAGCGAAAAGCGACGGAGTAACCGCAACCACCGCTGGATCGTGCAGCATCGACGTTTCGCGCTGCAGCGATTCTAGCAGGGCAATCAGCAAGCTCTGGCGGCTTATCGCGCGCCCAGTCTCGATGTCGAGCGAAGTGGCCGGTGTGGAGAGCGCGGGAGAAAAATCGCGCTGATGAACGTTAATACCAATGCCAATCACGACGAAGGCAAGCTCGCCTCGCTCGGTCCGCGACTCGACCAGGATGCCGCCGACTTTTCGGCGCCCGATCAGCAAGTCGTTGGGCCAGCGCAGATCAATCTTCAGCGCCGTGGCCGTCGCAATCGCATTCGCTGCCGCGAGCCCCGCGGCAAGGGGGACAACCGAAAGGTGCGCAACTGGAAGCCCAAGGCGCAGCAGCACGCTGACATACAAACCCTGGCCCGCTGCCGATTCCCATTGGTGATCGCCGCGTCCCCGGCCCGCCGTCTGCTCGTCGGCAAGGTAAACTGAGCCATTTGCGGCGCCCGCGCCTGCCGCTTCCATAGCGTTGGTATTCGTCGATCCGGTGCTGTTGAAATAGTGCACGTTGCGGGCAAAGATCGATCCCTTCAGCGCGGCTTCAAGGGCGGCGAGATCGTACATCGGCTAGCTGGGCTCCGCGGCGATGGTCATGGAGATGTTTGCGGCGCGGGCGGAATGAGTGAGGGCGCCGACGCTGATGAAGTCGACGCCGGTTTCGGCGTAGGCGCGGATGTTGTCAAGGACGATTCCGCCGGAGGCTTCGATGGGAATCCAGCGCTTCTCCTGGCGGATGCGGTCGACGGCATCCTTGACGAGCGCGGGCGGCATGTTGTCGAGCAGGATGGCTTCAGCGCCGCATTCGAGGGCCTCATCGAGATCCTGCGCGGTGCGGACTTCAATTTGCACGCGCTGGCCTTTCTGGCGGCGCTCAAGGGCGTGGGCGAGCGCGGTGCGCAGGCCGCCGCCAAGGGCGATGTGATTGTGCTTGATGAGAATGCCGGAGGCGAGGTCGAGTCGGTGATTGGTGCCGCCGCCGCAGAGCACGGCGTACTTGTCAAGCGCGCGCAGGCCGGGAACGGTTTTGCGGGTGTCGAGCACGCGGGCCTTGGTGCCCTGGATGGCGTCGACGTACTGGCGGGTGAGCGTGGCGATGCCGCTGAGGTGCTGCAAGAGGTTGAGGATGACGCGCTCGCAACTGAGCAGGACGCGCGCGTTGTGGCGGATGACGGCGAGAACCTGGCCGCCGTGGACGCGCACGCCGTCAAAGATCTCAGGGTGGCTGACGACCTCGAATCGATTGTGGGCCTGAGGGCGCGGGTCAATGCGGGCGAAGATTTCAAGCATTCGGGGAACTGCGCCCAGGCCCGCGACAACCATCTCCTGCCGGGCGAGGATGGAGGCCGCAGCGCGGAGGTTGGGGTCGATGGTGACGTTGGTGGTGGCGTCGTTGGCGGCGTGGTCCTCAAGGAGGGCCTGCTCCAGCAATGCGTCGATGCGGCTGCTCTTCCAGTCCATGGATTCTTTCGGCTCAAGCGGGTAAAGGGCCGGCTCAAGCGTGGGAAGCGGGTTTTACCTGCCGAAGAAAGTTATAAACAACTTTCTTGACGGTGTCATCTGCCTGGCCGGCGAGGGTGCAGAAGGGTTGGCCGGTGTGGCGGCGGATTTCGAGTGTGTACGCATGTTGGACGCGCGAGAAGCGGGCGCGGATTCGCTGCCTGAGGCCGGATTTGCGGTCTTTCTGCGGCTCGGTGAGGAGGATTTCGCCGAGGTCGACGTACCAGAGGAGCGAGACGATGCCCATGCGGTCGCGGAAGAAGAGACGATAACTGGTGAGGAGCAGATATTGGGAGAGGTCGCCGGGGCGGGTGGGCGCGGCGGTGAGGTCAAGGAAGGCGACGGCGCGCTCGGTGTCCTGCAGGTGGGCGGCGACGATCTCGCGGACGGTGTGGGGAAAGCGCGGGGCGACGAAGCAACCGGGGGCGTCGCCGAAGAAGATTGGCGGGAGCGGAGGCTGCTGTGGCGCGGAGGGCGGCGGAGGCGCGTCGGGCGGCGGGCCGGGCCCAGGACCGGACCCAGAACCAGGCCCAGAACCGGGCCCGGAACCGGAGCCAGAACCGGAGGAGGCCCGCTCGGGACGCTTGAGGTGCTCCAACAGCTCGCGATAGGCGACCTGAACAAGCTTGAAATGCTCTTCGGCGGCGAGGCGCTGGGTGGGGTCGCGCTCAAAGCGGTCAGGGTGCCACTGCTTGGCGGCGGCCAGGAATGCCTTGCGCAGCGCGACGCGGGTTAGGGCGCGCTGGGCGAGGCCGAGCACAGTGGCGTGCTGTCGGCAACGGTCGCAGGCGCAGGGCATGGGTCACTCGGGGAGCGCGGCCAGGGCTGCCCGGGCCTTTTCAAGCAGGAGGCTGGTTTCAGCGGCCTGCTTCTTGAGCCCTTCCACCACCTGCGCGGGAGCCTTGGCCAGGAAGCCTTCGTTGCCGAGCTGGCGGTCGGCGGCGGCGAGACCTTTTTCGTATTTGGCGATGTCTTTGGTGAGGCGTTCGCGCTCGGCGGGGAGGTCGATGGTGCGCTCGTAGACGACGGCGACGTCGAATTCGGGGGTGGAGTGCTTGGAGAGCCCGACGGAGATGGACTCGACGAAGCGGAGTTCACTGACGCGTGCGAGGCGCTCGACGATGTCGTGATTCTCCTCGGTAACCTGCTTCAGGTCTGCATCGGTGCGGAGTTCGACTGGCACCCTGACCTTTTCTTCGATCCCAATCTCCTTGCGAAGTGCGCGGATCTCAACGATGAGGCTCTGCAGGAGGGCCATCGCAGATTCAGCTTCTTCGTCGCGGATCGGGACTTCCGAGCGCGGGTAGGGCATGAGCGCGATGGACTTCGCCGGCGGGTGGCCGCCGTGATACGCATGCCAAAGCTCTTCAGTGAGGAACGGCATGAACGGCGACAGCAAGCGCAGCGACGATTCAAAGACCGAGAGCAGCACCAGCAGAGCGAGAAGCCGTTCGCCGCTGGTGGAGTTGGACGGATCGAGTTGGATCTTCACCATCTCGAGATACCAATCACAGAAATCGCCCCAGAAGAATTGATAGATGGCGCTGGTCGCCTCGTCGAAGCGATAGCTCTCGAGTGCGCTGTTCACTTCTGCGGCGGTCCAGTGAAGGCGCGAGAAGATCCAGCGGTGCTCGAGAGGTGTACAGTAGCCCTCGGGTTCCGGTGCGTCGGGATTTGCAGGATACATGCCGACAAAAATTGCATTCCGGCGGTCGACGGTAGCCAGATCAATCGGCCGCGAGGTTACCATGACACCGCCGGTGGCCTGCGTCCATAGGTCGACGTTCATAAAAATAAACCGCGCGGCGTTCCAGATTTTGTTGGCGAAGGCGCGGTAGCCCTCAGTGCGGGCGACATTGAAGGCAATGTCGGTGCCGGGCGAAGCCATGGAGGCGAGGGTGAAGCGGACGGCGTCGGTGCCGTACTGCTGCACGATCTCGATGGGGTCGAGGACGTTGCCCTTGGTCTTGGACATTTTTTCGCGGTTGGCGTCGCGGACCAGGGCGTGAATATACACCTCGCGAAATGGGACCGAGTCGGCGAGCGAGCGCGGGCTACCGTCGGGCATGGGGACATCGGCCGCGAACCAGCAGCCGAGCATGATCATGCGGGCGACCCAGAAGAAGAGAATGTCGAACCCGGTGACGAGGAGGCTGGTGGGGTAGAAGGCGTCGAAATCTGCTCGTGTCTCCGGTGTGAGATTGGGCCAGCCGAAGACGGAGACGGGCAGAAGGCCGGAGGAGAACCAGGTGTCGAGGACGTCGGTTTCCTGCGTGAGCTGGGCGGAGCCGCAGTGGGCGCAGGCGGTGGGGTCCGGGCTCATACCGGGAGGCGGGACGGTGATTTTGCGGCAGGCGGCGCAGTGCCAGGCGGGGATGCGATGGCCCCACCAGAGCTGGCGGGAGATGCACCAGTCGTGGATGTTCTCCATCCAGTTGAGGTAGGTCTTCTGGTACATCTCCGGCGTGAAGCGGATGTGGCCCTCCTTGACGGCGGCGATGGCCTTGCGAGCGAGGGGCTGGATTTTGACGAACCACTGGAGCGAGAGGCGCGGCTCAACGACGGCCTTGCAGCGGTCGCAGTGGCCCACGTTGTGGACGTGGTCCTTGACGCCGGCTAAGAGGTCTTGCGCTTCGAGGTCGGCGACGATGTGCTTGCGGGCGAGGACGCGGTCGAGGCCGGCGTACTTGCCGCCTTCGGCGTTGATGTGCGCGGTGTCATCCATGACGTTGATGGAGGGCAGATGGTGGCGCTGACCGAGGGCGAAATCGTTGGGGTCGTGCGCGGGGGTGACCTTGACTGCGCCGGTGCCGAAGTCGCGGGTGACCCAGTCGTCGAGGATGATGGGAATGGTGCGGTTGAGCAGCGGCAGGCGCAGGGATTTGCCGTGCAGGTGCAGGTAGCGCTCGTCTTCAGGGTGGATGGCGACGGCAACGTCGCCGAGCATGGTTTCAGGGCGGGTGGTTGCAACGGTCAAAAACTCGCCGGAGTCGGTGCCGTCGGCCAAGAGGACGGGATAGCGGATCTCCCAGAGGTGGCCCTTGTGCTCGTCGTAGACGACTTCGAGGTCGCTGATGGCGGTTTGGCAGCGGGGGCACCAGTTGACGATGTACGCGCCGCGATAAATGAGGTCCTGCTCGTAGAGGCGGACAAAGGCCTCGCGCACGGCGACGGAGAGGCGCTCGTCCATGGTGAAGTATTCGCGGTCCCAGTCGACGGATGCGCCGAGGCGCTTCATCTGGTCGAGGATGGCTCCGCCGTAGTGGCGCCGCCACTCCCAGACGCGCTGAACAAAGGCTTCGCGGCCGAGCTGCTGGCGGGTGACGCCTTCAGCGGTGAGCTGCCGCTCAACCATCATCTGGGTGGCGATGCCGGCGTGGTCAGTGCCTGGGAGCCAGAGGGCGCGGCGGCCTCTCATGCGTTGCCAGCGGGTGAGGATGTCCATCTCCGTCTGGTTGAGCATGTGGCCCATGTGGAGGCGGCCGGTGACGTTGGGCGGCGGCAGCAGGATGGTGAAGGCGTCCGCGGCGGGTTGGCCCTGGTTTTGGGCAGGCGGCTGGGGCGTGGGCTGGGCGAAGAGGTTTTCGCGGACCCAGTAGGCGGCCCAGTGGTCTTCAATGGCGGCCGGGTCGTAGGCTTTGGACAGATCGTGAGGCATGGGGGTCGTCGGGCGGGTATCCCGGGCGCATCCGGCCCGATGCAAAGAGGGCTGATTGCGAGGGGTCCACCCCTCACTTTAGCAGATGGTGGCGGAGGGAAATGGATGCGGGAAAGGCGCACGCGGCTGGGCGAGAAGGCTGGCGTGGAGTACAAGGCAAAGGCCGCATCCTGGGTGGGACGCGGCCTTTGGGTGGGTGGCGGAAGAGGCTCAGAAGGGGTTGAGTTTTTTGAGTCCCTTCTTTTTCCTTTTCTTGCTGGAGGACTCTGTGCCGAGGTCGGCCTTGGGAGCCTTGGCCTTTTTGCCGGGCTTGACGGCGCCGGCGGGGCCGGTGTTGGTGCCGGGCTTGATTGCGTTGATTTGCGTGGGCGCCGGGGCCGCGGGCTGGGCGGCGGGCAGCGCGGTATTGGTGGGGCCGACGGGCTTGACGACGGCGTTGGGGTCAGAGGCAGGCGCGCTGACGATGGAGACACCCATGCCGGTGCCGGAGCCGGGCGCGGTCATCTGGACGGGAGCCTCAGAGGGCTGGTCGCTGCGCGGCGGCTGATTGGCGGCGGTGGGAGTGGGCGGAGTGGATGCGGCGGCGGCGGGTTTGCCCGCGTCCAGGGCATCCTTGAAGAGGGCGATGTTCTGCTTGGTGATCTCGGGAGCGATGGTGCGGGCCGGATCAGAGAGCGTGGGCTCGCCGACGTGGACGGCCTCAACGACGGTGGGGCCGCTCTTGATGAGGCCGAGGATGCGATCCGTGAAGCGGAGAGGCTGCTCGCTGCGCTGCTCGGCGTCGCTTTCGGCGATGGCGGTCTGCGAGGGTTCAGGGATGGGCATGTTGAGGGCGACGAGACGGTCGCGGGCGTCCTCAACGTGCGGCGCCATGGGATAGCGGGTGATGACGCGGTCGTAAGCCTTGGCCGCCTTGTCAAGATAAAGGGCGCGCAGACGCTCACGGACCGCGCCGGGAAGGCGCGTGGCGAGCTGGACGGAGTGGGCCTCGCCTTCATAGCAGTCGCCGATGGCGATGAGGGCCTGGTCGCTCTTGGAGTAGAGCGGATAGGTGTCCGCAACGGTTTCCAGACGAGCGATGGCGGCGGGGAAGTCCTCCTGGCCCTGGTAATAGAGGCCGATCTGCATCTCGCGCTCGGCGAGAACCTCCTGCACGTTGCGGAGCTTTTGCTTGGCGCGGGGAATGAGCGGCGAGTCAGGGAACTGGTTGATCATCTGGCGGTACTCGTGCTCGGCGGCCAGAGCGTTGGTGAAGTCGCGGTCGGGCTTCTCCATCTGCTCGTAGTAGATGTCGCCGACCTTCATCTGGGCCTCGGCGGCCTCGGGCGCATCGGGGAAGAAGGTGATGAAGTCCTTGTATTCGGCCTCGGCCTGGGCGAGCGCTGCGCTGCCGCCTTCCTTGAACCAGGTGTCGCCGACGGCGAGCTTGGCGCGCATGATGTACTCGGAGTCAGGATAGGTGTTCAGGAGGGTCTGGAGGGTGAGTCGTGCGACGTCATAGCGGCCCTTCTTCATGGCGACCATGGCCTTGTCGAAGAGGATTTTGTCCGGCTGGTTAGAGTGTACGTTGGCCAGGGGATTGGCGCTGAGGTCCTCGTTTTTCTTGTGCTTCTGGTGCTTGGTTCGAGCCTGCGCCTGCATTCCGGTGAGTACGAGCACCGCGAGCGCGGCAGCAGCGAATTTTCTGGAGAAACGATTCATTCAACCCTCGTTAGGAGTGCGCGACCTGTGGGCAGACCCCGCACCCGGATCCTGCACTTGGTTAGGAGCCGGCTTCACCGGCGGCCCTGCGCGCGGCCTGAAGCAGCGCCCGCGCATCGCGTTCGGGCTGGCCGGCTCCAAAGACGGCATTTCCCGCGACCAGAAGATCCGCTCCTGCTTGGACGATGGCCGCCACCGTGTCGTGAGCCACGCCGCCGTCTACTTCAATTCTAAATGCCAGGCCCAGCTCGCGGCGCAAATTGGCCAGATGGCGAATTTTTTCAAGCGAGAAGGGAATGAAGCTCTGTCCGCCGAAGCCGGGATCGACGCTCATGACGAGGACATGGTGGACCATGGGCAGGATGTCCACCAGAAAATTGACGCGCGTGGCCGGGTTGATGACGACGGCGGGCTTCATGCCGTGGTGGGCGATGAGCTCGAGCGAACGATGGAGATGGCGGCAGGCCTCGTAATGCACGCTGACCCAGTTGGCGCCGGCCTCGGCGAAGGCGGGGATGAATTGGTCGGGGTTCTCGATCATCAGATGGCAATCGAGGGGCAGCTTTGTGACCTTGCGGAGGCTTTCGACGACGGGCGGGCCGATGGTGATGTTGGGGACAAAATGGCCGTCCATGATGTCGACATGGATGACGGTGCCGCCGCCGCGCTCGGCCGCTGCGACCTGGTCGGCGAGGTGGGCGAAATCGGCGGAGAGGATGGAGGGCAGCAGCTCGACCATGATTGCATGCGGCGGATTTCCGCGACGGAGCCAGTGTATCAGCCGGGAAGCTGCGCGGTGTTGGCTTTTGCGGCGACGCGGCCGATGCCGCGGAGGATGGCTTTGAGGGGCCAGCCGTCCTGGTCGTTGGGGAAGAAGATTTCGCCGGTGCGGCGGGCTTCAGGGCGGTAATACCAGCGCTTGAGCAGGGCGAGATGGCCCTGGCGAATGGTGGCGGAGGGTTCGGATGCGACGGCGAGCGATGCGAGAGCTTCTTCGAGGCGCGATTCAAGGACGCCGCGGGCGGTGCGGGTTGCTGGCGGGTTGGGTTCGACGGGAAGCTGCTCGGGAACGGGCTCGAGGGCCATGGGATGGGCGAAGAGCGAGCTGGAGCCGGATTGCTCGTTCTGGATGCGCATGCCGAGGGTGGAGAATGCCGCGGGACCGGCGAGGCGGCCGCGTTCAAAAAGGAAGACGGCGACTTCACCGGGGTTGGCGGAGGTCTGCAGCAGCACGGCGCGGAGGCGGCTGAGGGGACGGACAAGCTCGGGCGCGAGGGCACGGACGGATTCGGCGCGCTGGACCTGCGCGTGGAGGGTGGCGGCGGCTTCAAATTCGAGATTGGCGGAAGCTGCCTCGCGCTGGGTGCGGAGAATGACGAGGCGGCTTTCGCCGCGCGTGGCGAAGAATTGTTGGACGGCGGCGGACTCTTCGACGTAGCGCTCGTCGGTGCAGCCCTGGTAGCAGGGGGCGAGGCACATCTTCATTTCGGAGTAAACGCAGCCGGGGTGGGAAGGGTGCGGGTCGAGGTCCTCGACGCAACGACGCAGGAGGAAGAGCTTGAGGGCTTCTTCGACGTAGCGCTCGGCTGCGGCGCGGGAGGCAAAAGGCCCGAAGGCCCAATCGGCTTCGCGCTGGCTGGGGCGGTGGGTGACGACGACGCGGGGATAGCGGTTGCTGCCGAGGAAGCGGACGAAGGCGGGCGCGCGAAGGTGCATACGAGCAATGACCTGGTTGGGGGACTTCGGGCCGTAGACTTCATGCAGAAGGTTGAATTGTGCAAGGAGGGACTCGAAGTCGGAGCCGGTGAGGCGGAATTGGATGCGGCGGACGAGGCCGGCGAGCTGCAGGCGGCGCGGATGCTTGGCGGAAGGTTGGAGCAGGCGCGCAAGGCGGGCGCGGAGGTTGGGCGTGCGGCCGATATAGGGTTCGCCACGTTCGTCTGCGCCATACAGCGCGAAGACGGCGGGGAGCGCGGGCAGTTGGGCGAGCGCGGCTTTGGGGTCGGCGGGATCGAAGGGAAGGGATTGCATCTCGCTTGCCACGGGCCGCTCCGCTCAGGCTCCCGCGATGGTCATGCCGTCGATGCGGAGGGTGGGCGCGGCGATGGCTCCGCGGAAGTCGAGGTCGTTGCCGATGGCGGTGACGTTCAAGAGCATTTCGGCAAGGTTGCCGGCGATGGTGATTTCCTCGACGGCGTGGGTGAGCTGGCCGTTCGCAATCCACAGGCCGGTGGCACCGCGGGAGTAGTCGCCGGTGACGGTGTTGGTGCCGAAGCCCATGAGGCTGGTGACATAGAGGCCGGCGGGGACCTCTTCGAGGATTTGCTCTTTGGACAAGTTTCCGGGCTCCAAATAGAGATTGCCGCAGCCGATGCCGGGCGCGCCGGCCAGGCCGCGCGAGGCGTTGTGGGTGGATTCGAGGCCGAGCTTGCGCGCGGCGTAGGTGTTGAGCAGATAGGTTTCGAGGATGCCGTCGCGGACGACGACGGTGCGGCGCGTGGGCAGGCCTTCGCCGTCAAAGGGCGAAGTGCCGAAGCCGCCGACGCCGGTGGGCAGGAGCATGGTGTGGTCGTCGACGAGCGTGAAGGCAGGCGCGGCGATGGATTCACCGAGTTTGCCGGCGAGGAAGGATGCTTGACGCCAGATCGCGTCGCCGGAAGCAGCCTCAAAGAGTGAGCCGATGAGCGACCGGGCGACCTCCGGCGCGAAGACGATGGGTGCCTGCTGGGTGGGCACGCGGCGCGCGCCGAGGCGGCGAAGGGTGCGGCGGGCCGCTTCCGCGCCGACGGATTCGGGCGAGTCAAGGTGCGAGAAGCACCGGGCGCTGGACCACCAGTAGTCGCGCTGCATGCGTCCGTCGGCGTCGGCGGCGAGCGGGACGGCGGAGATGCTGGCGTAGCTGGTGCGATAACTGCCGAGGAAGCCGCGTGAGTTGGCGAGGACTTTGCGGCCGGTGGCGGCGTCAAAGCTGCCGCCGTCGGAGTTGGTGAGGCGGGGGTCGGCGGCGAGCGCGGCGGCCTCGGCGCGGCGGGCCCACTCGATGCGCTCGGAGTTGGGCAGCGAGTAGACGTCGTCGAAGTAGAGTTGGAGATCGCCGGGGAGTGAGCCGAACTCGGCGGCTTCAGGAAGGCCGGCGAAGGGGTCGTCTTCTGTAAATTTGGCGAGAGCCATTGCGCCCGCGACGAGCTGGCGAATGCCGTCCGGAGTGAGGTCGCTGGTAGAGGAGGAAGCGGAGCGCTTGCCGGCGAAGACGCGAAGGCCGAGGGCGCGGGAGCCCGATTCCTTGAGGGTTTCCACCTGGCCCATGCGGACGTTGACGCTGAACTCGTCGCCTTCGCGGGCGACGGATTCGGCGTCGGACGCGCCGGCTTTGAGGGCGAGCGTGACGAGGTCGGCGGCGAGGGATTCGAGGTCGAGTGCGGATTCGGCGGGCTGGGGGACGGCTTGGGGCATGGGTTCAAACTATCAAAGTTGAGCGATTCCTGTGCGGGCAGCCGTTTACGCTTGCGGAGTATACTCATTTGGATATAATTGGATCATGAAAGGTATCGAGTTTCTTGGCGACTCGTTGAAAGCAATCGGCGAGTTCCCAAGAGAAGCTCGCCAGGCCGCGGGCTATCAATTGAGACGGGTTCAGGATGGAATCCCTCCCGAAGATTTCAAGCCAATGCCGGATATCGGCAAGGGCGTAGAAGAGATTCGAGTCTGGGTAAGCTCGGGAACGTATCGGGTCATCTATACAGCGCGGCTGGCTAACAGTGTGTACGTCCTGCACGCTTTCCAGAAGAAGACGCGGGAAACTTCGGAGAAGGACAAGGCGATCGCCAGGAAGCGATTCAAACAACTTATGCGGGGTAGCTTATGAAAAAAGCGAAACGACAGGTATTCGCCAATGTATGGGACGCGCTCGCCGATTCACCGGCAGAGGCCGCGAACCTTGAACTGCGTTCCAGTCTTATGATCAAGATCGAGAAGATTGTCAAGGGACATGGCTGGACGCAGGCCGAAGCCGCGAAGCGGTGCGGAGTGACGCAGCCGCGCATGAACGATTTGCTGCGCGGACGCATTTCGCGGTTCTCCATCGATGCGCTGGTGAATATCGCGGCGGCGCTGGGGCGCAAGGTTCGCGTGAGTCTCGACGATGCTGCGTGAAGCGGGCGGATTGCGTCGAAGGTGGTTTATGAGCGGATTGAGCTGGAGTTGTCGCTGGTGCGGAAGGAACACGCGCTATCCATTGGTCGTTCTTTAATAGTGCAGATGAACAGGAGACCTGTACTCTCTTCCGGTCGTGTCTTGCACTACGAACTTCGCCTCGATCCACCGATTACCATCACTTGATTTGAGGTCGTCGGGAATCGGATTGTCGCCCTTGGCAAGAAAGTAGCCTCTGAACACATCTCCAGGCGCCAACCTTCCATTCTGGTACCGTCGGTGGTTCAGCACCGCATCACGGTCCACCTGCACGTTAAAGCTCCCAACCGTATTGAATTCTTTGGGCGGATCCAATTGTCTCGGATCAAAGTGTGGACTCAGGTTTGGCTCGTTCCACGGCAACTCAATATCAAAATAGGCGATCACAATCGTCGCTTGGGGCGAATCGTTGGTGATCGCTACCTCGACAGAATAGGAGGTCATCGCTCCATGAGGCGAGTCGATCCTGTCTGAATACTGATCTCCGACCTGGCGTATAGAAAGTTTTCTGCGGGATTGCCTCAGGTATGAATAGATTCCCCAGATAATTGCAAGCAATGGTAGTGAAAAGTCTTTAAGGAGGTTGTAGGCGACACCTTGGGTGAGGGGCTGCTTGCTCTCCTGGAGCGCGAGCATAAAACAGTCGACCAAAGTAGACATTGATCCTTCTATCTCCCCGTCCCCCCGACGGTCATCTTATCGAGCTTGATGGTGGGCATGCCGACGCCGACGGGGACCGACTGGCCGTCTTTGCCGCAGGTGCCGATGCCTTCGTCGAGCTTGAGGTCGTTGCCGACCATGGAGACATATTTGAGTGCCTCGGGGCCGTTGCCGATGAGGGTGGCGTCGCGGACGGGGGCGGTGATTTTGCCGTCCTCGATGAGGTAAGCCTCGGATGCGGAGAAGACGAATTTGCCGTTGGTGATGTCCACCTGGCCGCCGCCGAAGTTGACGGCGTAGAGGCCGCGCTTGACGGAGCGGAGGATGTCTTCGGGCGCGTCGTCGCCGGCCAGCATGTAGGTGTTGGTCATGCGCGGCATGGGGATGCACTGGTAGCTTTCGCGGCGGCCGGAGCCGGTGTTGGCGGCGCCGGTGAGGCGGGCGGAGAGCTTGTCAGTCAAATAGCCTTTCAGCACGCCGTTTTCAATGAGGACGGTTTCCTGTGTGGCGGAGCCTTCGTCGTCCACATTGAGCGAGCCGCGGCGGCCGGCCATTGTGCCGTTGTCGACCACAGTGACCTTGGAGCTGGCGACGGACTGGCCGATGAGGCCGGTAAAGGCAGAGGTTCCTTTGCGGTTGAAGTCGGCTTCAAGGCCGTGGCCCACGGCCTCATGGAGGAGAATGCCGGGCCAGCCGGGGCCGAGAACGACTTCCATCTCGCCGGCGGGCGCGGGGACTGCGCCGAGCTGGAGGATTGCGCCGCGCGCGGCCTCCTGCGCCAAGCCCTCCGGGCTCTTGGTGCCTATGAATTGCTCCAGGCCAGCTCTTCCGCCGCCGCCGGCTGCGCCTTTGGTGGAGAGCGAGCCATCGCGCGCGATGACGAAGACGTTGAGGCGGCAGAGGGGCTGTGTGTCGCTGGCGAATGCGCCGTCAGACCCGGCGATGAGGATGCGGCGGAGCTCTTCGGCGTAGCTGGCGCGGACCTGGACGATGCGTGAGTCGAAGGCGCGGGCGGAGCGGTCGGCGCGGAGGATCAGCTCGAGGCGCGCGGCGAGGTCGAGGTCGAAGCCGCCGAGGGGAACGGGATAGAGATCGGCGGAAGGGGATTCGGTGAATCCCTGGATGGGCTGTTTAGCGGGGCCGCTGGCGATGAGCGCGGCAGTGCGGGCGGCGTGGAGCAGGCGGTCAGGGTTGAGATTGTCAGTGTAGGCGTAGCCGGTGCGCTCGCCGGAGAGGACACGGATGCCGCAGCCGGCGCTGGTGCCGGTGCTGGCGGATTTGACGATCTGCTCGTCAACGCCGAGGGCGGTGGCGGTGACGGATTCGAAGTAGAGATCGGCGTAGTCGCCGCCGGCCGAGAGAGCTTCGCCCAGGCAGCGCTCGAGAAGGCGCTCAGTGATGCCAAATTTCTGAAAAAAGTAGCGCTGGTGGCCGGTATCAGGGGAAGCAACGGGTTGGCTCATCGTGATTCCAGTGTACGCCGGGTAAGGCTGGACGGCGGCGGCGCGGGCGGGAGGTGCGTGGCCACCCGAAGGTTACTTTCGCCGGGAGCGGCATCGTGCTAGAGTCACGCCATGAAGAAGATTGCCCTTGTCGCCCTTGCGCTGCTGCTGATGGCCAGCCCGGCCTTCGCCACGAAGAAGCCGAAGGCCTCGCATCCGCCGGTGGTGAAGCACCAGATGGACAAGAGCAAGCTCGGGAAGCATGCGAAGCCGCACCACCCCAAGGCGATGCATGCGACGAACAAGCATCCCAGGGCGGTGCATCCGAAGAATCCTCACCTGAATGAGGTCAAGCCGCACAGGGCGAACACCAAGAACACCAACAAAGCCGCCCTCAAGGCCTCAAACAAGGGCAAGCACAAGCACAAGTTCCACATCTTCTAGGTGCAGTAGCCGGTTTGCGGCGGGGCACACCGGCAGGGCAAGATGGTTGGGTGTGCGCGCTGAATTCCATGAGTGATCCTCGTTATCCAATAGGCCGGTTTTGTCTGCCTGCCGAGGCTTCGGCTGGCGTTCGAGCCAGCCAGATAGACACCCTGCGCGATTTGCCTGCGAGACTTCGAGAGTCGGTTGCCGGCCTGACGGAGGCGCAACTCGATACGCCCTACCGCGAAGGCGGATGGACGGTGCGGCAGGTGGTGCATCATGTAGCCGACAGCCACATGAACGCCTATGTCCGGGTCAAGCTGGCCCTCACAGAGGATTGGCCGACAATCAAGCCGTATGACGAGGCTGCCTGGGCGGAACTGGCAGACGGGCGCATGGTGCCGGTGGAGGTCTCGCTGGCGCTGATTGAAGGGCTGCATGCGCGCTGGGTGGCTCTGCTGGAGTCGCTTGGCGAGCGGGATTTCGAGCGCGGATACAATCATCCGGAATCCGGTCGGCAGACACTGGCCGGCGTGCTCGCGCTTTACTCCTGGCACTCGCGGCACCATACCGCGCACATTACGGCTTTGCGCGCGCGGATGGGCTGGTGAGGCGTCGAGCATGACTCCCGCGGACGCAGCTCCCACAGCCGAAGAACTGGCCAAACACATTGAAAACTATCTTGCGGAGCACCCGGGCGCAGCGCTGATTGAGGACGGGCGCGTGGCGTTCGACATGACGCGGGCGCGCTACCAGGTGGACGAGCAGCATGGGCGCTGCCTGCTGCAGGTGTGGAGCGAAGAGCGCAACCTCATCCGATCTGTGGTGGGGGTGCAGCCGCGGGCCGGCTGCCTTCGCCTGATGACGCGGAAGATGGGCGCGCCGAAGCCGCAGGCGCTGGAACTGGTGCCGACGGGCGATCATCGCACGCCGACGGCGCGGGCGGCGGCGCGGAGGAATTATCTGCGGCTGCTGGAGCGTGTGCTGGCGCGGAATTTTCCCGGAGACAAAGTGGATGGAATGCGCTCGGCGATGGACCTGGAACACAGCTTTGGACCGGCGTACGTGCGCGGGCGGCTGCTGCGCGGGACCGCGGCTGAAGCGGTGATCGGCGTGGGCGAGGCCGAGAGCACGGCCATGGTGGAAGGCGTGGTGACGCTGGGGATTCTGTGGCTGGAGTACTGCCGCGAGCGGGAGACGCGAAGGCATTTTGGCGGGCTGAAGGTGGTGGTTCCGGCGGGGCGATGGAGAGTCGTTGCCGAGCGCATGGCGTGGCTGAACCACGCGGCGGCGAACTTTGCGCTGTATACACTCGACGAGCGGCGCGAGGAGCTGGAACGGGTGGAGTGTCGCGACCAGGGCAATGTGGAGTCGCGGCTGGTGCATGCGTTCCAGCCGGGGCCCGCGCTGGAGCGGTGCAAAGACGGGATTGACCGACTGATCGAGATGGTTCCGGCGGCTGCGCGGGAGCGCGTCGAGGTGCGGGCGCGGTCCGCCACGGAGGTGGGCCTGCTGGTGCACGGGCTGGAGTTTGCGCGGGTGCGGCATGGAGCGGCGGCGCACAGCTTTGCGCGGCAGAATGAGGTGAGCTTTGGCGCGGGGGCCAACGAGACGCCGCTGACGGAAGAAAACGAAGCGATGTGTCGCGCGCTGTTGGAGAGGCTTTTCAGAAGCAGGCGGCCGGGCGGCCTGGGCACGGAGGCGCTTTACAGGATGCAGCCGGAGCGGTGGCTGGAGGCGCGGTTGCGCGAGAAGCTGAGCGAGCTGATGCCGGGGCTGCGCGGGGATTTGTTTTACACGCAGGTGCCGGCGCTGACGACGGGCGAGCGCGGGATGCTGGACCTGCTTACGCTGGACCAGAACCGGCGGCTGACCGTGGTGGAGCTGAAGGCCGAGGAAGATTTGCAACTGCCCATGCAGGCGCTGGACTACTGGATGCGCGTGAAGGCGTTGAATGAAGACCGCGCGGAAAAGGATGGGCGAGTGGCTTCTGCCTTTGAGCGGATGGGCTACTTTGCCGGGGTGGATGTGTCGACGAAGACGCCGCGGCTGGTGCTGGGCGCGCCGTCGCTCAGGATTCATCCGGCGACGGAGACGGTGCTGAAGTATTTTTCGCCGGAGATTGAGTGGGAGCTGGTGGGCTTTGGCGAGGGATGGCGCGAGGAGATGAAGGTGGTGGTGCGGCGGCGGGGCGGCGAGCGCGGGTAGAGCCGGGCGGAAATTTGAGGAAACCGCGGCGCGGGCCGGTGCGTATGGAGGAAATGGGGGTGGGCATGGAGCACGGAATGTACTGGGTGTATGACTACCTGTTCACGGTGATGTGGGTTGTGTTCTTTGTGTACTGGCAGGCGAAGGCGTGGAATGTGAAGACGACGCAGCGGATGGAGCCGCTGTGGTTCAAGGTGGTGCGGTCGGTGCTGTTGCTCACAGGGATTGCGCTGTTTTTCTTCGACGAGATTCCGCTGCCGTGGCTCTATAAACGGTTCTACCAGCCTTCGGCGCTGAGCTTTTGGGTTGGGGTGACCGTGACGGCGACAGGGCTGCTGTTTGCCGTGTGGGCGCGCACGCACATCGGGCGGAACTGGAGCCGCTCAGTAACGATCAAGGAAGGGCACGAGCTGGTGCAGACGGGGCCTTACCGGCTGGTGCGGCATCCGATTTATACGGGGATTCTGACGGGGATAGTGGGCTCGGCAATTGCCGTTGGTGAGGTCCGCGGCGTGGTGTCCATCCTGCTTTTTCTGGGGTCGTTCTGGATGAAGCTGACGCTGGAAGAGCGGTGGATGCGGGAGGTCTTCGGGGCGCAGTATGCCGAATACTCGCTGCGGGTGAAGGCGCTGGTGCCGTTTGTGCTGTAAGCCAGGCGCGTCAGTTGTCATTTGTCAGCATGTGGCGGGCCGCGCGGAATGCGCGGCCCGCCACATGTTTGCAGGCGCGTTTGCTGCCGGGGGCGAAGACGGGGCGAAGGTAGGCGCGTAATTTTCGGCAAAACGGCTGTGGAAAACTGCAAATAAATTAGGGGGGGTGGGGGGGTACCCGTTGCCCGGTGGTCAGAGGCCAATTGTCAGGGATCCGTTGTTCTGGTGGCCGGGTTGAGAGTGCGGCTATTTCCAGTGTGACAGATTGCGAGAATTAATCGGCAAGGTGCGCGGGGAATTTTTTGGGGTGCTTTCCCACCCATGCCGCAGAGGGAGCGGCGGTGATGGGGGCGCGCGGCCTTTTCCTTATTCCTTAAACGTAAGGATTTACGGAGTCAGTGCGCTGTTTTCCACAGAAATGCACAATCATCGATGCAATTCGGCTTCCAAAGGACCGGATTTCCACAGAGGATACACAAAATACACACAAGATATTGTGGTTTGGGGGTTGACTTACACCATAGACGGCGCTATCTCTTCAGATGTCGGCGTGTTCTCGAACACGAAAAACGCCGCCCGATGGCGGCGTGGGACAGCAGGTGATACCGCGAACTTTGGTCAGTCTTCGGTATCACCTGCCCCGGCACCCTCAGTGAAGGGCGCAAGCTACAGTTCTTAAACGAGTGTAGTTTCTTTGGTCTGCCCTTCGCTGTCAACTCGAAACGTCCATGGATATCCATGGTGTCAACACGAAGGGAGTACCAATGGCAACATCTACGCAGTACGACCATGCAACACTGAGCGCGGTCTGGGGCAAGGCGACAAGCGTCGCTGGCTACGATCCGAATGTTTTTCGGAAGGACGTTTACGGAACTTGGATCGCCTGGAGCGATTACGGCGAGACAACAACATATGGCTGGCACGTCGACCATATCGTTCCGCTTGCCCGCGGAGGACCGCATCATCTAGGCAATTTGCGGCCGCTCCACTGGAAGAACAACCTGAGCAAGGGAGATAAGACTTGGTAGTCGAACCGGGAGACTCATGATCGAGTCTCCCGGCGCTTGCTTAGCGGTTTTTGGCGACTTCTTCGACGGTGACCGGGTCGAGGAAGGGCATGGAGGCGCGGAGTTTTTTGCCGACGATTTCGACGGGGTGTTTGGCTTCGGCTTCGCGGAAGGCCAAAAACTCCTTGCGCCCGGAGTTCTGGTCGGCGAGGAATCGCTTGGCGAAGCTGCCGTCCTGAATTTCAGTGAGGATGGCCTTCATGGCTTTTTTGCTTTCGCTGTTGATGACGCGGGGACCGGAGACATAGTCGCCCCACTCGGCGGTGTCTGAAATGGAGTAGCGCATGTAAGCGAGGCCGCCGCGGTAGATGAGGTCGACGATGAGCTTGAGCTCGTGGAGGACCTCAAAGTAAGCGGACTCGGGCTGGTAGCCGGCCTCGACGAGAGTTTCATAACCCGCCTTGATGAGTGCGCTGACACCGCCGCAGAGGACGGCCTGCTCGCCGAAGAGGTCGGTTTCCGTTTCTTCCTTGAAGGTGGTTTCAAGCACTCCGGCGCGGGTGCAGCCGATGCCCTTGAGGTAGCTGAGATTGAGGGCGTGGGCGTCGCCGGAGGGGTCCTGATGGATGGCGATAAGTCCGGGGACGCCGCCGCCCTCAGTGAAGACCTCGCGGACACGGTGGCCGGGAGCCTTGGGCGCGGCCATGCCGACGCTGATGTTGGCCGCGGGAGTGATGGTCTTGAAGTGGATGTTGAAGCCGTGAGCGAACAGCAGGAGCGCGCCGGGCCGGATGTTGGGTGCGATCTCCTCGGCGTAAAGTTTGGCCGCGGTCTGGTCAGGGACGAGGACCATGACAACGTCTGCCCACTTGGTGACATCGGCGACGGTGCCGACTTCAAGGCCGGCCTTCTGGGCCTTGGCGATGGATTTGGAGCCGGCGGCGAGGCCGACCTTGACCTGGACGCCGGAGTCCTTGAGGTTGAGCGAGTGGGCGTGGCCCTGCGAGCCGTAGCCGATGATGGCGACCTTCTTGGCCTGGATGAGGGAGAGGTCGGCGTCGTGATCGTAGTAAGTAATTGCCATGGTCTTCTCGACTTTTCCTTTTGTGCGTTGGGTGGGGAATGGGTGAAATGTTGGTCGCGCAAGGCGCTGGCTAACTTTGCTGATAACCGGACTGCTAACTTGACTACTGACTCGACTGCTAAACGGGCTCGGCCGGAAGGCGGGACTCGGTATCGGGCGGGATGCCGGAGCCGGCCTGGTTGCCGTGCGTGAGGGGGTCAGACGCGTCGTCGGCTTTTGCGCCGAGGGCTTTGAGGACGCTCGATGTGTGATGGCCGCGGCGCATGGTCATTTTACCGCTGCGGCAGAGCTCGAGGATGGTGAGATTGGAGGCGCGGAGGATTTCAACGAGGCCTTCGATTTTGCTTTCGACGCCGGTGAGCTCAAGCATGACGGACTCTGCGGTGAGGTCGACGATGCGCGCGCGGAAGACCTCAGCGAGCTCAAAGATTTGTGAGCGCGAGGCGACGTTGGCGGCGACCTTGATGAGGGCCAGTTCGCGGGTGACGTTGGCGGCACCGGCGATGTCATCAACGTCGACGACGTTCTCAAGCTTGTAGAGGCTGGCGCGGATGCGGTCGCCGGCTTCGGCGGAGGAGTCGCAGACGAGGGTGAGGCGCGAGAGGCCGGGACGCTCAGAGTGGCCGACGGTGAGCGAGTGGATGTTGATGTTGAGACGGCGGAAGAGCGAGGCGACGCGGGTGAGCACGCCGGGCCGATCTTCAACATAGGCGACAAAAGTGTGAAGCATCACTAGCTCCTAACTATTAACTCATGACTACTAACTCGCGCGGGGAGGAATGCGGGGTTACTCGTCCTCGGCGGATTCGACGAGGGGGTTGTGGCCGGGGCGGCGGATCATTTCATGCAGGGCGCTGCCGACGGGGATCATGGGATAGACGGAGTCCTCTTTTTCGACGAGGAAATTGATGAGGAATGCGCCGGGGGCGTTGCGAGCTTCCTGGACGGCGGCTTCGACTTCAGCGCGGGTGCGGACGGCGCGGCCGGGAATGCCGTGGGCCTCGGCGAGCTTGACGAAGTCAGGGCTGACGAGGGGCGTGGACTCGTAGTTGCGGTCGTAGAAAAACTCCTGCCACTGGCGGACCATGCCGAGGTAACCGTTGTTGATGACGGCGATGTTGATGTTGAGCTTTTCCTGGACGATGGTGGAGAGCTCGGCGGCGGTCATCTGGAAGCCGCCGTCTCCGGCGATGACCCAGACTTCCTTTTCCGGGCAGGCGGTTTTTGCGCCGATGGCGGCGGGCAGGGCGAAGCCCATGGTGCCGAGGCCGCCGGAGGTGACGAGGGTGCGGGGATGCTCGTGGTGGAAGTATTGCGCCTCCCACATCTGGTGCTGGCCCACGTCCGTGACGACGACGGCGTTGCCGCCGGTGATGCGCCAGAGATCGTGGACGACATGGGCGGCCCAGAGATGGCCGGAGTCGGGAAGATTCTTGATGTCGCGGACGGCGACGTCGCCTTTGCTGTCCTCGATGGTTTTGATCCAGGGTGAGCCGTCGCGGCCGGAGATGCGCGGGAGCAGCTCTTCAAGGACGTGGCGGAGATCGCCGACGAGAGCGACATCGACCTTGATGTTCTTGTTGATTTCGGCGGGGTCGACTTCAATGTGAATTTTTTTGGCTTTGAGGGCGTACTTGGAGGTGACGCCGGTGACGCGATCGTCAAAGCGCATGCCGCAGGCGATGAGGAGGTCGGCCTCCTGAATGGCGTGGTTGACCCAGGCTTCGCCGTGCATGCCCATCATGCCGAGGTTGAGCGGATGCGATGCGGGAAAGCCGCCGAGGCCGAGGAGGGTGAGTGCGACGGGGATTTCGGCGCGCTCGGCGAGGGAGCGAAGCTGCTCCATGGCCTGCGACTCAATGACGCCGTGGCCGGCGAGGATGACGGGGCGCTCGGCGCTGCGGATGAGCTCGGCGGCCTGGGCGAGCGAGTCGTCTTCCACGCGGAGCATGGGATGAGGGCGATAGGGGCGGGGTTTGGCGGCTTCGAAGTCGAAGATGGCCGAGCCCTGCTGTGCGTCCTTTGTGATGTCAACGAGGACGGGGCCGGGACGGTTGGAGCGCGCGATCTGGAAGGCTTCACGGAGAGCGGGCGCGATGTCCTCGGCACGGCTGATGAGGAAGTTGTGCTTGGTGATGGGCAGGGTGATGCCGGTGATGTCGACTTCCTGGAAAGCGTCGGTGCCGAGCACCTTGCTGGAGACGTTGCCGGTGATGCAGACGATGGGAATGGAGTCGAGCATGGCGGTGGCGATGCCGGTGACAAGGTTGGTTGCGCCGGGACCGGAAGTGGCGATGGCGACGCCGACCTTGCCGGAAGCGCGGGCGTAGCCGTCGGCCATGTGCGCAGCGCCCTGCTCATGGCGCACGAGGGTGTGGTGGATGGGAAACTTGCGCAGCGCGTCATAGGTGGGCAGGATTGCGCCGCCGGGATAGCCGAAGACATCCGTGACGCCCTCGCCCACGAGGGTGGCCCAGACGATTTCCGCGCCGGTGAGGCGGGTGGACGTGGTGAGGTGGGCGTTCGATGCGGGCGTGTTTGCTGGGGTTCCCATGATTCTGCTCCTCGTTGAGGAGCTAGCTACTAGCTACTAGCTGCTAGCTGCTAGCTTGTTGGTGCAAAGTTTGTAAGTTGCAACTTACTTTTGCTTGGCTTCGAGTTTCCTGTGGCTATCGAGTCCGGTAGATGTTGAATCATCGTTTGGCTAGCAGCTAAAGGCTAGCAGCTAGCCGCTGTTGTTAGGTAGTTGCGCCTTTGGAGGCGGAGTTGACGCGGTCCACATATTTGCGGAAGACGCCGGAGGGCCAGCGCAGCGGAGGCGGCGAGAAGCCCTTGAGACGCGCGGCGATTTCCTGGTCGCTGACTTCAAGCGTGAGCTTGCGGTTGGCAATGTCAAAGTGAATGCTGTCGCCCTCGCGGACGGCGGCGATGGGACCGCCGACGAAGGCCTCTGGCGCGACGTGGCCGGCGGTGAGGCCGCGGGTTGCGCCGGAGAAGCGGCCATCGGTGAGCAGAGCGACGGTGTTGCTGAGGTCGGGCATGCCGCTGATGGCGGCGGTGACCTGGAGCATCTCGCGCATGCCGGGACCGCCTTTGGGTCCTTCATAGCGGATGACGAGCACGTCGCCGGGCTGGATGCGGCCGGTCTGGACGGCGTCGAAGCAGGCCTCTTCCGTATCGAAGACGCGCGCGGGTCCGCGATGCTCGATGCGCTTGGCGGCGGCGACCTTCATCACGCAGCCTTCGGGCGCGAGGTTGCCCTTGAGGATGACGAGGCCGCCGTTGGGCTTGAGGGGATCTTCGAAGGTGTGGATGACGACCTGGCCGGGGGTTTCTTTGGCGAGCGCGGCTTCTTCAGCGAGTGTGCGGCCGCTGATGGTGAGAGCGGAGCCGTCGGCGTGGCCCGCATGGATGAGCCGCTGCGCGAGAAGGCGCGAGCCGCCGGCGGCCTGGAAGTCTGATGCGACATATTTGCCCGAAGGCGTGAGGTCGCAGATGAATGGAGTGCGCTTGCTGATCGCGTCGAAGTCGTCAATGGAGAGCGGGATGTTCCTCTCATGCGCGATGGCGAGGAGATGAAGGACGGCGTTGGTGGAGCCGCCGCTGGCGGCGACGCCGGCGATGGCGTTTTCGATGGATTTGCGAGTGATGATTTGCGAGGGGCGGCGGTTGGCGCGGACGGCGTCCATGAGGATGTGGCCGGCTTCGCGCGTGGCGGCGAGCTTGTCCGGAGCTGTGGCCGGAACGCCGGAGAGCTGGATGGGCGAGATGCCGAGCAGCTCGCCGGACATGGCCATGGTGTTGGCGGTGAACTGGCCGCCGCATGCGCCCGCGCCGGGACAGGCCGCGGCTTCAAGGGCTTCAAGGCCGGCCTCGTCGAGGTTGCCCTTGGCAAAGGAGCCGATGCCTTCAAAGACGTTCTGGATGGTGATGTCGATTGTGTTGCCGTTGTGGTCTTTGAGCTTGCCGGGGGCGATGGAGCCGCCGTAGAGCATCATGCCGGGAATGTCGAGACGGCAAAGGGCCATGATGATGCCGGGCATGTTTTTGTCGCAGCCGCCGATGCCGACGAGGCCATCGAAGAGGTTGCCGCGCGCCACCAATTCGATGCTGTCGGCGATGACTTCGCGCGAGACGAGCGAGGCTTTCATGCCCTGGGTGCCCATGGTGATGCCGTCAGAGATGGTGATGGTGTTGAACTCCATAGGCGTGCCGCCGGCCTCGCGGATGCCTTCCTTGAGCGCCTCGGCGATTTCGCGCAGGTGGACGTTGCAGGTGCCGATTTCAGTCCATGTGTTGGCGATGCCGATGATGGGCTTGCGGAGGTCGTCCTTCGAGTAGCCGGAGCCGCGCAGATAGGAGCGCGCGGCGGCGCGGCTGGGGCCTTCAGTCAACGGGATGCTTTGGCGCTTGCCTTCGATGGTCATGTGCTCGCTTCGCTCGCTAGTTATCAGTTAGCAGTTATCAGTTAGCAGTTGTCAGTTATCAGTTGACTTATAGAGAGGCTCGGGTTCATTTTGCTTTGAGCCAGGTGGCCGAGTCGTGCGCGGATTCGTATGCGTCCAGCGCGGCGGCGTGGCGAAGGGTGAGGCCAATGTCGTCGAGCCCTTCAAGCAAACAGAACTTGCGGAAAGGGTCGATCTCGAAGGTTGCGTGGAAGCCCTGGCTGTCAGCGACGGTCTGGTCTTTAAGCGAGACGGTGAGCGAATAGCCGGGGAGGCTTGCGGCGTTTTTGAGGAGCTGATTGACCTGCTCTTCAGAGAGGCGGGCGAGGACAATGCCGTTCTTGCCGGCGTTCGAGAAAAAAATGTCCGCGAAGGTGGGCGCGATGACGACGCGGAAGCCGAAGTCCGAGAGCGCCCAGGCGGCGTGCTCGCGACTGGAGCCGCAGCCGAAATTTTTTCCGGCGATGAGAATCTGCGCGCCCTTGTAGCGCGGGTCATTCAAGACAAACGATGAGATGGGCTCGCCGGACGCGGTCTGACGCCAATCAAAGAAAAGAAAGTCGCCGTATCCGGTGCGCTCAATGCGCTTGAGGAACTGCTTGGGGATGATCTGGTCGGTGTCGACGTTGGTGCGGTCCAGCGGCGCGGCCAGCGATGTGAGTGTGCGGAACGGTTCCATTATGCGGTTACCTCCTCGAGAACGGGCCAGTTGCGAATGTCGACGAAGTGGCCGGCGATGGCGGCTGCGGCGGCCATCTCCGGGCTGACGAGGTGGGTGCGTCCGCCGCGTCCCTGGCGGCCTTCAAAGTTGCGGTTGCTGGTGGAGGCGCAGCGCTCGCCGGGGGAAAGAATGTCAGGATTCATGCCGAGGCACATGGAGCAGCCAGGCTCGCGCCAGTCGAAGCCGGCTTCGACGAAGATGCGATCGAGGCCTTCCTGCTCGGCCTGGTCTTTGACGACCTGCGAGCCGGGCACGACCATGGCGCTGACGTGCGAGGAGACTTTGCGGCCGGCGACGATGCGGGCGGCGGCGCGGAGATCCTCAATGCGGCCGTTGGTGCAGGAGCCGATGAAGACGCGGTCAATGGAAATCTCTTCGAGCGGGGTGCCAGCCTTGAGATCCATGTACTCGAGAGCGCGCTCAAAGGATTTACGGTCGAGCTCGTTGGAAGCGGCGGCGGGATCGGGCACGGCGGAGGTGACGGGCGCGACCATGCCGGGGTTGGTGCCCCAGGAGACGTAGGGGACGAGGTCGGCGGCGGAGAGGACGAGCTCGCGGTCGAATTTCGCGCCGGGATCGGTGGGCAGCTTGCTCCACTCGGCGACGGCGGTCTTCCAGGCTTCGCCTTTTGGAGCGAATTTGCGGCCTTCGAGATAGGCGAAGGTGGTTTGGTCGGGAGCGATCATGCCGGCGCGCGCGCCCGCTTCAATGCTCATGTTGCAGACGGTCATGCGGCCTTCCATGGAGAGCGCGCGGATGGCCGAGCCGGCGTACTCGATGACGCAACCTGTGGCGCCGTCGGTGCCGATCTTGCCGATGATGGCGAGGATGATGTCCTTGGCGGTGACACCGGTGGGCAGTTCGCCTTCCACGGAGATGCGGAAGGTGCTGGGCTTGGATTGCGGCAGAGTTTGCGTGGCGAGGACGTGCTCCACCTCGCTGGTGCCGATGCCGAAGGCGAGCGCGCCGAAAGCGCCGTGGGTGCTGGTGTGCGAGTCGCCGCAGACGATGGTCATGCCGGGCTTGGTGATGCCGAGCTCGGGGCCGATGACGTGGACGATGCCCTGGTTGCGCGAGTCGACGTCGTAAAGCTCGACGCCGAAGTCGGCGCAGTTTTCGCGGAGGGTGGAAATCTGCTTGGCGGCGATCTGGTCGACGATGTGGAGACGGCCTTCTTTGGTGGTGGGCACGTTGTGGTCGACGGTGGCGATGGTGCGGTCAGGCCGGCGGACGGGGCGGCCGGCGAGGCGGAGACCTTCAAACGCCTGCGGGGAGGTGACCTCGTGGACCAACTGCAGATCGATGTAGATGAGCGTGGGCTCGCCGGCGGGATCGACGACGACGTGCTGCTGCCAGACCTTTTCGAATAACGTTTTTGGTTCGGAACTCATGAAACTCCTTTGTTCGCTGCTAGCGGCTAGCTCTTAGCTTCTAGCTTGACCTTACTTATCGAAACGGTTGCGACTCTCTCTCAATTCGATTCCTTCCAGCAGTTCTTTGCATTCGAAGCTAGCGGCTAGGGGCTAGAAGCTGTTCTTTCACGGTTTCGCGGACTTTTGCGCCCATCTCCGATGTGGAGAGGACGGTGAAGCCCTGGGGGTTGGAGCGAGCGAGATCGGGCGTGCGGAAGCCCTGCTCCAGAACTTTGCGGACAGCGGCGCGAATGGCGGCGGCTTCCTCTTCGAGCTTGGCGGTGAGGCGAAGAATCATGGCGCCGGTGAGGATTGCGCCGAGGGGGTTGGCGAGGCCTTTGCCGGCGATGTCCGGCGCGGAGCCGTGGACGGGCTCGAAGAGATCGACCTTGCCGCCGATGGTGGCCGAGGGCAGCATGCCAAGCGAGCCGGTGATGACGGCGGACTCGTCAGAGAGAATGTCGCCGAAGAGATTTTCAGTGAGCACGACGTCGTAGTTTTTCGGCTGGTTCATCAGGTGCATGGCCATGGCGTCGACGTACTGGTGATCGAGGGCGACGTCGGGGAATTCGTTCGCGATCTCAGTCACGGTGGCGCGCCAGAGCTGCGAGACCTCGAGAACGTTGGCCTTGTCGACGCTGGTGAGTTTTTTGCGGCGCTTTTGCGCAAGGCCGAAGGCGATGCGGGCGACGCGGGCGACTTCTTCGCGGGTGTAGCGCATGGTGTTCCACGCTTCGCCGGTTTCGCGATTCCACTCGCGCGGCTTGCCGAAGTAGAGGCCGCCGAGGAGCTCGCGGACGAACAGGATGTCCGCGCCGTCGATGATTTCAGGCCGGAGCGGGCTGTTGACTGCCAGCTCCTTGAAGGCGAATGCAGGGCGGAGGTTGGCGAAGCCGCCGAGCGCGGCGCGAATGGCGAGCAGGCCGGCCTCGGGGCGCTTGTCGGGCGGCATGGAATTGAACTCGTTGCCGCCGACGGCGCCGAGAAGCACGGCGTCGGAATCGAGCGCGGCGGCGAGTGTGTCGGCGGGCAGGGGCGTGCCGTCCTGCATGATGGCGACGCCGCCGATGCGCTTTTCCGTGATGTGGAGGGTGTGGCCGCCGAACTCGGCGACTTCGCGGAGAACGGAAACGGCCTCGCGAGTGACTTCAGGGCCGATTCCGTCGCCGGCGGTGACAAGGAGTTTGAGGTTCATGCCTGCTCTTTTCGAGGAGTTGTCAGTTTTCAGTTATAAGTCGTCAGCAAACAGCGAGCAGAGATTGAAGCGAAGCTGCGCGCTGCGCGGAGTTAGTCAAGTTCGGAGACCGGCAGGCTGCGGCGCTCGCGGATTGCGTCGGGAATGATGCCGATGAGGTCCTGGTCGTAGATGCTTTTCTTGCGGTCGGCGAGGGCGACGAAGCGGTAGTAGGTTTGCTGCAGCTCCTCGCGGGTGAGGGTGAAGCCGAGCTGCTCCAGGCGATGGCGGAGGGCGGCGCGGCCGGAGTGCTTGCCGAGGACGAGATGGGTGCGCGAGACGCCGACGAGGGTGGGCGTCATGATTTCGTAGCAGAGCGGGTTGGCGAGCATGCCGTGCTGGTGGATGCCGGACTCGTGCGCGAAGGCGTTGGCGCCGACGATGGCCTTGTTGGGCGAGGGACGGAAGGTGATGATCTGGCCGAGAACCTCGCTGGTGGGGTAGAGGTTGGCGAGCTTGATGTCGGACGTGACGCCGAAGTGGTCTGCGCGGACGTAGAGGGCGGCGGCGAGCTCTTCAAGCGATGCGTTGCCGGCGCGTTCGCCGATGCCGTTGATGGTGCATTCGACCTGTCGCGCGCCGGCCTGAATGGCGGCCAGCGAGTTGGCGACGGCGAGGCCGAGATCGTCATGGCAGTGCGAGGAGAGGATGATTCCTCTTTCATCGACGGCGGGAATGCGCTCGCGGATTTCGCGGAACATCTGGCCGTACTCTTCGGGGGTGGTGTAGCCGACGGTGTCCGGCATGTTGATGGTGGTTGCGCCGGCCTCAATGGCGATGCGGACCATCTCGATGAGGAATTCGCGGTCGGAGCGCGTGGCGTCCTCGGGGGAGAACTCGACATCGTCACAAAGGGAGCGGGCGAGGCGGACGGATTCGCCGCAGAGGTCGAGGGCCTGCCGGCGTTCGAGCTTGAGCTTGTATTCGAGGTGGAGATCGCTGGAGGCGAGGAAGACGTGGATGCGCGCGCGGTCAGCGAACTGCAGGGCGCGGGCGGCCATCTCGATGTCCTCCTTTTTGGCGCGGGCGAGGGAGGCGATGCGGGGCTTGCGGACGGCCTGGGTGATGGTGGCGATTGCGGCGAAGTCGCCCTCAGAAGCCATGGCGAAGCCGGCCTCGATGATGTCCACGCCGAGATCCTCCAGGGCGTGGGCCATGGTGAGCTTTTCCTGGGTGGTCATGCTGCAGCCCGGAGACTGCTCGCCGTCGCGCAAGGTGGTATCAAAAAAGACTACGTGATCAGAAATCATGGGTTCGCCTGCCGTTTCGCCTGCCAGGGGTGAAAGCCTTTGCTTACAGAGACTATTTTCGCGCAGGAGACTTCTATAACGCAAAGTTATTCTTTTTTGAATAGGTATTAGTATAATTTATACAGGAATCTGACACTGAGGCGAGGAGACGGGATGGAGCTGAGCCAGTTGGAGACGTTTCTGGCGGTGGCCGAGGAGCGGAGCTTTTCGCGTGCGGCGCAGCGGCTGCACCGGACGCAGCCGGCGGTGAGCCAGGCGATTCGCAAGCTGGAAGAGACGGTGGGCGAGACGCTGTTCGACAGGGCATCGCGGGACGGAGCGCTGACCGCGGCCGGGGTGCTGCTGCGAGAGTACGCGCTGCGGCTGCTGGCGCTGCGGCGGGAGGCAACGAGCGCGCTGGGCGAGCTGAAAAGCCTGGAGCGCGGGCGGCTGCAACTGGCGGCGAACGAATACACGTGTTTGTATCTGCTGCCGGCGATTGACGCGTTCCGGCGGGCGCATCCGCAGGTGACGGTGCATGTGCACCGGATGCTGGCGAGCAGGATTCCGGAGGAGCTGGCGTTGCGGACCTTCGAGATGGGGGTGGTTTCGTTTCGGCCGGACCCGGCACAGTTCCGGACGATTGCGGTGTATGGGGACAGCCTGGCGCTGATTGTGAGCCCGAGCCACGGGCTGGCGCGGATGGGGCACGTTTCGATTGCGGAGCTGGGGAAGGAGAATTTTATCGCGCACAACGTGACGTCGCCGCTGCGGAGAAAAGTGATTGAGGCGTTCCAGCGGCACAGGACGCCGCTGAACATGGGAATCGACCTGCCGACGATTGAGGCGATCAAGAGGTTTGTGGCGATGGGAAACGGGGTGGCGCTGGTGCCGCACCTGGCGGTGGCGCGGGAGCTGGAGACGGGCGAGCTGGTGCGGGTGCAGGTGGATGAGCTGGAGATCAAGCGGGTGCTGCGGCTGGTGTACCGGAAAAATGGGACGCTGAGCTATGCGGCGCGGGCGTTCTTGCGGACGGTGCGGGGGCTGGCGCAACAGGAGGGCCCGCCTTTCTACTATCACGCGGAGCGCGCGGGCTGAAGGGGCGGGCGGGCCGCGGGCAGGGCAAAGAGAAATGCGCGCGGGGGAGATTGCCCTTTGCGCGGAGGCGCGTCTAAACGTGCAAAGAGCCCACCCCGGGGGGACCGGTGGTTTGCCGGACCGATTGGGGCATTTACAATGCAAAGAGCGGGGCCCGGTTCGAACCGGCGCACCGGAATTGACAAGCTCGTTGCCAGCCGGACGGTTGCGCAGTCGTGAGGTTCAGGACCGAATGAAGAAGATCGCCTTTGTTGTGTTTCTGCTGGCCGCAAGTGTGGCCGCGGGCAGTGCCCAGGAGAGCCGGCAGGATGTGAGTTTGAGCGGAACGGCGCTGATTGAGCCGTTCATTGCCTCATCCACGGATGTGCAGGTGCATTCAACGACGGCCTACGGGGCGTTGCTGAGCTACCGTTTCATGCTGACGCCCTCGAGCGCGGTGGAAGGCAACTACGGCATCACGTATCAGAACTCGATTACTTTCTACACCAACCCGCTGCACATTCCGGTGCTGACGCGCACGCAGGAGATTTCGGCGGCGTACGTGCGCTATTTCGTCTTCAAGAAGTTCAACCCGTTTGTGGAAGCGGGACCGGGCGCGATGATTTTCCTGCCCATCCGGAACAGTGGGACGAAGAGCCTGGACGTGAAGCAGCAGACGTCAGTGGGCGGTCTCTACGGCGCGGGCATTGCATATGAGATCAGCCCGAGTTTCGACATTCGCGCGGAGTACCGCGGGTTTGTGACGAGGGTGCCAACCTTCGGCGACACTTCGTTCAACACGGGCAAGTGGTACAACATCTTCAATCCGTCGATTGGCGTGGCATATCACTTTTAAGCGCACGAGGAATCGCGACGCGCTCAACAACGAGTTGCCTGAGGAGGGGATGGTCCCACGGGGCCGTCCCCAAATTTTTTGGGCGGAAAGAGGCGGAGTGCGGGCTACTCGGGAATTTCGCGGTAGCGGCCGAGGACTTTGAGCATGGGGCAGAGGGGCTGAAGCGCGGCGATGGCGCTGTCGGCCTCGGCGGGCGAGGCAATCTGGCAATCGACGTAGAAGATGTACTCCCAGGGCTTGCCGTGGACGGGGCGGGATTCGATTTTGGAGAGGTTTGTGCCGAGGGCGGAAAGCTGGGTGAGGGCGCGGACCAGCGAGCCGGGCCGGTTCTGGAGCGAAAAGGCGAGCGAGAGCTTGTTGGCGGCGGGGTCGAGCGCGGCGTCCGAGGCGCGGCGGAGGAGGAAGAAGCGGGTGTAGTTCTCGGGATTGTCCTCGATGAAGGCGTCGAGGATTTCCGCGCCGTAAAAGTGGGCGGCGGCGTGGCTGGCGATGGCGGCGGCGTGGGGGTCGCGGAGTTCGACGAGCTGCTTGACCGAGCCCGCGGTGTCATAAAACGCGAAGGGCTCCATGTGGGGACGGGCAGCGAGGTAGCGCTTGCACTGGGCGAGCGCGACGGGGTGCGAGAAGACGCGCTGGATGGAATCGCGCGCGATTCCGGGCATGGCGATGAGGTTGTGGCGGATGCGGAGGTGGGTTTCGCGCTCGACGAGCACGTCGTGGGAGAGAAGAAGATCGAAGTGCTCGAGGACGGAGCCGGCGAGGGAGTTTTCGATGGGGATGGCGGCGGCGTCGACGGCGCCGGAGGTGAGCGCGGCGAAGACTTCAGCGGAAACGGAGCAGGGGACGACGGCAGCGCCGGGGACGAGCTTGAGGGCGGCCTCATGGCTGAAGGAGCCGGGCTCGCCCTGGATGGCGACGCGAAGGCCTTGGGGATCGCCAACGACGGCGGAGGCGGCGGGCCTGCGCACGGCGTACCAGCGGGCCACTTCGGAGGTGGGCGCGGAGGCGCTGGTGGAAGATTGCAGGGCAGCGGATTGTGGATCGGGGGACACGTGCGCTATCTCCTGAGCCACAGGTCCGTGGCGACGAAGCAGAGAAAGACGAGGGCGATGACGCCGTTCATGGTGAAGAAGGCGGCGTTGAGGCGGCGGAGGTCGCGCGGCGAGACGATAGCGTGCTCATAGGCGAGCAGAAGCGCGGCGGCGGCGACGCCGAGCCAGCCTGCGAGGCCGAAGTGGAAGAGCAGGGCGAACCAGCAGAGGAGGCCGAGCATGGCCAGGTGCATGAGCCGCGCGGTCCAGAAGGCGGCGGGAACGCCGATGGACTGCGGCAGGCTGCGCAGGCCGGCGGCGCGATCATGGTCGTAGTCCTGGCAGGCGTAGAGGACGTCAAAACCGCCGACCCAGAGGGTGACGGCGGCGGTGAGGACGAGGATGCGCGGGTCAAGCGAGCCGCGGACGGCGATCCACGCGGCGGAGGGTGCGATGCCGAGGGCGAGGCCGAGGACGAGATGGGACCAGCGGGTGAAGCGCTTCATGTAGCTATAGCCGAGGAGGACGGCGAGGGCGACGGGCGCGAGTTCGAGAGTGAGGCGATTGAGCTCGGCCGCGGCGAGAAAGAAGCCGAGGGCCATGAGGACGGTGAAGCCGAGGACGAAGCGGCGGGAGAGCAGTCCGGCGGGGATGGCGCGGGAGCGGGTGCGCGGATTGGCGGCGTCGAGATCGGCATCGGCCCAGCGGTTGAAGGCCATGGCGCAGGAGCGGGCGGTGACCATGGCGACGAGGATCCAGCCGAGAGTGCTCCAGCGCGGAAGGCCGCGGGCGGCGAGAAGGGCGGCGGTGAGGGCGAAGGGGAGCGCGAAGATGGAGTGCTCCCACTTGATCATTTCAAGCGTGGTGCGGGTTTTGGCGAACAAGCCCATCGTGCCGGATTCCGTGCGGAGTTCCACGGTCCAGTGTACCGGAAGGGCGGGGGCGAGCGGGACGGGACCCGGGCCGGCGTCAGGCGCGGGATTCGGCTTCTTCCACGGAGGCGGCGACGGTAAGGACGGTGTCGACGCGGGTGATCTGGAAGAGGCCGAGGACCCGCTGATTGACACCGACGATGATGAGCTTTGCGCCGCGGGTCTGGCAGTGGACGTAGTGGTTCATGACGAGGCCCATGCCGGCCGAGTCCATGTGAGGGACTGCGGTGCGGTCGAGGAGGGCTGACCGGCGGTGGGAGCGCGGACCGTGGAGCGGCCCGCGGAAGCGGAGTTACTTTGGCGCCTCGGTGGGCTGGTTGGCCACCTGGAGGTAGTTCTTGACCCCGAAGACGCCCGGGACGCCATTGGCGCGAATGAACGCGAGGTTCTTGTCGGCCTGGGAATCGACGACGCCGTAGAGCGAGACGTGGCCATTCTGCACGGAGATGCGAATGGGCTTGGCCGGATCGATGGCGTACTTTTGCAGGACCGGGTAGCCATAGATGGCGTGCGCGATCTGCATGCGAATCTGGTCGTCCATGAGCGAGACGGGATCGACCTGCGTGTCAGAAATCACGTCCTTAACGCCGGGCGTGGTGCTGACCAGGGCGATGGCGGAGTCGCGATCCGGGTAAGTGCGCGCGTGGCCGCCGAGTGTGACGACGCCGTCATGAACAGCGACGCTGATGGCGTTGAAGGCGTTGCCGTAGCCGACGCGGTCATAGGTAATCTCCTCGACAAGCTTGTCGCGGAGCTGGTTGTCGGGGATGTTGGGGCCGGCGACCTGAATGAGGTTGCGGACGGCCTGCACGCCTTTGGCATGGAGCACGCGCTTTTCGGCGTCGCTCTTGTACTCGTAGAGCTTGACGGAGCCGGTGAGCGTGGCGATGCCGTCGTTGACTGCGATTCTGACGCCGCTGTACTGCGACTTGTTCAGGCGCGCTTCCGCGTCGCGCTGCGAGGCGCTTTGCGCGAGCGGGGAATCAAGCGCAGGGTTGGGGAAGGCTACAGCCCAGGAAGCCTGGGGAAGAGCGAGGAGCGCTGCGGCCAGCACGGCCAAAGCGAGCGCAGCCGGGGTGCGACGTATTCTTACAGTCATGTCCGAATTCTCCTTCGTGTTTACGGCGTTTTCAGAGAGACTGCGGCCTATTGAGACTTTGTGAAAGGTCGCCGTTGCCTGCTGGTCGCGAGGACTCGGCTGGTCAATTTCGGACTATACCCTCTCTGAAAATGCTCTAGTAAATCGCCGAAGCCCGCATAGATGCAGGGTTTTTGCGATTCCTGTCTACTTGATTAGACACGCGGGGAGGGGGAAAGTCGCAGAGAGTTCAGCGATATCGGCGAGTGATTTTGATAACCATGGAGAAGACGCCGGACTCGTCACGGGTGACGAGCAGCGAGACGTGGTGGTTGATAGCGATCTCAGCCTGGAGGAGCTGCTGGGCGGTGGTGTTGACGTTGGTGGCGTAAGTGAGCGTGACGTTTCGGCCGAGCTGCTCTTGAACGGTGATGCGGGTGGTGGAGTTGCCGAGCGCGCCGAGGTAACTGGGATCGACCTTGACGGAGCCGGAGCCGAAGAGGCGCTGGACGCGGCTGCTGACGGTGGCGTTGAGCGCGCCGCCGAGCAGAGCGTCAGTGGTGTTGGCGGCGACCTGCTCCTGCTGCTGGGTGTAAATGCGCTGCTCGTTCTGGGTGCGGCCGAGGGCGAGCAGAGCGACGACGTCGGACTCGGGAAGGGGCGGATCGCTGCGGTAGGAGACGTTGGGTTTGTTGAGCGAGCCATGGATGCCGAGGGTGATGTCGTAGTCGTCGACGTGGGCGGTGGCGTTGAGGTCGATGGAGGGCTCGATGCGGACGGGGTTGGTGAAGGTGATGTCGCCGCGCTGGAGCTCGTAGCGCGTGCCGGCGATGGTTGCGTTGCCCTCCGTGATGGAGACGCGGCCGAGGAGCGAAGGCGTGGCGAGGGTGCCGCGGAGATGGAGATCGACGTCGCCGGCGAGCTTGGCGTAAGCGTTCTGGAAGTTGAGCTGGGGCGAGGACTGAATGTGCACGTCGAGGCGGACATGGTTGGAGGGCGCGTTGGGCGGCGCGACGGGCTGGACCTTGCCGGCCTGTGCGGCCAGAGCGGCGATATCGAGATCGGGACTGACGGTGAAACGCGTGATGAGGACGTTGCCGCTGAGGAGGAGATTGTTCTGCGAGCCCTGCAGATGGAGGGTTGCGTCCGCAAGCGAGCTGACGCCCTGCGGATAGCGGATGCGTACGCCTTTGCCGGTGACGGAGAGGTCGGCGAAGATGCCGTGCTGGTAAGCGAGGTAGCCGGAGACGGAGAGCTGGCCGCCGCCGGTGGTGGCGGTGAGGGAGCGAATTTCGAGGCGGTTCTGGTTGAACTCAAGCGTGCCGCGGAGCTGTGAGAGGGAGTTGGGGAGGTCTTCAAGGGCGAGCGATGCGTTCTGGAAGTCGATGCGTCCGCGGAGGCCGGGATTCTGGAATGTGCCGTGGGCTTCGACCTGGAAGGTGGTTGTGCCGCTGGCGGTGAGGTCGGGGTCGAGAGTTTCGGCGAGCTTGAGGTTGATGGAGCCCGAGGCGGCGAGATCGAGCTGGCCGTGGGACTTGAGATCGACATCGCCCTGAAGATGAAGATCAGTTTCCTCGCCGGTGATGTGGATGGGGTCAAGGGAGATGCGCTGATTGGCGAGGGCGGCGTGGACGGGGCCCTGGCTGCGGAGATGGACGCCGACGACGGTGAGGGCGAGGTCCTGGAGGGTGGCTTCGCCGTGGAGCTGATCGGGCTTGCGGAGGGGACCTGCGAGGGTGACGACGCCGGCCAGTGCGGATTGGCCGGTGAGGCCGGGGACGTGGGCGATTTTGAGGGGAATGCCGATGTCAAAGCGCGAGAAGCGGAGAGTGGCCTGGGTGTTGTTGTCGCCGTCGAGCGCGGTTTGGCCCTGGACCGTGAGCGTGGCGGACTCGAAGTGCGTGTTGAGGTTGTAAAGGAGCGCGTGATTCGCGGTGTGTGCGTCAATGTCGACGCTGCCGAGGGTTTCTCCGCTGACGGTTGCGCCGGTGAGCTGGCCGCGGGCGGTGAAGTGCGGGTCAGACGGCGTGCCGGAGCCGGAGACAGTGAAGGCGAGCGTGCCGGAGGGGCTTAGCGAGGAGTTGCGGAGACGCTGGAGGTCGGCGAGCTGGAGTCCGGAGCCCTGCGCCTGGAGCGTGAACTGGCGCGAGTGGAAGTTGTAGCCGCCGGAGGCGGAGATGGTACCGGCGGGCGCGGTGAGGGTGAGCGAGGCGAGGTTGAGCTGGGGCCCGGAGAAAGTGCCCTGGGCGCGGATGCGGGTGAGTGGTTCGCCATAGAGGGAGGCGTGGTCAAGCTGGGCCCAGCCGGAGGCCCGGAGGGTGTGGAGCGGGCCTTCGGCCTGGAACTGGGTGCTGAGGCGGCCGGAGACAGGGAGGGTACGGCCGAGGAAGGGCGTGAGATCGGCGACATCCACCTGGTCTGCGGAGAGCTGGAGGTGAAGGACGGAGTTGCCATTGAAAGCCGGGCGGGCATGGGAGCCGGCGGCGGGACTGGCGGCGGTGAGAGAGCCCTGGAGCTGGATGGAGGCTGGGCCATGCTGGAGGCGGGCGTGATCGGCGGCGATGCGGTTTGAGGAGTAGCTGCCGGTTACGTCGAGCGAGTCCCAGCGGACGGTGCGGGGCTGGGAGGAATCGCCGGGCGCGGGGAGATCGACGACGAGGTTGGTGGCGTTGAGGGTTCCGGCGATGTGGGGATTGACGAGCGAGCCGGTCCAGAGACCGTGGAAGCGGGCTTCGCCGGCGAGAGAGACGGGAAGGGCCGCGGAGCCGGCTTTGCCGTCGCGACGGAGGCCGAGGTCGCGCAGCACGCGATCGAATTCGGAGATGTCGCGGGAGTGGAAGTCGACGGTGAACTGGGAGGCGCTTTGGAGCGGGTATGCGCCGAGGTGGCCGCGGGCGGTGAGGCTGCTGGCGGGCAGGACGAGCGAGAATTTGCGGAGATCGACACCGCCGTCGCGCTGGGTGTAGGTGGCGTCCAGGGCACCGGCTGCGGGGATCTCCGGCTCTTCGCCGGGGGGCGCGGCGGCGGGCGCAAAGGCAAGTTTGGCGGTGACGGAGAGGGTGTTGACGTCTCCGTGGACCCAGGTGGCGGAGGCTGGGCCGGTGAGTGCGACGCCGAGACCGAGGCGCTGGAATGGACCCTCGCCGACGATGTCGAGCACATTATCAAGGGTGATGCCCTTGAGGTTTGCGACTATTTTTCCGTTGATGGGAACGGTGATGGGTCCGCCGGAGCGCGGGGCGGGATGGGCGGCGGAGTCCTCAGCGGCGTGGCTGTGGAAGAAGCGGCCGAAGCGGCTTTTTTGGGCAGGCGGGGGAGCGGTTTGCAGCACGGTGGCGCCGGGGATGGGGGCCAGCCAGTGGCTGAGGGAAAGTTCACCATCAACTTCGCCGCCCTCCGGCATGCGGGCGACGACGGAGGTGATGACGAGCTGCTCGGGGTCGGCGTGAAGGCGGGCGTCCAGGACAATGCCGCGGGCGTCAACGCCGGGCGCGACGTAGGAGCCGTGGTCAATGTGGACAGGACCATCGACACGGAAGATGCCGTCCTGTCCCTGCGCGGAGAGGTCGAGGCGTGCGAGGCCTTCAGGCGAGTTGGAGTAGCCGGTGATGGAGTTGAGCAGGCGCATGTTGAGCTGGCCCTGGATATGGGCCTGCCAACGGGGGCGGGCGAAGTCGAGCAGGGAGCCTGAGACTTTGAGGGCGCAGTCACCGGATTGGGGATCGTGGGTGGTGAGGCGGAGGGTGCGAAGGAATGCGCCGGAGCGGGTGAGGTCGAGCGTGGCCTGGAGATGGCCCGAGACGGGCGGCGCGACGGGGTGCGCGGGATTGCCGCGGACCAAGGAGAGATCGCGCGCACCGAACTCGATGCGGTAAGCCTCAGGATTTTTGCCGGCGGCGGGGAGATAGACGAGGCGGACGGCTGAGTCGCTGGCGGTGAAGTTGAAAGGCAGGTGGCGATTCTGCGCGTCGAAGGCGGCGGCGCGGTTTTCATAGTGGAGAGTGCCGTCGCGGAGGGCGAGGTGGCTGGCGCGGAGGTCGAAGAGGGTGGTGAGGGTGAGATTGCTGTTGGCTGCGGGGTTGGGCGGATGAGGCTGATTGGTGGAGCCGTCGGGGTAGACGATGAGGTGGAGTTGAGGGCGGATGATGTCGAGCGCGCGCAGACGGATGTGCGGGTTCCAGAGGCCGAGGATGCTGAAGGCGACGTGGAGCTGATCGATGCGGACATAAGGCTCCTCATCGGCGGCTTCGCGGCCGTGGAGGACGATGCCCGATGCGTCGGCCTGGAGCTGGAGAGGGTGCCACGCGAAGGAAGCGATCTCCGCGCGGCCGCCGGTGGAGCTTTCAAGCGAGGCGATGAGGCGCTTGCGGACGAGGTTCTGAAACGTTGAGGAGCTGAGAAAGGCGTAGAGCAGCAGGAGCAGGACGGCGAGGCCGGCGGCGCTGCCGGCGGCGATCCAGGCGAGTCGGCGGAGACCATGAAATTCGCGGCCGGGCGCGGGCTCGGGTTCGTGGTCGGGCAGATTGCCGGGCGGGACGGGAGGATGGTTGTGGAGGTCGCTCATGGTGTGCCTCCGGTGCTGGTGCGTGGCCGTGCGGCGGCCTCGAGGGCTGGAACGAGGACTTCGACTTCGCCCTGCTGACGGAGATTGTCGAGCCAGCCGCTGAAGAGGGCGTTGACCTTTTGCTGGAGGAGGATCTCCTCAATGCGCGGCTCAACCTGGGTGAGGGGAGGCGCGGGCTCGCCAACGAGGTACTGGGGCAGGAGGGTACCCTGGTAGTAGTCGGCGATTTCCCGGTGGGAGATTTGGATGCCCTGGCGGAAGCGGAGCTCAATGAAGTTGAGGATTTCGAGGCGGCTGCGGAGGTAGATTTGGACGGCGGATTCGGTGAGGCCGTGGGCGGCGAGGAAGGCCTGCCAGCCGGCGTCTGAGGTGCAATCGGCGCGCAGGCAGGCGGGAAGCTGGTGGCGGAGCTCGGCGAGGCGGGCATCGACATCCTTTGAGTTGGGCTCGGCGGCCTGCGCATCTTCCTGGCGGATCTGCTGGTGGATGAGGGCGCGGGAGATGAGGCGGCGCAGGGCGGACGCGGGAGTCTCAGTGCTGCGGTCGCGGCCGGGGAGATTGGGTTCGAGGACGGAGAGACGCATCTCCTCATCGAGGTCGCTTTGCAGAATGGACTGATTGTTGACGACGGCGACGACGCGGTCAAGAACGACTGGGACGACGGGCGTGGAGGCCGCGGACGATTGCGGAGCGGGCGATTGGGCGGCGAGCGGGACAAGGCAGGCGAGGAGGAGCGGGAGCGCGCGCAGGCTGCGCGGTGCGGGGATGCGGATTGGAAGGCGCGTGGTCATTGCTAAAAGCTCTGGCCCAGACTGAAGAAGAAGTTGAAGTGGCCGGCTTCGCCGACGTGCTGATTGCTGTAGTAGTACGGCTTGGCCGAATAGTTGATATCGACCGGGTAGATGGGCGGATTGAGGTTGTAACTGAAGTCGAGCCGAATGGGCCCAACCGGCGTATGGTAGCGCAGGCCGAGTCCGGCTGCATGAGAGAAGTAGTTGAAGCTGCACTGACCTTCGATGCCGGTGGAGGTGCTGGGGCCGGTGGGCGGGGGAACCGTAGTCGTGGTTATGCCGCCACTGGTGGTGGTGACTGGTGGAGTGAGAGTTTTGCATGCGCTCACGTCTGGCTGGTGGATGCGGAGCGCGGAGCTCCAGATGTCGCTGGAGTTGCGGAAGACGTTGCCCATGTCTTCAAAAAGAACGAAGGAGAGCGTATTGCCGAGCCAGGGCAGCGTGGGCGGCGGCAAGCGGAGCTCCGTGCTGTTGATGAGCGCGCCTGCGCCGCCGATGGGAAAGCCGGTCTGCGGGTCGCGCGGTCCTGCGGCGTTGATGGAGAAGCCGCGCAGTGAGGTTGCCCCGCCGGAGAAAATTCGCTCGGGCAGGGGGATGAGCTCGTCAGAGCCGTTGCCGAAGGCGCGCTCCTGTGCGTACCGGGTGTTGCGCGCGAGGACGAGGCGGTTCTTGTCGAAGCCGTAATAGCTGGAGTTGGTGAGGTCGATACGATTGAACTCCGCCTCCGAGCCGAAGGCGTGCTGCGAGAGAAAGTCCTGGAAGCTGGTGTAGGTGCCGCGGTGGGCGTCAAGGGGGTTGTCGCGAGTGTCACGGACCCAGGTGAATCCGGGACCGGCGACACGTACCGCGGCAGAGAGAAGTGGAATGGCATCGAGATAAACCTGAAGGCTGCTGGCGGCGACTTTGACGCGGCGGAAGTCGTACTCGTAGATGAAGGTGTTGGCTTTGGAGAGACGGAAGGGGTTGGAGGTGAAGTTTTCCGTGAGGCGCAGGCCGGCGTCGAGCTTGGAAGCGACGTAGGTGGTCACGTCCTGGCTGTTGGCGTAGCCGCCGGAGAAGGTGAGCCCGAAGTTCCGGCGTCCATAGAGGTGCGGATTCTGGTAGAGAAGGCCGATTTTCTGCTCGAGCAGGCCCCAGGTGCCCTGAATGGAAGCGGACTGGTCGCGGCCGAAGAGGTCATTGCGCGTAATATCCAAAAGCACGCGAGGACTGATGCCGGTTTTGCCGTGGGGACTGCAGGGAACCCCGCTGGCGATGGCACCGGCGCAGTTGTTCACCGGCTGGCCGGTCTGAGCCTCAAAGCCGAGACCGTAGGTGAGCGTCCAGCGGCGAGCTTCAGTGGTCTGGACCAGGACGGTCTTGTGAGTTTCGTCGCCGTTGGGATTTTCGACGGAGGTATCGACCTCATTGAAGAGCGCAAAGTTGTAGAGATTGCGCTGGGTCTCAAGCAGCGCGGTCTGGCTGAGCGGGTCGCCGGGGTGGAGCGTGATGGCGCGGGCGACGGTGCCGGGGCGCGTGTAGTGCAGTCCGGTAAGCAGGACTTTGCGGACGAAGATCTGCTTTCCTTCGGTGATATGAAAGGTGACGTCGACCTTGTTGGGATTGGATTTTTCAGGCTGCTGCTCGACTGCGATGCTGGGATGGTCAAAGCCGAGGCTGAGGTACCTGGTGAGAATGGCGTCCTTGTCGCCGGCCATGTACTGGGGCGAGAGGAGCTGGCCGGAAGCGGTGTTCATCAGGGGCAGCAGTTCGGAGTCAGGGACATGATCATTGCCGTCGAGGGTGAGCTTGCCGACGCGCTGCTGGACGCCTTCAGTGATGTGGTAATCGACGGCGAGGCCGAGGGGCTTGCGGGATGGATTTTTCGCGTCGGCGACGGTGGTGACCTGGGAGGTGATGCGGACGCTGGAGAATCCGTTGTTCTGGTAGACGGCCTTGAGCGCGTCGACATCGGCGGCGACCAGGGCCTGGCTGTAGGAGCCGTGGCGGTCGAGCGTGTCGGCGGCATGGACGCTGAGCAGGTCCTTGAGCGTGGCCGAGTCAAAGTAGTGATTGCCGGAGACGGTGACGCGCTCGACGCGGCGGCGCGAGCCGAGGTCTACGGTGTAGACAATGTTGACGAGATCGGGGCGCGGGGACTCGCGCCGATGGTCAACCTTGACGTCGAAGTAGCCGAGGCTCTGGAAGTAATCACGAAGGGCGCGGTTGCCCTCATTGAGCAGGTCTTCATCGACGGCGCCTTCCTCATAGATGGGGACGAGGTGCTGAAGGCGGTCGTGTTCGATACTGGCTCCCTGCACGCTGAGGAGGACGACGGGGCCTCGGGTGGCGGAGAACTGGAAATTGACGCGGTCGGTGGCGGGGTCCCAGGTTTGGGAGACGAGCTTGATTTCGGCTTCGAGGTGGTTGTGGCGGCGGTAATGCTTGAGGACGCCGGCGAGAGCGCGGTTGACGGTGTCGTGATCCGCGCGCGCGTCGGTGTGGAGATGGGCGTAGTGCTGGAAGTCGGCCTCGGTGAGGCCGGAGTCGCCGGAGACGCGGACAGCGCCGACGCGGGCCTGGGGACCGGAGACGACCTGGAAGGCGACGTCCACGAGCTGCTGGGCGGGGTGCGGGGTGAGGGTGTGGGCGGTGGTGGGTTTGTGGAATCCGTTGTCGGCGAGGGCCTGGCGGATGTGGGCGATGGCCTGGGCGAGCTTGGCGGAGGTAAAGCGCGTGCCGGCATTGAGGTCGGCTGCGCGCTGGAGTTGGGAGTTCATGGTGGCGCCCTTTGCGCCGTTGACGGTGACGGTGCCGATGAAGATGCGGGGCTTGCCCTGAAAGACGAGAGTGACGCCGCCGGAGGTGCGCGCGCCGGTGGCCTCAATGGTCTCAAAGAGCCCGGTGGAGTAGAGCTGGCGGAGGCTTTCGGCAAGATTGTCCAGGGTGAGCGGCTGGCCCACGGCCTGGGCGAGATGGCCGGGAAGAGGCGCAAGGCGATCAACGGACACGCCGCGGATTTCAATTCCGGTGACGGTGAGGCCGAGGAAGGGATCGGCCGTGGGTACGGGCGGGGGCGCGGGAGCTGCGGAGGCGGGATGCGTGGACGGGGTTTGCGCGTGGTTCGGCGTGTGGTTCTGCGGGTGGGGCGGCGCGGGGCTCTGTGCGCGGACGAGCGGGACGAGCGCGAGGACAACCCAGCCGGCCAGCAGCATGGATTCCGCCTGCCGAGCTATGCGCTGCCCTGACCACTTTCCGAGCAAACCGTTTCCCCCGGAGAATTCTAAAGATTGCCGCACTGCATCCAAGCGAGACGTGGAAACGGGGAATCCGCACAGGTACTCACGGGTTCATCCACGCACAGGCTCCACCGCTGCTGCCGCTGCCCTTTATACTAACGAGGAATGATGCCCCACGCAGCGAGCGCGGGGCGGAATGGGACCGATTCCCCCAAGGAACCCAATGCCCCGTAGCCGGATGGTAAAGACCGCGCGGCCGAACGGCCGGAATGGAGAGGAGAACTGCGTGGCGTCGAGCGCGGAGTCGAGTGAGGGGAAGCCCGCGGAGAAAATGGCGGCGTCCGGCCCGACAGCGACGGACTCGGACGTGGTGGCGCGGGCGCAGGCGGGCGATCATGCGGCCTTTGCGCTGCTGTACGGACTGAACAAGCGGCGGGTGTACTCACTGTGTTTGCGCATGGTGAACAGCGTGGCGGAGGCCGAGGACCTGACGCAGGAGGCGTTCCTTCAACTGCACCGCAAGATCGGGACATTTCGCGGGGATTCGGCGTTTTCGACGTGGCTGCACCGGCTGGCGGTGAATGTGGTGCTGATGCATCTGCGCAAGAAGGGACTGGCGCTGACGTCACTGGACGAGGCGATGGAGCCGACGCACGACGACGGGCCGGGCCGGAGCTTTGGCGCACCGGACCTGAGGCTGACGGGGTCGATTGACCGGCTTGCGCTGGAGCGCGCGGTGGCCGATTTGCCAGCGGGGTACCGGCTGATTTTTGTGCTGCACGACATTGAGGGCTATGAACACAATGAGATTGCAACCATGCTGGAATGCTCGATCGGCAACAGCAAGTCGCAACTGCACAAGGCGCGGCTGAAGCTGCGCGAGGCGTTGCGCACATCCCTTGAGGGGCAGGGACGGTGATGAGCGAAGAGCGCAATACGAAGGACTGCCGGGAGTTTCAGGCGCAGCTTGCCGACCTGATCGGATCGGGCGAGGACGCGAAGAACCATCCGCACGTGAAGAAATGCGCGCTGTGCCGAGCACTGCTTGCCGACCTGGAGACAATTGCCGAGGCCGCGCGGCAACTGCTGCCTGTGGGGCCGCCGAAGGAAGATTTGTGGGAGCGGATTGAGTCGGCGATCGAGCAGGAAAAGGGTACAGAGAACGGGAAGTAGTCTCCGGGCGAAGGGCTGGCGCGCGCGAGCGCTCTCATCCTTCTCCGCGCCGGGCCGATAGAGAGCGTGAGCATCCGGATTTCCCGGCGGAACCGTCGCGGGCGAGGATCGCCCCGCGGCGGTTTTTCCATTGGGGACAGTTCGGCGCAGATGCGCCGTGAGGTTGCTGCGTGGGCAATGCGGAGTTCGCGGAAGGAATGGGCCGACAGCGAACCGTGCGGCCGGATGGGGCGTAATTCCGGAAGGGGGACCTGGAAGGAAAGGCCGGACGGGAGAAGGCGGGGAGACGAATCCTGCAACTTTTGGAAGCCTGCGTGGTCTAATATGAAGAAAAGTTGATAAGAGGACACTCAATGCCAAAGGAATCGACGAAGAAAGAGCCGGCTGGGGACCAGGAGCGGGGGGTGCGGGAGTTGCGTCGCGTGCCGGTTCTGCCGGTGCGGGATCAGGTGCTGTTTCCTCACGCGGTGCTGCCGCTGACGGTGGGGCGTGAAAGTTCAATCCAACTGATTGAATCGCTGGGGGATGAGAGGTCGATTGTGGTGGCGGCGCAGCTGGACCCCCGGCTGGACCTGCCAATGCCGGAAGACCTGCATGCGGTGGGGACGCTGGCGACGGTGCACAAAGTGGTGAGGATGCCGAACCAGAGCCGGTTCGTGTTCACCGAGGGCGTGGACCGGGTGCGGCTGGTGCGGTTTGTACAGAGCGAGCCGTTTCTGGTGGCCGAAGTGGAGGTGATGGAGGACCGGGAGCCGGAGACGAACTCGGGCCTGGAGGCACTGGTCCGGAATGTAATTGGGCAATTCGGGCAGATTGTGTCCGAATCGCCGACCCTGTCCGACGAGTTGCGGACGATTGCAGCGAATATTGAGGACGCGGGCCGGCTGGTGGATTTTGTTGCGTCGTCGCTGCCTTTCCTGACGACGGAGGAGAAGCAGGCGTTGCTGGAAACGCCGACGGTGCTGGCGCGGCTGGAGCTGATGAACCAGCACCTGGCCAAGGAGCTGGAGGTGCAGCAGCTCCGGAGCAAGATTCAGTCCGAGGTGCAGGACCAGGTGCAGCAGACGCAGCGGGACTACTACCTGCGCGAGCAGATGAAGGCGATCCAGAAGGAGCTGGGCGAGCAGGACGAGGGCCAGCGGGAGGCTGAGGAGCTGCGGGAGAAGATTGAGGCCGCGGGCATGCCCGAGGACGTGAAGAAGGAAGCGCTGAAGGAGCTGGCGCGGCTATCGCGGATGTCGCCGATGGCGGGCGACTACTCGATGACGCGGAACTATATCGAGTGGCTTGCGGTGCTGCCGTGGGCGAAGAGCTCGGGCAAGGAAGTGAACATCGGCGCGGCGGGGGAGATTCTGGAAGAGGACCACTACGGGCTGAAGAAGGTGAAGGACCGGATCCTGGATTACCTGAGCGTGCTGGAGCTGAAGCCGGATATGAAAGGGCCGATTCTGTGCTTTGTGGGACCGCCGGGAGTGGGCAAGACGAGCCTGGGCAAGTCGATCGCGCGGGCGCTGGGGCGGAAGTTCCAGCGGGTTGCGCTGGGCGGCATGCACGACGAGGCGGAGATTCGCGGACACCGGAGGACGTATATCGGCGCGCTGCCGGGGCAGATCATCCAATGCATCCGGCGTGCGGAGACGAATGACCCGGTGATCATGCTGGACGAGGTGGACAAACTGGGGAGAGACTTCCGCGGCGATCCGGCATCGGCGCTGCTGGAAACGCTGGACCCGGCGCAGAACAATACGTTCCGGGACAACTACCTGGATGTGCCGTTCGATTTGTCGAAGGTGCTTTTCATCTGCACGGCGAACATGCTGGACCCGGTGCCGCCGCCGCTGCTGGACCGCATGGAGCTGATTCCTCTGCAGGGCTACAGCGAAGAGGAGAAGGTGCACATTGCGTTCAATTATCTGATTCCGCGGCAGGTGAAAGAGAACGGAATCACGGACGAGCTGATTGAGTTTCCGGAGGAAGCGGTGCGGCACCTGGTGCGGCACTACACGCGCGAGGCCGGCGTGCGCAAGCTGGAGCAGGTGATCGGCACGGTGTGCCGCAAGCAGGCGCGGCGCGTGGTGGAGGGCAAGAAGGAGAAGCTGGTCATTACGAAGGAAGTGCTGAAGGAGTTTCTGGGCGGCATCCAGGTACGCGTGGAGACAGAGGTGGCCGAGCGGGTGAAGCGTCCGGGCGTTGCGGTGGGGCTGGCATGGACGCCGGCCGGCGGCGACATCCTGTTCATCGAAGCCAACAAGATGAAGGGCAAGGGCGGCTTTACGATGACGGGCCAGATTGGCGAGGTGATGCAGGAGTCGATGCAGGCCGCGCTGACCTGGACGCGGTCGAATGCGTCGCTGCTGGGGCTGACTGAGGACTTCAACAAGGATCTTGATCTGCACATCCACGTGCCGGCGGGGGCGATCCCGAAGGATGGACCCTCGGCGGGGGTGACGATGGCGACGGTGCTGGCCTCGCTGCTGACCGACACGCCTTTGCGGCCGCGGACGGCGATGACGGGCGAGATTACGCTGAGCGGCAATGTGCTGCCGGTGGGCGGAATCAAGGAGAAGTTTCTGGCCGCGCGGCGGGCAGGCGTGGAAACCATCATTCTGCCGGCGGACAATCGGCAGGACGTGGAGGAAGACCTGACGCCGGAGATGATGGAAGGCGTGACGGTGCATTACGCCAAGTGCATTCGGGATGCGCTGGATGTGGCGCTGCCGCTGATGAAGGCGCGCACGGATGCGCCGAAGGAAGCCGAAGAAGAACCGGCGGGCGCGCACGCGTGAAGCCAGCAACCACGAGCATGAGAGGGCCGGCAAAGCTGCCGGCCTTTCTTGTTTTTGCGGGGCGGGCGAAGCCGGGCGGGTGTGCACGGAACGGCGGGCGGCGCGTCTAACGAGCAGGCAGTATGCTGGAAACCAGGATGCGAGTGCGAGTACTTGCCTTTGGCATGCTGAAGGATTCCCTTGGCGGCGGTGAGCGGACCGTGGAGCTGCCGGAGGGCGCGACGGTGGGCGCGCTGCTGGAGCGTGTGCAGCGGGCTGAAGGCGCGCCGCTGCTGCGCGGGATTGCGGTGAGCGTGAATGCGGAATTCGCGACGGCGGAGACGCGGCTGAAGGAAGGCGACGAGGTGGGATTGCTGCCGCCGGTGAGCGGAGGAACTGGCTCGGCAACTGGCGATGGGGTGGGCGAGACGCGGCTGACGCGCGAGGCGATTGACGCGGCGGCACTGGTGGCGGCGGTGAAGGCTGGCGAGGACGGGGCGGTGGTGGTGTTTGACGGAATTGTGCGGAACCACTCGCGCGGACGGCGGACGCTCTTTCTGGATTACGAAGCTTATGAAGAGATGGCGCTGCAGCAGATGGCGCGACTGGCCGAAGAGGCGCGGGTGCGCTTCGGCGCACGGCACGTGACGATTGTGCACCGGCTGGGCCGGCTGGAAATTGGCGAGACGAGTGTGCTGATTGTGGTGGCGAGTGCGCACCGGGCGCAGGCGTACGAGGCCAGCCGGTGGGTGATTGACACGCTCAAGAAGACGGTGCCGATCTGGAAGAAGGAGACTTTTGCCGACGGGGCGGTGTGGGCTGACGGTGAGCCGTTTCCGGAGGCGCTGGGCGTGGAGGCGGGCGATGCCGAATGAGCGCAGGGGGGCGCGAAGTGCGGCGTGGCTGCTGGGGTTGAGTTTGGCGTTGTGCGGAGTGGCAAGCTCGGCGGCGCAGACGACGCTGAAGGTGGACGTGAAGCTGGTGAACGTGCTGGTGAATGTGACGGACCGGAACGGCGCGATTGTGGGCGGGCTGACGAAGAATGATTTTGAGGTGAGCGAGGATGGGCGACCGCAGAAGATCAAGGTATTCGAACGGCAGTCAGGGTTGCCGCTGAACATCACGCTGGCGATTGACACGAGCGGAAGCGTGTTCAAGGACAGGGAGCTGGATGAAGAAGCGGCGAAGCAATTTGTGGAGGCGCTGCTGCGGCCGCAGGACCGGATGAGCCTGATTGAGTTTGCAACTGACGTGGTGGAGCTGACGCCGTTCACGAACAAGCAAGCGGTGATTGAGCGCGGACTGAAGCGGCTGCGGGGCGGAGATTCGACGGCGCTTTATGACGCGATTTATCTGGCGTCGCAGAAGCTGGGCACGAAGGATGGGCGGAAGATTCTTGTGCTTGTGTCAGACGGCGGAGACACGGCGGAGAATACGACGTATGCGCAGGCGCTGGAGGCGGCGCTGCGCAACGAGGTGATGATTTATTCGATTATTGATGTACCCGTGAAGGCCAGCGCGGGCCGCGATACGGGCGGCGAGCACGCGATGATTACGCTGGCCGAGCAGACGGGCGGGAAGAGCTTTTATGTGGACCAGGGCGGGCTAGAGCGGGCCTTCGAGCGAGTGAGCGAAGACCTGAGGACGCAGTATCTGCTGGCGTATTATCCGCGGAACCAGTTGAAGGGCGTGAATTTTCATCGGCTGACGGTGACGATTCCGCGTGCCGCGCCGGGCGAGTTCCATCTTTTCTACCGCACGGGGTACTACTCCGACACGCCCGAGAAGAGCAATTGAGGAACAACAGACGCGGAGCAGTGGAACGCTGAAGCCTCTACAATGGGAGAATGACCCCTCCCCTGACGACACGCCGCAAGTCGAAGACTCCCCCGCCGGGCGAAACCGGCCAGGAAGCGCTCTATCTGCGCTCGCTGAGCGAGCGGCAGGTGCAGGTGATTGTGAAGCTGCGCGACGGGGAAAGAGTGCGCGGCTGGATTGAGTATTTCGACGACGGGATGGTGCGGCTGACGCGCGCGGGCAAGCCGAACCTTTTTATCTACAAACACCAGATCCACACGATTACCGAAGCGGGCCGCAAGCGCGGCATGCGGCGGAGCGCGGGCACCGCTGCGAGTGAGGCGGGACTGTGAGCGAATCGCACGCGGAGTGGAAGTGGGTTCCGGCGGCGACGGAGATTGCGCGCGAGGCGGGAGCGCGACTGCGGGAGTTTTTCGCGGCAGGTGTGGAGACCGAGTACAAGGGCGACGTGGACCTGGTGACGGTGGCCGACCGGACGGTGGAGAAACTGATTCGGATGCGGCTGGGGGAGCGGTTTGCCGGGCACGGGGTTTACGGCGAAGAGGGAACGCGCGAGGGATTGGAGCGGGAGTATCGCTGGTATGTGGACCCGCTGGACGGGACGACGAATTTTGCGCATGGATTTCCGCAGTTCTGCGTGTCACTGGGGCTGGAGCGGCGGCCGGCGGGGCTAATGGCGGACGAGGACGGCGAGATGGTGGCCGGGGTGATCTACGACCCCATGCGGGATGAGCTGTTTTGCGCCGAGCGGGGGCGGGGCGCGGAGCTAAACGGGAAGAAGATTTCGGTTTCGCGGACGGAAATGCTGGCGGAGTCGCTGGTGGCGACGGGGTTTCCGAGCCGGAAGCGGCACGCGAGCCCGAATATTCACTTTTACCAGGAGTTCACGCTGCGGTCGCACGGGGTTCGGCGGGCGGGTTCGGCGGCGCTGGACCTGGCGTATGTGGCGGCGGGACGGCTGGAAGCGTTTTGGGAGTTCAACCTGAATCCCTGGGACACGGCGGCGGGATTTTTGCTTGTGGAAGAGGCGGGCGGCAAGGTAACGGATTTTTTCGGGAGGCGATTCCGGCTGGACAGCCGCGAAGTGCTGGCCTCGAATGGGCGGATTCATGGGGAGCTGGTGGGACTGTTCGAGGATATGTTCGCGGGGCGGGAGCTGACGCCGATTCCTTCAGCGCGGGAGTTTGCCGAGCAAAGAGCCGCGCGGGCTGCGGAGCAAGCTGCGGGAAAGGCTGCCGGGAGGTAGCGCGGGCGTTTCCCGCATGGCAAAACGCGGCGGGGCGGCGGAAGAGTCAGGCATCCGGGTCGTATGCTACTATCAGCGTCGAGACTTCACCTGCGCGGAGATTTAAGAGATGGCCTACGTAATCGCAGAACCCTGTATCGGCACCAAGGACAGCGCCTGTGTGGACGCGTGTCCGGTCGATTGCATCCACCCCAAGAAGGACGAGGCCGGTTTCGCTGAGGCCGACCAGTTGTTCATTGATCCGGTCGAGTGCATCGACTGCGGCGCGTGCGTTCCGGCGTGTCCGGTTTCGGCGATTTTTGCCGTCGATGATCTGCCGGAGAAGTGGGCGCAATTCACAGAGAAGAATTCGACGCACTTCGGCCGCTAAGCCGAATTTGTTTTGCATGCAGACGCGCATTCCGCTTGGGCGGGGTGCGCGTTTGTGCGTTGAGACCTAGCGCGGATGGAAGGCGATGAGCGTTCTGACGTCAGAGGCGGTGGTGCTGCGCACCTGGCCGGTGCATGAATCCGACCTGATTGTGAGCCTGTTCACGCGCGAGTACGGGCGGGTGCGCGGTGTGGCCAAGGCTGCCCTGAAGAGCCGCAGGCGCTTTGGCGGAGCGCTGGAGCCGATGACGCTGGCCCGGGCGTGGTTTGCGGAGCGGCCGGGACAGGAACTGGTGCGGCTGGATCAGCTGGAGATTGTGCGGTCGCCGTTGAGCGCGCCGGTGGACGCGGTGCGGATGGCGGTGCTGAGCCTCTATGCCGAGGTGCTGGATGAGGCGCTGCCGGAGCACGATCCGCAGGAGACCGTGTTTCGGCTCGTTGTGTCGGTGCTGGAGCAGACGACGGTGGAGCAGCCGTGGATGCCGCTGACCTATTTTGCGCTGTGGATGACGCGGCTGATGGGCCTGCTGCCGGATGTGGGGCACTGCACGGCGTGCGGCGAAAGGCTGGAGGCGGGCGAGATATGGTTCAGCGGGCACGGGGATGGATTGTTCTGCGCGGTGCATCGTGGAGCGAACGCGAGCGAGATGAGCGGCGAGAGCTGGCAACTGGCGCAGCAGATGTTGCGGCAGCCGGCGGCGGCGTTTGCGGGCGAGCCGTGGCCGCGGCGGCGCGGGCAGGATTTGCGGCGGTTCGCGCTCGAGGCGCTGGAGCGGCATATGGAACGCAAGCTGAAGACGGCAGAGGCGCTGGGAAGGCTGTGAGGGTGAGGGGAATGACTCAGTTGATAAGCTTCCTGTGTTTACGAAGGAGCTAGATTCTCGCTTGGCAGGCGGCCTTACAATCCATGCATGGCCGGTCTATGGGTCCTTACCGTAATCGCTATGGGAAGCGTTTGCGCGCTTGTCTTGGCCTGCATCTTGTCGGTCGTTCTCTATTTCGCGGCAAGACGAAGAAGTCGGAATTCCGGGCTGAAGGGACACCGCCTGACCGCGGTGAGCGCATGTGCTCCGTTCCTGGGCCTGTTCTGGCTTGCAGCGGCTCTTCTGATTCACGTGCAGATTTCGAACGGGCTCGCCCATCAGGACTGCGGCCTTAGTGGCGATCCCTACGTCACCCTTCCCAATGGATACATCGTCGGCAGCCATAACACCTACGATGGCTATTTCGTTGCGCCTGCTTTTCAGACCGATGTTCCCACCGTCGGACCTGGCTACGTTCGGTCTTTGATCGACTTGCGGTTCTCGGATCCGTATTTCTCCGGCACATTGCTTGACCTCAAGACTTACAAGGTGCGGAAATTCGTCTTCGATACTCGGACTCGGACTCTTGATTTCAAGGACGCAACGGACCCGAATGCTCCCACGCTCAATTACTCTGATCCCGCGGCTATGGATGCCTTCACAGCAGCGCAGACGTCAGTCCACCAGGATGCGGATTCCTATTGGAAGCTCTACGAGCGCTATCGCCACCACTGGCCGAGCTATGTGCTCGTATTCATGATTCTTGTCGGTGAAGGCATAATTGCATTCTGGGTTTGGAAGACTTGGAAGGATACCTCTACACGAAGCCCTGCAGACTCGTAGTCGGCTGATAAAATGGTGGTTGGTCTGCTGAGAGTCCCATTGAGAGAGATTTGCCTGTGCCTGTTGCTCGAGCTACGCCTTCTTTGAGGGCCGCTGCCCTTACCTTTCAGGAATTGCTGTTTCGGCTGCAGGCCTTCTGGGCCGAGCGGGGCTGCGTGCTGCAGCAGCCCTATGACGTGGAAGTGGGCGCGGGGACGATGGCGCCGGAGACGTTTCTGCGCGTGCTGGGGCCAAAGCCCTATCGCGTGGGGTATGCGCAACCCTCGCGGAGGCCAGCGGACGGGCGGTATGGCGAGAACCCGAACCGGCTGTTCAAGCACACCCAGTTCCAGCTGATCCTGAAGCCGCCGCCGGTGAATGTGCAGGAGGTCTATCTGGAATCGCTGGAGGCGATTGGGATTGACCTGAAGAAGCATGACCTGAAGTTTGAGGAAGACAACTGGGAGTGGCCGGCGGGCGGCGCGTGGGGCGTGGGCTGGCAGGTGATGCTGGACGGGCTGGAGATTACGCAGTTCACTTACTTCCAGCAGTGCGGCGGGATGGATCTGGACCCGATGTGCGCCGAGCTGACGTATGGCATGGAGCGGATTGCCGCATTTCTGCAGGACGTGGATTCGATCTACGACATTGTGTGGGCGCGGGACCCGGAGACGGGCGCGGCGGTGACCTACGGCGAGGTTCGGCTGGCCGAGGAACTGCAGTTCAGCGTGTATAACTTTGAGGCTGCGGACGTGGAGAAGCTGTGGGAGCACTTCAACCTGTTTGAGGCTGAAGCAAAGGCGCTGCTGAGCCGTGCGGATGCGCTGATGGCGGACGAGGCGGCGAGCGGGGAGGAGAAGCGGCGGTTTCCGCTGCTGGCGACCTATGAACTGGCGCTGAAGTGCTCGAACCTGTTCAACATTCTGGATGCGCGCGGGGCGATCAGCGTGACGGAGCGCGTGGGCGTGATGGGGCGGATTCGCGCGCTGACGGTGGGCGTGGCGAAGGCGTACGAGCGACAGCAGCTTTTAGCTCCTAGCCTTTAGCCGTTAGCTCGGGTTTCGGCGGATCGAAAGGTTCAAGCCGTCCCGGAATCGGAAAGCTACGAGCGAGCAGCTAGAGGCTGGGCTTCAAAAGAAAGAACTATGCGAAATGGCTGATTTTTTGTTGGAGATCGGGCTGGAAGAGGTTCCGGCGCGCATGATTGCCGGGGCTGAGGCGGAGCTTGGCCGGCGCGTGCAGGAGCTGCTGACGCGCGAACGGCTGCTGACGGCCGAGGCGAAGGCGACGACGTATTCGACGCCTCGGCGGCTGGCGGTGGTGGTGGAAGGCGTGCTGGAGCGCCAGGCGGACACAGAAGAGAAGCTGACCGGGCCGTCGTGGAAGGTGGCCTTTAAGGATGGTGCTCCGACGGCTGCGGCGGAGGCCTTTGCGAAGAAGGCGGGCGTGGCGGTGGCGGCGCTCGAAAAGGTAGAGACGGCCAAGGGCGAGTATGTGGGCGCGACGGTGAAGCGCACGGGCCGGGCGGCGGCGGAGCTGCTGGCGGCGGAGCTGCCGAAGGAAGTGCTGGGAATTTATTGGGCCAAGAATATGTATTGGCGTGGTGGTAAGCCGGAGCGGTTTGTGCGGCCGGTGCGATGGGTGGTGGCGCTGCTGGACAGGGCGGTGGTTCCGGTGGAGATTGCGGGGATTGCGGCGGGGCACGTGAGCCGCGGGCATCGCGTGCTGCATGGGGATGCGCCGGTGGTGATGGAGGCGGCGAAGAGCTATTCCGAAACTCTGCGCAAGGCATTTGTGGTGGTGGATGTTGCGGAGCGGCGGCAGCGGATTCGCAAGGCGCTGGACGCGGCGACGCGGAAGGTGGCTGGCGCGCGCTGGCGCGAGGATGAGCCGCTGGTGGAGACGGTGGTGCACCTGACGGAGTGGCCGACGGTGATTCTGGGCGAGTTTGAGTCCGAGTACCTGGCGCTGCCGGAAGAGGTGCTGGTGACTGTGATGCGCGACCACCAGAAGTACTTTGCCGTGGAGGATGAAAAGGGCAAGCTGGCACCATATTTTCTGGCGGTGCTGAACACGGAGGCGGACGAAGCGGGCGCGGCGATGATCCGGCACGGGAATGCGCGGGTGCTGCGGGCGCGGTTCAAGGATGCGCGGTTCTTTTGGGATGTGGACCAGAAGATTCCGCTGGCGGCGCGGGTGGAGAGCCTGAAGAACGTGACGTTCCAGAAGGAGCTGGGGAGCTATTACTGGAAGACGCAGGAAAATCTGAAGGTGGCGCGGGAGTTGGCGGCGGTGGTGAAGGCTGCCGGCGCGAGCTTTGATGAGGCGGCGCTGCTGAAGGCCGTTGAACTGGCGAAGACGGACCTGACGGCGGAGCTGGTGAAGGAATTTACGGAGCTGCAGGGCGTGATTGGCGGCTTGTACGCGGGGGCGCAGGGGCTGGGCGAGCGCCTGGCTCTGGCGATCTATGAGCAGTACAAGCCGGCGGGGATGGAAGATGAGATTCCGGTTTCAGTGGAAGGGCAGTTGCTGGGGCTGGCGGACAGGATTCAGACGATTACGGCGATGTTCGGGATTGGCATGGCGCCGACGGGGTCAAAGGATCCGTTTGCGCTGCGGCGCGCGGCGAATGCGATTGTGAAAATTCTAGCGGAGTCCGAATTGCCTCTGTCGCTTCGAGATGTGCTGCTGGCATATACCGGAAATGTGCGAACCGTTGGTCTCGTCACTCAATCCCTGATGAGAGACCCCGATACTGATGAGACGCTGGTATCGGTTGCGGCGTTTCTGCGCGAGCGGCTGCACTTTTATCTGAAGGATGTGCGCGGGTTTGCGTATGACGTGGTGAATGCGGTGCTGGCGGCGGGCGCGGACGACGTGCGGGATGCGATTGCGCGGGCCGAGGCGCTGACGGCGGTGCGAGGGTCAGAGGATTTTGCGGCGATTTCGGCGGCCTTCAAGCGGATGAAGAACATTCTGCGGCAGGCCGAGGAGAAGGGATTTGCCGTGGGCACACCGACCGCGGTTCCGCTGGCTGCCGAGGCGCAGAAGCTTTGGCAGAACGCGGTGGAGTTGAAGCCGAAGGTCGATGCGTTAAGCCAGCGGAGACACTATTCCGAGGCGCTTGCTGAAATTGCGACATTGCGACCTGTTGTGGATGGGTTCTTCGACAAGGTGATGGTACTGGACCCGGATGAGAGGATACGCGGAGCCCATTTGGCATTGATTCAGGAAGTGCTGGATGGTTTCCGAAACATCGCGGATTTCAGCGAGATGGTGACGGCCTGAGGGACGGCGGTTCCGCAGAGGATTTCGGACGGGCCTTCGGGCGCATCGACAGGGGCCGAAGCGCGTCTACAATCTAAGCAGATGTCTGACGCGCTCTATTTGAGCTTGTGGTACCCGAACCTGCGGCTGGCCGAGCTGGGAGCGAAGGCGGCGGCGGTGCTGGGGACCTTTGCGGCGCACGGCGGCGAGGCGCGGGTGTATGCGGCGACGGTGTGGCCGGTGAGCTGGAGCGAGTCGCCGGTTTTTCAGCGCGTGTATGGGCGCGGGCAGCGCGGCGCGGAGCCGGCGCAGGCGGTGGCGGATGCGATGGAGCTGCTGCACGAGGACTACGCCTACGAATTCCAAATTGGATGGAGCCTGTGGACGCTGGAGACGGCGTCCGAGACTCCACCCCACGAACGAGGACCTGTTCGCGGGGACCCCGGTGCGGCCGCGCGCTGGGCGCGGGAGGAGCGGCTGGTGCGGGTGACGGCCTTCGGGCCGCTGTTTGACGAAGGGGCCTATGAGCAGGACGGACACATTCGCGTGGACTTCGGCGCGGATGGGCCGTTCCTTGAGGAAGGGGCGGACTTGGACCAGGTGGGCGCGCGGCACGTGGAAGAGAATGTGCGGCAACTGGTGGAGCTGACGACGGCGGTGGAGAAGGCCTCAGGCGCGACGGCGCGGCTGCTGTGGAGCGAGCTGGGGGAGAGCCTGGCGGAGCGGCTGGCGGCGCGGCTGAGCAAGGGGAACTGAGGCGTGCGGCTGACCATTGAACGGCTGCGTACGATGGTGCTGGCGGCGGGAATTCTGCTGGTGGGTACGCTGGTGGTGTTCGTGGGAATCGGGAAGTGGAGAAATCCGCTGAGCACGAAGGACCTGCCGAAGCGGCTGGGGGTGAATATCCAGCAGGACTTCAGCGGCGTGACGTATACGCAGGCGCGGGGCGGGCATACGCTGTTCAAGATTCATGCTTCGAAGGTGGTGCAGCTGAAGGCGGGCAACGCGCTGCTGCACGACGTGGAGATCGAGCTCTACGGCAAAGATGGGACGCGCGTGGACCGGATTGTGGGCAACGAGTTCGAGTACGACGACCACGCGGGGATTGCGAAGGCGAACGGGCCGGTGGAGATTACGCTGATGCGTCCGGGAATGGCGCCGGCGATTGCGCTGAAGGCCAAGACGGGGACGGGGGCGAACGCGAGCGGGAAGAATGAAGGGCAGGCCGAGGCGGCGCGGCATGCTGGGCGGGGTTCAATTCATGTGAAGACGAGTGGGCTGGTGTTTGACCGGAACAGCGGCGTGGCGCGGACGGACAAGCGGGTGCAGTTCACAATGGCGCAGGCGAACGGCAGCGCGGTGGGCGCGGTGTTCGACTCCGACGACGGGCAGATGGCGCTGGGCAGCGACGTGGTGCTGAACACGGAGCGGGGCGGCACGCCGGTGCGACTGACGGCACAGCATGCGGAGTTCGACCGGGACGCGAAGGTGTGCCGGCTGCGGGGGGCGGATGCGACCTACCAGGACGGAGACAAAGGCGGAGAGGTGCGTGCGGAAACGGCGACGGTGGAGTTTCGCGCGGACGGGTCCGCGGAGAGGTTGCGGGCGGCGAATGGAATCGCGCTGACAACGGGAACGGGCGGGAGATTGGCCGCGCCGCGAGGCGTGTTGGAGTTCGACGCGCACAACCAGCCGCGCACGGGGCATCTGGAAGGCGGCGTGACCTTCGGTTCGGATGCACATGGACGAAAGGTGCAGGGGAGTTCGCCGGCGATGGACCTGGCCTTTGGCGGGGATGGCACGCTGCGGAGTGCGCACCTGGAGCGAGGCGTGCGGATGGAAAGCGAGGAGCAGACGCAGACGCGCACGGGGTGGTTGCGGACCGAGCGGGAGTGGACGTCGCCGGTGGCGGATTTGGCTTTTCACTCCGCGGGGCATGGGCAGGAGGAGCTTGCGTCGATTGACGGGACGGGTGGCGTGGTGATGACGGGCGAAAGCCAGAGCGAAGCAGGCGCGAGCATGCCGTCGCGGATGAGCGCGGCGGAGGTGAAGGCGAGTTTCGGGAAGGATTCGGCGCTGACCGGAGTTGTGGGCGTGGGGAATGCGGAGATTGAGGAGACGACGGCGAACGGGACACGGCAGACGACGCGGGGAGACCGGCTGACGGCGGAGTTTATGCCGGCGCGGAGCGGGAGGGCGCGGACGGGGCGCGGAGGCACGGCGCAGATTGCGTCAGTCGTGGTGGAAGGGCACGTGGTGCTGGTGGATCAGCCGAAGGCGAAGCCGGGGGGCGCAGTGGTGGCGCCGCTGCGGGCAACGGCCGAGCGTGCGGTGTATGAGGGAGAGGGCGAGTGGCTGCATCTCCTTGGGAGTCCGGGTGCTGGAAATCAGGGGGCTGGAAGTCCGCGCGTGACGGACGGCGCGCTGCAGCTTGCGGCCAAGAGGATCGATGTGTCGCAGGAGACGGGCGAGGCGCTGGCGCGGGGCGACGTGAAGGCGACGTGGCTGGGCGGGAAGACGGCCGGGAACGGGGACGGTGCGGGAGGACTCGACCTGGGGGGCGATGGACCGACGCACGTGGTGGCGGCCGAGGCGGAACTGAACCAGAAGACAGGCGAGGCGACGTTTCGCGGCAAGGCGCGGCTGTGGCAGGATGCGAATTCGATTGCCGCGCCGGTGATTGTGCTGGACCGGAAGGGGCAGACGCTGCGGGCGCAGGGCGCGGGAAGCAAGGAGAATGTGCGCGTGGTGCTGGTGGGCGCGGCGGGGGCAGCAGTGCCGCAGACGGGGCAACCAAAGGGGCAGGCGAAGGGGTCAGTGATTCGGATTCGGGGCGGGGAGCTGGAGTATTCGGCGCGGACGCGCAGGGTTGTGATGGGGGGAGGGCCGGCGGGCGTGGTGCTGGCCGAGACGGCCGACGGAACGACGAGGGCCGCGAAGGTGGAAATGGAGCTGCTGCCGCCGGGCAAACACGCGGGCGCGAGCGGCGGGGCGGCGCAGGTGGAAACGATGACGGCGACCGGGCATGTGACGATCTCCGCGCAGGGACGCGAGGGAACGGGCGAGAAGCTGGTGTACACGGGGAGCACGGGGGAATATGTGCTGACGGGAACGCAGGCCGCGCCGCCGCGGCTGACGGATCCGGCGCATGGGAGCGTGACGGGGGCGGCTTTGATTTTCAACAGCCGCGATGATAGCGTCAGAATCGAAGGCGGCGGGCGCAAGACGACGACGGAGACGACAGCGCCGCGGCGACATGCAAAGCACGACTGAAGGGCGCAAGAAGGACGGATGGAGACACTGATCGCCGAAGGAATCGGCAAAGCCTACAAGGGCCGGCAGGTGGTGCGCGGAGTGAACCTGCGCATCTCCCGCGGTGAAGTGGTGGGGCTGCTGGGGCCGAACGGCGCCGGAAAGACGACGAGTTTCTACATGATCGTGGGTCTGGTTCCGCCGGAAACGGGGCGGGTGCTGGTGGACGAGACCGACATCACGCGCGTGCCCATGTATCTGCGGGCGCGGAATTTCGGCATCAGCTATCTGCCGCAGGAGCCGTCAGTGTTTCGCAAGCTGACGGTGGAGGAGAACATTCTTGCGGTACTGGAGGCGCAGCCGCTGGACAACCGCGAGCGGCGCTCGCGTGCCGACCGGCTCATCAATCAACTGAACCTGACGCACATTCGCACGACGCGGGGCTACGCGCTCTCTGGCGGCGAGCGGCGGAGGGTGGAGATTGCGCGGTCGCTGTGCATCCAGCCGAAGTTCATTCTGCTGGACGAGCCGTTCAGCGGGATCGACCCGATTGCGGTGCTGGATTTGCAGAAGATTATCTTCGATTTGAAGTCGAGCGGAATCGGGATTTTAATTACCGACCACAACGTTCGCGAGACGCTGAGCGTGACGGATCGGGCTTATATTATCGCCGAGGGAAAGATCTTCCGGACGGGGACCCCGCACGAGCTGGGCAATGATGTGGAGGTGCGGAGGATCTATCTGGGAGAGGGATTTTCGCTGGGCTGAGAGGTGCGCGGGGCCCGACGGGAACCCGCGAAGGCACTTTAGTGGGGTCAATCCCTCAAAGGTCGGGGTTGCACGAAGGCAAACCGGACCTAGACTGGTAAGAAGCCGTCCGGACCGAAGCGGGAATGGGCTTTCGGCACGGTTGGCAAGGACTGGAGAATTTTTCTCCTGCGACTACACTTAAACCAGAACCCTGGCGGAGATTGAGACGACTCTATGGCGCTGTTGCAGCCCAAATTGAATTTGAAGGTCGCGCAACGCCAGATCCTTACGCCGGGTCTGATGCAGATGGTGAGCGTTCTTGCGCTCAACAAGCTCGAGCTGAAGGAGATGATCGACGCCGAGTTGGTGGAGAACCCGGTGCTGGAGGAGATCGACGAGTCGGTTCCGATGCTGGACGAGGTTGCGGGCCAGCAGGAGCGCCAGGAGCGGGAAGAGCGGCTGGTGCACCTGGAGGCCAGCGCGGCGGAACCGGTGGCGGCACCCAAGGACTCGTTCAACGAGATCGATTTCGGGTCGTACTTTCAGGATTATCTCGACCCGGGGTACAAGACCCAGCCGGAGTACGAGGAGAGCGACCGGCCGTCGTTTGAGAATTTTCTTTCGCAGCCGACAACGCTGGCCGACCACCTGGGGTGGCAACTGGGCGCGCTGAAACTGGACGCGGACCTGGCCGAGGCGGCGGAGTTCGTGATCGGAAACCTGGACGAAGACGGGTATCTTGCGGCGGACGAGGAGGGGCTGGCGGAGGCGCTGCGGCAGTCTCCATGGATGCGTGGCGGGGACGAGGACGCGGCGAGGGAGCTGCTGCAGAGGGCGATCGAGCTGGTGCAGCAGATGGACCCCGTGGGAGTGGCGGCGCGAGACCTGCGGGAGTGCCTGCTGAACCAGATCGCGGCGCAGCAGGCTGAGTACGGGCAGGTGTACGCGCGGAAGGAAGCGGAGGCCGAGGAGGATGTTCACCGGAGTTTTCGCGCGGCGGCCGAGGAACAATTAGAAGAGCGGCGGCGGAGCATGGAGGTGGCGGCGCTGATAGTGGACCGGCACCTGCCGCTGGTGCAGAAGCGGGACCTGAAGGACCTGGCGAAGGCGGCGCAGGTGACGATGGAAGAGGCGCAGACAGGCGTGGAGTTCATTCGCACGCTGGACCCGCGGCCGGGGCGGCTTTACAACCGCGAGCAGACGCGGCTGATTGAGCCGGACGTGGTGTTTGCCAAGCGGGGCGGCGAGGAGTGGGTGGTGACGATGAATGAAGAAGACCTGCCCAGCCTGCGACTGAGCCAGCGCTACCGGAGAATGCTGGTGGCCGACGGCACGGACAAGGAAGTGAAGGAGTATGTGAAGGAGCGGTTCCGCTCAGCGATGCAGCTGCTGCGCAACATCGCCCAGCGGCGGACTACGATTCTGCGCACGTGCGACGTGATTGTGCGGCGGCAGCTGGATTTTCTGGAGCATGGCATTGAGTCGCTGCGGCCGATGATGATCAAGGAAGTGGCCGAGGAGATCGGCGTGCATCCTTCCACGGTGAGCCGCGCGGTGGCGAACAAGTATGCGCTGACGCCGCGGGGCGTGATAGAGCTGAGGTTTTTCTTCTCAGAGGGCGTGAACGGTCCGGAAGGCGCGGATACGCCGCTGCCGGTGCTGAAACGCAAGGTGCGCAAGCTGATTGAAGACGAGGATTCGAAGCGGCCGCTGACCGACGACCAGATTGCGGCGCTGCTGCAGTCGCAGGGCATCCAATTGACTCGGCGGACGGTGGCCAAGTATCGCGAAGACATGAATATTCCCTCGACGCATCAGCGACGCCGGCGCGACGGCTAGGCAATCCATTCATCTTTTCAATTTGCATGGGAGGCTCGTCCAAGAGAAGGGCGGAGCGTTGCTGCACGTGTGCCACAGGTGCGGGTGCGGGCAGCGCATGCGCGGCAGAGATAACCAATGCGGCGCAGGGCGCGTCTAAACCAGTGGACGAAATGCCTCTGGTACGCGGGGAACGCGGGGGCGAACTCATTCTTAAGACCCGAGGAGTTTCTTCGCATGAACAGATGTGGTGTTGCAGTATCTTTGTCGATTGCGGTTGCGGCATGCACTCTTCTCAGTCCACAACCGGCGCGGGCGGCGGGCATGAATGCCCCGTCGGCCGGAGTGAAAACCGTCACTCGCGCGGCGAGGCGCGAGGCGGCGCAGATGATCTCAGCGGAAGCGGCGCTGGAGCACAGCCTGGATGCCCGCAAGGACAGCCAGGGGAATCAGTTCGAAGCGCAGCTGAAGGAGGCGGTGCACTTGAAGAACGGGCCGGAGCTGGCGAACGGCACCACGCTGATCGGCACCGTGACGACGGACCGGACGAAGGCGCACGGGGCCTCGCGGCTGGCGCTGCGCTTTACCGAGGCCAGGCTGAAGGATGGAAAGACGATTCCGATTCAGGCGACGATCATGGACGTGTCGCAGCCGGAGAGCGGATTCGACATTGACGCAGGCACGGAATCGGCGAGCGTGTGGAGCGGCAAAACGCTGCAGGTGGACGAGATCGGCGTACTCTCAGGAGTTGACCTGCACAGCAGGATCGGAGCGAAGAACTCCGGGGTATTCGTGTCAAAGAAGAATGACAATATGAAGCTTCTGGCAGGGACACGGCTGACGCTGGCGATTGCGGCGAAGAAGGCAGGGTAGGCTGAGTGGAAGCAACGAGCCATCGCTGGTCTGGAACGAGCCGGGGGCGTGCGGAAGGGCCGCCTTCGGCAATCCAGACGCAATGAGGCAGGCGGCCCAAACGGGGCGGCAGCGAGCCGGAAAGGCCGCGGGATCGCGGAGAGATATTTTCCCGGCGGGCTCACCCGCGTGCAGGAATCGGCCTGGCGTCTTGTTCAGCGAGCGCGGTTCGTGACTATAATCGAACCCATGCTTTGCCGCGCAGCCCAACCGCGCAATCTTCCTCCCATTTCATCCGTCGAAAGCCTGTGCAGCCGAACCGCGGTGCGGAGAGGTGGCGATGTGTGTGCGCCGCACGATGTGCGGGGAGGCGCTGCGCGCGGCGTAGGCGGCGGGAAGGAGCTGGGAGAGGCGGCCGGAGAGGGCTTTGTCCGTCATTCGATGTGAAACCACCGTTCTGCCGCCCGGAGAGCGGGCGGGAAGAACGAAGAGCGGAGGCTGACCATGGAAGTGGAGTACACCGTCCGTCAAGTGAGTGTTCCCAAGGCGCTGCGTGAGCAGGCCGAGGAGGGCATGGAACGAATCGCCCGGATTCTGGGCAAGACCGCGCGAGCCAGTCTGACGTTTCGCGCGCAGCGGCATTTGCACATTGCGGAACTGACGGTGACGGCGCGGCAGCAGACGATTGTGGCGGCCGGTAAGGCGAATACGCTGGAGTCAGCCCTGCGCAAGGCGCTGGCCCATGCGGAGCTGCAGGCGCAGCGGTACAGGGACCGGCACTACCAGAGGAAGCGGCTGCCGAAGGAAGAGAAGGTGCTGACGGATCCCCCGGTGAGGCGGCCGAAGACACGCGCTGCAGAGCCGGAGCTGACGGCGCGCAATGGGAAGACAGCGCGCACGAAGGTCACGACGGCGATCCCTGTGCACTCGTTCCCGGCCAATGCGGCCGTGATGGAGCCGCATGTGCAGAGGAGCGGCGAAGCGGTGAGCATGAAACCGATGTCGATTGAGGAGGCCGTGAAGGATGCGGAGTTCCGCGACCGGGACCTGCTGATCTTTCGCAATCCGGCGGGCGAGCTGTTTGTGCTGCACCGGCGCAAGGACGGGCAGATGGAACTGGTGGAGGTTCCTTGAAAATTGGAGGCTGCGCGGAGGACGGTCGAGGGCGGCGCGGGTCTCGGTGAATCCGGAGTGCGGGCCAGGCGGAAGTGGCCGATCACGCCGCAGACCGGTGTAGGATGTGGCCATGACGCCTCGAAAACTGGCGCGCCGGGGGAATTCAAGCCGTACGGCTGCCAAAAAAGGAAAACCTCCGCAGGCTCCGGGCAAGGAGCTGGTGATCGTGACCGGAATTTCCGGCTCAGGGAAGGCCTCGGCCCTGAAGGCCTTTGAGGACCTGGGCTACCATGCCGTGGACAACTTGCCGCTGGAGCTGCTGCCGGAGTTTGCCGGGCTCGTAGGACGGTCAGGAGAGTTCCAGCACGCGGCGATTGTGGTGGACGTGCGCGAGGGGCCGACGCTGGACCGGCTGCCGGAGATTCTGAAGCAGGTGCGGCAGCTGCTGCCAACACGCGTGGTGTTTCTGGATGCGCAAGATGCGGTGCTGGTGCGGCGCTACTCGGAGACACGGCGGCCGCATCCGCTGCGGAAGTCGGAGACGGTAGAGCGGTCGATCGTGGAGGAGCGGCAGCTTCTGGACCCGATTCGCAATGTGGCCGATATGCTGGTGGATACGTCAAACTTCAACGTGCATGAGCTGCGCGCGCATATTCTGTCGCGGTTTGGGCAAGGGGAAAAGGCGCGGCGGCTTCTGGTTTCCTGCGTGAGCTTCGGGTTCAAGAATGGGGTTCCGCTGGATGCGGATATGGTGTTCGACGTGCGGTTCCTGCCCAATCCGCATTTTGTGCCGGAGTTTCGCAAGAAGACAGGCAAGGACCCGAAGGTGGCGGCCTATGTGCGGGGATTCCGGCAGACAGAGGAGTTTCTGGGTAGAGTTACCGACCTGATGCTTTACTTACTTCCGAGATATGTGGAGGAAGGGAAGAGTTACCTGACGGTGGCGTTCGGATGCACAGGCGGGCAGCACCGGAGCGTGATGATGGTGGAAGAGATGAAGAAAAGGCTGAAGAAGGCGGGCTACCAGGTGAAAGCGATTCACAGGGATATTCCGCGATAAGTTAAGAGTTAGATGATTCAGATTCGATTTGATTGTGATTCAGCACTTCATTCCACTACTTAGCTGACAGGCGGGGAAGTTGTGGCCTTGATTGGGCAGGTCGCGAAGCCATCCATCGAGGATGCGGACGAAGCCCTTGTCCTGATTGGATGAAGGGACAAACCAGACGAAGGCTTTTGGGCCAGCGATCTTTTGGAAAGTCGCGGGGCTGTCGGGCAGTGCGAGCGGGCCTGGCGGAAATTTCTGTTCAAACCAGAGCGAAGGGATGCGCATGCGGGCGGCTGGCGTGTCGAGGTCCCAGCGGTCACTGACGAGCCAATGCGCGGGGACGAGGAAGGCGCGGGGGTCGTGGAAGATGGCGGCAGTGGGGTCGTGCCGAGGCTGCTGAAGAACCACGCCGGCGAGATTGGGATGGGCGGCGGCGATTTCGAGTGCGAGGTCCGCGCCGAGGCCCTGGCCGACGAGAAGGATGGAGCCGGGGGCTGCGTGGCGCGTGCCGGTGAGGTACTGGAGGGCCCATTCGGCGTCCTGCCGCCAGCGGTCCTGGCTGGGGTGGACGAATCTGCTCTGGCCGTAGCCGCGGTAGTCGATGGCGAGGACGGTGAGGCCGGCGGCGTGGAGGCGCTGGAGATCGTCGAGGGTGTTGCTGAGATTGCCGGTTGCGCCGTGGAGATAGAGCGCGGTGTAGCGGGCGCCGGGCGCGCCGGGCGCGGCGGGAATCCACCAGCCGGAGAGGCGCGGGACGCCGGCCTCAGTGGTGGCGAGGCCGACGGAGTTGAATGCGAGGCCGACGACGGCGGGAGTGCGGGTGATCTTGGACGTGGGGTGGTAAAGGAGCTGCCAATTGCCTTGCCAGAAGACGAAGCACAGGGCGATCCAGGTGAAGACGAGGCCGCCGACGACGACCGAGCCGAGCACGGTGATTAGCCAGAGGGGCGCAACCGTTGGCGGCTGGGCAGACGGCTGGGCGTTGGCTGTGCGGGCGGGTTGGCGAGGGGGCTTGGACTTGGACATGCGCGTGAGTGATGCGAGCGCGTCCGCGAGTGGGCGCGCTCTTTTATGCTAATGGCACGGATTGCGGCGGGTGAAACATGATGCGCCGCGGAAGGGGACAAGGATGAGCGAGTTTGTGCGGATTTGCGGGCAGGCGGATGTGCCGAAGCCGGGCGACGTGAAGGAAGTGATGGCGGCGGGGCGGGCGTTCTGCGTGGCGAATGTGGGCGGAACGATTCACGTGCTGAACGGCGAATGCCCGCACGAGGGCGGGCCGCTGGGCGAAGGCAGGATGGAGGACGGATGCGTGGTGTGCCCTTGGCATGAGTATGCATTCGACGTGCGGACGGGCGCGGAGCGGCACGACACGGAGATGAAGGCCGAGGTGTTTGAGGCCGTGATGGAAGGCGGCGAGCTGCGGGCGAAGATTTAGCGTCTGCGGAAATGATGCGGGCCGGAAGCGAGGCTTCCGGCCCTGCGTGTTTGCGGATGCAGGTTAGTAGTGGACGATGGCGGAGAAGGATTCGGGCTTGAGGCTGGCTCCGCCGACGAGCGCGCCGTCGATTTCCGGCTGGCCGCAGAGGGCGGTGGCGTTCTCCGGCTTGACGCTGCCGCCGTAAAGGATGCGCATGGCCTGGGCGACTGGAGCGCCGAGGAGTTTTGCGACTTCCGCGCGGATGATCTGGTGGGCTTCGACGGCCATTTCGGGAGTGGCGGTTTTGCCCGTGCCGATGGCCCAGACGGGCTCGTAAGCGATGACGATGGGCGCGGCTGCGGCGGGCGTGATGCCCAAGAATGCGCCGGTGATCTGGGTGTGGAGAACGTTGGCGGTCTGGCCGGCTTCGCGCTCGGCGAGGACTTCTCCGATGCAGACGATGGGGGCGATTCCGTGTTTGAGGGCAGTGTGGAGCTTCTTGTTGACGATCTCGTCGGTCTCGGCGAAGTACTGGCGGCGCTCAGAGTGGCCGATGAGGGTATGCGTGCCGCCGACGGCGATGAGCTGGCCGACGGAAGTTTCGCCGGTGTAGGCGCCTTCCTCAGCGAAGTGCATGTTCTGGCAGCCGACGGCGACGTTGGAGGCATTGCATGCGGCGGTGACCGTAGGCAGCAGAACGGGCGATGGAAAAATGGCGATTTCGTCGCGGGTGTGGCCGGCGACGAAGGGCAAAAAGGCATCGACGAAGGCCGCGGCTTCGGCGGGAATCTTGTACATCTTCCAGTTGGCGGCGATGAGCTTCTTTCGAGACATGACGTCAGGGTTCCTCACGCTGATTTTAGCTGACAGCGCACAGCCAACAGCAAGTCAGTGAGTTAGACAGTCAGTTGCGCTGTGGGGCGAAGACGAGGCGAATTGAACCTGCTAATTGTCGGCAAAATTCCTGTGGAAAACTGCAAATATAAATAGGGGGGGTGGGGGGTAGGCCCCCGGGCCGAGGGAATAGGGAGTAGAAGGCAGAGGCTGGGTGAAGGTCATGGAATGAGTATGCGCCGGGGCGGGGAAATATTCGGCAAAGTGGCGCGGGGTTTTGGGAGGGTGAAATGAGGGGGTTGCGGGCGGGGTGAGGTGCGAGGGGTTGACAGGGATCAGGTGTGATTCTTCCGGGGCTGAAGCCCTCGCTTTTGTCGGCTGGTTTTCAGGGGCCTGAAGGCTCCTGCTCCCTCCGAGGCCGGTCTGTGGCAAGACGGAGGAGGAGGAATGCCGCACTAATTTTGAGGGTCTGAGGCGCGAATGGCGGAGAGGTCGTCTGGGATTTCGCCGTTCATGAAGGCGGCGCGATGATCGGGGTCGCCGAGATCCATTTCGAAGTGGTACCAGGTGTCGTCCTGCAGGACGCCCATATTCCACCGGCCGGAGACGGAGTCAGAAAACTGCCAGACGATGTGGTAGCCGTCCTCGTTGGTGAAGCCCTCGTTGTCGGCCTGGAGGATGGCATCGCCGCGTTCCCAGAGTTGGGAGCGCAGGGCGTGCAGGGCGTTGGAGCCTTCGACGGTTTCCGCACCTTGCAACTGCTGGAATGCGTAGACGGTTTTGACTTGATCGAGGTAATCGGTGAGCCACTGAACGCCGGTTTCCGGCTTGCAATCTTGCAGGTCCTCGAGGAAGTCGGCGATCTGGTCCTGGCCGAGGGAACCATCGAAGACAGGATTGCGCTCGATGATCGCGACCTCGACTTCATCGTCGCTGGAGAGCAGGAGGGTCTCCCATTCTTCCTCGGCGCCTTCTTCAATGGTGAGACGGAAGCCCGGGTGCTGGGAGCGAAGGAGCTGCGCGAGTTGGTCGAAGGGAGGGTAGTCCTCGTCCCTGGAAAGAATGCGCGAGTTGTGGGGCAAGTGGTCTTCTCCTGTGGAGCGCGGGCGTGTGTGGGACGCAGATGTATCTTACCGCTGCTGGGTGGAGCTGTCCGAGGTGTGAGAAGCGGGATCTGGGGCGAGCGGCCGAAAAGCAAATGCAGGTCCTTCGCTCCGCTTACCCCACTCGCAGCATGCTGCTCGTGGGGCCCCAGGCGTGCTCCGCTCAGGATGACAAATCTTTGGTTGGGGGATGGATTTCGGCACGACTGAAGTCGGGCTCTGTTGCGAAGCGGGAGTGTGGGCGTGCGGAGGGCCTAGAAAGGCAACCGCAGATCTTTCGACTTCGGTCGCTGCGCGACCTTCGCTCAAGATGACAGTGTCCTGTGGGCGATGTGGAGTGAGGCAGATGCTGAAGCCCCGGATTCTTTGCGCGGCGTTACGGCACGACTGAAGTCGTGCCCTGTTACAAAGCGGACAAATGTGCGGGCGGTGTGCGCGCCCGTCCTTTTCGTGGAGGACGCGGAAAGGATGGGGCAGCCGCATCGGCGGGTTGAGGTTCGTGCTTTCCCAGGTCCCAGAGGCGGGATCTGGGGCGCCCATGTTCATGCAGATTGATGGGGCACACCGGCGGGTTGGCTGCGGCTCTGGCCTTATTTGTTGGTGAGGGCTTCAACGCCGGGGAGTTTTTTGCCTTCGAGGAATTCGAGGCTTGCGCCGCCGCCGGTGGAGATGTGGGTGATCTGATCGGCGACGCCGGCCTGGTGAATGGCGGAGACCGAGTCACCGCCGCCGATGATGGAGATGGCGGCGCGGTTGGCGGCGACGGCGCGTGCGATGGCGTTGGTGCCGACGGCGAAGCGGGGAAACTCGAAGACGCCGGCGGGGCCGTTCCAGACGATGGTGCGCGCGGTGGAGACGACCTCTTCGATTTCAGCGACGGATTGTGGGCCGATGTCGAGGCCCTGCCAATCAGCGGGGAAATTTTTGCGGGTGTCCCAGGTCTGGGTTTTGGCGTCAGGGGCGAAGGAGTCGGCGAGGATGTTGTCGACGGGCAGGATGAGGCGGACGGCTTTGGCTTTGGCCTTGGCGAGGGCTTTTTTGGCGACGTCGATCTTGTCTTCTTCGACGAGGGATTTGCCGGTGGTGACGCCGAGGGCGCGCTGGAAGGTGTAAGCCATGCCGCCGACGATGACCAGGGTGTCAACCTTGTCGAGGAGGTTGTTGATGACGTCGATTTTGCCGGAGATTTTGGAGCCGCCGAGGATGGCGACGAAGGGCTTCTCGGGCGATTCGAGCGCCTTGCCGAGGTAGGTAATTTCGTTTTCCATGAGGAGGCCGGCGACGGCGGGCTTGAGGAAGTGGGTGATGCCCTCAGTGGAGGCGTGGGCGCGATGGGCGGAGCCGAAGGCGTCATTGACGTAGATTTCAGCGAGCGAGGCGAGGGCCTGAGAGAAGGCGGGATCGTTGGCTTCCTCTTCGGCGTGGAAGCGGAGGTTTTCCAGCAAAAGGACCTGGCCGGACTCAAGCTGGCGGGCCATTTCTTCGGCGATTTCTCCGACGCAGTCAGGCGCGAAGGCGACGTTGATGCTTTCGCCGAGATGCTTGTCGAGTAACTGGCGGAGGCGATCGACGATGGGGCGGAGGGAGTATTTGGGACTGGGCATGCCCTTGGGACGGCCGAGGTGCGAGGCGAGGATGACCTTGGCGTGATGGCGCAGCGCGTACTCGAGCGTGGGCAGAGTGGCGACGATGCGCGTGTCGTCGGTGATGGTGGAGCCGTCGTCGGAGAGGGGCACGTTGAAGTCAACGCGGATGAAGACGTGCTTGTTGGCCAGTTCGATGTCGCGGATGGAGAGCTTGGGCATGGTGTCTTCCTTCAGAGATCGGGGGTCAGGGTTCAGGTTCGTAATCGTCAAAGAAATGCGGGTCAAGCAGCGGGTCAAGCAGCCGGTCAAGCAGCGGATCGACTTCGGGGCCCGGCCCCTCACCTTTTTGAGGAACAACGGCGTCGAACTCGATTTCGATGCGCCAGTCGGGGTTGAGGAGCGCGGCTACGACGACCATGGTGGCGGCGGGGCGGACGGTACGGAGGAACTCCCCATGCACGCGGCCCACAGCTTCCCAGTCTTGGACGTGGGTGAGGAACATGCGGGTGCGGACGACATGGTCAAAGGATGCGCCGGCTTTTGCAAGGGCCTCCCCGGCAATTTCGAAGATGCGGCGGGTTTGCCCGGCGGCGTCTTCCTGTTCCGCTCCCACTGGACCTGTGCCGGCCAAATGCACGGAGTGCCCGACACGGACGGCGCGGGAGAAGCCGATGATGGGCTCGAAGGGAGAATCGCCGCTGATGTTCTGTCGCATGGTGATCCAAACGGAGCAGGCCGGCTCCCACCCCTTCCGCAACGAACGCGGAAAGGATGGGGCACCCGAGGAGTGTGGCTGGTTAAAGGCCCTTGGAGGCGAGGAAGCCGATGAGGTCGACGATGCGGTTGGAGTAGCCCCACTCGTTGTCGTACCAACTGATGACCTTGGCGGAGTTGCCGACGACTTTGGTGAGGAGCGAGTCAAAGATGGAGCTGCGCCTGTCTCCCTTGAAGTCGCTGGAGACGAGCTCGTGGGTTTCGTAACCGAGGATGCCCTTGAGCGCGCCTTCAGAAGCTGTCTTCATGGCGGCGTTGATGGCGTCGACGGTGACGGGCTTCTCGGAGACGAAGGTGAGATCGACGACCGAGACGTTGGGGGTGGGGACGCGGATGGCGAAGCCGTCGAGCTTGCCTGCGACCTCAGGGATGACGAGCTTGAGGGCCTTGGCTGCGCCGGTGGAGCTGGGGATCATGTTGAGGGCGGCGGCGCGGGCGCGGCGGAGATCCTTGTGGGGGAAGTCGAGGATGACCTGGTCATTGGTGTAGCTGTGAATGGTGGTCATGATGCCGCTGACGATGCCGAACTGCTGGATGAGCACCTTGACGACGGGGGCGAGGCAGTTGGTGGTGCAGCTGGCGTTGGAAATGACGTTGTGTTTGGCGGGGTCGTACTTGTCCTGATTGACGCCGAGGACGATGGTGAGGTCCTCGTTGGAGGCGGGCGCGGAGATGATGACCTTCTTGACGGTGGCGCCGAGGTGGGCCTTGGCCCTGGTGGCGTCAGTAAAGTGGCCGGTGGATTCGACGACGATTTGCGCGCCGACATCCGCCCAGGGAAGCTTGGCGGGGTCGCGCTCGGCCCAGACCTTGATCTTTTTTCCGTCGACGGAGATGAAGTCGTCTCCTGCGACGATCTCGTTTTTCAGGTTGCCCAGGATCGAGTCGTGCTTGAGCAGGTGGGCGAGGGTCGCGGGACTGGTCAAGTCGTTCACGGCAACGAAATCAATCTCGGGATTGCCAAGCGCGGCACGCAGGACGTTGCGGCCGATGCGGCCGAAGCCGTTGATGCCAACCTTAACTGCCATGTGAATCTTCTCCTTGATGAGCGTGATGAGTGATTGAAAGCTGGGTTGAAATTCGTGGTTGATGGGATCGAATTCGGGCGGTTGAAGAGCGCGCTGCGCGGCGCATCTACCAAACTCTTGATCGTACCATCCCGGACGGGGGCCGACGAAGCGGAAAACCGCCGCAGAAGTGCCGCGGCGAGGCTCGGACTGGGCCGGACTGCCGACCCTTCCATTGTGGAGCGTGGTGCGGGGACGGGGCGATGTGACGCAGTGCACAGGATGGGCGACGGGGGCGCGTGCGGGCCCGGGGAACGGAAGAAAATGCGGGATTTGCAGCGTGCGGCGGGAGTGTGGTATCCCGGTAAGGAAACGCAGGTTTGGAAAGCAGAATGAGACGACGTTCAAGACGAGGACCGAATACCTCGGAATCCACGGGCAAAATTGGGCAGGAGATTCCGGTGAATCAACCGCGGCCGCTGATGCCGTCGTATCTGGACGAGCCGCAGGGGCAAGCGCAGGAGCCGCACGGCGGCGATGCGGGCGAGTTGCAGGCGCGCGGACACGAGACGCACCGGCAGCAAACGCACGCGCGCGAGGCGCACGGGCAAGAGGGCCGGACGCCGGAGCCGCAGGCGCGCGAGACGCGCAGTCACGAGGCGCGGACTCATGACGCAAAACCGGCGCGGCAGCAGGCGAGCCGGCGGGACTGGAACGAGCCCGAGAATGCGGGCCGGCTGGAGATGGAGACGCAGCCGGAACTGCCGTCGACGCCGCCGCCGGAGGCGGAGCCGGGGCAGCAGCAGGCGCCGAAGGGGTATGTGGTGCTGGCGATCGGGCTGCCGGGTTCGGGCAAGACGACGTGGTTCCGGCGGCGGGGCGTGACGCCGCTTTCAAGCGACATGCTGCGCGGGATCTTGTTCGACGACGTGGAGGAGCAGCGGTTCCAGGGGCTGGTGTTTTCCACGCTGCGGTCCCTTTTGCGGGCGCGGCTGATTGCGAAGATGCCGTGGAACTATGTGGACGCGACAAATCTTTCGGTACACGAGCGGCGGCAGTGGATCAAGATGGCGAAGAGCTTTGGCTATGAGGTGCAGGCGGTGTTTTTCGATGTGCCGCTGGAGGTGTGCCTGGAGCGGAACCGCTCGCGGGACCGGATGGTGAGCGAGGACGTGATGCGGAAGATGGCCGAGAAGCTGAAGCCGCCGGTGTTTGAAGAGGGGTTCGCGAAGATCACGGTGGTGCGGGTGAAGAGCGCGGGCTGAGGGGGGCCCTCTTAGTGCAGCCAATGAGGTGGCGCAGCCTGGTCTGGATTTTGTTCGTGGCGGCGCTTTTGTGTTTCGCCGAACGTGCATCCGCGCAGCCACATTCAAGCGAAGAGCAGTCGTGCAAGGTGTTTGTGCAGAAATTCTACGACTGGTATTGGAATCGGTTTGCAGATAAGGCAGAAGATCTCAACTTCGATACCCGCAAACTGCCCACAAGCGATGATGTGTTGAAGTTGAAGCCGCCGGTGCTGAGCCGCCAGCTGACGACTCTTATCCGGAAGGATGAGAAGCAATCGAGACAGGTCCACGGAATTGCGAATCTGGACTTCGATCCTTTCCTAAGCAGCCAGGACCCTCAAGGCAAATACATCGTGGGCCATGTACGCGTTTCCAGCGGGCGATGCGAGGCAAAGATTGCGGCAGGGAACGAGGTGGCAGTATTGAGGCAAGTGGGCGCAAGGTGGGTTTTCGAAAATTTTCTTTATAGTTATCCGACCGCTGACGGGCGAGGGAAGGTATATCCCGACAGTGATTTGATTCAAATACTGAGTCAATAGACAAAGGAGACTATTTCATGAGTACTCCCCCTATACAGGCGAAGAATGTGGAACCCTGGCTACGGGGGACGCATGGGGATGTTCCGGCGGTGGGCCGCGCGGTACTGCATGCGCTGGAGCTTGCGCTGGAAGATCTGACGAAGGGTACGGCAGGGCTGACGGATGCCGAGGTGCATGCGGAGCCGCATGGGTTGCCGGCGCTGGCGTTTCATCTGCGGCACCTGGCGCGGTCGACGGACCGGATTTTGACCTATGCCGAGGGCGGGCAGTTGACGGCGGAGCAGTTGGCGGCGCTGAAGGCTGAGCAGGGCGGGGGCGCCGGACGTGAGCTGGAGACGCTGGCGGAATTGCTGGCCGAGGTGGAAGCGAGTTTTGCGAACGCGGCGGAGCGGGTGAAGGTGCTGGCGACGGCGCAGTTCGAGACTTTTCGCGGGGTGGGGCGGAAGCAGTTGCCGACGTCGATTGGCGGAGCGCTGGTGCATGTGGCGGACCATACGCAGCGGCATGTGGGGCAGGTGGTGACGACGGCGAAGGTGCTGAAGGCGCGGCGGGTGTAGGGCCAAGGGTGCGGCCGCGGCGGCTGACGGCTTTGAAATCTTGCGAAGAGCGTCCCTCAGGGGCTAAAGCCGTGGTGTATTTCTCTGCTTTACGGCACGACTGAAGTCGTGCCCTGTTACAAAGCGGGCGTGTGGCGTGCGGTCTGCGCTGCCCACCCATTCCGCAGAGAGCGCGGAATGGATGGGGCACATAGCGTCATGGGCTGAAGCCCTCGTATTCTTCACTGCGTCTGCGGCACGACTGAAGTCGCGCCCTGTTACAAAGCCTTACCGACTTCGAGTTTTGCTATGCCTTGTTAAGGCAGGGTGTCGATTTCGCCGGGGCTTTCGAGGATGTGGCCCATTTTTTCCTGCTTGGTGCGGAGGTAGCGCTCAAAGGATTCGTGCGGCTCGACCTCGGCGGAGACGCGCTCAGTGACGGCGATGCCGGCGGCCTCAAGCGCGGCGACTTTCTGAGGATTGTTGGTGATGAGGCGGACGCGGGAGACGCCGAGGAGCTTGAGGACTTCGGCGGGGAGCTCGTAGGCGCGGCAGTCGGCGGCGAAACCGAGCTCGACGTTGGCTTCGACGGTGTCCAGGCCCTGGTCCTGGAGCTCGTAGGCGCGGAGCTTGGCCATGAGGCCGATGCCGCGGCCCTCCTGCTGCTCATAGAGGAGGATGCCGACGCCCTCGGCGGCGATTCGGGAGAGCGCGAGCTCGAGCTGGAGGCGGCAGTCGCAGCGGAGGGAGCCGAAGACGTCGCCGGTGAGGCACTGGGAGTGGATGCGGACCAGGGGCGCGGCGGAGTGGATGTCGCCCATGACGAGGGCGACGAGGCCTTCAGGTTGCGAGGGGGCTTCGTCGCCGGGCGCGCAGCCGGGAGGCGGCTGGGCGGGCAGGCCCTCAAAGCCGAGGATGCGGAAGGGTCCCCAGCGGGTGGGGAAGTCAGCCTCGGCGACCTTGGTGACGGAGTGGAAACCCATGGATTCATTTTAAGGGGGTCGGGACGCGGGCAGGCGATGAAGGAATCTGGATGTGCCGGGCAGCCACGCTGTAGAGTGAAGGCGTGAGCGACAAGCTGATTCTGATTACGCTGCTGGTGAAGCTGGGGGTGGTGGCCAGCGTTGCCAGCGTGCTGGCTCGTGGGACGACCTTCCGGCGGCTGTTTTTTGCCGAGCACCGGAGCCGGCGCCAGACGGTGGCGGTGCTGGCGTTTATTCTGGTGCCGCTCACACTGGGCGTTTGGTTGCGCATTGTCGTACACAACTTTCTGGCCGCCGATATTTCGTTTGAAACGATCATTCTGCTGGGGCTGCTGCTGGGGCCGGGATGGGCGATGCTGGGCGGGGTGGTGCTTTCAGGCCCGGCGATGCTGCACCACGAGTACCTGGCACTGCCGTTCAATGTGGCGGTGGGTTTGGGCGCGGGGCTTGTGCGGAGGTTTGTGGAGCCGGAGGAGATCTGGTCGTTCACGCCGTTCATCGACCTGAGCTTGTATCGCTGGGTACGGAGGAACCTGAGCCAGCCGCGCGTGGACCGACAGTTCCTGATGCTGGGGCTGATTGTGGCGGCGGAGGTGTGCAGGGACTGGATTGCGCACGAGTTTCCTCGCCGGCTGTTTGCACTGCTGACGCCGACGGTTTGGCTGCAGGTGCTGGTGTGGCTGACGGCGCCGATTGTGGTGGGGATTGCGCTGAAGGTGTGGAATGCGCTGCGCATCGAGATGAAGCTGGAGGAGCAGAAGCGGCTGCTGCTGGAGGCTCGGCTGGACGCGCTGCAACGGCAGATCAATCCGCATTTCCTGTTCAACACGCTGAACTCGATTGCGTCACTGGTGCGGGTGCAGCCGGAGATGGCTCGAGAGATGACGGTGAAGCTGGCGAATATTCTGCGGGCTCTGCTGAAGGACCACGACACCTATGTGCCGCTGAGCGAGGAATTGAGCTTTACGGACGATTATCTGGCCATTGAGGTGGTGCGGTTCGGGCCGGAGAAGCTTCGGGTGGAGAAGGAGATTGATCCGCGGACGCTGGGCGTGCTGGTGCCGAGCATTCTGCTGCAGCCGCTGATTGAAAACAGCATCAAGCACGGGCTGGAACCGCGCATCCAGGGGGGAACGGTGACGGTGCGGAGCCGGATGGAAGGGGACCGGGTGCGGATTGAGGTGGCCGACGACGGGGTGGGGATGGGGCCGCGGCCGGCTGGAGAGTTGCAGCGGACGGGGGCGGGGATTGGGATGAAGAATGTGCAGGAGCGGCTGGAGGTGCTCTACGGCAACCAGGCGCGGTTTGAGGTGGAGAGTCGGCCGGGGCGCGGGACGCTGGTGACGATTGAGATTCCGGCAAACGGGAACGGCATAGAAATTCCGGCAAATGGAAACGGCAAGGTGTAATGGCGCGCGCGGCTGAAGGAGACCTTCTTCAGACCGTCGCGTGCGGGACCGGCGTTCTCAGGCCTGGCGATTGACGCGCCAGGCGAGCCAGAGCCGGAATTCGTCATCAATGGAGAGGCCGTGTTTGCGGAAGGGGCGTTCCTTCTGGCGGAGGTATTCCTTGAAGGCTTCTTGGTCTTCGTGAGTGGGCTCGTAATCGTCGGGGAGGGGCGGCAGGTTGGCGGTCGCGTCGGGGCGGAGGATGACGATTCCCGAGCCGGAGTAGAGGAAGTGGGACTCGATGGGCGCGAGGGCGGTGGCAAAGAAGCTGATGAAGCCGAAGAGTGGAAAATGGTTCTGGCGGAGGTAAGCGATGCCGACGAGAAGGCCGAGGACGGCCACGTGCATGGCGGCGGTGAAGGGGATGGAGAGGGCAAGGCCCTTTTCGCGGTCGGCCAGATAAATGAGGAAGGCGAGGAAGAGGTGGTAGGCGACGAGGATGGAGACGTAGGCTCCGGCGGCGCCGGGAAGCAGGTAAGCGCTGATGAAAAGGCCGATGATGCTGGAAACTGCGAGACCAAGAATCTTCATGCGTTCCGATTCCTTTGGGCGATCTGGGTAAATGATGCATTGCGCGGACCGCGAGGGGCCGAGGCATGGGACTACAGGACGGAGCCAAGCCGACGGTCTGGGTGCGCTGAATTCTACTTCATCTAACAAGGTGGGGGGCGTGCTGCGCAACTCCTCTATTGAGTGAATCGGAACCTGGGGGAGATTTCCCTTTTTGGGAGGACGGCGCGGCGGCGGATCGCGCTATGCTCAAGAGCATGGTTCAGTTCACGGTGCTCGCGTCAGGGTCGAAGGGGAACAGCACGGTTGTGACCGGGGGGAAGACGCGGATCCTGGTGGACGCGGGGCTTAGCTGCCGGGAGCTTTTCCGGCGGATGCGGCTGGCGGACGAGGACCCGGCGGCGCTGGACGCGATTGTGATTACGCATGAGCACCAGGACCACGTGAACGGGCTGGCAGTGACGGCGCGGAAGCTGGGAATTCCGGTTTATTTTACCGAGGGCACGCACCGGGCGTGGATGCGTTGGCTGACGCCGCAGCGGCAGATGAGCTACAAACAGTGGCTGGAGGAGTGCCGGCAGCAGGAAGAGGCACGTCAGGCCGAAGCGTGCGCGGTTGAGCCCGAAGCGGAGGCAGCGGAGGGCGCCGCCGAAGAAGCCGGGGTGCTGGTGGCGCTGGAGGCCGGAGCAGAGACGGCGGAAGAGGCGCATGGTGCAACGGATCGGACCGGGACGGAGAAGGACCCGACGTGGCTGCCGGCGGTGAAGTACTTTGAGGCGGGGCAGCCGTTCCGGATTGGCGACATTGCAGTGAGCCCGTTCACGATTCCGCACGACGCGGTGGACCCGGTGGGGTTTGTGCTGGAGGCCGAGGGGGTGCGGATGGCGGTGGCGACGGATCTGGGGTATGTGCCGCCGAATGTGAAGGCGCAGTTGAAGGGGCTGGATCTGCTGCTGCTGGAGAGCAACCACGACCTGGAGATGCTGAAGGATGGGCCGTATCCGTGGAGCGTGAAGCAGCGGGTATTATCTCGTGTGGGACACTTGTCGAACGAGGCGGCGGGGGAGTTTCTGGAGGCGGAGTACGACGGGCAGGCCGCGTATGTGATTCTTGGGCATTTATCTGAAAGCAATAATCTTCCGGAGCTGGCGCGGGTGGCGGCGGAGCGGGCGCTGAGCGGGCGGGCGAGCCTGCTGGCGAACCGGCTGTTGCTTGCCGAACAACATGCGCCGCTGACGCCTATTGCCTTTTGATGCACGTATTTTGAGGCATTTGACTGCAAGTCGGTTACACTAGTAAGACAGGCATCACTCTGAACCAGGGAAACGGCAACGGAGCGTCCTGGGGGCACGAGTCCCCGGGAAAACTGCAACAGGGGAAGGCCGAAAGGCATCGAACCAGTTGAAAGTTTTCTGTTGCTATGAGAGCCACGCTGAGAACCGGCGAATGTGCACGTCCGAAGGCAAAGTGAGTCTAACCTGATATGGCAAGAACCGCATGTACCGACCGAGTTGTAGGCGCGATTCTGGCAAGCTGGCGCTATGACATTTCGGGGATTTATCCCGAAATGCGCAAAGACTACGAGCACCACCTGGACGAGTGCGCGCGGTGCCGAGGGCGGCAAAAGTTTCATCGCACGCTGGATGGGTCGCTGGCGGTTCTGACGTTTCTGGCAGTGCTGTTCTTTCTGTTCGCGCTTGCCGTGGTGCACCACATCCGTCCGCTGGAGCACGTGGCGTTCAATGTGCTGGGGCTGGACATCTACGACATGTATCACATGCTGATGTCGGCGGGCGTGGCAGGGCTGGTGTTCTCGCTGGTTGCGCTGGTGCTGGTGATGACGGCGACGCCTGCGCCGAAGTATCTGAGCGGGATTGCGGCCGAGCGGGCGAAGCTGCTGGAAAAGCGGCTGCCGGCGGCGATCAAGATGTTCCGGTTGCGGTAAAGAAAATCAAGCAGAGACAAAGGCCTTCCCCGAGGGGAGGGCCTTTTTGCGTGATGAAGAAGCAGAGCTAGGAGGCTATGGGAGTGCGGAGGTCGCCGCCGGTCATCTCCTTGGGCAGGCCGAGGTGGAGAAGGTTGAGGAGGGTGGGCGAGATGTCGCGGAGTGCGCCGTCCTTGCGCAGGCGGAAGTGCGGGGCGTCCTCGGCGACGTAAATGAAGGGGACGGGGTTGGTGGTGTGGGCGGTGTGGGGGCCGCCGGTGGCGGGGTCGACCATGAGCTCGGCGTTGCCGTGATCGGCGGTGATGAGCCAGCTTCCGTTTCTTTCGCGGATGGCTTTGTAAATGCGGTCGAGTTGGGCATCGACGGCCTCGACGGCCTTGATGGTGGGCTGGAGCTGGCCAGAGTGGCCGACCATGTCGGCATTGGCGAAGTTGGCGACGACGAGGTCAAAGGCGGTGTCTTCGACGGCTTTGACGATGGTGTCGCCGATGGCCTCGGCGCGCATTTCCGGCGCGAGATCGTAAGTGGCGACCTTGAGCGAGGGGATGAGGGTGCGGTCTTCTCCGGGGAACGGGGCTTCGATGCCGCCGTTGAAGAAGTAGGTGACGTGGGCGAATTTTTCGGTTTCCGCGACGCGGAGGTTGCGGAGCTGGTGCTGGGTGAGGATGTTGGCGAGGATGTTGTCCATCGACTCGGGAAGGGTGATGAGCGGCAGCGCGAATTTTTTGTCGTACTGCGTCATGCAGAGGTAGTGGAGGCCTTTGGGAATCTCGCTGCGGGGGATGGTTTCGTCGAGGGATTCCCATCCGTCGAGGTCGCGGCCGCCCTGCTTGTTGAGGCCGCTTTCGCGGGCGAGGACGCGGGTAATCTGGCGGGCGCGGTCGGCGCGGAAGTTGATGTTGATGCAGACGTCCTCGTCGCGGATGAGGCCGACGGGGTGGTCGGCGGCGTCGACGACGACGAAGGGGATGAGGAATTCGTCAGTGATGCCGGAGTTGTAGCTCTGCTTGATGCGCGCGACGGCAGAGGTATGCGCGCCGCCTTCGGCCTTGCCGAGGACCATGGCGTCAAAGGCCTTGCGTTCGCGCTCCCAGCGCTTGTCGCGGTCCATGGCGTAATAGCGTCCGCTGACGGAGGCGATTTTGCCGACGCCGTACTCGCGCATTTTCTGCTCGAGGGCGGCGATGTAGCCCGCGCCGGAGGTGGGCAGGGTGTCGCGGCCGTCGAGGAAGGCGTGGACGAAGACGCGCTCGACGCCGTACTCGCGCGCGGCGCGGAGCAGGGCGTAGAGATGCTCCTGGTGGGAGTGGACGCCGCCGTCGGAGAGAAGGCCGAAGAGATGAAGCTGGCGGCCGGCCTCGCGGGCGCGCTGCATGGCATGGGCGATGGCGGGCACTTTGCTGAATTCGCCGGCGGCGATGAGCGCGTCGATGCGGGTGATGTCCATTTGCACGATGCGGCCCGCACCGATGTTGAGGTGGCCGACTTCGCTGTTGCCCATCTGGCCGTCAGGCAGGCCGACGAAGTGCTCGGATGCGCGGATGAGGGTGTTGGGGAACTCGCGGAGAAGCTTGTCATAGGCGGGCTTGCGGGCGAGCGCGATGGCGTTGTTGGCGGTTTCAGCGCGGTAGCCCCATCCGTCGAGGATGGTGAGAACGAGAGGACGCTTGGTGGGCACGATGCGGTTTCCTTGAAGGGCTGAGTTGATGAGGGGAGTGAATGAGCGAATGAAGAAATCAGGCGGGCGGGATGTGCGCGAGGTGCGCGATTCCCGCCCACCAGAACGAGCCGAAGCTAGTCGTTGTAGTTGAGGGCTTCAAGGCCGAGGAAGACGGCGCCTGCGCCGAGCTCTTCTTCGATGCGGAGAAGCTGGTTGTACTTGGCGATGCGGTCGGTGCGGCTGACCGAGCCGGTCTTGATTTGTCCGACGCCGGTGGCGACGGCGAGGTCGGCGATGAAGGTGTCCTCAGACTCGCCGGAGCGGTGGGACATGACCGAGGTGTACCCATAGCGGCGGCCGAGCTCGATGGCGTCGAGGGTTTCAGTGATGGTGCCGATTTGGTTGACCTTGATGAGAATGGAATTGCCGACGCCTTCCTCGATGCCGCGCTGGAGGCGCTTGACGTTGGTGACGAAGATGTCGTCGCCGACGAGCTGGATGCGGCCGCCGAGCTTGTCGGTGAGGATGCGCCAGCCTTCCCAGTCGTCCTCGGCGAGGCCGTCTTCGAGCGAGACGATGGGATACTGGCGGGTCCAGTTGTCGTAGAAGGCGACCATCTCCTCGCTGGTGAGCTCGCGCTTGTCGCTCTTCTTGAAGACGTACTTCTTCTTATCCTTGTCGTAGAACTCGCTGGAGGCGGGGTCGAGTGCGATGGCGATCTGCTCGCCGGGCTTGTAGCCGGCCTGCTCAATGGCTTCGAGGATGAGCTCGATGGCCTCGCTGTTGGATTTGAGCGAGGGCGCGAAGCCGCCTTCGTCGCCGACGGCGGTGTTGTAGCCCTTCTTTTTGAGCACGCTTTTGAGGGTGTGGAAGGTCTCAGAAGCCCAGCGCAGGGCATCGGAGAATCGCTCTGCGCCGACGGGCATGATCATGAATTCCTGAAAATCCACGTTGCTGTCAGCATGGGCGCCGCCGTTGAGCACGTTGAGCATGGGGGTGGGGAGCACGCAGGCATTGATGCCGCCGAGGTAGCGGTAGAGAGGGATTTCAAGAGTCTGCGCGACGGCGCGGGTGGCGGCCATGGAGACGGCGAGGATGGCGTTTGCGCCGAGCCGGCTTTTGTTGGCGGTGCCGTCGAGGGCGATCATGGTCTGGTCAATGAGGCGCTGGTTGCTGGCGTCCATGCCTTCGAGCTCGGGGGCGATGGCGGTTTCAACGTTGGCGACGGCCTGAAGGACGCCCTTGCCGAGGAAGTGGGATTTATCGCCGTCGCGGAGCTCGACAGCTTCATGTTCGCCGGTGGAAGCGCCGGAGGGTACGATGGCGCGGCCGAGCGCGCCGCTTTCAAGAATTACGTCGGCTTCCACGGTGGGATTGCCGCGCGAATCGAGCACTTCACGGGCGCGGATGGCAACAATTTCAGTCATATCAGTCCTCACAATACGGTGGAGCAGCCGGTCATTCAGTTTGGGACGGCGGTCGACGGCGAGGGCTTCTCCGGCAGCGCTGCGAATGGTTTCCAGAAGCCCGTGCGGGTGCTGCATTCCTACTCCGTCCAGCACGCAAAAAACGTGTGGTTCCAGAGGGATTCTAACAAACCGGGGGTTCGTGGGACGGTGTGTGCGCGGTCACAAGTGGGCTTAATTTGCCGGGGTTGCGCGGCATGAGCGGAAACGGGGTGCAAGAGTTGATTCTTGGCGGGGAAGGAACGGGCAACATGCGGGGCCGCGCGGGCGTCAAACAGAGTGGATAGCATGGAAGAAGGCGAGGCCGGCGCGGGAAATGGCGCGGGCGCGGCCGGAACCTTTCGCCGCGGGCGCGGTCTAAAGAAGAGGGGAAACCGGCTTGCGAGAAGGAGAGTTGGGATGAACCGGAGCTTATTTCTTACGGCAGTTTTGGCCGCGGCGGCGTGTGCGGCAGGCGCGCAGCAGACGAGCCAGTCGAATGAGTACCAGGGCGTGTCCACACCGCCGCCGGACGACACGATTGTGGTGACGATGGATCAGCCGGCGAAGCCGCCGGCGGGGCATCCGGTGCAGGCGCAGACGGCCGTGACGGCGAAGACGACGGCTGCGGCGACAATGCCGATGCAGGCCCAGCCTGCGACGATGGCGACGAGCAACGGGATGTGGCAGCCGGGCGATGGGACGGATGCGGGGATTGTGAAGATGCCCGCGCAGGCGATGCCGGCGCAGAGCGAGCCGAGGCTGGAGCAGCGGGAGTATGCGGCGGATCCGGAAACGGACATTGTGCACGTGGCGCCGGCGGGGCCCGGTGTGCTGATTGCAGGCACGGAGATTCGCGTGCAACTGCTGAATGATTTGTCGAGCGCGCTGAGCCAGGCGGGCGAACCGTTCCGCAGCCGCGTGGCGACGGACGTGGTGGCGGACGGGCAGATTTTGATTCCGGCGGGATCGGAGATTGACGGGCAGGTGGCGGAGGCGTCGATGGGCGGCTTTGCGGGCCACGGAAGGCTGGTGCTGCGGCCGGAGAAGGTGGTGCTGCCGAACGGGTCGACATTTGCGCTGCACGCGATGGTGGTGGATGCGCCGGACTCGAACACGACGGTGGGGACAGAAGGCGAGATTCGTCCGGGGTCGCGGCTGCGCCGGGACGGAATTGAATACGGCGGAGCGGTGGGCGCGGGCGCAGTGGCCGGCGCGTTTCTGGGTGGGCCTGTGGGCGCGCTGGCAGGCGGCGCGGTGGGCGCGGGCGTGGTGACGACGCACCTGCTAGTGAGCCATCCACAGACGCACCTGGATGTGGGGGCGCATTTGATTTTGACGCTGACGCAGCGGATGCACCTGGAGCCTGCGGCGGCGGAGAGCGGGGACTGAGGCGCGGCTTCCTGCTAGACTCCCACTTGCGCGGTGAGTGGGGAGATGCATGAGTGAAATCCAGACAGTGGGGGTGGTGGGCGCGGGGACGATGGGCTCCGGCATTGCGCACGTGTTTGCGCGTGCGGGGCTGAAGGTGCTGCTGTGCGACGTGGAGCAGCGGTTTCTGGAGCGCGCGCTGGGACAGATTCGCACCAACCTGGGACGCGAGGCGGCGAAGGGCAAGCTGGCGGAGACGGAGATTGAGCCGGCGCTCAAGCGCATCCAGCCGACGGTGGGGCGCGATGCGCTGAAGGCCGCGCAGATGGTGGTGGAGGCCGCGCCGGAACAGTTTGCGCTGAAGGCGGAGATCTTCGAGGCGCTGGACGGGATTCTGGAGCCGGAAGCGATTCTGGCGAGCAATACGAGTTCGATTTCGATTACGCGTTTGGGTGCGCTGACGAAGCGGCCGGAGCGGGTGATTGGGATGCACTTCTTTAACCCGGTGCCGGTGATGGCGCTGGTGGAGGTGGTGCGCGGGCTGGCGACGAGCGATGAGACCAACGATGCGGTACATGCGCTGGCGCGGCGGCTGGGCAAGACTCCGGTGGCGGTGAATGATGCGCCGGGATTTGTGTCGAACCGCGTGCTGATGCCGCTGATTAACGAAGCGGCGTTTGCGGTGATGGAAGGCGTGGCGACGGCCGAGGCGGTGGATGAGGTCTTCAAGCTGGGGATGGCGCACCCGATGGGGCCGCTGACGCTGGCGGATTTTATCGGGCTGGATGTGTGCGTGGACATTCTGCGGGTTCTGCAGGAGGGGTATGGCGATCCGAAGTACAGGCCGTGCCCGCTGCTGGTGAAGATGGTGGATGCGGGCTGGCTGGGGCGGAAGTCGGGGCGCGGGTTCTACGTCTACACAAAGTGAGCAGGCCGGCGGCGCGAGCTGGAGCAGCGCCGGAGGGAACCGCGAGGGGCGCGGGCGCGTATGGAGGAGTAAGCGCGCCGGGGGCGCGGAATTTGCCATGCAGACATTCGGCGACACGCTCGGGCAGGTGGTGCGCGCCATTCTGGCGAACAAGACGCGCAGCTTTCTGACGATGTTCGGGATTGCGTGGGGCGTGGGCTCGCTTCTGGTGCTGGTGGGGCTGGGCGAGGGATTCCGCAGCGGGCAGCACAAGCAGCTTTCAAAACTGGGCAATGACCTGGTGATGATGTGGAACGGGACGATTCCGGCGGTGGCGAACCAGCACACGGGGATGCGGCCCTATCAACTGACCATGAGGGACGCGGATAGGATGGCTGCGATGCCGCAGTTTCGCGCGGTGACGGTGGAGCTGAGCCGGTTTGACCTGTATGAAGTGAGCCAATGGTCGAACACGTCGAACCGCGTGACGGGCGTGCTGCCGAATTATGCGGATGTGCGGTACATCCCGCTTGCGACGGGGCGGTTCCTGGACGCGGGGGATATCGCGAACCATCGGAGAATGGCGGTGCTGGGGTCGAAGACCGCGACCCTGCTGTTCAACGGGCGTCGGATGCTGGGCGAAACGATCCTGATCAATGGAACGGCGTTCACGGTGGTTGGCAGCGTTGAGAAGATCAATCGGCGGAGCAACGATTTCGATGACCAGGTGGTGTATATCCCGGTAACGACGATGCAGGAGTTGTATCCGCTGAAGGGGGACAATATTCCGCAGGACGCGCTGACGTCGATCCAGTACCAGCCGACGACGCGGGGCGAAATTGGGGCGGCGGACCGTGCGGCGCACCGGGTGATTGCGCAGGACCATGGCTTTGACTCGAGCATGAAGGACGCCTATGACGAGTTCAACACGATCCAGGAAGAGAAGATGATTGACGCGATCTTCTCGGCAATGGATGTATTCCTGGGCGGAGTGGGGCTGGTGACGCTGGGTCTGGGCGCGGTGGGGATTATCAACATCATGCTGGTGAGCGTGACGGAGCGGACGAGCGAGATTGGGCTGCTGAAGGCGCTGGGCGCGACGAAGAAGAGCATTCTGACGCAGTTCTTCTGGGAAGGACTGCTGCTGACGGGGTTGAGCGGAGTGATTGGGATTGGGGTGTCGGCGGGGTTCATGGGAGTGCTGCAGTTGCTGCTGACGGACAAGATGCCGGGATTCGATCCGCCGCGGCTGGTGCCGTGGTCAGTGGCGGTGGCGCTGAGTTCGCTGGTGGTGTGCGGCGTGGTGGCGGGATTGTATCCGGCGAGCAAGGCGGCGGCGATGGACCCGATTGAAGCGCTGCGGCGCGAGTAACCGAGGGAAGAACCGGAGGGCGGGCATGTTCAAGGACATCTGGGGGCAGGCCTGGGAGGCGATGGTCTTCCACCGGCGGCGAACGGCAATCACGATGATCGGCATGGCGTGGGGGATTGCCACGGTGGTGCTGCTGCTGGCCTACGGCGCGGGGTTCAGCCGCGCGATACAAGCGATTTTCGCCCAGTGGGGCACGAATGTGATTGGCGTGTTTCCGGGGCGGACGAGCGAGCAGGCGGGCGGCGCGAAGGCGGGCGCGCTGGTGCGGTTCACGATGGACGACGTGGACCGGCTGACGGAGAGCATTCCGGGAATCGAGCACGTTTCGCCGACCGTGGACATGGATGCGACGGTGCAGGACGATCTGCACACCTACACGTGGCACGTGAACGGCGTGTGGCCCTCGTTCCAGGACATCTGGAAGCTGGATGTGGCGGAGGGACGGTTCTACAATGGGCAGGAGGAGCAGCAGCGGGCGCACGTGTGCGTGATTGGCTCGGAAGCGAAGACGAAACTGTTCTCAGGGCAGTGGGCGCTCGGGCAGCAGATTCGGCTGAACGGAGTGCTCTACACGATTGTGGGCGTGCTGCAGCCGAAGATGCAGGAGGGCGAGCAGAACGACAGGAACCGGCAGATTTATGTTCCGTTCAGTACGATGAGCGACCTGAAGAGCACGCAATACCTGGATGGGATATGGGTGAGCTATCGCGGGAACTACGAGATGGTGGAACAGCAGATGCGGGATACGCTGGCCGCGGCGCACCATTTTCTGCCGTCGGACCACAACGCGATCTTCGTGGCGAACCTGATGACGCAGTTGCACCAGTTCGAGATTCTGTCGCTGGCGCTGCAGGTGCTGCTGTCGCTGGTGGGCGCGCTGACACTGGGGATTGCGGGGATCGGGCTGATGAACATCATGCTGGTGAGCGTGCAGCAGCGGACGCGGGAGATTGGTGTGGAGAAGGCGCTGGGCGCGCAGCGGCACCACATTATTCTGCAGTTTTTGTCGGAAGCGCTGGTGATTACCGGCATTGGGGGAATGGGCGGGATTGGACTGGCTTACCTGGTGAGCGTGCTGGTGGGACGGATTCCGTTCTACAGCGAGATTGCGCTGCACGCGAAGGATGCGGATATCTATCTGCGGATTTCGCCGACGTCGCTGGTGGTGGCGACGGGCATTCTGGCGGTGACGGGGCTGGTGAGCGGAATGATTCCGGCGATGCGGGCGGCGAACCTGGATCCGATTGAGGCGCTGCGGTACGAGTGAACGCCGGCTGAGCGCCGGAAGCGGGCGAAGCCGAACTGAAAGGATGCGGCTCAGGCGGGAGACTGCTGGTTGACGACTGGGATGCCGGGCGGGGGCGTGAAGCGGAAATCGGCGGGCGGAGCGGGCGCGTCGGGGAGTTCGCCGGTGAAGGTGAAGCGGGTGACCGAGCCGTCGGTCTGGTCAATTTGAATTCCTGTGATGACACCCTGGGCGGTGACGGTGAGGGCGAGCAGACGGATGGAGCGCTGCTGGCCTTTGGGCTGGCCGGAGAGTGTGTATTCGCCGCTTGGCGCGGGCGCGCTGCGGAGATGTTGGATTTCGCGTTCGATCTGCGTGTGTCCGAGGAGAAAACGAAGAGGGGTGCGGAGGTCGTCGAGGTTGCCGACGGGGATGCGTGTGACCTGAGGGTCGCCGGGGGTGTACGACCAGGCGTATTTGCCGTCGAGGAGGAAGATTTTGCCGGCGGGCGAGGTGTAATCCCAGCGCATGCGTCCGGGCTTGCGGAGCAGAAGGGTGCCGGATTCAGTGCGGCTCATGCCGAGGCCCTGGTAGCTCTGCGTGAAGCCGGCGCGGAGAGAGTGAAGATGGTTGTAGTGGCCGTCGACGCGCTGGGCGAGCTGCTGCGCGGTGAGGGGCTTGGCGGACGGGGAGGGTTGCGCGAGAGCGGGAAGGGCAAGCAGCGCGGCTGTGAGCAGCAGGCCGCGGCGGGGGAGGGTACGGGCGGTCATTGCGCCGTCTGGGTGCAGTTGGTGCCGCCGTTGGGGTCGGACATCAGCGAGCCGCCTGACTCGAGGCAGAAGCCGCGGTCACCGGTTTTGCCGGTCGTTTCGGGAACGGCGGTGGCGGTGTAACCGGTGACGCGCACCGTGTTGTTGTTGTTGACCTTAATGCAGTTGGTGATGTTGAAGACGTAGCCGGATTTGACGCCGGTGGCGAGATCGCCGCTGATGAGGCCCGCGGCTTCGGGCGTGGAGGGGCCGGTTTTGGGATCGCCGCCGAGAGACGGGATGCTGCAGGTGAAACCACGGGTGGAATATGTGTCAGAGTACATGAGCTCGGCCTCCTGAATGGTCTGGAGGGACTTGATGGCCGAGACCTCATTGGCGTGGCGGCGGATTTTGCCGGCGGTGGGGATGGCGACGAGCATGAGAATGAGGATGATGGAGATGACAATGAGCAGCTCCATCAACGTGAAGCCATTGGGCAACGTGAAGCCATTGGGCCGGGCGGAGCCATTGGGCAAGGCGGAGCCGTTGAGGCGGGCTTCAGCGATGGTCCGGCGGATGCGGCGAGGAGTGCGAAAGGAAGGAACCGAACGCTTCATGGATCTCCAATGCCTGAGGAACATGGTGGGCCGGTGCGAAGTGTCCACCCTAAGAAAATGCTACACCGGTTAGACGCGGAAGGGAAAGGGAACGCTCAGCAGACGAGGCGCTTGCGGTTGAGCTTGATGCCGTCGAGGCGGCCGAGGAGGGTGACGGCGATGCGCGCGGGGTCAAAGAGGCGCTGAGCCATGGACTGGACTTCGGCGGCGGTGACCTGCTCAAGACGCGCGATGATTTCATCGACCGAAAAGAACTGCTGGAAGTACATCTCCTGGCGGGCGAGGTTGGCCATGCGCGAGTTTGAGCTTTCAAGGCCCATGAGGATGTTGCCCTTGAGCTGATCCTTGGCGCGGGTGAGCTCGTCGTCGGAAAGGGGCGTCTCCTTCAGGCGGGCGAATTCGGCGAGGATGAGGTCGACGGTTTCAAGAGCCTTTGCGACAGAGGTTCCGGCGTAGACGCAGAGGGTGCCTGTGTCGCGGTAGGGGCTGAGGTCAGAGTAGATGGCGTAGGCAATGCCGCGCTCTTCGCGGATGGTCTGGAAGAGGCGCGAGCTCATGCCGCCGCCGAGGACGGTGTTGAGCAGGAGGGTGGTGTAGCGGTTGTCGTCCGTGATGGGGGGGGCGGGAACGCCGAGGCAGATCTGGACCTGCTCGAGGGCTTTCTTGTTGCGCAGAATGACGCGGGCGCTGGCGAGCGGCACGTGCTGTTCTTCAGAGGCCTGGCCGGCAGCGAGGGGCGCGAACTTTTCGGCGACCATTTGGACGAAGCTGTCGTGATCGAGATTGCCGGCGGCGGAGAAGACCATGTTACCGCCGAGGAAGCGGCCGCCGTGGTAGTCGATGAGGGCGCGCTGGTCAAGCCGGCCTACTGTGGTTGAGGTGCCGAGGATGGGCTTGCCGAGGGGATGGTCCTTCCAGAAGTTCTGGGTGAAGAGCTCGTGGACAAGGACGTCGGGATTGTCCTCGTCAATCTTGATTTCCTCGAGGATGACGCCGCGCTCGCGCTCGATGTCCGGCGAGGCGAAGACGGGATTGAGGACAAGGTCGGCGAGAACGTCGAGAGCGATGGGCACGTGGTCGGCGAGGGACTTGACGTTGAAGCAGATGGTCTCCTTGCCGGTGAAGGCGTCAAGATTGCCGCCGATTGAGTCCATTTGGCGGGCGATGAGTTGCGCGGAGCGGGAGCGCGTGCCCTTGAAGACCATGTGCTCGACGAAGTGGGAGATGCCGTTGATTTCAGCGGGCTCGCAGCGGGAGCCGGACTTGACCCAGACGCCCATGGCGACGGAACGCATGTGCTCCATCCGCTCAGTGAGAACGGTGAGGCCGTTGGGGAGGACGGTGCGGCGGAGATTGCGTTCGGTGGAGTTGATTGTCATGGATTTGAAGGCGACCTGTCTTGTTGGATGCCGATTAGGGCTGGCCGGGCTCGCGCAGGAGCGGCGGCCTAAGGAAACCAGGATTCGGAATTGGGAAGGCGGGGCGCGGCTGCAAGGGACCGGGAAATGCTCTATTCTGGGCCCAGCCGTGACCCAATCACCCAACCAACTCCTACGATTAGACACGAACCGGCAGGCCGGGGGAAGCCCGCGGGCGCTGTTTGGGCTGGACGCGGGGACGCTGACGGCACGGATGACGGAGATGGGGGAGCCGGGCTGGCGGGGTCGACAACTGGCGGAAGCGCTTTATCGGCAATGGGTTACGGAATTGGCGGGGGTGACGACTCTGCCCCTGGCGCTGCGTCGGCGGCTGGAGGCGGAGGGGTGGGAAGTGGGACGGGCACGGATTGTGCAGGCCTTTGTGTCGCAGGATGGGACGGAGCGCTACCTGGTGGAAAGGGCGAGAGGTGACGGATTGGCCGGGGTCCCCGGAGGCAGGTCCACCACTTCCGGGACGGAGACGGTGGAGACGGTGTGGATGCCGGAGGGCGACAGCGGCGAGGCGGGCGACGGCAGCGGGTCGGAGGAGAAGGGTTGGGAGCGGGCGACAATCTGCGTGTCGAGCCAGGTGGGTTGCGCGGTGGGTTGCCAGTTTTGCCTGACGGCGAAGCTGGGGCTGCAGCGGAACCTGACGGCGGGCGAGATTGCCGGGCAGGTGGTGGCGGTGCTGGACCGGCAGGGCGTGGAAGTGGGCAAGGATCGGGTGAACCTGGTGTTCATGGGCATGGGCGAGCCGCTGTTGAACTACGAGGCGTGGATGGCGGCGGTGCGGCTGCTGGTGGAGGAAGTGGGACTGAGCCCGCAGCGGATGACGGTGTCGACTTCAGGGATTGTGCCGGGCATTGAGCGGCTGGCCGAGGAGCCGGCGGAGGTGCGGCCGAAGCTGGCGATCAGCCTGAACGCGCCGAACGACGAGGTGCGCAGCGAGATCATGCCGATCAACCGGAAATGGCCGCTCTCGGCGGTGATGGAGGCGGTGCAAAAGGTGCGGTTGCGGCCGCGAGAGCGGGTGACGTTTGAGTATGTGCTGCTGGGCGGGGTGACGGACAGGCCGGAGCATGCGCGGGAGGTGGCACGGCTGGTGCGGCGGACGGGGCTGCCGGCGAAGGTGAACCTGATTGCGTGGAATCCGGGGCCGGGGATTGCGTATGCGATGCCGCAGCCGGATGCGATGGAGGCATTCAAGCGGACGCTGGTGGCCGAAGGCGTGCCGGTGTATGTGCGGAGGCCGCGGGGGCGGGATATTTATGCGGCGTGCGGACAATTGAAGAGGACGGTTGAGGGGGCAGGGTCAGAACGCCCAAGTTGAATTGCAGTTTTCACAATGCGCCTGAGTCAGCTTCTCTTTTCGAGAGAGCCCTGTGGCAAGCGTCGAGACCCCGCCCGTCCAGAGAGCGGCGGTCGCTTTGCCGCCAGAAATGCCGGCCTTTTTCTCTATGGGCTTGGTTCTAACCTTGCCTCTTGTTTGGCAATGAGGACAGACGAACTGGGGACTAATCGGGCCGTGCTCTGACGCTGCGCGTTGATTCTCCCTATTGCGCCAATACTCCGCGCGTTTCTGTTGGTATGTGGCTCGTTCCTCGGGAGCCATGGCAGCGACTTTTCGCTCCTCAGAGGCCTGAAATCTATATGCCATGTATAGGAGCCCGCCGATTACAGCAAGAAAAACCAAGGCTATAACGAACTCCATAGATCCCTCCTTCAGCGTACAAAGGTTCGAGTCGTTCCCAGGTGAATCAATGTCACAAAGACCTGGCCGGGGACCGCCATAAATTCCACGTCGAAGTGCCGGTTCGTTCACGTGTTCAAGAGTCGAGCAAGTGCCTAAGCATTCTTTGGGCGCGCGCCAGGCCCGTCGTTGAGAAAGCCGGCAACTTGCAGGACCTTCAAGTATCGTGTCGTTTTCTTGTTAAGACGTGCGACTTACGCTACCCCTATTTCTCTTTCCACAGCTGCTTCAGCATTGTTTCCGTGTCTGGCCCAAGCGCATCTTCGTCGCGGTACTGGAGATATTGGATGACGTTGTCTCTGAGGTGGTCTCGGTAGTTCGGACAGTTTTTGCTTTTTCCTTAAGTGGAAGTTCTTGTTTTTGCTTTTAGGCTGCCATGGATTCTGGCAGGCGGTTGAAGTATACCTGATCGGGCGTTTGGGCTTT
>Ga0307372_10000060_pt1 | contig 161286 bp, 133 predicted proteins | sample OX1MG_FD_202533 | JGI IMG/M metagenome (GOLD analysis project Ga0307372, IMG submission 202533) | Soil microbial communities from Risofladan, Vaasa, Finland - OX-1 | ecosystem: Environmental > Terrestrial > Soil > Coastal area > Acid sulfate soil | place: Finland: Risofladan, Vaasa...
GCGACAAGACGATTCCCGCGGGCGCCATGGCGCTGCTGCGGCTGAACGTCCCCAGCGTGCTTCTCTACGGAGGCTCCATTGCGGCGGGCCATTTCCAGAGCCACGACGTCACCATCCAGGACGTTTACGAGGCGATCGGCGCCAACGCGGCGGGGAAAATGTCCGACGCTGACCTGAAGCAGCTCGAAAATGTTGCCTGCCCGGCGGCGGGCGCCTGCGGCGGCCAGTTCACTGCCAACACCATGTCCACGGTGATGGAATTCATCGGCCTCTCGCCCATGGGGCTCAACGGCATTCCGGCCATGGTCCCCGCCAAGGATGAGGCCGCCTTCAAGGCGGGACAACTGGTGATGGACGTCTTTAAGCGCGGCGTCCGGCCTCGCGACCTGCTCACGCGCAAGGCCTTTGAAAACGCCATCATCAGCGTGGCCGCGACAGGCGGGTCCACCAACTCGGTGCTGCACCTGCTGGCGATGGCGCGCGAGGCGGGCGTCACCCTCTCGATCGACGACTTTGACGCCATCAGCGCGCGAACTCCTCTGATTGCCGACCTGAAACCCGCGGGCAAGTACGTGGCCGTGGATGTTCACAAGGCCGGAGGCATTCCGGTGATCGCCAAAAAACTGATCGAGGGCAAGCCGGGCCTGCTGCACGAAGACCAGATGACGCCGAGCGGAAAGACTATCGGCGAGGAAGCTCGCGCCGTTAAAGAGACGCCCGGACAGGACGTGATCCGCTCCGTTGCCAACGCCAAGAAGGCAACCGGTGGCCTGGTGATTCTGAAAGGCAACCTGTCGCCGGACGGCTGCGTGGTGAAGATTTCCGGCCACGAACCGCTCAAGCATCGTGGCCCGGCACGGGTGTTCAACAGCGAAGAAGAATCCATGAAGGCCGTCACCAGCAAGAGCATCAAGGCGGGCGAGGTGGTGGTAATCCGCTACGAAGGGCCGAGTGGCGGCCCCGGCATGCGCGAGATGCTGGGCGTGACGGCGGCACTGGTGGGCGAAGGGCTGGGCGAATCCGTGGCTCTGCTGACCGACGGCCGCTTCAGCGGCGCAACCCGCGGCCTGATGGTGGGCCACGTGGCACCGGAAGCCGCGCGCGGCGGCCCGATTGCCGCCCTGAAAGACGGCGACATCGTGGTGTTTGACGTCGAGGCGCGGAGGCTGGATGTGGAACTCTCCGACGAAGAAATCGCCAGGCGCCTGCAAAGCTGGCAGAAGCCCGAGCCGCCTTACAAGTGGGGTGTTTTTGCCAAGTACGCCTCGCTGGTTTCTTCCGCCGCAGAAGGCGCCGTCACCCAGGCAAAATTCTAGCCGAAAAGCTGGAGAACATGCCGGCCCATGCAGGGAATCAACATTGAATTCAAGGCCCGGATGCGCGATGAGAAGCGGGTCCGGGCCGCGCTCAAAAGCCTGCGCCCGCGCGTGGCCGGGACCGACCATCAGGTTGACACCTACTTCAATACACCCACAGGCAGGCTGAAGCTTCGCCAGGGAAACATTGAAAACGCCCTGATCTTCTACCAGCGGCAGGACACCGCACGGGTGCGGCCCTCCAAAGTTCTCCTCTGTGAATTCTCTGACCCTGCGCAGGCCCGGACGCTCAAGAAGGTTCTGGCCTCGGCGCTGGGCGTTGCCGCCGTGGTCGATAAAGTGCGCGAAATCTACTTTGTGGACAACGTCAAGATTCATCTGGACCGCGTCCGGGGGCTCGGCAAATTCCTGGAAGTCGAGGCCTTTGTTCAGAAAGGGTGCCTGCGCCACGGACGCAGACAGGCGGAGCAAATGAAAGAAATGTTTGGAGTTCTTCCGGAGGACGTGCTGCCACACTCCTACTCGGACATGATTCTCCATCATCACGGGACCGGCCGCAAGAGGCGGAATTGAGACTGCCCTGGCGCTATGTCTTGCTGGCCGCAGGGGAATGTGCCAGAATGGGTGAAGCGGGAGTATGACAGAAACAACGGCTCATCTGATTCGAATTGATACCACAAGGCAAGTGCTATTCATAGCTCAGGAGAAGAAGTGTACTCCGATCTAAAAACACTCATCGATCTACAGCGATTAGATCAGCAAATCGCCGGTCTTTCCTCCCAAATTGAAACCTTCCCCAGTAAAATCCAAGCCATAGAAAAAAAACTGAATGATTTCATCCACGCTCACGAGGAGCGCCAGCGCCACCTGAGCGCCAACCAGAAAGAGCGCCGCGACATGGAAGGCGAAATCCAGTTGGTTGGCCAGAAGATTTCCAAGCATAAGGACCAGCTTTACCTGGTGAAAACCAATGAGCAGTACCGGGCCATGCTGAAGGAAATCGAGGGCGAAGAAGCCAAAATCCTCGGCATTGAAGACCGCATCCTGGAAAAGATGATCGAATCCGAGGAACTCCAGAAAATGGTGACGGAAGCTGAGGGGCGTCTGGAGGCGGAGAAAAACCGTGTGGCCAGGGAAAAAGCCGATCTGGAAGCGGCCGCCAGGGCCGGCACGGAGGAACGCGACCATTCCGTCCGTGACCGCCAGGAGCTTGCGGCAAAGCTCAGCGACGAAATTCTGAGCCATTACGAGTTTGTCCGCAAGGGGCGGGGCGGCCTGGCACTGGCGGAAGTTCGCAAGGGGAAGTGCATGGGGTGCAATGTGCTGCTGCGCCCGCAGCTTTACTACGACGTCCGAGCGGGCGAGGGCCTTTACGAATGCGAAAACTGCGCCCGGATCCTCTATTCCAGCGAACGCCTGACGGCCTCGTCGGAGGCAGAGGGCGGTGGCCAGCCGGCGGTGGCCCCGAACTAGATTTCGTCCCCGGCCGGGGAAATTTCCCGGCTGGTATTAACTGACAGAGCGCGGCTGCGCTGCCCGGTACCGGGCGGCAAACGATTCTGAACCCATGCCCAACCCATCAACCGGCACCCAACAAATCATTGCCCACATTGACGGCGGCTCGCGCGGCAATCCCGGCCCGGCGGCTTACGCCGTGGTGGTGAGCGCAGAGGACGGAACCCGCCTGGAATCGCTTTCCAAATACCTGGGCCACGCCACCAACAACGTCGCGGAATACGAGGGACTGCTGGCGGCGCTCAGCTACGCGCTGGAGCACAACCACCGGCGGCTGAAAATCATCACGGATTCGGAACTGATGGCGCGCCAGATTAAAGGGCAGTACAAGGTGAAAAATCCCAATCTCAAAGTGTTGCACGACCGTGCGCGGTCGCTGATCGTCCAGTTCGATGCCTTCCGCATTGAACACGTCCGGCGCGAACACAACCGCGAAGCCGACCGCCTGGCGAATGAAGCCATGGACGCCGCTTCAAAAAACAAGAAGCCGCAACCGGCGCCTTCCGCAGACTCCAAGCCCCTCCGGGCAACCGCCACCTACCACCAGGGCGTGCTGGAACTGGACAGTTCCCTGCCGCTCGATGATGGCGAACAGGTCAATCTGAAAATCGAGCGCAAGAATTAGCGGCCCATTCCCTCTGTAAGCCTCTGCCGAATAATCCTTTACAACTTAAACCGGGCCCATTAGACTACGCTCGGTTAAAAATTCTTAATGGACGGCGTACCGGGTTATCAGTCCCCCATTTTCGCGTGGCCGGAGGATGCAAGAATGAAATTCAGAAGTAGCCGTTGGTTTCTCATCCTGGTGTTGTTTCAAGCCGTTCTGGCCATCAATTGCGGCCAGAACCAGACCTTCAACATCGTCCAGCCCAACGGCTCGAACTCAGTTTCCATATCTGTTTCCCCAGGCTCGGGCACCGTGATGACCGGCCAGACGCTGCAATTGAACGCCAGCGTGACCGGCACCAACAACAAAGGCGTTACCTGGAGCATCTTCAGTTCCAACGCCAGTGCAGGGACGATTGACCCAAGCGGTCTCTATAAAGCTCCGGGCACAGCGTTATTCGCCCCCGTCAAGATCCAGGCGGCAAGCGTGGCCAACCCTACAAAGACCGCCGAAGCCACGGTTTGGGTGCTGGCGCCGGGCACGGTTTCCACCACCAACAATCCGCTGGTGGCACAGTATTCGATGGCGGTTCCCGACGGCGGCAGCGTCAAGGTCGATTTCGGGCCGGACACTTCCTATGGGCTCGACACCTGGACACAGAATGCGCCTTCCGGCGGCGGGCCGGTGAACCTTCTAGTGGCGGGCATGAGGGCCTCCAGCACCTATCACATGCAGGCGACCGTTGACCTGCCCGGCGGGCTGCAGTTTCAGGATGCTGACCATACTTTTCAAACCGGCGCCGTGCCGGCCAACCGCATCCCTGCCATCACTGTGAATCAGCCTGGAAATCTTGCCCCGAATTCAGGGGTCGAATTGCTTGATCTCATCAATTACGCCATCACCGGCAATCCGTTGCAGGCGGTGGTCACAGATCTACAGGGGAATGTCATCTGGTACTACGACGTTGATCCCGATGGATCTACGGGTGCCTTGCCCTTCCCGATCAAGCTGCTTCCCAATGGTCATTTTCTTATCAACGCAACTCCGGCGGGCTCCGGAGGAACGGGAGGGCCCGGCGTGCTGATGGAAATTGATCTCGCAGGAAACATTATCCATTCGATGACGAGTGCCGAGCTCAACAGCCGCCTGGCTACCGCAGGCTTCAACCTGGTCTCCAATGCCATGCATCACGATTTCCTGCTGCTCCCCAACGGACATCTGATCATCATCGTAGACCACACGAAAGATTTCACGGACCTCCCCGGTTATCCCGGCACAACCGCTGTGCTTGGCGACGCGTTGATCGAATTGGACCAGAACTGGCAACCGGTCTGGGTGTGGGACACATTCGATCATCTTGACGTCAACCGTCATCCGCTCGCCTTCCCGGATTGGACCCATTCAAATGCCCTCATCTATTCCCCGGACGACGGCGACCTGCTGCTTTCCATGCGGGACCAGTCCTGGATTATCAAGATCGATTATCAGGACGGCAAAGGGTCAGGCGACATTCTCTGGCGGTTCGGTTATCAGGGCGACTTTACGCTGGCATCAGGAGGCGCTCCCGCCGCGTGGCAATATGGTCAGCATGACATCCAAATCGATAGCGCAAACAGCTCGGGCATTTTCAACCTGAGCATGTTTGATAACGGCTGGATTCGGGTCATGGACGCAAACGGCGATCTGTGCGGCAGTACAGGCCAGCCCGCGTGTTACAGCCGTGCAGTGATTTTTCAGGTCGATGAACCCACTCGAACGGCCAGTATCCTTTGGCAGGACACGAACCTGCCCTACTCGCTCGCCCTGGGAAGCGTGAATCCTCAAGCTAATGGCGACGTGGAATTCGAAGAGGGGTTTCTCCCCGATTCCCCGTGGAAGGCCGTTGCCCAGGAGGTTACACGCGAAACGAATCCCCAGCTTGTCTGGCGGCTCGAGGTTGATCACCAGCCTGGCTATCGTATTTTCCGCTTGCCGAGCCTTTATCCCGGCGTGCAGTGGTAAGCCCCGTTAGCGCCGGCGCACATCGTGCAGCCATGGAGCTTTCCAGCTATCCGAACACTAACTATTCGCCCTGAGTACGGCGGCCGGACTGGAGTGTTCCTCACAGGCTTGCGCCTCCTGACCGTAGTGAATAAGATGGTGTTTTCACTGGAGGTTGCTGCTCATGGCGGATACTGCATCTCTTTCCTTGCCTCTCATTCAACCTTTAACCGTGCTGACGGAAGAGGAAAAGATGTTCCAGGCGGCGGCGCGGGAGTTTGCCGAAAAGGAAATCGGCCCGCACGTGGAGGCGATGGACCGCGAGAGTATGTTCCGCCCAGAGCTGATCGAAAAGTTTTTCGAGCAGGGCTTCATGGGCCTCAGCATTCCCGAAGCCTACGGCGGCAGCGGCGGATCGTTCTTCATGTCCGCACTGGCTATTGAAGAGTTCTCGCGTGTCGACGCTTCCGCCGGTGTGGTGATAGACGTCCAGAACACCCTGGTTTCAAACGCCATTCTCCGCTGGGGCACGGATGAGCAGAAGCGGGAATTCCTTCCCCGCCTGGCGCGAGACACGGTGGGCGCCTACGCCCTTTCAGAAGCCGGTTCGGGCAGCGACGCGTTTGCTCTCGAAACCCGCGCCACCGAAGACGGCGACAGCTACCTGCTGAACGGCCGCAAGCTGTGGATCACCAACGCCAAAGAAGCCGGCCTCTTCATCATCTTCGCCACCCTCAACCGCGAGATGGGTTACAAAGGCGTCACGGCATTTCTGCTGGACCGCGAGACACCCGGTTTCACCGTGGGCCGGAAGGAAGACAAGCTGGGCATCAGGGCGTCATCCACCTGTGAGCTGCTTCTGGAAGATTGCCGCGTGCCCAGGCAGAACGTGCTGGGCGAAGCGGGCAAGGGCTACAAGGTGGCGATTGAGACGCTCAACGAAGGGCGCATCGGCATTGCCGCGCAGATGGTGGGGGTAGCGCAGGGCGCTTTCAGCCACGCCCTCGGTTACGCGCAGGAGCGCCAGCAGTTCGGCAAACCCATCAGCGAATTCCAGGCCATCCAGTTCCAGCTGGCCACGCTCGCCACCCGCCTGGAAGCCTCCCGTCTTCTAGCCTATAATGCTGCGCGCCTGAAGGACGCTGGAAAGCCTTTCCTGAAGGAAGCCGCCATGGCCAAGTATTTCTGCTCCGAGGTGGCGGAACGCGTGGCCTCAGAAGCCATCGAAATTTACGGCGGCTATGGCTACACCAAAGATTACCCTGCCGAGAAATACCTGCGCGACTCGAAGATCGGAAAGATCTACGAAGGCACGTCGTTCATGCAACTCCAGACCATCGCCAAGGTCCTGCTGGGGCGGTAGAAGACCCTCCAGGTTTTACCGGGGCTTGCCGTTGCCGGGCGGAAGATTGCCGGCATCCGCGGCGGGCCTACGACCTTGCCAGTTTTCTCAGAAAGGTGCGAGCGGCTTCCGCGTTGGGGCCTTTGGGGTCGAGCTTCAGGTAGGTCTCGTACTCCCGGCGCGCGTCCCGATTCTTTCCCGCCTTTTGCAGATTCACGGCCAGATCGTAATGCGCCTGGGCATTGTCCGGCTTCAGCTTCACGGCCGCTTCACACTGCTCGATGGCAGCGCTGTAATCCTTTCTTGCGTTGAGAGCCTCGGCCAGGGCCAGGTGGACCGAAGCGTCGGAAGGATTGTCGCGCAGGTACTGCTCATAATGCCCGATGGCCTCATAGAGCTGGCCTGACTGCCGCAGAGCGTTGGCCAGCGCCAGGCGCGCTTCACTGTAATCGGCGTTGTCGCGCAGCGACTCCCGCAGTTCTTTGATGCCTTCATCCTGCTGGCTCTCGCCCAGCAGCGCCGACCCCAGCACATAGTGCGCCTGGGCGGAGTTGGGAGTGATTTTCAGCACAGCACGGGCCTCCCCGGCCGCCCCCGCAAAGTCTCCGGATTGCTGCAGAAGTTGTGCCAGCTCCAGGTGCGCCTGGGGATCATCCGGCTTGCTCTTGAGAGCCTGGCGCAGCGACTCCACGGCCGCCTTTGTGTCGCCCAGCTGCAACAATGCGGCCCCCAGCCTGGCCGCAAGTTCCGGATCCTTGGGCTTCATGGCCAGCGCCTGGCGGTAAACCCCGGCTGCCGTCTTGTAATCCTTCTTGGCCACCAGCGCGTCGGCAAGCTGCAGTTCGTATTCCACTGAAGTCGGGTCCAGCTTCACAGCCTGCTCAATCACTTCCACGGCGCCCTGCGGATCGCCATTCGCCTCCAGAACTTTGGCCAGGCGCATCCGCAAATCCAGATCGTTCGGCAGCATGCGCAATGCGTCGCGATAGGTAGGGACCGCAAGCTGATAATTCTTCTCTGCGGCCAGCAGATCTCCGAGGGCTTCCAGCGCCTCCGCGTAGTCGGGACGCAACTGGATGGCCTTTTGCAGCGCGGCCTGCTCCTCCCTGGTGTTTCCCGCGGCCTTCAGCGCCAAGGCCAGCCGGTAGTGAATTTCCGCGCTTTTTGGGGCCAGTTGGGCGGCAACCTGGTATTCGCCCAGCGCTTCCTTCGTTTTATTCGCGGACAGGTAAGCGTTGGCCAGATTCAAGTGGGCTGTGGGATCCTGGGGACTGCGTCTGACGGCCTGCTGGTAATCCATAATAAAGCGTTGAAGATCTCCCTGCGATTCAAGGGATTCGGCAAGGTTCCGGCCGAAGCTCGCCGTCTCGGGAGAGAGTTCCTCCGCTTTCTTAAGCTCTGCCACCGCCCCGGTCAGGTCTCCGGTCTTCCGCAGCACCAGCCCGAGCTGTTCATGGAGTTCCGAATCGTCCGGCTTCAGGCGCAACGCCTCTCGATACTGCGTGACAGCGGCCTGGTAATTTCCCACCGAGAGGTACGTAGAGGCCAGCTCCGTGTGGGCGGCTGCGTCGTCCGGGCTCTGGCGGATCACCTGCTTCAGTTCCTTTTCCGCGTCCGCGTAATCACCGGAATCGCGGTAAGCGAGGGCAAGGTTGATCCGGTAGGCCGCCTGGTTCGGGCGCAGCGAAACCGCCTGGCGGTACTCGTAAATCGCCGGAATCAGGTTGCCGGTGGCATAGAGTGCGGCGGCAAGGTTGTAATGGAGGTGGGCGTCGTCGGGGCTCAGCTTGATGGCCTCCTGCCACTCCTTGATGCTGTCGGCATATTGCCTCTGGAGCGTCAGAGCGTCCGCCAGGCCCGCGTGGATGTCAGCGTCCCTGGGAGCCAGCTTCACGGCCCTCCGATAGGCTTCCACGGCCTGACCGATCTTCCCGGACTGCAGCAGAGCTTTCGCCAGCGCCGCCTGCACGCCGGCATTTTGCGGGTCCCGTGCCAGCGTGCGCTGATATTCCTGAAGGGCTTCCTGATAATTTCCGCGGGTGGCCAGAACCCGCGCAATGCTGGCCAGCGCAAGGCTGTCATGGGGGTGGCGTTGGAGTTCGGCGCGATACTCTTTGAGCGCCTGGTCAAGCTGGCCGACGCTCTCAAACAGCGCTCCCAGTGCGCGATGAACACCTTCCAGGCCCGGAGCCAGTTCGAGCGCGTGCTGGTACTCCCGGATGGCGCTGCCCACATTCTGCTGGGCGGCCAGCGCGTTCCCCAGGCCGTAGTGGGCCTTGGCGGAATCAGGCGCAAGACTCAGGGCCTGGCGATAGGCGCTTTCAGCCTGCTGCCACTTCTGTTGGCGCGAAAACTGATTACCCTGCCTGAGATAATCGATGGAAGTCGCAGGTTTCGTCTGGGCTCCGGCCACCGCGCATACAACCGCCGCCATGGCAAGCACAAGCCAGCTTTTTGCCATAAAAAAGCGACTGCCCATCGTCCGAAACCCCTTGCAATAGAATACACCCGCACGTGGAAAAAGGTATGGCACGCCCGGCGGAAAAGTGGAACTCCGCCCAGGCACAATCATGCGCCGCCAGAGGTGGAATTTGTGGAGGGGAATCGAAGGAATAAAACAATGAGAGCGGCCGGGGTGATTCGGAATCCGCCGGCCGCCGTGATCAAGCCTCAGGCCTTAAATCTCATTTAGTGGCTGGCTTCCGGAGCTGCCTGGCTCTTCCCCTGCGGGATGGCAGGATGTCCCGGCGGCATCGCCGGCATGGAGCCCCCCATAGAGCCGCCATGGCCGCCCATTCCCTGGCCGCCCATGGGCTGGCTGGAAACCACTTTCCACATCCGGCCGTCCAACTTTAGCTGATACCGCACTTCAACGGTGCTCGTCGAGTCCGTTTTGGAAACGAATTTGGCCAGCGCGTCGGCCGTGTCATCCTTGTACTGGACGCTTTCAATCTCGGTGTTAAAATTCTTCATCGACAGATTGGGATTGTCCTTCAGATGGGCCTCGATGGCGCCTCTGATGGCGTCTTTGGACTTCAATGAGCCCGTCATGCTGCAGGCAGACAGCAGCAACGTTCCGGCAATGACAGCAATTGAAAATTTACGCAATGGTTCTTCTCCTTTGGATAAATAAAACTACAACAACTGGCTGAGAATTGTCAAAGGGCTGAAGGGGTCCGCAGGACCGGGCCCACCTGGATTTCCTGGCCGCCGCGCATACCGCGGGTTTTGTAAAGTGTGCAAACATGCCATTGATGCACACTCACCGGCTGTGTTTCAATGGAGATCACCCCACGGCGCCGGTTGTACCGCGGGGCGCGTGGGTGAAGCACACGGTGCGCTTTTTGCGTTGCGCGCAATCACCCAACATCCAGCGGCTGCGCCATGGACAACGAGGTCCCCAATTGTACATACCCGAATTCAACCGTTTGAAAGACACCGCGGCTGCTCTCAACTTCATGCGGGCGAACCCGTTTGCGATTGTGGTTTCCGCGGGCGATGGATCGCCCTTTGCCACGCACATTCCCGTGCTGGTCACTGAAGCGGCGGGCGGCATCCTGCTGCGCGGGCACGTGGCCCGGGCCAACCCGCACTGGAAAATGCTGGAGCAGGACGGGGAGACGCTGGCCATCTTCCACGGCCCGCACGCTTACATCTCGCCCGGCCTTTACGGCTCGCGGGAAAGCGTCCCCACCTGGAATTACGCCGCCGTCCACGCTTACGGCCGGGCGCGTATTTTCCACGAAGCGGAACCGCTTACCAAAGTCCTGCTGGAAACCATTGCCCTGTTCGAACAGGCTTACCTCGAGCAGTGGCGCGGCCTGAACGAAAATTACCGCGCCAAAATGCTGACCGAGATTGTGGGTTTTGAAATTCCCGTCGAAAGAATGGAAGCAAAATTCAAGCTCAGCCAGAACCGCCCCAAGGGTGACCAGGCCCGCGTCATCCAGTCGCTCGAATCGAGCGATGACTCCGTTATCTCCGGCGTCGCAAAGCTGATGAAGGACCATGGCCTGGGCCGCTAACGCCCGCCCTTGCGGCCAGCGGCTCCTCTTTATCTTTCTACGTCCCCGCGCCCGGCGGCACAAGCCGTAGACTCACCCGGCCGCCGCGTGTTAGTCTGTGCGCCGGGATCGAGCGCGAACACTTGTTTGACCGGTCAGAGCGAGTGGCGGGGCTGCTGTGCGTCCTATGTCTCCGCCACCCGCGCGCCGGTAGTCACGCAAGGTTTGTAAGCACAAGAAGCGTCCTCGGCACGCTGCACGAGAGTTTGCCCATTCCAGTGTCAGGAGGATTAACATGGACCGCAGAAAATTCATGGAAGCCGGCACGGCATTGTCCCTGGGAGCCTTGGCCGGGGCAGTCGCGCCGGAACGCGGCTCGGCTGCGCCCGCGCCATCACCCGCTCCGCTTGCTTTCCAGGACGAAAAGAGCAACCTGAAAATCACCGGCGTGCGCATGGTCCGTCCCAGGCCGGCAAAACCGTTGCCCGCCTACGAGCCTGCTCCAGGCTCCTGGAGCACGGGCGGCGCGGTGGTGGCGAATCCCATGTCCATTTATCCACGCTACAAGGCCAGGCGAACTTCCTTTATGGCCGATGACCTTGGGCCCGACGCGGTCGAGATTTCAACCGACAAGGGAATCAAAGGGATCGGGTTTGGCGGGCCGGGCTGCAGCTTTGTGATTGAGCGGCACCTCAGCAAGTTGCTGATGGGCGAAGACCCTTTCAACGTTGAGGAGCTTTGGGACATCATGTGGCGCTCCACTCTCTACTACGGGCGCAAGGGACTGGTCATCAACGCCATCAGCGCCGTGGACATGGCGCTGTGGGACATCATTGGCAAGGCCCTGGGCATGCCCGTCTACAAGCTGCTGGGCGGCGAAACCAAGGCCAGAATTCCCGCCTACTGCACGGGCAACGACATCGAGCAGCACCTCAGGTTCGGATACAAGAGGCTGAAGCTGGCGGTCGCTTACGGGCCGGCGGACGGCCGCGAGGGGCTGAAGAAAAACGCGGAACTGGTGCGAACAACGAGAGAAGCTCTGGGGCCCGACGGCGACATCATGCTCGATTGCTGGATGGCGCTGACCGAAGACTACACGATTCAATTTGCGGAAATGGTTGCGCCCTACCGCGTCTACTGGATGGAAGAAGTTCTGCCGCCCGACGATTACGACGGTTTCAAGCGGCTCCATTCGCGAATCAAGTCCACCAAGCTGGCCACCGGCGAGCACGAGTACACGCGCTGGGGCTTCCGCCTGCTGCTGGAATACAACGCCGTCGACGTCTGGCAGCCGGACATCACCTGGTGCGGCGGGCTCACCGAGCTGCGCCACATCGCCGCGCTGGCCAGTGCTTACAACATTCCCGTGATTCCCCACGCCGGATGGTCGCACGGCGGGGCGCACTTTATCATGGCCACCACCAACAGCCCCTGGTGCGAAATGTTCCTGCCACCGCCGGGCGGCCCGCCGGAAGTTTACCAGCGGTTTGAAGAAGAGAACCAGATCACCCGCGGCCCCGAAGGTATCTACATGCGGCCTCCCGACCGTCCGGGCTTCGGCTGGGAGTTGGTTGTCGATTAGATTGCTGAAATCAGGCCGTTCATGCGGAGTCTGAAAACCGGGATTCATCACGAAAGAGGAAACGCTCATGAATGCTCATTCGAAAAACTCCGGGGCCGGCCGGCATCGATTTCAAAATGTCCGCAGGATGTTTTCCCCCATGCAGGATACGCGTCGAATGGCGTTCCGTAGCGGGGCCATAGCGTTTCTGATTGCAGTGTTAAGCGCCGCAGCGGGACTCCTTCACGCAGCGCCTGCGAATATTTCTTTTTCTCAATCCGTTGCGTCGGTTGATGCCTACAATTTTGTGGAGGTCAATGTTCATGTCACCTCCCCGGACGTCGGGAATCCATTTACCGAAGCAAGCGTGACCGGGCAATTTGAGGCTGCCGGGCAGGCTCCGACGCATGTTCAGGGCTTTTGCGATTCCTCAGACGGCAGCGTTTTTCGCATTCGCTTCATGCCGAACAAACCGGGTGAGTACACCTACACGGTGACTTACAGGCAAGGAAATTTCACCAAGTCCCACCAGGGAACTTTCCGCGCGACTGACGGGCACCTCAATGGAATTCTTCGGGTCGACCCGAAATACCCCTGGCATTTCGTCTGGGAAGGAACGGGGCAGCACTATTTCTGGAACGGCACAACAGCGTTCCTGATGATGGGCTGGAAGGACGACAGCGTGATTCGCGGCATGATTGACCGCCTTTCGTCGCTTGAGGTGAATCGTATCCGGGTGCTGCTTTCCGGGCGGGCCGCGCACAGTTTCTGGGGCGAGCCCATCGTTCCAACCGATGAATTTCAACCTTTTCTGAACGTCTGGGCCGCCGCCAGGCCCACCAGCGTTGACAACCCCGGCTTCGACTACACGCGGTTCAACATAAAGTATTTCCAGAAGTGGGAACGAATGCTGAAGTACGCGCGTTCCAAAGACATGATCATCTCGGTGATCATGGAATGGAACGACTCCGACGTGCATCCCGCCGCCCTGAGCGCAGATGAAAAACGTTATTTCAGTTACGCAGCGGCACGCTTCAGCGCGTTTTCAAATATCACCTGGGACCTGGGAGACGACATCAGCTCATTTCGAAGCCTGGGCTGGTCGCATGAAATGGGGGCGCTGCTGGTGGAAAAACTGGACCCCTATCATCATCTTGGGACCGATCATCCGGTCGACAACACCCAGCAGGACCGCACCGCAAAATGGTTCGGCTTCACTTCTTTTCAGGAATGGCACCAGCCTTATTATCCCTGGATGCTGCACCAGCGAAAGTTGCAGGAGGCGACCGGCCGCATCATTCCGCAGACCGACGAAGAGTACGGCTACGAAGACCATTATCCGATCTGGAGCCCGAACTTTCCCGACGGCCAGTCGGCAGAGGCCCTTCGGCGCGCGGCGTGGGAATTTGCGATGGCAGGCACCTACCAGTCCACCGGAGAAACGGCCAAGCGCGGCACGGGCGTCTGGCCGGACACCGGAGGCGGGTGGGTGAACGGCCGCGGCGACAGCAGCATGGTGATGCTGCGCGGCTACGCCCACATGGTGGATTTCTTCACAAGCTTCGACTGGTGGAAGACCAACCCCGGCGACTCACTGGTCACCCACGGCGATTACTGCCTCGCCGATCCCGGAAAAATTTATGTGGTCTATCTGCCCATGGCAGGCTCGGTGAAGGTGAAACTTGAGCCGGGCGCTTATAAAGCCGAGTGGTTTAATCCGCGCACGGGAAAGAAAACTCCGCTGCCCGACGCCGAGGGACCTTCGTGGACCTCGCCCACGGCCGCGGACAGCGGCGATTGGGCGATTCTCCTGGAGAAAAAATAGCGGCCCGCAGATCACGGCGTTTCGCCCCTGGCGAGGCCGCACATTCAAACTCATGGCACCGCAGGACCGCATATCTCCTGCCCGCACGAATGTTTACTCATCCTCCGGCGGATGGCCATACACGTATCAAAGGCATTATCCGTGTACCACGGCTGATGCGCCACGCCTGCTCGCGGTCCCCTGCGTGTCGCGCTTCCAGTCTTCGAGATGCGGGCCGGCTATGCTCTGGGCGCGCTTGCGCAGTTCCTGCATTTCATCGGCGGAGAGCGGCTTGAACTGCTGGGCGATGCGGACGTCATCCTCGAGCTGGCCGATGGTGGTGCAGCCGATGGCCGTGCAACTGACCGGCAGGCTCAGCACGTAACTCAGGCATTCCCGCGCGCTGAAGTCCTGCATGAGCTTGGCGTTGCCAAAATTCTTCATGCCCTGGATGCCCATGCCGCGCCCGACGGCGACGGGCAGCGTGAGCTTCTGGAAACTCAGGTAGTCGGCGTCCGCAATGTTGAGCGGCATCAGGATGGAATCGAACTTTTTGTAGGCCGCGAGCATGGCCAGGTGCACGTGCGGATCGTGGTGGCCCGTGAAGCCGATAAAGCGGCACTTGCCGGCTTTCTTCGCGGCTTCAAAAGCTTCGATGGCGCCGCCGGGACCGAAAATCTGGTCCACCTCTTCCTTTTCGTTCAGGGCATGCATCTGCCAGAGATCCACGTAATCGGTGCGCAGCCGCTTGAGTGAAGAGTTCAACTCTTCCTCGGCGCCCGCGCGGTCGCGCCGGTTGGCCTTGGTAGTGAGAAAAATGTGCTTGCGGAAGGGCGGCAGCACCGCACCGTAAACTTCCTCCGAGCGGCCGTTCCAGTAGTCGACGGAAGTGTCAAAATAATTGATGCCCAGATCGTAGGCGCGCAGCGTGATGGCTTTGGCTTCTTCAAACGAAATCAGCGGAAAGCGCCCGCCGGCCTGCCCGATCACCGTCACCTTCACGCCCGTCTTGCCGAAGGGGCGCTGCGGAATGCCGCCCGCCTTCGCCCTGGGAGGCCGCGCACCAGCAGCCGTGGCCGCCAGTCCGGCAAATGCGCTTCCGAAAAACGTTCGTCGCCTCATACCGCCTCCTTGCCATTGAGAAAATTCTCAAAATTCATAAAAAGCCGTCGGGCCCGCTTGATGACTCTTCCCGATATGAAAAGCTGGAATCAATAACAGATGTTCTCAAAATAATTGTAGCGCCACCGTCCCGGCGGCAATGTTCAAGGCCGGCAAGATGCCGGCGCTACGAAGACTCGTCACTGTATTATGCAATCCTCAGTAGTCTCGCAACCCAGCGACCAGAGCTTTGCCGATAGAACGATTCGCTGTCGTGGAGTATATCGCAGACGGGCAACCGCAAACAGTGCTTTCCTTTTTTGGGGATTTGCAGGGAAGGGTCTTTCAGCCGGGCGCCGCAGCGGTGCATGATCGCGCCTACGTCTCCATCGTTCTCAGCGCCTCGGCGAGGTGGTCGGAGGCGCGGATGGCGACGGCCACCACGGTGAGCGTGGGGTTCTTTTCGCAGTAGGAAGTGAAGCTGGCGCCGTCGAGCACCCATAGGTTTTTCACGTCGTGGGTGCGGTTGGTCGGGTCCAGCACCGAACGTTTGGGATCGCTGCCCATGCGCACGGTACCCACCAGGTTTTCGCCGTCGAAGTGCGGCTTCATGTTGTCACTGCGCATGGCGAGCACCTTGCCGCCCGCCGCCTCGATGATGGCCCTGCATTTCTCCCTTTCGTCGCGCACCATGGCCAGCTCGTTTTCGCCCCACTCGAGGTGCAGGCGCGCCTTGGGCAGCCCGAACCGGTCGCGGGCTACGGGATCGAGATCAACGTAGCTCTTCTCGTTGGCCAGCATTTCACCGTGGGCGCCCAGGTAGACCATCGCCGGATAGATGCGCCGCACCTCCTCGCGATACTTCTCGCCAAACCCCGGCACGTCCGCCGCGAAGCTGGGGATCTGCACCGGCCCGCTGTGCAGGTCAATCATGTATCCGCGCGCAAAATTCCTGCTGGGACGCTCGTAATAGAAATTGGGAATTCCGCCGTGCTCATCGGCGCCGTCTTCGTTCATCACTTTGGCGCCCAGCAGGCGTTCGATGTATCCCACCACGCCGTCGTAGTGTTCGCTCACCAGGTTCCTGCCCACCCAGCCGCTCGAGTTCGCCAGGCCCTGCGGGTAGTCTTTGGATTTCGACATCAGCAGGATGCGCACGTCTTCCACGCCGCCGCAGGCGAGCGCATAAGCGCGGGCGCGCACGCGATATTCCTTCTTGCTGTGGCTGTCAATAAACACCACGCCGCTGCATCGCTTGCCCGTAGCGTCCATTTCAAGCTCGCGCACGATGGCGTCAGGCACCAGGGTCAGGCGGCCTGTCGCCTCGGCCGCGGGAATGGCCGCGTTGGCCGAGGAATACGCAGCGTTGATGTCGCAACCGCGCATGCAGTAGCCGCAATAGTGGCACGGGGGACGGCCGCCGTAGGTCACCGTGTTGATGGCCTTGCGCAGAGCGATCACGCGATAGTCCGGCCCCATCTTCGCGCGGCACGCTTCCCCAATCATCTTCTCGCCACAGCGCAGTTCAAACGGTTTGATGAACCGTCCGTCGGGGACAGCCGCCAGCCCATCTTTCGCTCCGGCCACACCCATAAAGGTTTCCGCGCGGTCGTAATAGGGAGCCAGTTCCTGGTATCCGAACGGCCAATCGTCGCCGATGCCGCGGTTCTTGAAGTCCTTCTCGCCAAAGCGCCAGGAGATGCGCGCCCAGGTAAGCGTCTTGCCACCCACGGCCGGCAGCAGAGCGTAGTCAATCGGCTCTTCGGGGCAGACCACTGGATTTTTCACGTAAAGGAACCCGGTATAGTCATTGTCGCCGTGCGATTCCCAGCGTCCGCGGAATGGCAGTTCCCAGGGAGGAATGTGGGTCTTGAAACGCGCCGGCGAAACCCAGTTGCCGGCTTCCAGCACCACCACGCGCAGCCCTTTTTCCGTCAATTCCTTCGCCGCGATGCCGCCAGATGCTCCGGAGCCCACAATGCAGACGTCATAGGTCTCTTCGGTGATCGAGGCCAGGTCCTGCTTTCCGGTGGTCTGGCCGCGGGAAACAAACGCGGCGGGAACAATCCGGTAGTTAGACGATGAACCCTCGTTCCGCAGGCCCTCTTCGGGCGCCGCTTCGCATTTCATCGCGGGAGTGATTGCGTCGTGCGTTCGCAAAGCGGTTGTTTTCCCGGTCAGTTCCTCGCAGGTGGGCATCACACCGTCGTTCGGCCGGTTACCCTTGTACTTCAGGTCGTCCATCAAGCCGATCTTTGAGGTGTAATAGCCCGTCGCCACGGATTGTTTCGACTGGACAAAGAACTTTTCGACCGGTGTCTTCGGGTCCGCTTCATGCGCGGCCAGGCTCGTCAGCAGTTCCGTTCGCTGCGGCGATGAAATCGCGGCAAAGGTTTTCCCGAACCGCTCGCTGGTGGTCTGGTCCAGAGCCTTCAGGCCCTCCGTCCAGGCGCGCTGCTCGCCGGGCTCCGCATATGTCATGACAAAGTCGAGATAGTCGCCCACCCGGGCGGCCTTGGCGCCGGGCGCGCCGGCGTCGTCGGGAATCATCGTCTCGGCCAGCGCGGAGACCGTAAATTTCTGCTGATCCGTGAAGAACCCTGAAACCGTGGCCCCGGCCCAATGGCTGGGCTCGTGCTGCAAAGCCGGTCCGGCTGCCGCCGCCCGCCGGGGCAGCCACCCGCAGGCGGTTGCGGCCGTCGCCACGCCCAGCAGGCGGCTGAGGGCCTCGCGCCGATCGAGTCCCTTCTCGCCGGCGTCTTCATTTTTCGGGCGGCCTGCCGTCTTTTGCCCATTGGAGAGTTTGTTTTTCATCTCGCATCTCCTGCTGGAAGTAAGCCTAGACGCACCACGCCGTCATCGCTGTGACCAGCATCACACTCTGTTCTTACAGGGGGGGAAGCGCTCCGGCAGCGGGAGCTGTGCGCGGAGCCGGTAAGGCAGAATGGGTCTGCAACTCTGGCAGGATGTTGAATGAGGCTGGGCTGTGGCGGCGGCTTTACGCTACCAACTGGGCTGTAGCGGCGGCTTTACGCCGCCAACCCACCGTGAAAGCATTGGCCCTGTGGCGGGGTGAACCCGCCGCTACGCGCTCTCTGCGGGATAACTCAATAAGCCTGCCAGCCCGGACTATTCATGAGCCGGCGGATGTCGCCGTGAATGGGGAGAAGGGGCACGACTTCAGTCGTGCCGAAGAGGCGGTTCGAAGCAGGCGGCTTCAGCCGCTGAAAGTTCGTGCGCCATGAGCGTTCCGCGCAGGGGCTGAAGAGTCTGTGTGAAAACCGGGCATTGGACAGGTCTGCATAATGCGGAGAGGAGGCCGCGATGAAATTTCAAACATACAGTCGAGAAAAATGATGGCACAAATGATTTGAAGGTCAAACCAAGTCGCAAGTAACTATCCCTTTGTATGATTTACCCGATGGAACAGTCTTGCCACGATCGTGTTTAAAATAGAAGAGAACGGCTGCCCGCCGTTTGCTGACCTGAAGTTTCTTATAGATCGATTTCACATGTGACTTTGCCGTCTCCGTACTGATGCCAAGGCTGCTGGCCACTTCTTTATCGGAATTTCCCTGGGCAATCAGGGTCAGGACTTCCCATTCCCTGGGAGTGAGGTTGCGGGTCATGATGGGTGTCGTTCTCCGGCCGGCGATCAGTCTGTCAAGGACGGCGTTCGTCACCCGGGGAGGAAACCAGCGTTCGCCTTTCGCTACCTTCCCAACCGCTTTGACCAAAACTTGAGGACTCTCAGTCATCGACAAACATCCCGCGGCTCCTGACTCCAGGGCTTGTGCCCCAAACTTCTCATCAGTGCCCTCGGTTAGAAACAGGATTCGCATTTCCGGGAGCAATTGGCGCAAATGGTTCAGCGATTCAAGGCCAGCATCAGGGTCAGCGGTATGAAGAATGAGGACGGGCAACCGGGACTCATTGCTCCGATCAATCAGGTCCGAAACGCTATCAAATTCCAGAACATTAACGTGGGTTCCCAGGGCGGTAAGATAAGCGCAGAGCGATTTGCGAAATAGAACTACTGGACTGACCACTCCCAACTTCATAGGTACCTCCAATCGAAAGGATGTACCCCTCCAACTATTAAGAACCGCAAAACCGGAATTTCCATTTTGGTATCCCGCGTAGTTGTCGCCAGACGCAAAAGCTCCTCCTATTTTGCGGTAACGGGTAACCATTTAAACGTCCCCGCGGCGTCATGTCTGTATAATATTGCTCACTCTGGCAAATAAATCCCCCTGAGACCGAATCTGCCGCCCGGTGCAGTCGATGCCTCAGACACTCCTCCGTTCCTGGCAGCGCTGGATCGCTTTCCCGATTCCTCACAGCCTCTGAAGCCCCGATAGGAGCTTTTCAGGCGCTCCCACCAGCACGACTGAAGTCGTGCTCTTTCACGGAGCCCCACTGCGTCATGAGTAATCCGGGCTAGGGTTTGGGGTGTTCGCCCTCTTGGATAAAAGCCGCCACGTTGTCGTGCAGCATTTTTAGTGAGGGCAGGTGGGCGTAGACCATGTGTCCTGACTGATAGTGTTTGATTTCGATGTTCTTCCGCAATTTTTCGGGGAGGGTCAGGTGATTCATTTCGTAGATGCCCTCGAAGAAGGGCGTGGCCAGGTCAAAATAGCCGGAGTTCAGCATCACCCGGAGGTCGGGGTCATACTTCATGGCCTGCGCCAGGTCCGGCAGGACGTTGGCGGCCTGCGGCACAGGCTGGTCCGAGCCGGGAGGCTGGTGGAGAAAATTCCAGCTTTTCGAGAGGTCGATTTCAGGCTTGTACTTCTCGCCTTCGCCGTAATTCAAAACTTTCCGCACGTAGTTGTTGAAGGCGGCCACGTAGGCGGCGCTGAGGGCCGCCGACTGCGGGTCGTACTCAGCCTCTTTGCTCAGCGGATCGAAGGTGGGGCCGGAGAAGCGCGTATCCAGCCGGCCGGTTGTGACCTCTGAGCCCTGGAGGTTTTTTTCAAACTCCCCGCCGTCGATGCGCAGGTTCGCCTTTTCGATGTAAGCCGCTGGCAGGCCGGTATACTGGTGCAGCTTTTCCACGATGGCGCGCCTTTGCCCGGCGGGAAGCGCGGAGCCCTGTGCCAGCGCCTCCGCGTAATCGGTCATGGCGAAGTGTTCCACCTCGTCCAGCAGCGGCGGCAATTCCTTCGGCGCATTCGAGAGCTTGTGGTGATACCAGGCCGTGGCGGCGTAGGTGGGCAGCGCCAGCTCATAAGGCAAATCGATGCCGGGGTTGGATTCCGGGCCGTCCACGCTCAGGTCAAGGTTCAGAATCTGCGAAAGCAGAATCACGCCGTTCGGGTCAATGTCGTGATCGGTTTCCAGCACGTTGGCCAGCACCGCCGAGCGCGTGGTGCCGTAGCTTTCGCCAAACAGGTACTTGGGCGAATTCCACCGGCCGTACTTTGAGAGGAACTCTACGATGAAGTCGGCAAAGGCATTGGCGTCTCCGTCCACTCCATAAAATGCCTTCTTCGCGTCCTTGCCCTGGATGCGGCTGAATCCCGTTCCCGGCGCGTCCACAAACACCAGGTCGCTCACATCGAGCAGGCTGTCGTCGTTGTTCACCAGGCGGTAGGGCGCCGGCGGGGTGTGCGTATCATCCGCCGTCAACACCCGGCGCGGCCCAAACGCTCCCATGTGCAGCCACACGGTGGATGAGCCCGGCCCGCCGTTGTAAAGAAACGTCACGGGGCGCGTTGAATCCTTTTCTCCGGACTTGAAATAGGCCACGTAGAACATGCTGGCTTCGGCCGGCTGGCCCCCTTTGGCCTCATCGGACTGCTCCGCATCGTCAGCGTCGTCATCCGGTTTTTTTGGGTGCACCACCAGAGTGCCGGCGTAGGCGTCGTAATTGATCACGTGTCCGCCCACCGTCACCGAGCCTTTGGTCTCTACCTGCTGCGGCTTGAACGCTTTGGACTTCTCCGCCTCTGATTTTTCGGCCGGCTTCTCCGCCTTCGCCTGGGCGCGCAGGACGGCAGGCAGGAGCGCCGCGACAACAAATGCGACAGCAACAATCCTCAGGATAAAAGGTTTCAAAGGCATCTCTCCGCGGATGAAGTGATGGGCGGTTTCTCCCCAATAGAGCAAGAAGGTAAATTTATCACGATTTGGGATGACTCGCCTGCTGGCTTTCCTGGGGTTGCGCCGCTGGCTTCCGCATGTAGCACCGGGCTGCAGCCCGGCACATGCCGCCCTGAAGGGCTGCCCTGCAGGCACAATGAATTCCGGCGCACGACACTGGCAGGCCCTGTTGAAATATCTCGCAGAGTGGACGTAGCGGCGGGTTCACCCCGCCATAAGGTCAATCCTTTCAGCGTGGGTTGGCGGCGTAAAGCCGCCGCTACAGCCTTTTTCAACATCCTGCTAGAAGCTGAACCTCAGAAACAGATTCAGCGAGCGATTGGCCGACTGGTTGTTAAAGAATCCGCCGGCAAGCGAATTCGACTGGCCGAAGAGCGGCGACGTGATATTGCCCACGGGTGTACCCAGGTTCACCTTGTTGAAGACGTTGTGGGCCATGACGCCCAGTTCAAGCTGGTAATGCCGGTTGCTGGAGCTTCCGAAACGAGGACCGCCGCCGCCGCTGAGTCCGCGGCCGCCGAGCCCTCCGCCGCCACCGCCATGGCCATGGAACCCGCCGCCGCCACCGCCGCCAACCTCTTTGCCGAAACCGAAGGTCCTGGATAGCCGCGCATTCATGGAGAACTGGCCGGGGCCAAACAGGTAATTGACGGGCACCAGCTGCTGGCCGGAAACGGGATCGACGTTAAAGATACCCAGCCCGGTTTGCACGCAGGTCGGGCACAGGGTTGTGGCGAAGGCCGGCCGATCGTTGTAGATCGAGTCCCCGTTCAGGTCCTGCCCAAGGGTGATGTTGTAGGGGCGGCCGGAACTCAACACCATGAAGGGGCTGAAGCTGAATCCGTAGGGCATGCCGACGGAGCCGCCCACGAAGAAGCGGTTGCGGGTTGCCCACGGAGCCGCTCCGTAGCTCTCCCCAAGATTGTACTGGTCCATGGGGAAGGCGCCGCCGCTGGCGTTGGTATTGGCGTAGCTCAGCGTGTAAACGCCGAACAGCGACAGCGCCGGTCCCATGCGGAGATTGAAGTTGGTGATCAGCTGGTTCTCATTGTAGAGTCCGGCGGACTCATACTGATAAATGTTGCCCACGTCTCCGAAGGGCCGTACACCGCTGGAAGGGTCGGTGGGGTCGTAGGTGCCGGGCAGCGGCGCGTTGACGTTGCGCGTCAGCAGCTGGTGGATTCCGTGCGTTGTCACGTAGGTGACGGAGGTCTTAAAATTCTTGGTCACCTGCCGTTCCAGTCCCACCGCGCCCTCGATAACGTACGGGGTCTGATAATTCGGCGCAATCTGGTAGATGGTGGGAAATGTGGCAGAACCCGCCAGGGTATTCAGAGGCGGAATATTTCCGGGCAGGAAGTCCGGCGAGTTGACGATGGACTGTTGCTGGGTGATGCCGTTCAACTGCTCGGCCTGCAGGATGTTGTCCACGTCAAACCGGTCGTAGAAGATTCCCGCCCCCGCCCGCAGCACGGTCTTGGGAGCGGTTCCGCTTCTGCCGATCCCCCAGGCGAACCCCACGCGGGGCGCGATGTCAAAATGGTCGCTGATGTGGTTCTGCCCTTCGAAGCGCAAGCCCCCCGTCAGCGAAATATTCGGCCGCACGCGCCAGGTGTCTTCGGCATAGAGCGCGAAGTCGACGCGGTTCACGCTGGCGACAGGGTTGCCGGCAATGATGGAGAACTGGCTGGCGCCTCCGCCCGCGGCGATGATCTGCGCCGGCGTCAGGCTCTGTGCGAGACCCTGGAGGTAAATCGAATAAGGATCAATACCCGTAAAAGTGAAAGTGCCGTTGTAGCCGCTGGTGGTGTTGACGGAATCGCCGATGTCGCGGACGCGGCCGCCGTAACTCAGCGCGTGTTTGCCAAAGGTCATCGACGTCTGACTCTGCAATTCGTACTGGTTTCCCGTGTCGAGAGATGTCCCTCTGCTGCTCCCGCCCCCTGTGAAGGCGCCGATGACGTTCAGGGTGGGGTCGGTGTTCAGGGGGTTCTGGATATTTTCAGAGCGGCGATACTGAAAGCGGGTCTGGGTGACCGTGCGCGTGCTGATCACCTGCGTGTCGCTCACCTGGACCAGGTTTTCGCTGCCCGACGAGTTGTAGCCGTTGGTTGGAAGCTGGAATTGCCCGATGCCCGCATTGGTGTTTTCGTTTGACCAGCGCTGGTAACGGATGGACATCACGTTGTTATTGCTGAGTTGCAGGTCCACCCGCGGGCTGATGTTGGTTCTGGATGAGGGGCTGGGAATAGCTTCGTTCAGCGAGGTTCCGCCCGAAGCAAAGTTTGCGGCGGGAACAACCGCGTTCACGATGGAGGTGTTGTCCGTGCTGCGGTGGAACATATCGAAAAAGAATGAGGCTTTCTTGCTGATGGGCCCGCCGAAATTACCCGAAAACATCTGCGAATGGTAGCCTGGCTGGTTCGCCACAAAGGGGTTTCTGGAATTAAACGCCGAATCGTTGCCGAAAGAAAAGATGCTGCCGTGATACTTCTGGAAGCCCGGCTTGGTCGTGATGTCGATCCGGCCGTAGCCCAGCCGTTCATACGCGGCCGAAAAGGGGTTCTGGTTCACGTGCACTTCCAGGATGGCCTCTTTGGGCGGCAACTGGCCTCCGGAAAATCCGTCAATGTAGATCTGCCCGCCATTCGGTCCCGCCGCCGGCCCGGCCAGCTGCTGAAGTTCGGTCTGCAACTCGTCGGGGTCGTCGGAGAGGGCTTTCAGGTCCTCGCCCTTCAGCACCACGGCGCCGACGTTGTTGTCAGGACTCACGCTGAGCTCCTGGCCCTCGCTCTCCACCGTCACCTGCTGTTTTTCCATCACCACGACCAGTTGGGCGTTCACCACCTGCGGGTGGCCTTGGGCCACCGGAATATCGGCCCTGGTGAAAGTTGCAAAACCCTGGGTGCCGACGGCCACCGAATAGGCGCCGGGGGCAAGATCCTTGAAGCTGTAGCGCCCCTGCTCGTCGGTCTGGGCCGTTTTAACCGAGTGGTCCGGCCCCGTCAGGGTGACGGTGGCGGCGGGAATGGCCGCGCCGGAGGGGTCCGTAACCTGGCCGCTCAGGCTGCCATTGCCTGTCTGCGCAAAAACCGCGGCAGAAAAGCAAAAAATCGCCAGCAACGCCAGAATCGGCCGGCTGAATTTTCTAAAAAAGTCGATGATCATCGTAACCCTCCACAGACTTCCTCTGTCCATGGGAACACCCAGCCGCTATGGCATGTGCTGGTGCGCTTGCGTTGGCGAATCAAGGCAAGCCGAAACCCTTCATGTCCGCAACGTCTGAACCTTTGCTGTCTGTCCTGTTCCATGAATCATAACGCTAATCAAAAATGCTCTTCCTAACTGTCTATGGACGGTGCTGCAGGGGTGGGGGTTTCCCTTGGTGTGTTAAATGGATGTAAAGACCGTGGCGGCTCTGCCGGGAATCGACAGGAGGGGGTGTTTAGTTTGCACAGGGCTTGCCGTGCCTGGGGCGCGCGTCTGGCGGGTTCAAGAGGTGCGCGGTTTGGCACATGCCGGAAAGCCCCCTATCCATCCCCGCTCTGCCATCCCAACTTATTGATTTCAAATCCCTCCGCCAGGTGAGGGACTTCTGGTCAGGAGGTCGCGTTCCGGCGGACCAGGAACCGTCGCCTTCCGCCTGCTGCCTTCTTGAATCTGGAATTTTGAATACACCCTGTGGATGAGGAGCCTGTCAGGAGAGTGCCGCTCCAGGGGAGCCGCAACCAGCGCCCATCAACAATAGCGCTCGCCATCGCCTGATTGCGCCGGTGATTCACCGCGCCCGGGTTCAGGCGTGTATTTTGCAGCGGGGCAGGTCCGGCTACCAGATCGCCGCCACCACAGTCTTGAGCGCGTTGCTGATTATCTCGAAGCCCGGCACGTGCGGACCCACGAACACGGCCGCCGTCACGGCCGCAATAGCAAGCAGAAACGCGGCCAGTTTGCGGCGTCTCGTCTTCCATTCCTTTTGGTCGTCCAACTCATCCTGAATGCCGCGTAACATCATCCATTCGCCCGATTTCTCCATTTGCATCGCCATCGTCCCCCTCCACGTCTTCAGATCGTCCCTGGCGATCTGTCAGGGACCTTCGACTTCAGGTAGTGCAACCACTGCCGTTACGGGCCGGTCATCGGAACATCTTCAACTTCCTGCTCTGCCCGCTCCTCTCTTACCAGATTGCCGTCAGAACAGACCTGAAGGCCTGGCTGACTGTTGCCCATTCCAGCAACGCGTGCGGACCCATGAAGAGCACTCCGCCCGCCAGCACGATCAGAACCAGCCACAAACCCAGCTGGATGTGCTTGCTCCATTTTTTTGGCTTTTCAGGCTCATCCGGCGTACCGCGAATAAATATCAGTTCGCCCGATCTTTCCAACCGTATCGCCATCGTCCCCCTCCCCGCCTTCAGATCTTCCCTGGCGATCTGTCAGGAACCTTCAAGTTGTGGATACTCTGCCGCTACGGGCCGGTCATCGGAATATCTTCAACTTCCTGCACTCCCCGCATGGCAGCCGGGCAATCTTCGCAGCCGCAAAGCAGCGCACCGGGTGTTTTCCGTAAACCTTGTCACTGCAGGCCCGTGCGCGTCCCCGCACTCGGAAACCCCAGGCCGACACCTCACAAACTCTTCTTACTAACGTCTGGAATGATAATTCGGATGCCAAAAAATGTAATCAGGCCGGAACATGCAAATCAATCTGCAAACACCCGATGCTTTCTAGGGGTTTTGCCGGAGCCAGGGTGCGACATCGCGCATGCAGCCGGGTCCAGCATTGCGCCGGGTGAGGGGCCACATCAATTGAACGGGTTGGCGATGGAGTTATTGGAAGGGTGGGAGCTTTCAGTCCTCAACCAACAGCCGCCTGCCTTCGCCCTCAAAGGCGCCTGGTTCACCATTCGGAAAGGGCGGCAAAAATCCTTTTCCCATCCCGGAAAAAGGCATTTTGGACCGCGAGGGAGGCTGAGAACGCGGCAAAGAGATGAATCAACGCACCGCTTACCAACAGGACAAGCGCAGCAGCAAGCAGGTTCGCCATAATACCTGCTCCGTGCACGAATATCCTTTGAACCCTGGTCATGTTACGAAGCTGTTCCCCAGGGGTCTCAACAAGTGTGTAGGCGAACACGGCGAATGGGTTGAAGGCAACCGTGAGCTTGCCAAGTTTAAATCTTAAGGCAGGGCCGCCAGGGTTGGCATAGCCCACCTCTCGAACCTCAGCTCCGATCAGACTCCACGCCACAGCGTGGCCCGCCTCGTGGATCAAAGCCGAGACAACCGAGAGTCCAACCAGAACGGCCCATCCTGTGGTTGCCACCGCCAATGTGGTAATGACGTCCATCTCTCGCCAACTCATGACCCTGGGAGTTTCCCGGCTTCTGCCGGAGTGGCAGCCGAAGACTGGTGTTTCTGATATTACTCTTTTCGAGCCGTTGAGGGTGTGAGGATTAAAGTCACGCCGGGCAACGAGTCGGTTTTGGTTTTGCTCGGTTGCGGCCAGGCCCCTTGGAGGGGGCAGCAACCCTAAAGGCTCCGGCCCTGGCAGAGGACCATCAATTGGTTCGGATCAGCCGGATCGGGATCGGCGACCCTCCCGCCGCAACTATGGGGGTGCCACCACCACCACCGCCGCCGCCTCCGGGAGAACCACCGCAGCCACTGACATTCAGAATGATCACGTTAACATTATCATCGTTCCCCTTGTGATCTGAATCCTGGATGAATACCTGCATATATCCCACGATCGTGACATCACTGCCCCCAGGATTCAGCGCATTTCCGGTATAAACCGGAACTGTAGCAACCGAGGGGCTTTCGCTGTAATCGTAGAAGACTTTTCCCCTCAAGGCGGGATTGGGGTTGTTGCTTCCCCCTGTTATGGCAAAAGGAGGGCCGATGGATGTATCAATCGAGTCCTGTCCCTTATTCAGCCCGTCGCCATTGGCATTGATCAGATCATTCGTTCCCTGGTCGGTTGGACCCACCTTCTTGCCGTTGGCCGTGGTGAGGGTATCGCCGCAAGACAGAGGGGCGGGCGTACACTCCGCTATATGGTCCCTCAGCGCGGAACCACTCGAAGGCGGAGCACCGCCAAAGCCCACCAGATACCACTGGCTGGGAGCGGCGCTGGTGTGAAGTGCCCACGGCATGCCAACGATCCCTGCCGGATAGACACCTGAATGCTCAATAGCGCCCGTGCTGGGATCAAAAAAATAGCCCTGCCCTGAAGTTACACAGACAGAATTGGCGGGTGACGTGTGGGTCGGATCACAGTTGGGCACCAGGAAGGGTTTCAGGCAGGCTGCGGCGACTGTTGTACCGCCCCCCGAGGGGTTATAGGCCTCGGCGGTCGCGGTGGCGCTTACGTTCGCCGTCTTGATGCCAAAAACCTTGGCGAAGAAGGTGGACACGGTAGCCCTGGCATTGACGGTGATCTGGGGTTCCTCAGCGGTGGGGTAGCTAAAGGTTATATCGCCGTCCTGGATGCTGGCAGCCTGTCCCGCGATGTAGTTCTGAGCTCCCGCAGCCTCGGCCTGTGGGCGCGCAAGGGTCTCCTGCACGCCGCCTGCGGTGCATCCACCCGTTGTACACCCGGAAATTACGAATTCCTTGGCCCCCGCCAACGCCGCCGCATCCGCGGCCCGCTGGGCCTGGGCGCGCGCCATGTACAAATTGGCCAGGTCGATGGCGATGGCTGAAGCGGCGAGCAGCACGACCATAGAAAAGGCCACCATCACCAGCACGGAGCCGGTCTCCTGGCAGAACGATCTACGGCTTTTGGTATTCTTCCCCATGGGTTCCTCTCAGTTCGCAATATTCTGCATGACGGCGGTCTCGGTTAAAGAATTCGGGAGGCCGATGTTGGACTTCGGCACCAGCAGCTTGATGATGTCGTTAAAAAACCAGGTATAGGGATACGTCAGGGTCACTTGCGTGCCAGTGATCGGGGTCCCTCCAGAGGGTGTATAGACGTAGCCGTGATTGACGGTCATGCTGATGCCCTTGCAGCTATACGTCCAGGTCAGCGTGCCCGAGGATGAGGGCGAAGCCGGGTTGATGCAGGACGAGTTCACGCCCGCGTCGGTCATATAATTGGCCATGGCATTGACCGCGGTCTGAACAGAGCAATTTGAACCTCCGCAACTGCTGTCTGCCAAATTATTCGAGACCACAATGCGCGTGCCCTCCCTGGCCGCATTGGCCATCTTCTGCTTCAGATTAAAGGCCCCGGTAAATTGGATGATCCCGACCAGAATGACCAGCAGGAATGGCAGTGACAGGCCGAACTCCAGAAGCTGCGACCCTTCGGTTCCAGCAAGCGTGTGGAAGATCCGGATTGGCACAGAGGTCTGCTTGCCTGCAAAGCGTTGCAGCAGGGTGCGCAATGTCTTTCCGGTCTGAGGTCCAAAATTCGTCATGGACAGGTCCCTCCTTGCGACTGGTTGAGGAGCGGCTGGTTTTCGAAGCGCATCTGAGCCTGAGTTGGGATGTTGATGGTTGTCGCATTCAGGGGCGTGAATGGAATGGCCAACTGGACCTGATAGCTGAAACTGACCACCACGCCACACTGCTGCGGATAGGTGGTTCCCAGCCAGGCAGCCTTCTGGCAGTAACTTTTGACATTTTTCGGATCGAGATTGTCAGCTTGCAACGCCGGCACAATATAATTGTTATAAGTGTTGGTGTTGGTTGAGCACGAAGCGGTGGGAATGTCCGCAGGAGCGTTTCCCAGCGCAACAGAATTCGGCAACACGGCATACCGCGCGCCCTCCCGGGCCGCCCGGGTTATGGTTGCGTAGACATTGTAGGCGCGTCCTACCCAAACAATGCCGATCAGAAGCATCAGCAGAATAGGAGCCACGATTGCAAATTCGAATATTTCGGCGCCCGAATCGCCTGTGGCAATTCTGAGCGCACGCCCTGCCCAGGCATGGCGGCGAAATCCCAGCCGTTCCATCAGCCTGCGGATTGCGCCTTTTCCTTCAACTCCAAGGGTGCGTACCTTCAAGTGCACCTCCCTCTACGATTCATCTGGCCGCTTCCTGTCTCATCATCCAGTCGCGTTCACAATCGGTGTCGCGCCAGCCCGGTCTTTTTGTCTAAAAAGTGACAGGCACCCGAGCCTTTCAATATCTTCGGCGGGACGACAGTTTTACAGTGCACGAGGCTCGCCAAACAAACAGAAAACAATACTGACTCCGTACAATAATTCCCCCAATGGTTCTATTTTAAAGTCCATAAATATACAAGTAGTAACGGGTCGAATAATAAACCGTACCCTGTAAAATCCTTCCGGCTCTTATTCCGGAACGGCCCCTGCAGTTTCCTCCGCCATGCGCCTGGCATACCTTAGAAACGGAAATAGAAGTTTCCGCTTCTCGCTGTTTTCTCCCCCTTCAGTCGAGTCGCGCTGCGCCGGTGAGCCCCACCGGTACGATAACGAATGAAACCCTGATTTTATTTAGCTCATTCAAGAAATTCTTCCTTCATAACCACTCAAATAAGTTGAGGATTTCATCACCAGGAAAGAAACGCGTTGGAGTCTGAGAGGTGCGGTTCGGGCCTGGCCATTTACGATTTCGAAAGGGCCGACATGATCTTGCTCCCGTCCTTGAAGAAAATGTTTTGAAAAGCAAGAACCGCAGAGGACACCGCGAAAAGATGCACGAGCGGATCTTTGAAAGCCAGGCCGATAGCGGCTGCAAGCAGGTTCGCGCCGATGCCTGCTCCGTGCAGGAGAATCCTTTGCAACCTGGATGGGGGCCTCAGTTGTTCCCTTGAACCCTCAATCAGCGTATAGGCAAAAATGGTGAAAGGATTGAAAGCAATCGTTAGCTTCCCCACTTTTACACGCAGGGCAGCTCCGTAAGGCCTGGCGTACCCAATCTCGCGGACCCGCGCTCCGGCCAGACTCCAGGCGATCGCATGGCCTGCTTCATGGATCAACGCTACGACGACATTGAGCAGGAGAAGAAGGGACGATCCAACACCTGCCAAAGCGATTGTGCTGACGAAACCCATATTCAACCACTGGCCTGGGGAGTTTCCGGCTGACTCGCTTTTTCCGTGTGACTGCCTTTGCAGAGTAAAGCCGGCGAATCAGTTGCCCATCCCCCCGGTCCGCAGGTCTACCGTTGCGGGCAAAACCGAGGGCGCACCTCACTTGTTAAAAGGGTGGGAACCACCGTACCTGCCAGGGTCAGAAGGCGATCCATGGTCCCCGTCACGATTTCCTCGCTTCCTGGAAACACTCAGTCCAATCAGCAATCCAATTCCGATCAACGAAGTAAGAGAAACGGTCCCCAAATGCGAACTAAGAAACTTCCCGTAATCGAACCCCATGGCAATGCTCGGGAGTTCCGGGTCAACAGAAATACCCACAAGCGCAATTCCAAGAAGAGCAGCAACTACGAAGAATTTCCCCGAGAAAATCATGCGATTCTTACTCCCTTCTTAACCAAAACCTGAACGATACTCAGATCCATGCCCAAAACCATGAAGGCAATCAGCCCCCTAAATGCCGATGGCTTCCCCATAACCCGGCAGCAAGCCATCCTCCTGTCAGCATGGGGTGGACGCCGCCAAAATAGAGCATGATGGGTGCAAGTTGAGTCAATGCATCTGTTGATCTCGACGGCCTTTTCATGCCGGTTATGGGCTGGGTACAAGCTCACACCAGGACCAATGATCTTCTGTGGACCCTGAAATGGTATAACGCGCCAGGGTGCGTTTTTGTTTATTCAGCACACCTCGCGCAACCCAATGTTTGAAGGTCGCGCATCCGGCGAACTTCGAACCTCTGGAAATGAAACCGGCGAGCGGATACAATCTGGCCGGGTAGTCTGAGATCAAAACGGAGTACTTTGATTGCGAAAGCCACTCTTCGAGCAGAGGGTCACGAAGGATGAGAGCCCCGAAGGGAAGAGCTCCCGTCAAGCCGGGATCAAGGCAGAAGTCACGGAATTATACCAGTCATTGGCACGAGACTTATTCCGCTATCTCCTCTATGTAACCAGGAACTCCGATCTTGCCCAGGAAGCAGTGCAGGAAACTTTCCTACGGTATTACGAGTATAGGTTGCAGGATGGCGCGCCGCCGGCGAGCCGGGGGTGGTTTTTCAGGGTCGCCCGCAATTTTGTGATTGACCAGTTGAGGGCTACCAGGCCGGGCAAGCACGTTGGCCTGGAAGAGGCAGTGACTAAGTCTGACGGCAATCCCGGCCCCTACGAGTCGCTGGCCCGTCTGGAAACTCTCGACCAGCTGTCAGCGCTGCTTGCGCCCCGCGAGCTGGAATGTCTGCAATTAAGATCGGAAGGCTTCAAATACAGGGAAATTGCCCAAATTCTGGGGATTGAACCGGGAACAGTTGGCGCGACGCTTGCCCATGGACTAAAGAAAATACGGGCCTTCTACGTAGATAAAAGGGAGGGAGCCTGATGCGAGACCCATCAAACAATGGGCCCTGCTGGCTTTTAAACCGATTTCGAATGCATCCCACAAACGCTGATCTGGTCGCATACCGGGACGGAGAACTTGCTCCGGGGAACCATGCCCGGATAAAAGAACACCTTCTACACTGTGAGCGCTGCAGGACCGAGGCTGGCGCCATTGAAGAAGGTCTTTCGCTTTTTAACCATCTGGCCGGAGAAGTCGAGGTCCCGCCGGAATTCGAAGCAGGGTTGCTGAAACTCCAGAAGGCAATGGATGACCGGAGCGTGGAAGGTCCGGCCGGGGCGCCATCGAGTATCGAGCTCCAGGTCTCGCCGGCCATGCTGGTATCCATCAGCAAAGAACTGACCATTTATCTGGGCGCGCGAGCAGCACAGAAACTTTTGGCACGGATGAGAACACCCACACTTTCAGTCGAGGACCTGATCGGCAATATTGGCCCGCTGATGTCGGGGCTTCTGGGTGACAGGGGCGGCTCCGCTGTTGCCGGAAGGATCGCGATGCTCTGCGGGACCACAACAACACGGGCATCCGGTTCGGTGACCCAATGACAGATCGACCCGGGCGAGCAACGGTGCATTCCTATTCCCGCCTCATTCTTGTGCTCATGATCGCGCAGGTTTCCGTTGGAATCGCGCTTCATTTTAATTGGGTGTTGACGGGGAACTGGGCCTGGCTTCGTTTTTACTTTGACTATCCGGGTACCCTTTATATTGTCTTTCTCGACGTCCTCAAGCTGTGGCTATGTATCGTGGCCTGGAAGCAGTTTCGGGAAAAGGCGTCCTTGCGATCGGCGTGGCTCACCATTTCATTGGCGATGGGCCTTGTGCTGGCAGGCGACCTTTTGAAGCAGTGGCTGTGCGTTAATACCTATTTCAATCCTTTCCACTATTTGTGGCCACGCTGGAACGCATCCGCAGCAAACGCCCTGCAGGTCTGGGGAAGCACCATCGCGGGACCGCTCTTTATGGCTGTTTTGGCCGTAGGCCTATTCCAGGGCCTCCAACACTACAGGAAAATCGGGATGCTGGGAACTCTGCGGTCTTACGATTTTGTGCTCGTGGGAGCTGCCGCAATATACGCCCTCTACGTTTTCGTAACGGTGGTTCGCATCGCCCTGAACAATACTTCGCTGATCGGAACAGCCTGGATGCTCACCTGGCCCAACGACATGCTGCTGGCCGTCCTTCTTCTGGAGGCGATCCTGCTTTTCCGTACCGCGGCGGATATGGGGCAGGGTTACATTGCATGGGCATGGGGAGCTTTCGCAGTGGCGATTTTCCTGACGGTGGTGGAGAGCATCGGCCTGTGGTTGACCTCATTTGGCTACTTCCCTTATCCCGAAAATGCCGTCATGTGGTACGTCTGGTACGTCTGGGCCGCCGCCTTTGCCCTCGGCCCTGCCTATCAGGTCGATGCCGTCAGAGTTGCAGAATTTCGCGTTAACAAGTGGCATGAACCCCTTCAGAACTCTTCCATCATTCACGCGTTTCCGGGAGAGGGCTCCAAGTAACCGCCTCTAAAACCACACGGCACCGGACCCTGACCATGAGGGCCGGCTGATGCCGCTTCCGCCGCCCGCCGGAGGACCATCAATTGGTTCGTATCAGCCGGATGGGAATCGGCGATCCTGCCGAGGACACGACGGAACCATTGCTTCCGCCGCCGCCCGGCGTGCCCCCGCAGGAAGTGGCGTTCAGGATGACCACATTAATGGTTTTTAGGCTGGCACTGTCCCCCTGGGTTACAAACACCTGGAGAAAGCCAACCACGTCGACGATACTTCCGCCGGGAGACAAAGGTTCTCCGCTATAGACCGGAACGGTGACGACGGAAGAGGTCTCGCTGTAATCATAAAACTGCGCACTTCTCAACAGCGGATTCAGATTGCTGGAACCTCCGGTGAAAGGAAAAGGAGGGCCAATGGTTGTGTTAATCGAGTCCTGGCCCTGGCCGAGGCCGTCACCGGCGGCGTTGATCAGAGTTTCAATGCCCTGAGTCACCGGCCCTACATTCGCACCGTTGGCGGTCACCAGCGTATCCCCGCAGGTAAAAATCTTAGGGGTGCACTCAACGATGTGGTCCCGCAAGGCGCTCCCACTCGAGGGAGGCGCACCGTTAAACCCCACCAGGTACCATTGGCTGGGCGCAGCCGTGGTATGCAGCTGCCAAGGCATGCCAATGATTCCTGCCGGATAGACTCCGGGGTGCGCGATGGCGCCCGAACTGGGGTCAAAAAAATAACCCCGGCCTGAAGTTGCACAGCTACCGTTGGCCGGCGACGTGTGGATGGGGTCGCAGTTGGGCAAAAGGAAAGGCTTCAGGCAGGATATGCTGACCGACGTATTGCCTCCGCCCACCGGGCTGTACGCCTCGGCGGTCGCCGTGGCGCCTACGTTCGCGCTCATGATGCCAAAGATCTTGGCAAAGAAAGTGGACACGGTACGCCGGACAATGACCGTAATTTGAGGTTCCTGAGAGTTGGGATAGCTGAAGGTGACGTCACTGCCCTGAATGCTTGCAGGCTGTCCGGCAATATAGTTCTGGCCTCCCGCAGCCTCGGCTTGTTGCCTTCCCAGAACTTCCTGGATGCCGCCTGGGTTGCACCCTCCCGTCGCACACCCGGTGGTGACGAAGGCCTTGGCGCCGGCCAGAGCCCCTGCGTCTGCGGCCCGTTGCGTCTGGCTGCGCGCCATATACAAATTGGCCATGTCGATGGCAATGGCTGATATCCCCAGCAAAAACACCATGGCGGAGGCCACAATCAACAGCACCGAACCCGTCTCATCTTTTCTCAAGTGGTAACTTTTCTGCCTCAGCATCGGATTCCCTCAATTCGCAATGTTCTGCATGACGGCCGTCTCGGTTAAGCTGCTTGGGAGAGTGAGATTAGCGCGAGGTACGAGCAGCTTGAGGATGTCGTTGAAGAACCAGGTGTAGGGGTAGGCGACGGTCACCTGGGTACCCGTCACCGGGGTTCCTCCCGGCAGCAAATAGACGTACTGGTGATTGATCGTCAGCCTGATGCCGTTCGCACAGGCAGCCGTCCACGTTTGGGCGCCCGAGGAGGTCATCGAACTCGGATTAATGCAGGAAGAGTTCACCCCGGCGCTGGTCATGTAATTCGCCATGGCATTCACGGCGGCCTGGGCGGAGCAATTTGAACTTCCGCAACTGCTGTCGGCCAGGACGTTGGAAACCATGATGCGCGCTCCCTCCCGTGCCGCATTGGCCATCTTCTGCTTCAGATTAAAGGCCCCGGTAAATTGGATGATCCCGACCAGAATGACCAGCAGGATGGGCAGTGAAAGAGCGAGTTCCAGAAGTTCCGATCCTTCGCTTCCAGCAACCGCCTGAAGCAGCCGCTTTCTTTTGCCGATGTGTGCCACCAGGCACTTTGGCGGCCTGGCGCGAAACTTCCTTCGGGTCCGCCGGCGCATCATGGACAAGTCACTCCTGTCGGCTGGTTCTCAAGGCGCATCTGCGCCCGGGCCGGAATATCAATGGTGGTCGCGTTCAGGGTGGTAAACGGAATGCTCAACTTAACCCGATAGCTGAAACTGATGATCACACCGCACTGTTTCGGGTAGGTATTTTCCAGCCAGTCGGCCTTCTGGCAGTAACCCTGGACTGATTTCGCATCGAGATTGTCCGCCGCCAGCACCGGCAGAACATAATTGGTGTAGGTGTTCGTCTTGGTTGCGCAGGAATTACTGAGCGCGTCCGGGGGAGCGTTTCCCGCCGCCACGGAACTTGGCAACACGGCGTAGCGCGCGCCTTCCCGGGCCGCACGGGTGATCGTCGAGTAGATGTTGTAGGCACGGCCGATCCAGACGATGCCGATCAGAAGCGACAGGAGGATTGGAAAAACTATGGCAAATTCCAGGATTTCGGCGCCCGAATCGCCTGTGGCCATTCTGAGCCCGCGCCCTGCCCGGGCATGGCGGGGAAATCCCAGCCGTGCCATCAGCCCGCGGATTGCGCTTTTCCCTTCAACTCCAGGGGTGCATACCTTCAAGCGAACCTCCGATCCAACCGGCCCCTGCCTGTATCATCGTCGCCCAAGCGGGTTCGCAATAGGCGCCGCGCCGGTCCCGGCGCCTCAATCTGCAAAGCGACAGGCGCCCGAGCTCTTCATTAACTACCCCGATATGAAAGCTTTACGTGGCGCCCACAGCTCCGAATAAACCGGAAAATAATATTAACTTTGTAATATAATCACCTAGATGGAAATATTTTAATTTTATTAAATATATAAGTAGTCATCAATCCAATCGTAGCCCGTGCCCGGTGGAATCCTTCCGGCCCTTGTTCCGCAACGCCCCCGGCAGCTTCCTCCACCCCGCGCCTGGCACACTCTGGCATTCGATTCGTGGCCTGTAATACCGTGCTTTGCAGCGCCGGGCTTTAGACCGGCATCCGGGTTCTTTTGTAGCGGCGGGTTCATCCCACCATGGGTGGGAAATGTGGCGAGGTAAACTCGCCGCTACGGCACACGCTCGTTCTTCTTCCGCAATCTCCAATCTGCGATCCCGCGGAACCTGCGCAGGAGAAGGTTGCAAATATTTTCAGTTCACAAAAAGGCATTGCCTTCGCAGGGACTTGACGACGCTTGTTTTTTGGGGAAAATAATTGCCATGCCTGTCATCTCTATCGCACACGACAGGCATTCAATCGGGGCTTTGTCACCGAAGATTTTGCACGATATAAAGAAACGGGCAGAGTAACACCCACAACCGCCGTATACCCGCCCGCAGCAAGACTGAAAGTCACAAAAGTAAGAGAAGCAGGCACGCTTTCCTTAAACGTTAGCTGCACCTGGTTGCCTGCCGGGCCGGCAATTCCCGCGCTGGCCAGGAACGGCCGGGGCGATGCAGGCACTGATAACAACAGCAGGGCTTCGCAGTTGGGAGCCAACCGGGCACTGACAGCAGCACGGGGTGGTTCTGATTAAAACAGATCAATCATGACAGTTGGTAAGCTAATACAAAAAGCCGTACAAGGAGGAGAAACATGAAAATGCGAATATCGCAGTTCTCGCGGGCTTGGCTTGCTCTTATAGTGGTAGTGCTTTCGTGCGGTGCCGGCGCAACTCGGGCTGCAGCTCAGTGCGCGACGTTCCCGTCCGGCTACGTGCCCTTCACCCAAATCTACGCAACTTACCCTGTAAGTCCAGGCAGCCTCGTGATGGGAGCCATGTCATTACAAAGCTATACCGAGATGATGAATTCGATTCCGCTGCCCTCAGCACCCAATGAAACGTTTTGCGGGCCCATTCAGCTTTGGCCTGGTAACTACATTTATGCGTACGTGCCGACTGCATCAGAGAGGTATGGTGACTTCTCAGCCTACCTGCCGACAGAGCTTCTCAATCCGTTCACTAACGAAACTTTCCCCAGTGACAACATTATTCCCCCCGACGCAATTGGGGCGTATTTCCCCTGGCACATTGCCAGCCCGGCGCTCGCTCCGGCCCCCTTTACCCAAGCCATCATTAGCGTAGTGAATACGCTTTACTCGGAGGCGGTGCTAACTTCCGGCCAGCACAACTCGCTGGTGAAGCAGCTCGAACACGCAATCCAAATGATCAACGCGGGGAAGACGGCTGGCGCGATTGGAAACCTCCAAAGCTTCATCAGCGAGGTACAAGATCTGGAAAGCTCCGGGATACTCACCACAGGGCAAGCAACAGGTCTGATCAAGGCCGCCAATGATGTGATTTTTGAGCTCACATAGGCGGGATGCGGCATTAAGCGAGAAGAGGGTAGCGCAACCTTGTCCTTTAACGGCTGGCGCGGACATTGATTTTTAATCTCTGCGGTCAGGGAAGCTGAGTGGGGTTATAATGTCGCGACAGCACAGCCGCAGCGTTAATTCAATGAATGGCCCTGGGCAAGCCGGCGGTTACGCTTCTCGCGGAGTGCCACAAATATCGCTATGGACCGGGCGCCATGGAGCGAAACAGAAACGTCCCGCTGCTCGGGAACGCAGACACTAAAAGGCGAGTATCTGCGCCACCCGCCTGAACGTACATGGGCAGGATGCCCATGCCACAAATGCTCATGGACAGGATGGCCATGGCACAGAGGAGGCCGCAGGCAGTGGCACGGGCGTCTCGCCCGTGAATCTTTAAAAGCACATGGGCAGGATGCCCATGCCACAAGTTCAACGCACATGGGCAGGGCGCTAATGCCATAGAGGATGCCGCAGGCGGTGGCACGGGCGTCTCGCCCGTGAATCTTTAAAAGCACATGGGCAGGATGCCCATGCCACAAGTTCAACGCACATGGGCAGGATGTTCATGGCACAAATACTCATGGGCAGGATTTCATGCCACAAGTGCTCATAGGCAGGGTGGGCATGCCATGTTGAAAATACGGCAAGGGGCGTACCTGCCCCACTGGACCAGAGGCGGCGCCGTTTATGCGGTGAATTTCAGGCTTGCTGATTCGCTTCCCGCCTCTGTGGTCAAAACGTGGGAGTTCGAAAGGGAGGATATCGTCAAAACCGCCCGGCAAATGAATCGCCCTTTGACCGCCTCCGAAGAGATGAGCCTGGACAAACTCTTCTCCGAAAAAGTCGAACGGTACCTGGACCAGGGCAGGGGCGCCTGCTGGATGCACAAGGGTGAGGTGGCGACCACTGTGCAGAAAGCGTTGCGACACTTCGACGAGGAGCGTTATCGCCTGCACGCATGGTGCATCATGCCGAACCATGTCCACGCCATCCTGCAACCTCACGGCGGCTTCGAACTTCCGGACATCCTGCATTCCTGGAAGTCATTTTCGTCCAGGCGGGCCAATCGTGTGCTTGCCCGCACCGGGAAATTCTGGCAGCCGGAGTATTATGACCACCTGATTCGGGATGAGAACGATTTCGATTGCCAAGTCGAGTACGTGCTGGCCAACCCGTCCCGCGCAGGACTCAAAAACTGGAAATGGGTGGGCCATGGTGGCACGGGCGTCTCGCCCGTGATTACCTGAACACACATGGGCAGGATGCCCATGCCACAAGTTCAACACACATGGGCAGGATGCCCATGCCACAACGGATGCCGCAGGCAGTGGCACGGGCGTCTCGCCCGTGAATGTCTAAACACACATGGGCAGGATGCCCATGCCACAAGGGCTCATGGACAGGATGGCCATGCCACAAAACATAGCCGGTAACGCAGACTGTCCCGCCCTGCGGGATCGCCACGTTGGCGGGATAAACCCGCCGCTACAGAAACTGCCGCGGACCTCAACGTCGGAGGGTCGCGCCAGCAGCCTGCAATCACTCAATCGCCATTGATTCAATCAGTCAATCTAAAAGCTTCCTCACCCGGCCTGCGCCCTCATCTGCGGCTTGGCGCGCCAGGCTGGCGTAAACGGCCCGCCCCGCAGACCCGCCGGTTGCGATGGATGGGGCCCCGCCAGGGACGCGGAGTGACTGGGCCCGGCCATCAGGGCAGGGGTTGGAGGCAATCGGCGAAGGCCTGGAATAGGCCTACTATAATAGGCTATCAACAAGGTCTGTAGCCCCGAAAATGGGACGCATGGGATTTTCGACCGGCAGACCATGATTCTGTAAGTTACACATAATAAGCAACTTATAAAAGTTAATCGCCAGGATTTTGAGCTGCTGCAAAAAATGTGTCCCATTCTGACACATTGTGTAAAATTTACAATTTTCCGGTTGGCGATAAATCCCGGCAACAATTCACTGCCCCCACCAAGGCATTCGGCAGGCGCGAACAACGATCGGGTTGCGCTGCGCCTACCGCCCCGCGGGAATTGAAACCCCGCGCTCCGGCGGGCATCTCATGTGTGTTACGATCAATCATATCAACTACAGTCCAAGGTTGGAAAAGCTCATCAGCGGAGGCAGATCGATGGAGAAAAAGAAGGGCTACAAGGTATTCAGGTTCGAAAGCGACGTGGCATGGACCCGGGAGAAGGAGTGCACGGTTCGCTCATCAGACAAGCCGCAGATTGAGCTTTCCAGTCCTCCCGAATTCAAGGGCCTGGCCGGCGTCTGGACACCTGAAGACATGTTCGTCGCCTCCGTCAATGTCTGCACCCTGATGACTTTTCTGGCTTACGCAAAGCACAAGAATCTGGGCCTGGCCGGGTATGAGAGTTCCGTCGAAGGCGTGCTGGAATATTCCGACGGCAAGTACCGCTTCACGGAGATCACGATTCACCCGCAAGTCACCGTCAAGACGCAGGAGGAAGTCGAGCTGGCGCGGCAGCTTCTGCAGGACGCCCACGACAATTGCCTGATCAGCAATTCGATTGTTGCGCAGGTGAAGATCTCGCCCGATTTCCGCATTGCGACCGCAGCGGAGTAATTCACTGCCGGACACTTGCCGCAGCTTCCACCGGGGACACAGGGAATAACGAACAGCTCTGCAGGCGAAGGGCGCCTACACTTTGGCAGGTTGGTTTGAGGAGAGCGGAACCGGCTCAGCCGAAGCGCTTGCGGGTTTGGACCTGGGCTCAACCTTCCAGAACGACAACAGGCTCAGCGACCAGTTTTCCAGGATGTCCCGGGCCGTGGTGCTGCCGGTCTTTTCCGCGTGCGCCTGCACAAGCTGCCGCAGCAGGTGGGAATCGCCCGGCTCAATCACCCGCTCGATCTTGACCAGCTCAGGATTGTAACGCTGCTCGAAGCGGCCGAGGGAATCAAAGACGAAAGCAACCCCGTTGGTCATGCCGGCGCCGAAATTCCTTCCCGTCTCGCCTAGGATGACAATCGTCCCTCCGGTCATATACTCGCAGGCATGGTCGCCGGTGCCTTCAACCACGGCGGTGGCGCCGCAGTTGCGGACGGCAAAACGTTCTCCGGCGCGGCCGGCGGCAAACAGTTTGCCGGCCGTGGCGCCATAAAGGACGGCGTTGCCCATAATGACATTCTGGCTGGATGTGAAAACCGCCTCTTTCGGCGGCCGGATAATCACTTCGCCGCCGCCCAATCCTTTGCCCACGTAATCGTTGGCTTCGCCGTCGAGCACCAGCCGCAGGCCTTCGGTGAGGAAAGCTCCAAAGCTCTGCCCGGCGCTTCCGCTGAAGCGGAACTCGGCGGTCTGGTCCTTCAACCCGCGGTTCCCGTAGCGAACGGCAATGGCGTTGGCGGCGCGAGCGCCGATGGTCCGGTTGATGTTCCTGATCTTGTACTCGCGGACAATCGACGTGCCCTGGTCGATGGCCTCTTTCACGTCCTCCGCCATTTGAAGCGCCAGCGGATCCAGGTTCCGCGCGGGCGTCCGGGCGCGGACGCTGGAGCGGATTTCAGGGTCGGGCCGGTGAAGCAGCGGACGGAGATCCAACTGGCCGCGCCGTCCCTCAATCCTGTGCTCGGACGGAATCAGCAGGTCCGTCCGCCCCACAATTTCTTCGAGTGAACGGAACCCGAGCTGGGCAAGGATTTCGCGAATGTTCTGGGCCACGTGCCGCATGTAGTTCACCAGCCGCTCCGGCTCATTCGGAAACTTCTTGCGCAGATCTTCGCGCTGGGTTGCCACGCCCACGGGGCAGGTGTTCAGGTGGCATTGGCGCGCCATCACGCAGGCCAGCGCCACCAGGGCCGAGGTTCCGAACCCGAATTCGTCGGCGCCCAGCATGGCGGCCACCACCACATCTCTGCCGGTTTTCAATCCGCCGTCGGCGCGCAGCCGCACCCGGCTCCGCAGGCCATTTTCCACCAGACACTGATGGGCTTCGGCAAGCCCCATTTCCCATGGCGAGCCCGTATTCTTCACGGAGATCAGCGGCGATGCGCCGGTCCCGCCGTCGTGGCCGCTGATCAGCACCACGTCCGCATTGGCCTTGGCCACGCCGGAGGCCACGGTTCCCACGCCCGACTGCGAAACCAGCTTGACGGCGATGGTAGCCTTCGGGTTGATTTCCCGGAGGTCGTAAATCAGCTGCGCCAGGTCTTCAATGGAATAGATGTCGTGATGAGGAGGCGGCGAGATCAGCGAAATGCCTTCCACGGCGCGGCGCACCCGGGCGATCATCGGCGTCACCTTGTGGGACGGCAGCTGGCCGCCTTCGCCGGGCTTGGAGCCCTGGGCCATCTTGATTTCCAGTTGCTCGGCCCGCGCCAGGTATTCGGGCGTCACGCCGAAACGCGCGGAAGCCACCTGCTTGATCTTGTTTTCGGCGGAGTCGCCGTTCTCGAGTTCAACGGTGTAAACGTTCGGGTCTTCCCCGCCCTCGCCGGTGTTTGAGCGCGCGCCGATGCGGTTCATGGCCACCGCCAGCGTGTGCTGGGTCTCAGGGCTCAGGGCGCCGAGGGACATAGCCTGCGACGTGAAGCGCTTCCAGATGGCCTCCACGGGCTCCACTTCTTCAATCGGAATGGGCTTGGCCGGCCCGAATTTGAACAGGTCGCGCAGGGTGAGGGGCTCGCGCTCGTCAACCTCCCGCGCGAAAGCTTTGTAACTCTCCGCGTCGTCTTCCTTGGCGGCCTTCTGCAGGTTGCGAATCACCTGCGGGCTAAAGGCGTGGCGTTCAAACCCCTTGCGGAACCGGTAATAGCCGGCGAACTCGGGCTTTTCAGCGTGGGCCGGAAAGGCCTCCATGTGTCTCGCCATCACGTCGTTGGCCAGGTCAACCAGCTTGCGGCCGCCGACCAGCGAGCGGGTATCAGGGAAAAACTCTTTCACCACGTCCGAATCCAGGCCGATGATCTCGAAGAATTTTCCGCCCTGGTAACTGGCCAGCGTCGAGATGCCCATCTTGGACATGATCTTCTTGATGCCCGTTTCGATGCCGGCCCGGAAATTCTCCAGCGCCCTGGGCACGGAAATATCACCCAGTTCGCGCCGGCTGGCAAGGTCCGCCACCACTTCAAGCGCCAGGTAAGGATTGATGCCGGCGGCGCCGTAAGCCACCAGGCAGGCAAACTGGTGCGACTCCCAGGCTTCGGCAGTTTCAAGCACCAGGTCAGCCTTGTTGCCCACACCCTCGGCAATCAGGTGCTCACCCACTGCTCCCACCACCAGCAGCATGGGAACCGCAGCGTGATCGGCGTCCACTCCACGATCACTCAGGATCAGGATGGAACTGCCCTGCTTCACGGCCGCCAGGCACTCCTGCCGGATATGGCTGATGGCTACCGTCATCCCTTCCGGCCCCTGGCTGGCGGGGAAAAGCGTCGAGATTGTGGCAGGCTTGAACTTCTCTTCCCCCATCCTCCTCAGTTCCTGGAGTTCCGCGTCAAACAGGAACGGGGATTCCAGGCGGATCATGCGGGCGTGTTCGGGCGATTCCACCAGCACCGAGCGGCGTGCGCCCAGGTAGAGGTTCAGGGCCATCACCAGCGACTCGCGCAAAGGGTCGATGGGCGGATTCGTAACCTGGGCAAACATCTGCCGGAAATAGTGGTAGACGGGACGCGGACGGGTGGAAAGCGCCGCCAGCGGCGTGTCGTCACCCATGGATCCCACAGGTTCCTTCTTCATGGCCGCGAGCGGGGTGATCAGAAGATCCAGGTCTTCCTGGGTGTAGCCGGCGGCGCGCTGCAAAGCCACAAAACCCGGCCGGTCACTGGAGGCCAGGCGCTCCTCAGCGGCGTCCAGCAGCCCGCTTTTCTCCGCCTTGAAGCGCGGCAGGAACATCATGTTGTTCCGAATCCATTTCCGGTACTTCTGGGCGTGGGAAACCTGCTTCTTCAGCTGCTCGTTCTTAAAAATCTTCTTGTGTTCCAGGTCCACCAGCAGAATCTGGCCGGGACCCAGCCTTCCCTTTTCCTGGACACGTTCCGGCTCAATTTGCAGCAGCCCCACTTCCGAGCCCAGAACCACCAGGCCGTCACGCGTGATGGTGTAGCGCGCCGGGCGCAGGCCGTTGCGGTCGAGCGCGGCGCCCACCAGCGGGCCGTCCAGGAAGGCCATGGCGGCCGGCCCATCCCACGGCTCCATCAGGCAGGAGTGGTAATGGTAAAAGGCCTGCACGTCAGCCGGAATTTCAACCGAACCCTCCCAGGCTTCCGGGATCATCATCAGCAGGGCGTGATGCACCGTGCGGCCGGAGCGGGTCAGCAGTTCCAGGACGTTGTCAAAACTTGCCGAATCGCTGCCCGCGGGCTGGATCACCGGTTTGAGCCATTCGGACTCGTTGCCCCAGATGGGATGGTCGAGCACCGCTTCCCGGGCCCGCATCCAATTGCGGTTCCCCAGCAGGGTGTTGATTTCGCCGTTGTGCGCCACCAGCCGGAAAGGCTGGGCCAGAAACCAGGTGGGCGAAGTATTGGTGCTGTAACGCTGATGATAAAGGGCCGCGGAGGTCTTGAATTCCGGGTCGACGAGGTCCTTGTAAAATATCCCAAGCTGAGAGGGAGCCATCAGCCCTTTGTAGACAATGTTGCGCGAGGAAAATGAAGGGATATAACAGTCGGCAATCTTTGCTTCGGCGATGCGCCGCTCGATTTCCTTGCGGGTCAGGTAAAGGATCTGTTCGAATTCGCGCTCCTGGTCGGTTGGCTGCCCCACCAGCAGGTGCCAGATGGCCGGCTGGCATTCGAGGGCCTGGGGACCGAGGGCGTCCGGATTGACGGGAACCTGCCGCCACCCCGCCACGTAAAGCCCGCGGTTGCGGACCGCTTCTTCAGCGGCAAACATGGCCCGCGCACGCGCTACGCCATCCGAGGGAAAGAAAAACACGCCGACCGCGGTGCGCCAATGCGGCTGAAAACCGGAATTCAGGCGGCGCGCTTCCCGGGCGAAAAACTCCGCCGGAAGCTGTACCGCAATCCCCGCGCCGTCACCGCTGGCGCCATCGGCGTCCACACCTCCGCGGTGCGTCAGGCACCCCAGGCATTCGAGCGCCTGTGCTACAACCCGGTGCGATGCCGGAGCGTTGAGATCAGCGACAAATCCCACTCCGCAGGCGTCGTGCTCTTCGCCCAGAGAAAGCCCGCGAAGGCGTTCGCCTCCCGATTTCTGATCCATCGATCCGAGTTTAGACACTTCTCCTCCGACCAGCCAATCTATTTTCTTTCCTCCCGGCAGGCTCTGTGAAATGAATATTTTTTATAGTTCGTATAAAGAACTGCACGGCCTTCCTCAAGCCAGGGGACTTATGGGCCATTACGGCCAAAACACGTCTGCCTGAGCCTACGAAACCTTCCCGCCGCGGGCGGAAGAGGTCCTGGACCGCCGGCTTCGACGCCGGGGGAGATCCAGCAACCACCGCGAGAGCCGCTCCGCGTCGTGGCGCGCAACTCCATCCTCCGCCTGAAGCAGGGGAAGACAGACCGGCGAGATGCCAAGCGCCCGGATCTTCGCCAGGTCATTGACGACGGGCTCGGCCTGTTCGGCAGCGTAGCGCCTGCGCATCGAGGGCGGAAACGCCCGGTTGTTCAGAACGGCAAAGTCAAAGATGTTGCCGCCCACGTGCTGAAGGATCGCCTCCAGATGTTCAGCCGCGCTGTAACCGCGCGTTTCACCCGGCTGCGTCATCAGGTTCCCAATATAAACCTTGACCGCCCGCGAATTCGCAATCTGCTGCGCGACGCGGGTGACCAGCAGGTTGGGCAGAAGCGAGGTGTAAAGGGAACCCGGACCCAGCGTGATCAGGTCCGCTTCTGCCAAAGCCCTGAGGGTCTCCGGAAGGGGACGGCAGCGGGCCGGCACAATCGACAGTTTGCGGATGGGCGTCCGCGTCCGATGAATGCGCGACTCGCCCTCCACCCACCGCCCGTCAGAAAGTTGCGCCCGGAGCCGGACATCGGAAAGCGTGGCAGGGAAAATTTCTCCCCTCACCGCCAGCACTTCGCTCGCCAGCCTGACAGCCAATGAAAAATCTCCCGTCAGGTTGGTGAGAGCGGTCAGGAACAGGTTGCCCAGGCTATGCCCCCGAAGGCCCTTGCCCGCCGCAAAGCGATAATTGAACAGCCGCGTGAGGATTTTTTCGTCCTCGGCAAGCGCCACCAGGCAGTTGCGAATATCACCCGGCGGCAGCATGCCAAAGTCACGCCGCAGACGGCCTGAACTCCCTCCCTCGTCAGTCACCGTAACCACGGCCGTCAACTGGGCAACTGCCGGACGTCCCCGGGAGGCGTCAGAGCTGACACATCGCTTCAGACCGCGCAGCAGAACGGCCAGACCGGTGCCGCCCCCGATTGCGACAACCTTCATGCCATGCACCCACTTCGATACGTTGGAAAAAACACTCCTGGAGGAAAGACTTCAGCCAGTCTGCTGAAGGGGGTGCCGGACGCCGGCACCCAGCAGGCGAGTGAATCGCGGATCAGCTTCCAGAGCCTGGAAATCCTCGTCATGACGCGCCTGAACGCGGTTTTGCGGGCGAAGTCTGATGGCTGCCTCAAGATGGCCGAATGCGCTGTCCGGATCGCCCTGGAGACCATAAGCAGCTGCCAGCGCGTAATGAACATATTCCTGATTGGGAGTCATTTTGTTGGACTTTTTGAGATACTCCAGAGCCTCGTCAAAGTCCCGGCGGTTGAGCGCCGCCACTCCGCGCGTGTAGCAGCCTTCCGCCGTCCTGGGGCGCTCTTCAAGATGCCGCGTGCGTTCGCAATATTTCAGATGAACTCTTGCCCGGTCAGCCACTTCCCGGACAGGGCCCGCAGCAACCTTTTCAAAAAGCGCAGCAGCTTTTTCGAAGTCCCTTCTTTGGAAAAATTTGACTGCAGTTCCAAAATCCTTCAGCACGGCTGCGCGGTCCGGGTCCACAGGCTTCGTGACCGGCTTGGGAGCGTTCTCTATAACTGCCTTGGACCTCCCATGCACTGCGCGATGTGCCGGCTCACGGCGTATAGAGCTCTTGGAAGCACTAGCTCTCCGGGCAGAGGACGTTTTTCTCTGTCGAGGGGTAAGTCTGGTCTGTTTTTGCCGGGTTCCTCTGATCATAACCCTCCTGCCCAGATGCGATCATGTTGATGGCCAGCTATTCCGGTATATTAGCAGGTTATGGGCTGGCAGTCAACCCATGCGTTTCCTGTCACTTACAGACAGGCGAAGGGCTCGGAAACGACCTGGTAACAGGTGAGGCCATCCAGTTTGTATCCTTCGACTTACGGGCAATCGGACTTGAGGAAGGATGCCTAACGGCAGAAAATCTTCAGGGACTCCTGGGAAGGAGAAGATGGTCGGACCGGAGTGGGTCCGTTCCGCAGGCTGTTTCAGATGAGAATGTGGTGCATTCCATTTCAGTGGCAGTCCAAGCTGATAAATGAGCCGGCGGGAAGCCTGGTTACGGTGGACTTCAGAATGGCCTGCTTGTAGGCGCCGGCTGAAGCCGCGGGCAGAAAGAAGACCGCTGTCAGGCCGGGATGGGTGTCCAGATAGTGACGCGCAGCGCCGGGCCCCTCGACAAAAAACGAGGTGGACAACGCGTCGCTGTCAGTGGCCGAAGGAGACACCACTGCCGTTGACAGCATGTTTTCAACCGGCATGCCCGTGTGCGGGTCCATGATGTGGGCATAAACCTTGCCGCCCAGCCTGAAGAACTTCTCGTAGTCGCCGGAAACCGCCAGAGAAAGATTCTGAAGCCTCAGAACGCATGCGGCCCTGGTCGTGTCCAGAGGGTCGCGCACGGAAATCTCCCACCCGTGTTCGCCCGGCGGAGAGCCCAGCGCATAAAGGCTGCTGGTGCCGCTTGAAATCAGGGCCTGCCTGATTCCATTCTCCCGCAGGATTTCGACGGCCCGGTCAACGGCATAACCCTTGGCGATGGCGCCCAGGTCAATTTCAACTCCGGGCATGTCAAACCGGATGGTGCGCGCCGCGGCATCCAGCTTGATGTGCTGATAGCCAATTCTCTTCAGTACCATTGCAAGCTCAGACTTTGACGGCAGGCGTCCCCGGCCCCGAAAAAACCCCCAGGATTTCATCAAAGGCCCGACCGTGATGTCGAAATCGCCGCCGCTCGCCCGGCTGTATTCGAGCGAGTCCTGGATCAGCCTGAACAGTTTCGGTTCCACAATCACGGCATGCTGTGCGGCTTCACGATTGATGGAGGAGAGTTCGCTGGCCGGCTGGTAATTGCTCATCTGGCTGTCCAGGTCGTCGATTTCCTGGAAAACCTGTGAGGCGACCTCCTGGAGATAGTCACTGTCTCGACCATAGGCGATGACGGTAAAAGACGTGCCCATCGCCCCATGGGAAGCTTCGTACCGGACCAGCGAATCCGCCGCTCTCAACAGCGGGGCCGCCCCGCAAATCATCAGGAGAAGTAAGGGGAGTATGATCCGCAACCGCGCCCGGAGGGAGGAACGGAGTGATCCGACCGCGCTGCCAGCGAGGGTAGAGGAAGGCGGACCGCCAGCCTGGTCCGGAAACCCTATCCTGTGCCCATGCTCCATGGAATGGGGATGAGGATGAATTCAGGCCTCTTTCTTCGGCCAATACACTGTGTTGCCGGTGTCAACCGCGCGGTTCCCGTAGATCACGGCATGGGCGTCCGCCATGCCGACGTCAAGAGGACAGGCAATCGGTTTTCCGTCCCGGATGCTCGCCATAAAGTTTGAGAGTTCCATATAATACGGTTCGTGAGGCTCCTCGTACTCGTAAATGCCCATGGAAGCCAGCCATCGCCTGGCATAGAGCAGTTCGCGGTCGAGGAACCCCTGATTGCCCCGTTGCGCTTCATCGGGAAACAGCGGAAAGCCTTTCTGCTCGGCTTGCTCGGCGACGGTTGCGCCCGCCCACCAGTTCTCTGCGGCCTTGCCATTGGAGACCTTTGCAGCCGCCTCCCGGAAATACATTCCCTTGCCGATGGTAATGATCAGAGTTCCATGGTCGCCCATAATCTGCTCGTCGAATCCAAAGTGGGCGTTGTAAAGTATGGAACTGAATATCATTTTCCGCCCTTCCGGATATCGGAAGATAACCTCGACGTTGTCACAAACCTCCCGGCCGTCTTTCCAATAGTCGATTCCACCCGTACCCATCACTGAAACGGGTTCAGCGCCGAAGGCCCAGTTGGCGATGTCCACCTGGTGTGAAGCCAGTTCCGCCATCAGGCCGCCGGAGTATTCCCTGTACATCCGCCAGTTGATCAGCCGCTCAAACTTGGGATCGCGGACCGGACGCCGCCAGTTGTTGTTGCGGTGCCACTGCGCGCGAACAAACATCACCTTGCCCAGAGCGCCCTTGCGGATCATCTGCATGGCAACGTTGTAAAGCACGCTCGATCTGCGCTGCAGGCCGATCTGAACAACCTGTTTGGAGTTGGCTTCGGCGGCCTTGCGGATCTGGTCGCCTTCCTCCTCCTTGAAGTACATCGTCTTTTCTACAAATACGTGCTTGCCCGCGTTGAGCGCGTCGATCACCATCTGCGCATGCATACTGAGCGGCGTAGCGATCAGCACCGCGTCCATGTCTTTCCGCTCCAGCATCCTGCGGTATTCGGTGGGACTACCTGTGTAGGTTTGAGGATTGGAGCCGATCGTTTCAACGCCCCGCTTCAGGTTGGGCGCGTAAATATCACAGGTGGCGATGCAACGGCCCTCCGGAATGGTCGCCAGGCGCTTTAAGAGGTCGCATCCTTCAGTGCCGGTCCCAATGAAGCCGTAATGAACCGTACTGCCCGGGCTGGGGCTGCTTAACAGTGCAGGAGCCGCCTTCACCGGCAGGGCTCCGCCCGCTGCGACGGCTGCAACTGCCGCAGTCTTTAAAAAATCCCTTCGATTGACACCCTTATTCTTCATTGAGGTTTCCTCCGCCATACCTGGAGGACCATCGACGGGTTCCTCCAGCCCATCCTATGGCAACATCGCTGCGAGGAAAGCGCAGTGATACGGGTCACATTTTAATGAAGCGAAAGAAAAGTAACATGTAAGGAAAGGTTGTTGAGCCGAGTAACTGCGGCCCAGAGGGTATCTGAAAAAACGGGTTCCGGGAACCCCGGCGACGAATTTTCATGGATGATGGAGGGGTTGTTGACCGCGGGTGTGACCGCGTGGAGAAAAATGTGCTTGCCTCCACCCGAGTAGGTTATATTTTCAATCTCCGGAAGGTCAAATTCTTAATTCCGGTGATCGTGTGCTCCACGACGCGCGCTGTCGGGAGAACCATGAACTTTCCTGCCGGATACGAAATGCACCTTGTTGAAGCTATCGAACGCATTGGCTTGGAGAGAGCCAGTCAGACCATCGAGTAGTTTGGCAAGGCACGCGATGCCGGACACCCCATGTCGTCCCTTCCGCGAGTGCTCCGCCGTCCTGCTTCGTCCTTCGCGAGCTGAAGTGTTTTCCAATGACTCCGTCATCTCTCGGGTCGGTCGTATGGCCACCCATTGGTGCCCATCCGCCTGTCTGTTCTTCATAGTGCTCGGACTTGGCTTTGTCACCTTCGCGTGGGGGCCCACGACTGCCCAGGCGTCCCCGCAGCGCTTTGAGTATTCTCTCCCGCGCATGGGAACCATCTTCCGGATTGAAATGTACGCGGCCTCGGATGCAGAGGCTTCCAGGGCGGCGGAGGCGGCATTCGCGCGCGCCGAGGAACTTGAGCAGATCATGAGCGATTATCGCGCTGACAGCGAACTGATGCGCCTCACGCGCGACGGCGCCACAGCGCCGTTCCCGGTGAGCAGCGACCTCTACAGCGTGCTGGCAAAATCCCTGTGGACCTCGAAGCTTTCCCGAGGCGCTTTTGACGTCAGCATCGGGCCCCTGGTTGATTTATGGCGCAGCGCCCGCAAGGACGGCCGCTTGCCTGATCCGGGGGAAATAGCGAAGGCACGAGCTCTGGTCGATTATCGCAACATTGAACTGGACCCTGCGAATCACACCGTGTTCCTGAAGGGCGCCGGCATGAAGCTGGATTTGGGCGCCATCGGCAAGGGTTATGCCGCGGACCAAATGCTGGGCGTCCTGCAATCGCAGGGCATCCGCCACGCCCTGGTCGTGGCAGGGGGAGAGGTCGTCGCGGGCGACCCCCCGCCAGGAAGTTCCGGCTGGAAAGTCCGCATTGATACAGCCGACTCGGATGCCGGGGCTGCTCCCTGCACACTGTGGCTGAGCGCCCACGCAGTTTCCACCTCCGGCGATGAGCATCAGTTTTTGCAAGTTAACGGCCATCGCTATTCACACATCATCAACCCTCGAACCAGCTGGGCACTGGAAGGGAAGAGCAGCACCACCGTAATAGCCAGAGATTCGGCCACTGCCGACGCGCTCGCCACGGCGTTTTCCTTAATGTCTGTGGCAGATGGAATTCGGGCTGCTCAATCTATTCCCGGCGTGTCGGCCTTATGGGTCCGACGCGTGGGCGCAGAATGGAAGCACTACAGTTCACGCGGGTTTCCCACTTCATGCCGCGGATTGCCAGAAGGGAGCCAATAGGCCAGGTGCATATTTTTTCTTTTAGAAAGCGGGATAAACCGCAGAAAAGCACTCATTCCCGCCCGCCCCTGAGGGCCAAAAAACTGATTTTTGTAGGAATAGGGTTTTGCCTCGGCATCGCGGCCATTTTGTCCATCAAGGTCGGCGTGAACGCCACCTCCTCGGACAAGTTCTGCCAGTCCTGCCACGTCCACCCTGACGCCACGCAAACCTGGATTCGCTCGCCGCATTTCACCACGAAGAGTGGCGTCGTAACTCACTGCGTGGATTGCCACCTCCCCGGCGGTGGATTGGAGTATTACACGGAGAAAGCCCGCCTGGGGATCCAGGATATTTACGGCAAACTTTTCATGGACCCCGCCAAAATCAACTGGCGATCCAAACAGACCTTGGCCCAGGCGCGCACGTTCACTTACGACAGTGCTTGCATTCGCTGCCACGCCAACCTTTTCTCCGTGGGGCTCTCCAAGAAGGGCACGGACGCCCACTTGCACTATCAGCGTTCCCGGGACAAGATGCAGTGCATCAACTGCCACCTGCACACGGGGCACTATCGTGGCAAGGGAACTGAGAAAGCTGTGGATGAGGGCACGGCTCAGCAAGCGGCCCAGGAACAGGAACTCGAGAGGGCGTTTCCGTTAGGCCCCCAGGGGTTCAAGAGTTACACCGAAGTGATTCCGGGCTCGACTGTGAAAATCCGCATGGTAGCCGTTCCCGGCGGCACGTTCCAAATGGGAAGCCCCGAGTCGGAACCCTACCGGCGCCCTGATGAAGGCCCGGTCCACGAGGTGAAACTCAAGCCGTTCTGGATGGAAAGGACGGAAGTGACATGGCGAGAGTACGAGGCTTACCTCCTGCAGCGTGGGAACAAAGGACGCAATCGGGACGCTCCGGCATCCGGCAAAGCTGACGCCGTAAGTGGGCCCACTCCGCCTTATGGGTCTCCAGACCAGGGCTGGGGCAGAGGGTCGCGGCCGGCCATCACGATGACCTTTCACGCCGCCACCCAGTTTTGTGAGTGGCTTTCCCAAATTACCGGAAAGAAGTACCGGCTCCCCACGGAGGCGGAGTGGGAGTATGCCGCTCGTGCGGGCACCACTTCCCCGTATTTTTTCCCGGGTAATCCTGCTTCATTCACCACGCATCGATGGCTGAATCGCCTGCTGGGAATAAAGACCACGCCGATCAGCTATTATGCCTGGTATCAGGGTGACAGCCTGGATGAAACACATCCCGCCGGAATGACCAGGCCCAACCCCTGGGGGTTGGTGGATATGTTAGGCAACGTGAGAGAGTTCTGCCTGGATTGGTACGCGCCGGATGCGTACAGCGCCTATGCCAAAACTGTGGCTATTGATCCGCGCGGCCCGGCCTCCGGCAAGGAGCATGTGGTGCGCGGAGGTTCATACCGTTCGGATGCCGTTGACCTGCGCTGCGCGGCACGCGACCACACGCAAACGGACGCTTGGCTGCTGACCGACCCCCAATCGCCCAAGAGCATTTGGTGGTATTCGGACTGCACCGATGTGGGCTTCCGGGTGGTTCGCGAATACGACGAAGGCGCCCAGTCCGCCGGAAATCGGCAGGCAGGAGACAGCGGAAAACGCTAATCGATGTCCCGCCGGCATGGCGAACCGCCGCGATGCTAGGGGCCGGAAGGGAAAAGGCGCGGCCCGGAAGGAGACGAGTTTCTGATTCAAACTTTACTCTTGTTTCAAAGGAGATCCGATATGACTGACGAAAAAAGGGAAGAGGGAAAACGCGATTTTGACCGTCGAACTTTTATTGGTGCGGTCGCAGCAGTCGGTGCCGGAGCTGTGCTGACAAGTTGCAAGAAGTCCTACCCGCCCGTGAAGTTTGTTGACTTGGCTCCGGATGGTCCGGTCCTGAAGGTTGGACTGGTCGGCTGCGGCAACCGGGGGACGGGGGCTGCCCTGAACATTCTGGATGCGGGACCCAACATCAAAATCGTGGCGCTGGCGGACGTTCTGAAGGACCACATGGATACCTGCCGTGCCAATCTTGCCAAGAAGGCAAAGGTCCAGGTTGACGACGACCATTGTTTTATCGGCTTTGACGCCTACAAAAAGGTATTGGATTCCGACGTGGATGTGGTGCTGCTGGCCACGCCGCCACATTTCCGGCCCCAGCAATTCGAAGCTACCGTCGACGCCAAGAAACACTGTTTTATGGAAAAGCCGGGCGCCGTCGATGCGCCTGGGGTGCGCTCCATCCTGGCGAGCGGCCAGAAAGCCACAGCTTACAACCTCTGCGTGGTGGCTGGAACTCTGTGGCGGCATGACCGTCCCCATCGGGAAACCTACAATCGCGTTTCCAACGGCGCTATCGGCAAGATCCTCGCGGCCCGCTCCCGCTACAACGTCGGTCAACTGTGGTATACGCCAAGGAAGAAGGGGTGGTCGGATATGGAAGCCATGATTCGCGATTGGCTCAACTGGTGCTGGCTCTCCGGCGATCATATCGTGGAACAGTGCGTCCATAACATCGATACCGTGCTCTGGTTTACGGGAATGCATCCGACTTATGCCGTCGGCGGCGGCGGGCGCGCCCGACGCGTGACGGGCGACCAGTATGACCACTTCAACGTGCAGTATGCCTACCCCAACGGGGGAGTCAATGACACCATGTGCCGGCAGATTGACGGTTGCGCCAATGAAGTTTCCGATCTGGTGCTGGGTACGGAGGGGTCCACGAATTGTAAGGATACGATTTTTGACCTGAGCGGCAAGGTCGTGTGGAAATACCAGGAACAAGGCCAGACCGCGGGAAAGACCAAATTCAATCCCTACGTTCAGGAACACATCGATTTTGTTAACGCTATTCGGACCAATCAGCCTGTGAACGAAACAGAACACGTGGCGTACTCGACATTGACCGCCATCTTGGGCAGGGAATCGGCCTATACCGGCAAGAAGATTCTGTGGGACGAAATGATGGACTCAAACGAGCGCCTCGGCCCTACCGAATACGCCATGGGCCCCGTAGACATCAAAGCGGTAGTGCCTGTGCCCGGAAATGCCGCGGACATCGACAAGCACGCACGGACTGCTTGATTCACAGCTCCACTACACGGGAGCATCCTGAGGTATAGCAGACGACTTTGCCTCGATCAGCCGCCATTCGTTCTTAGGCGGCTTTTCGAGGGCGTCAGCCCTGGACAGGATGTTGTTGTGTGCGAACGTCGCTCCAGAAATGGAGCTGAAGGCCATCCCATCCTTCACAGGTGATGCTCTTCGGGACCGATCTAATAGTCCACGTGGTCCGTTTCCTGCCAGCTACCGAGAGGGCGCAGGAATTCTCCCTCGCCCTTCTGGAACTACTCACCTCGGGAAAGTGAACTTCAGTTCGCGCCCCATTTCAAAAACAGGCTTCTTGCGCTTTTTGATCAATTCCCGCTGTTCGGACATGGCCGTCACCAGAATGGGCATGGCAATGGTCGAGTCACAGTTGCAGGTGACCATGCCGGCGTCGGGAGCGATCTTGCCCCAGCTTTGAGCTTCTTCGAACGTGCAGCCGGAAAGCCCGCCCCATTGAGGCGCATCGGTAACCACCTGGAGGGCGTACTTGTGCCCGTTTGAAGCGTTGCGCATAAAGGTTGCGGTCACTTCACTCTGCTGAACGAAATTCTTGGGCGTCCCGCCGCCGAAGTAGATGACCCCGGTAGCAGGCGAATCTCCGGCCAGATGCGCAGTCTCCAGCACGTCGCCGATCACATCAAAGGTAAAACTGTTCTTGCCGAGATGGCGGTTTTCGGCAATTCCGATGCCGATGGAGGAATCGCCGATGGCAGGGCAGTAGAGCGGAACCCGCGCTTTGTAGGCGGAAGTGACAATGCCGTCCTCCTTGGCGCGCTTTGAAACTTCCTTGCCCAGCAGATAGAGAAACTCGCGTGTGGTGTAGGGCCGGGACTGGTCCAGCGTGGCGGCAAAACTGCCGATGAAAGCGTCCTCTTCCCGGAACTCCTCCTCGTCCACCAGGGTGTCATACATGCGGTCGATCAGGTTCTTCTGCAGATGAACGTCATCGATGGTGGGCGAGCACTGGAAGTGCAGGCGGCCCAGGCTTTCGTGAATGTCGTGGAAGAAATTGGCCCCCGTTGAAACCACGCAATCAACCAGACGTTGCTTGATCATGTAAGCCACCAGCCGCCGCATACCGCCCGGAATCATCGCTCCGGACAGACCCATCATGATAGTGACCCGATCGCCCAGCATGCGCTTCCAGATGTGGAAAGCCGTGCCCAGGCTCCGCCCCTGGAAAGAGATGCCCTGCATCTTCTCCAGAAGTGCGGCGGCATTCTTCTTCCGGTCGATTTCAAAAGGGCGGGTTGGGACCGTCAAGATCTCGTGTTTACGCATTCCATGGCTCCTGATAATTTTTATTGCGGGGCTCGGAGGGAAAGCTGCGGGGACCGTAAATGAACCCCTGGCCTGTCCTCTTAAAAACCGCTACAGGCGTCAATCTTCAAAACCCAGCAGAACGGCCGCGGCCAGAACCGTCGTCCAGAGGCCCCGCTTGTCGCCAATCGCCGACTGGGTAATCTCCGAGGTTCGCACAATCTTGTTCGAGATGCGGTAGATTTCCTTCTTTTCGTCCCAGCTCTGGTCGGGATCAAACTCCACTCCCAGGGTGGTGGCCAGCATCTCGGCGGCCAGCTCCTCGGCATACTCTCCGGCCAACTGTTCCGTTTGTCCGAAGGAGTGATGTTCTGAGAGGTAGCCGTAAGTGTTGCGGTCGGCAGGCATCGCCACGCCGACGGAGGCCGCAATCAGCCGGTGGGGTTCGCGCGTGGAATTTTCACTGATCACCACAAACGTGACCTGCCCGGGCTCTAATTCCTTCGTGCCTTCAGCGCGGGGAACCATCTTGCAGCGGGGAGGGAAAATGCTGGAAACCCGGACCAGGTTGCAGGCCGCAATTCCTGCAGATCGAAGCGCCAGCTCAAAGCTTGTCAGCTTTTCCCGGTGCTTGCCAACCCCTTTGGTCAGAAACATTCTTTTTGGTACAAACATCCTAACGCCTCGCTGGCTTCCAGATCATTTTCCGCCGCGCAATCGAACCTGCCCGGCAGGCAGGAAACCTCTTCTCAAATTCTCTTAACGGCAAGCTTCTGAACGTAACAAAAAGCGAAGAAAAGTGTCAACGGATTTCTAAAACGCCCCGGGACTCGATCCTGTCGCAAAGGCGGCTGGAGTTTACCCCGACGGAGTCGGTGGCCTGCATCGGGCGGAACCAACGCGCCCCGACAATCCCCACACTGTGCTCCCACCCCGGAGTACAAGTCTATTGGTTCAGGGATGAGAGGGGTTTAATGGTGGAATCGACCAGGCCGATCTCGACCCGGCGATTAATTGCGCGAGCCTTTTCAGAATCCCCGGGCACCAGTGGATCAGCCTCCCCAAAGCCCTTGGTGGTCATAATGTTCGGGTTCAACCCGTTCTCCACCAGGTAGTCGTAGACCGACCTGGCGCGACGTTCCGAGAGTTTCTGGTTGTATTCCCTGGTGCCGATGTCGTCCGTATAGCCGTAAACATAAATCTGGTAACCCTTCAAGATTGAAAGGATGCCCGCGATGCGGCTCAGGACTTCCTTGTCCTCCGGGCGCAGAGTGGACTTGTCAAAGGCAAACCGGATGGACTTGCTTCCCAGGGTCATCACCAGTCCCATGGCGGTGCGCCGTGTACCGGCAATCTGGCCCAGGGCCTGCTGCAGGCGGTCCAGTTCCGCCTCGCGCTGCTTGCGGTACTCCTCCGCCTTGGCATCAGCCTGCGCGGCCTGCTCTTGAGCCGTCTTGGCCTCTTGCTGGGCCTGCTGAGCCTGTTGCTGGGCCTGGGCCTTCTGCTTTTCCGCCTGGTCCCTTTCGCTTGCAGCCTGCCGGGCGCTCTGCGCGGCAGCGGAAGCATGGTCGAACGCCGACTCCGCCTTCGAGGAAGCCACGTCGGATTTCATATTGGATTCCTGAACCTGCGTCCGGAGTTGAGAAACTTCCTGGTTAACACGGTCCAGCCGCGCCAGCAACACGTAAAAAAGGACCCCGACCACGACAATCGCGAGCCCCGCGAACCACATCAACCCCGATCTCGAGCGTCCCCGCGGATCGGTTGAGCCGCCCTCCGGCGCGGATTTAGGCTTCTCGTCCGAAAGTTGATTCATTTTCGCTTCCTTCGGGTCATTCTATCGCAGCCCTGCTCCACGTATCCACCCTTGCGGTGAATCCCCCATGCATCGGGACACTACTCAGCCTGCTCTTGTGGCAGGGCACAAGCACAGGTTTCACAAATTCAGATGGGATGGCAAAACAGCTTCCCGGGGAGCGAGGCCATGCAGCGTGGTAAAGAAAATACCATTACGGAGGGCCTGCCCCGGGTGCAGACTCCTGCCGCTGCACCCGGAGCCTTGTTCGTCTTGCTTATTCACCGCCTCCTGACAGTTCTTTGACGATTCCGCTGACAAAAGACTTCGCGTCGCCAAAAAGCATCAGGGTGTTGTCCATGTAAAACAGGGGGTTGTCAATGCCCGCAAAGCCGGGATTCAGGCTCCGCTTGATCACCATCACCGTCCGGGCATTATTCACTTCGATGATGGGCATGCCGTAGATGGGGCTGCTCTGATCGGTCTTGGCGGCCGGGTTGACAACGTCATTGGCGCCGATGATCAATACCACATCGGTTTGTGCCATTTCACCGTTGGCGTCGTCCATTTCGATCAGCTTGTCATAAGGAACGTCAGCCTCGGCAAGGAGGACATTCATGTGGCCCGGCATGCGCCCGGCAACCGGGTGGATACCGAACTTCACGTCGATGCCCTTCTTGGTGAGCACGTCGAACATTTCCCGGACCTTGTGCTGCGCCTGGGCGACGGCCATGCCGTATCCGGGAACAACCAGGACGGTGTTGGACGCGGTAAGGATGGCGGCCGCCTCCTCGGGCGTGGCGCTGTGGACAATCCTCTCTTCCTGGTCGGCTTGGGCAGAAACCTGCAGCTGTCCGAAGGCCCCGAACAGGACGTTGGAGAACGACCGGTTCATGGCCTTACACATGATCACCGCCAGGATGAAGCCGGAAGAGCCATCCAGCGCGCCGGCCACCACCAGCACCTTGGAGTTGAGCACAAAGCCCAGCAGGGCTGCGGTGAGACCGACGTAGGCGTTCAACAGAGCGATCACAGTCGGCATGTCGGCCCCGCCGATGGGCGTCACCAGCATCACACCGAAGAGCAGCGAGATGATGACCATGGCCGGGAAAAGGAAGGGAGTCACGGGGTTGAAAATAAGAATCAAGGCTGATAAAACAGCGGCGGCAAGAACCGTGAAACTCACGTAATTCTGGCCTTTGTAAACAATGGGCCGCTGCGGCAGCCATTCCTGCAGCTTGCCGGCCGCGATCAAACTGCCCGTAAAGCTGAGCGACCCGATGATGACTTCCATCGCGATTTCCGTCATCTCGAACTTGTTAATGTGCGGGATGCGCATGTAATACTCGGAAATCCCGATCAGGGCCGCGGCCAGGGCTCCAAATGCGTGGCTCATGGCGGTCCGCTGGGGCACGGCCGTCATGTGAACCATGCCCAGTGGAATGCCGATGATCACGCCAATCAGCAGCGCAATCAGAATCCACTTGAACTGGACCAGTTCGGGGTTAAAAAAGGTGGTCACCACGGCCATCCCCGCACCGATCTCACCAACCAGTACCCCGCGGCGCGCCGTGGCAGGCGAGCTCAGCCACTTCAGCGACAGGACGAAGAAGGTAATGGCGATGATGTACGAGAAGTCGGTCAGGTACTGCACGGACATCGGATTCAATATGGTTATGTTCATTGTTTTTTACGCCCACTCAGTTTGAACATCCGCAGCATGCGGTCCGTGATCAGAAAACCGCCGACCATGTTGCTGAAGGCGGCGGCAACCGCAATCGCCCCGAGAATCTCGGAAAGCCGGGTTCCCGCACGCCCGGCAATGATGATGGCGGCGACCACCACGATGGCGTCCAGAGCGTTGGTCAAAGCCATCAACGGCGTGTGCAGCAGCGGCGAGACCCGGCGAATCACTTCAAATCCCAGGAAGCCCGCCAGCACAAAAACATACAAGTTTGAGATAAATCCTTCTGGCACCGTACCCTCCTTTAACTAAGCGTTTGGTGATGCAAACCGCGGGAGCAGCTTTCGCCAGCTTCCGCGCGGCCCGCGAATTCCACTAAGCATTCTTTTGTGCACTCTGGCCCGGCAAAGAGAAAAATTCCCGCACGCGGCCGTGGACAATTTCACCGCCCCGCGTGATCAGCGTCTCGCGCGTAATCTCGTCTTCCAGATTCAACTCCGGCTTCCCCTCCTTGAACAGGTGGGTCAGAAACGTGCTGATGTTCCGCGCGTACATCTGGCTGGCGTGGTAAGGAACCGTGCTGGCCAGGTTGATGTTGCCCACAATGCTGACATTGTGCTTCACCACAATCTTGCTGGCCTCGGTCAGTTCGCAGTTTCCGCCGCGTTCAGAGGCAAGGTCCACAATCACCGAACCCGGCGCCATGCTCTTCACCATCTCTTCCGTCACCAGCAGGGGCGGCTTCTTGCCGGGAATCACCGCGGTGGTGATCACGATGTCACTTTCCGCCACCACGCGGCCCAGCAACTCCCGCTGGCGCTGGTAGAAGTTCTCGTCCTGCGCCGTGGCGTAGCCGCGCGCGTCCTGGGCGTCCTTGGCCTCAATGGGCAGTTCCACAAAACGGCCGCCGAGACTCTGCACCTGTTCCTTCACCGCTGGCCGCACGTCGTAGGCCGAAGCCACCGCGCCCAGACGCCGGGCCGTGGCAATGGCCTGAAGTCCCGCAACGCCCGCGCCAATGATGAAGATTCGGGCGGGAGTTATCGTCCCCGCGGCGGTGGTCAACATGGGGCAAAGCCGCGGCAGGGTGTTGGCGGCAAGCAGCACCGCCTTGTAACCGCAGATCGTCGACATCGATGAGAGGGCGTCCATGCTTTGGGCGCGGGTGATTCGGGGCATCAATTCCACGCTGAACGAGGATACGCCTTTGGAAGCGATGTCCTTCAGGGTCTCCACCGCTCCCAGCGGGCGCAGAAAGCCCACCAGGAACTGGCCATCCCGATAAAGCGCTACATCTTCTTTTCCCGTCTTGTCGTTGGAACCGTAGCAGAGCACCTGCACAACAATGTCGGCGGTCTTGAATATCTCCTCGCGGCTGCCCAGCACCCTGGCGCCCTTTCCCTCGTACTCTTTGTCCAGATATCCCGCGCTGACACCCGCACCGGCTTCAATGGCAACTTCGAACCCGGCTTTCGTCAATGAAGGAACAGCGGCGGGCACCATGCCCACCCGCCTCTCTCCAGGAAAGCTCTCCTTGGGAATACCTATGATCATGACAACTCCTCTCCTTTTCCCTTTCCCAGCCCCCGTCAGGATCAGATCCCGCTTCCTCTCAAGGAATCCTTATCCGTACAGCAGGAATTCAACCATTGGCTCAGGGGACAGATTCTCTACTTTTTTCGTCTTCAATGGTGTGATGGGCGTCACATTGGTACGTGATAATTCACACACTCCATTCTGATTTCCCTTCCCCCACATTGCCCGGAGCATTCGGCAAGCCCCTTATTTCACCACAAAACGGTCACAATCAAAAGATGTTGCTGCAAATTCTGATGCCGGCGTTGGAAGAATTCCAGTTTGTTAGCCTTCCAGCGTATTCAATAATTGATTGACTTCGCGGCTTCGGGCAGAATAAATTGCTTGGGACCTCATGATGTCGAACGCAAACCATCTTTCAGCAATTCGCCTGCACTGGGTGCAGATGCCATTGCACGAACCGTTCAAAATCTCGAACGGTGAAGTGTCCGTCAAAGACGCTATCCTGGTGGAATTACAGGGAGCCTCCGGAAGCACCGGCTGGGGCGAAGCCTCGCCCATGGGCGGCTCATTTTATTCTGCCGAGACGCCGGACTCAACCTGGGAATTCCTGCGCAGCAAGGCCGTTCCGGGATTGCTTGCTCAGCCGCTCCCCGAGGCCGAGAGCTGCTTCGACTGGCTCACCCGGTTCCCCGGCGAACCCTTTGCCAAGGCGGGGGTGGAGGGAGCCGTCTGGGATTTTTGGGCCAACCAAGCGTCCGTGCCACTCTACCAGATGCTGGGTGGCAGCAGGAGGCCGATCCCTTCCGGCGCCGCCATCGGGCTGATGCCCTCGGTCGACGAACTGCTCAATCGCGTGGACACCTTCCTGCGCCAGGGTTATCGCCGCATCAAGATCAAAATCATGCCGGGGCACGACGTGGAACTGGTGCGGGCCGTCCGCAAGCGCTTCGGAGACATCCCCCTGATGGTGGACGCCAACGCCGCTTACACGCTGGAGGACGCCTCCATATTTGAAGAACTGGATGGCTACGGCCTGATGATGTTTGAGCAGCCGCTGGGACGCAAGGCGCTGGCCGAGCATGCGGAACTGCAGCGCCGGTTGCGGACTCCCATATGCCTGGACGAATCCGCTGAAGACCTGGAATCGCTTGCTACGGCCATTCGCCTGGGGAGCGCAAAGATCATCAACATCAAAGTGCAGCGCATGGGAGGATTGGCTCCCGCAAAGCAGGCGCATGACGCGGCGCAGGCGGCCGGAATCCCCTGCTGGATGGGAACCATGCCGGAACTCGGGGTGGCGTCGGCGCAGGCGCTGCATCTCGCGACGCTCGGGAATTTCACATTCCCCACGGACGTTGAGGCTTCTGCGCGCTGGTTCAAGGATGATATCATCAAGCCTCCCATTGAAATCTCGGAAGAAGGTTTCATCCATCTGCCCGAGGGACCGGGCATGGGCTACAAGGTCGACATGGATAAAGTCGAGCGATACCGAATACGCTTTGAGGAGTTCCAGCCATGACGCCGCTGACAGCTGAAGAATGCGGGCGCCGCCTCTGGCATGGCCTCGTCCCCGCAGTTCCCGTGCCGATGACGTCCGACGGCCAGATCGATTTCGCCGCTCAGGAAAAATACATTGCCTACATGTGCCAGCGGCCCATTGCGGGCGTCGCCTTGTGGGCCCATACGGGCCGGGGGCTGCACCTCAGCCGCGACCAGCGCCTTCAGGTCCTGCAGGCCTGGGCGCAGGGGCTCGGCCCTGACAAGCTGATTATCGCCGGCGTGGGAGGTTCCCCCGCGGGGGGCGCTACGTATTCATCCTACGTTGATTCAGCGCTCGAAATGGCAAACGACGCCCTCGAGCACGGCGCTCATGCCTTTCTCGCTTATGCGCCCTCGCCGCTTCGCACGATCGCCGGAGAGGGCGAGCTCGACAAACTGGTGGTCGACTATCACTGGAAGCTGGCCTCCCTCCACGCGCCCCTGATTCTGTTTTACCTGTATGAGGCCGCGGGCGGGATTTCGTATTCACCCGAGGTCCTTCGGCCGCTGTTCGCGTTGCCGGAGGTGGCAGGCATCAAGCTCGCCACGCTCGACAGTGTGATGACTTTTCAGAACGTGGCCAACCTGCTGGCCGAAGAGTTTCCGGAAAAGTTGCTGATCACCGGCGAAGATCGCTTTCTGGGTTACAGCCTGATGGCCGGAGCCAAAGCGGCCCTGATCGGCATGGGCGCGGCCTGCATCGAGCTGCAACACAACATGATGGATGCCTATTTCCGGGGACATGCCGTGGAATTCCTTGACCTTTCCGGCGCCGTGGACAGGCTCTCCCAGGTGCTGTTCATTCCACCCATGGAAGGCTACATCCGCAGGATGCTCTGGACACTGGTCCATCTGGGCGTAATCGGGCGCGAGTCCGCGCACGATCCCTGGGGACCTGAACTCCCGGAAAGTGAATTCGAAAATATCGGGCGAACGCTCGATGCGATTGGCGAATTCGATAGTTCAAGTCGCGCAAAGGATTGAATTGTTCATGGAGGAATATTTTCCGCCGCGAGTCCGGCTTCGCGGCAAACCGCAACTCAGCCAGCAGGATTCCGCTCAGCTTCAAAAGGATTTCGACGAGTTCAGGGACGGGCTTCCCCGGCCGATCGAGTCGCACGTTCTTTCCAATTACGGCATCGACCTCAAAAGCGAATACGGCGGCCTGCCCGTCAAGAACCCTTTCGGCAAGGCTTCCGGACAGCTCTCGCTGGCGGCTCACCAGGTGGAAAAGGATGCCAGCGCGGGCCTCGGTTTTGTCATCCTCAAAACCGTCATCGCCCAGGACAGCCACGGCGAGCAGAGCATGTGGGAGTGGGCCATCCCGGAAACGCGCATGACCGTCGAGCGCATTCGCGGCCGCGGCGGCGAAGAAGGCTGGACCGTCACCTGGAAGGGCCGCGGATGGTATAACACCCTGGAAGCCTACCGGGATTTCTTCGACCAGGCGCTCTCGATCGGCGCCGGGGCCGAGATGCTGATCGTTCCTTCCGTCAAGTATCACCTGCCCACGCCCCAGGAAGACTTCTGGAAAGAGGATGAGTACGTTTTCACCACCAACCTTCTGCTGGAGCCGTGGAAGAAGCACTGGCCTCAACTTGCCATGCCGGTTGAAAAGGATTTCAGCCCCACCCTGGCAGGCTCGGGCCGCGCAGCGCAGCAGGCGAAAATCCTGGAATGGCTGGCCAGGGTCCCGGCCCTGATCCACGCGGTCGATCCCGGAAAAATTCGCGTTGGCCTCAAGATGTTCAATGCGCTTTTTGAAGACGATTTCCAGCTTCGCATGATGGATGCCGTCCACAAAGCGTCGGGCGAAAATCAGGCGGACTTTCTGATTTATGGCAACCGGCTTTTCGATCCGAAGAAAGAATATCTGGACAAAGTGGGCGTCGCTTACGGCGGCCCGGACCTGAGCGACCGCAACCTGAGCGTGCTGGAAAAATTTCTGGCCGACCGGTTCGCATCGCAGGAGAAGAGGGAGATTCTGCCCGTCAGCGCCACCGGCGACATCCATTCCGGCCGCATCGCCGCGGAATATCTCGTGCGCGGCTGCTCCACTTTCCAGATGCACACCGTTTTCCAGTTGCCGGACAGCGAATATTCCATGAACACCGGAGGCAAGCCGGAGAAGGCCCTGCATATGCTGCTGTTTCATCCCGAAGAGGGCCTGATTGCCTGGCTGCTGCACCTGCGCGCAAAGTTCGGATGGAAGAGCGGCATGTGCGTTCGCGAAATGGCGGAGTGGTGCCGCGATCACTGGCCGGAAGTGGAAGCGGAATTTGCCGGCGATGGCCGTCACCCATAATCGGCTTCTTCAAACGATCACAGAGCACAGGGCAGCGTCACAAAGAAGGGAAAACGCATGCGCATCTTTTATGGCTGGTGGGTTGTTGCCGCGGCTTTCATGAACCTGTTTTTCGGGGTCGGCATCGTTTTTTACGGCCTGCCGGTTTTCTATCCCGAATTGGTGAGAAACCTCGGGTTCAACCGCAGCCAGGTGACGGCAGGCCTGCTGCTGGGCTTTCTGATCGTCGCTCCGTTTGTGGGTTATCTCGGCTCGCTGATTGACCGGCGCGGCGCGCGCTCCGTCATCCGCTTTGGGCTGGTGTTTGTGGGCGTCCCGCTGATCCTGATGGGATGGATGACGCACCTGTGGCAGTACTACCTGCTTTCCATCGCGGAAGTTTTTGGCTACATCCTCACCGGCCCCATTCCCAACCAGGTGCTCATCGCCCGCTGGTTCCGCGCGGCGCGCGGGCGCGCCATGGGCTATGCCTACCTGGGCCTGGGCGTGGGCGGCGCGGTTTCGCCCATCCTCGTTCACTTCCTCATTTCGCACTACGGCTGGCGGCGGGCCTTTGAGGTGGTCGGAATTCTCATCCTGGTGGTGCTTCTCCCCATCGCCCAGTGGGTCACGCGGTCTGCTCCGGCGGATATGGGCCTCGCTCCTGATGGCGTGGAAGATCTCCCGGCCGAGCCTTCCGGGCCGGCCGTGGTATTTGACCTTCGCCGGGTGGCGCGCTCCGCCAACTTCTGGTTGATTCTCATCGGCAGCTCACTGGTGATCGGGGCCATCGGCACGGTCATCCAACAGTTCGTGCTCTTCCTGCAGGACCAGAAATATACCCTGGGCCAGGCTTCGGTAATCTCCAGCGGCCTGTTGTTTGCCGGCCTCGCCGGGCGGGTGATTGTCGGTTACCTGGCCGACCGCTTCCAGAAGAAGAACGTGATGGCCGCTTTCTACCTGGTCCTGGCGCTGGCGATTCCGCTGTTGTTCTTTGCCCGCTTCCCCGTGGCCGCCTGGTCGTTTGCCATCGTCTTTGGCTTTGCCATGGGCGCAGACTACATGCTGATTCCCCTGGTGACCGCGGAGTGCTTTGGCCTGGCCACGCTGGGCAAGTTGCTGGCCGTCATCATCATGGCCAACTCGCTGGGACAGTGGATCGGGCCGTGGGCGGCGGGTTTGATTTTTGACGCCACCCACAGTTACAACATCGCCTGGACCGCCGTCACCATCGGGGGCGTGCTGGGCGCGTTCCTCATCTATTCCATCCGGGTTGAGCGCGAACAGACCGGCGCCACGGCATAGCGGCAGGACCTGATGTAGCGGCGGCTTTACGCCGCCATGTGGCAAGATGAACTCACCTCTACTTCAAGCTTTGCCGCCAGCCCGCGTTGATGACCATGTTGACAAACGCACCCGGCGTGCATTAATGTAATCTCTCTATGCGGTACACACTGGCACATCACTACCACCATACGAACCACAAGGCGTGGTGTCAGTGGGTGCTGGCCTAATCGAGAATCAGAATCGGATTTAAGGTTGAACCCGCTGACAAGTAGAGTTAGCGGGTTTTTTTATTTTTGAGGAACGGAGCATCGAGAACATGGACTTAAAATTCCAGGATGATCTCATCCCAGCCATCGTCCAGGACTCAAAGACAGGCGAGGTCCTGATGCTGGGTTATATGAACGGCGAGGCATACCAGAAGACGCTGAACAGCGGCTTCGTCACCTTCTTCAGCCGTAGCCGGCAGAAGCTCTGGACCAAAGGTGAAACCTCCGGCCACAAGCTGAAGGTCCACGAAGTGCGCGTCGATTGCGATAAGGACGCGCTGCTGGTGCGCGCCGAGCTCGCAGGACCCGGCTGCTGCCACATGGGTTACCGGTCGTGCTTTTTCCGCAAGGTGACGCCGGAGGGCGAAGAAGTGATCGCCCGGCAGGAATTCAATCCCGATGAGGTTTACAGCAGTTCGAAACAGGAGACGAAAGCATGAGTTTGAAACTGGGAATCCCCAAGGGCAGCCTGCAGGAAGCTTCTCTGCAGTTATTTCGGCGCGCGGGCTACGAGATCACCGTCAGCTCGCGGTCCTACTTTCCAGTGATTGACGACAGTGAGATGGAGTGCATGCTGATCCGCGCCCAGGAAATGGCCCGCTACGTGGAAGACGGCGTGCTTGACGCCGGCATGACCGGCCGTGACTGGATTCTTGAGAACAACGAAGACGGCAACGGCGTGGTGGAAGTGGCCGACCTGATCTACGCCAAGAATACGTTTGGCAAAGTCCGATGGGTGCTGGCCGTGCCGGAGAAGTCGGACATCCGGAGCGTCAAGGACCTGGAGGGCAAAGTTGTTGCCACCGAACTGGTGAATGTAACCAAACGCTATCTCGCCAAGAACGGCGTCAAGGCCAAGGTGGAATTTTCCTGGGGAGCAACGGAAGTGAAGCCGCCGGTGCTGGCCGACGCCATTGTTGAAGTCACGGAAACCGGCTCGTCGCTGCGCGCCAACGGCCTGCGGATTGTCGAGACCGTGCTCGAATCCAACACCAAGTTCATCGTGAACAAGGCCGCCTGGAACGATCCCTGGAAGCGGCAAAAGATTGAAACACTGGTGATGCTGTTGAAAGGAGCCATCGACGCGGCCGGCAAAGTGGGCCTGATGCTGAACGTGAGGCGCGCAGATCTGAAATCGGTGCTGGACGTGCTGCCGGCGCTGAAGCGGCCCACCATCTCCGACCTCACCGATTCGGATTGGGTTGCGGTGAATACGGTGATTGAAGAGAAGACCGCGCGCGAAATCATTCCGCGGCTCAAGGCGGCGAACGCGCAGGGCATTGTGGAGTATCCACTGAACAAGATCGTCCTCTAGTTTTGCGCATCCGGCTGCGGCCGGCGGGGCTGAGAGAGATGCCTTATGGAAAACCGGAAAGTCTGCGTATATTGCGGTTCAAGCCGCCAGTGTGATGCCACCTACCTGAAGGCCGCGGAGCAACTGGGCCGGGTGCTGGCGCGCAACAAATTTACGGTGGTCTACGGCGGCGGCGGTGCCGGTTCCATGAACAGTCTTGCCGAGGGCGTGATGGCCGAGGGCGGCCGGCTGGTGGGCGTGATTCCGGAATTCATGGTCAGGCTGGAGTGGGCGAATCCGCGCCTGGCGGAAACCATCGTGGTCAACGACATGCACGAGCGCAAGAAGCGGATGATCGACGGCGTGGACGCCGTGATCGCGCTTCCCGGCGGATGCGGCACGCTGGAAGAACTGATGGAGGCCATCACCTGGAAACGCCTGGGCCTTTATCTGGGTGCCATCGTCATCCTGAACACGCAATCTTTCTACCAGCCGCTGATCAGTCTGCTCGACCGGTGCATCGGCGAGCGCTTTATGGATTCCCGGCACGCCCGCATGTGGAGCGTGGTGGGAGAGCCGGAAGAAGTGCCGCAGGCCATTTCCGCCGCCGCGCCCTGGAGCGAGGACTGCCGAAGCTTTGCGACCCTGAGGTAGGTTGAACAATCCATGCGGAGCCGGCCGCGCCCGGCGCGCCTTCGAACGTGGGAAACAGTCATGATTCCAATCTTTCGCAGTACCGACACCAAGAACCTTCAACGCGTTCTCCGCTCCGGCGAGACTCAGTTGAAGAAAGCCGAGGCCGCCGCCCGCCGCATCCTGAACGACGTGCGGCGCGATGGCGACAGCGCGCTCGGGCGCTGGACTTTGCAATTGGACAAAATCGACCTCGCCAAGGAAGGCTTCACCGTGAAGCGCCGCGAGATCGTGAAGGCTTACCGCCAGGTTCCCGAAGGGTTCGTGGACGCAGTCCAGACCTCTGCCCGGAACATTCGCAAGGCCTCGCGAGAGCAGTTGCCGCGCGCCTGGCAAATCACCAACGGTCCGGGCATCGAAGTCAGCCAGATGGTGCGGCCGCTCAGCCGCGTGGCGTGCTACGTGCCCGGCGGCCGCTTCCCGCTGCCTTCCACGGTGCTGATGAGCGTGATTCCGGCCCAGGTTGCGGACGTCGAGGAGATTTACATCACTTCGCCGCGCCCCGCGCCCGCCGTGCTGGTGACGGCCGATATTCTGGGCATCAAAAAGATTTTTCGCCTGGGCGGTGCACAGGCCATCGGAGCCTTCGCCTACGGCACGGAAAGCGTTCCGCGCGCCGACAAGATCGTGGGGCCGGGCAACCGCTACGTGGCAGCCGCAAAGAAACTCGTGGCCGGCGATTGCGGAATCGACTTTGTGGCCGGGCCTTCGGAGCTAATGGTGGTCGCCTCTGAAGGCAACGCCGAGTGGATCGCCTCCGACCTGGTGGCGCAGGCCGAGCACGATCCGGACGCGGTGGCTATTTTCCTGACGCCGTCGCGCAAGCTGGCGTTTGAAGTTCAGGGCGCCGTGGAGAAAATTCTGGAACAGGTTTTCGCGGGGGAGACGGATGTTCCGGCAAAAGCGCTGAAAGGGCACGGCGCCGTGGTGGTGACGAAGGACCTGGAAGAAGCCATCGATCTGGTGAACGACTTCGCTCCCGAACACCTCACGCTGCTCGGCGGCGCAGCCCGCATGCTTGATCGCGTTCGCTCGGCGGGCTCCATCTTTCTCGGCGAGACCAGTCCCGTTGCGGCGGGAGACTACGCTTCCGGAACCAATCACATTCTGCCTACCGCCGGGGCGGCGCGACTGCGCGGCGGATTGAGCGCGGCCGATTTCGTCAAGACGATTTCCGTGCAGAAACTCACCCCGCAGGGTCTCGGACGCATTGGCAAGACCATCACCACTCTGGCCCGCGCCGAGGGCCTGAAGGCGCACGCCTACTCCATCGAAACGAGGTTCAAGGCAAATGGTTCGACCCCGAAAGGCCGTTGAGCGCCTGAAGGCTTACCACCCGCCTCGCGAAGGACGCGGCGGAAAGCTCCGGCTCGACTTTAACGAAAACACGGTGGGCTGCGCGCCACAGGTCATCCGCGCTCTGCGCGACAAGCTGGATGGTGACTGGCTCTCGCGCTATCCCGAATACGAAGAGGCGCGCGAAACACTCGCCCGCTACTTTGGCGTGGCCACGGACGAACTGCTGCTGGCCAACGGCACCGACGACGCCATCAAGATGGTCTGCGACACCTTTGTTGGCCCGGGCGATGAGATGATTGTTCCCGCGCCCACGTTTCCCGTCTATGAGTTCTTCCACACCGTCGCCGGAGGGCGCACCACGCGCGTCCGCTATGACCAGAAATTTCGTCTCACGGCCCGCATGCTGCTTTCAGCCGTCAACAAACGTACGCGCTGGATGGCCATCGCCAACCCCAACAATCCCACGGGCACCGTGGTTTCACAGCCGGACCTGCGCAGGATTCTGCGCGAAGCTCCCGACGTGCTGGTGCTGGTGGACGAAGCTTACGTCGACTTCTCCGGCCAGACGGTCCTGCCCTGGATCAGGAAGTATCCCAACCTCGTGGTCACGCGAACCTTCTCCAAGGCCTTTGGCCTGGCCGCGCTGCGCCTGGGCTGCATCTTCACCAACGCCCGAGTCGCGGAACCCATGCGCCGTTCTCAAAACCCCTTTGCGGTGAACTCGCTGGCGCTGGCCTGCGCCCTTGAAGCCATCAAGCATGACAATTACGTTGCCCGCTACGCCCGGCAGGTTTGCAACAACCGCGACAAACTTTGCCGCTTTCTCGACAAGACCGGACTCCCTTATGTGCCGAGTTTGTCGAATTTTGTGCTGGCGCGCGTCGGCGCAAGGGCTTCGGAAATTGCGCTCAAGCTGCGCGACCGGGACATTCTGATTCGCGACTGGAGCTACGATCCGCGCCTGCAAGGGTATCTGCGTTTCACCGTCGGCTCAACTGAACAAACGCGCCGGCTGATGCAGGGACTCGCGGAGTTTCGACCCATGATGGAAACGCAACCGCGCAAAGGAAATGGCGCGAGGCGGAAATCCTCAAAAGGACGGGCATCATGAAGGCGCGCACGGCAACGCTCCATCGCAAAACCACGGAAACCGACATTCGCATCCGACTCAATCTGGATGGCCAGGGGAAGTACTCGGTTTCCACGGGCATCCGCTTTCTCGACCACATGCTGGAGCTTTTTGCGCGCCACGGCGGCTTCGATCTTGACCTCAAGGCGCGAGGCGATCTTGACGTAGACCAGCACCACACGGTTGAAGACGTGGGCATCGCGCTGGGTGAGACGCTGCTGAAGGCGCTTGGAACCAAGAAAGGCATCAACCGCGCCGGCTATTTTGTGATGCCCATGGACGAGACGCTGGCGCTGGCTTCGGTTGACCTGAGCGGCCGGCCTTACCTGGTGTTGCAGGCGCCCATTCGAGCCCGCCTGGTGGGCGATCTTCAGTCTGAGTTGCTGGAAGATTTCTTCCAGGGATTTGCCACCAGCGCCAAAGCCAATGTGCACCTTAAGATTTTTTATGGCCGCTCCAGCCACCACGCGATTGAGGCACTGTTCAAGGCGTTGGCGCGGGCGCTGCGTTATGCCTGCTCGCGCGACGCGCGGCTGAAAGACCAGCTTCCGTCAACCAAAGGGCTGCTATGATCGGTGTCATCAACTACGGCGCCGGCAACGTCGGCTCAGTGCTTCGGGCCGTGCAATTTCTCGGATATCCGGCTGAAGCTGTCGAAGACCCGCGACTGTTGCAGTCCGCCGATCGCCTCATCCTGCCCGGCCAGGGACATTTCGGCTCCATGATGGATGCGCTGGAATCGAAAAGGATGGTCGCCCCGCTGCGCGAACAACTGGCCGGCGGCAAACCCTTTCTGGGAATCTGCCTGGGACTTCAGGCGCTCTACGAATCTAGCGACGAGGCTCCGGACCGCGCGGGTTTCGGACTGTTACAGGGCCGCGTGACCAGGTTTGAGGGAGTTTTCAAGATTCCGCACCTCGGCTGGAACCAGTTGCAAATTCGGCGCCAGGACGGCCTTTTTGAAGGCGTTCCCGATGGCAGCTTCGCCTACTTCTGCCATTCGTATTACGGCCCGGTCACAGCGGAAACAACAGCCATAACTGAATACGGGCAGAATTTCGCGGCCGCCCTGCGGGTGGGCCCGGTTTATGCCGTGCAGTTCCATCCGGAAAAATCCGGCGACGTGGGATTGAAGGTGCTGGAGAATTTCCTGAAGTCGTAACGTGATTTGCTGACGGCTTCATGTGCGTACGTGAAGGGGTACGACTTTCAGTCGTGCCGAAAGCCGGTGGACCCATAAAGATTTTCTCCTCGGTTCCGGCGCCGCTCTTTTACACATTTGGTCCGGCGCCGGACCCGAGGAGGACAAGACAGGGACAACGGGGAGCCCCATTTCGGCACGGATAAATCCGTGCCCTTTCACGGCTTGAACCCCAAGTGAAAGCACTCTATGTTTGCCAAACGCATTATTCCCTGCCTCGACTGCAAAGACGGCCGCGTCGTCAAAGGGGTGCAGTTCGTCGACCTGCGTGATGCCGGCGACCCGGGCGAACTCGCCGCCATGTACAACACCGAGGGCGCCGATGAACTGGTGATGCTCGACATTTCGGCGTCGCGCGAAGGCCGCGCCACCCTGATGGACACCGTCAACCGCGTTGCGCGAAGGCTTTTTATTCCGCTCACGGTGGGCGGCGGCGTGCGAACCATTGAAGACGCCCGGCGGCTGCTTTCGGTGGGCGCCGACAAGGTGGCCATCAACACCGCCGCGGTTGAAAATCCTGAAATCGTGCGGCAGCTCGCGGCGCAGTTCGGGCGCCAGGCGATTGTGGTGGCCATTGACGCCCGCCGGCAGCCACGCCGCGGGCCGGAAGCCACGCGCTGGAACGTGGTGACCTACGGCGGCACAAAAGACACGGGCATCGACGCTCTCGAGTGGGCGCGCCGCGTGGACCAGTTGGGAGCGGGAGAAATCCTGCTGACTTCCATGGACGCCGACGGCACCCAGGCGGGATTCGATTGCGAACTGACGGCCACGATCGCCCGCGCCGTGCCCATTCCCGTGATCGCTTCGGGCGGCGCCGGAAATCTGGAGCACTTTGCCGACGTATTCCTCTCGGGAGCGGCGGATGCGGCGCTGGCCGCTTCGATTTTCCATTTCGGCACCCACACCATCCGCAGCCTCAAAGAACATCTTCGTTCCAAAGGAGTCTCCGTCCGCCTGTGATTATTCCGTGCATCGATTTGATGGGCCGCAAAGTGGTGCAGCTTGTGCAGGGCAAAAGCAAAGCCCTGGAGCTGCCCGACCCTTTTGCCGTGCTCGAAAAGTTCAAAGACTATCCGCAGATTCAGGTGATCGATCTCGACGGCGCCATGGGCCGCGCCTCGCAGGCCGACATCGTTCGCGAGCTGTGCCGCCGCAAGCCCTGCCGGGTGGGCGGCGGCATTCGGAGCTTGGAACGCGCCCTGCAGGTTGAGCAGGACGGCGCCCACAAAATCATCGTGGGCAGTTCGGCGTTCACCTCCGACGGCATCAACACCGATTTCCTCCGCACGCTTTCTGGACGCATTGCGCGGGAAAAGCTGATGATCGGCGTCGATTGCCTCGGCAACCGCGTGGCCATCCACGGCTGGAAGGAAACTCTTCCCATGGCGCCCGCCGAAGTTCTTCCCCGGCTTGAACCTTACTGCTCGGAATTTCTGTGCACTTATATCGACGCTGAAGGAAAGCTGCAGGGCACCGACCTCGGATATTTCCGCGCACTGCGCGCCGTCACCACCCTGCCCATCACAGCCGCCGGCGGCATCACCACCGACGATGAAATTCGCGCCCTGGAGGAGATGGGCATGAATGCCGCGCTGGGCATGTCGATCTACCGCAAGACCTTCCCGGAATTATTTGCCACAGACCGGAAAAGCTAGCAGACGGTTCGCCGTCGCGGTTTAAAATAAGAGCCGGGTTCCTGATCGGGGCATCGAGCCGCCCGTCACCGGGCGGCGCAAAACCAGACGAAATTTAGGGTGCTATGCGCCGGGCCAGATGGTGGATCTTATGCGCGGCTTTTTACTATCCGGCCCTGTGGCTGGCGGTGTCGTGCGCGTGGGCCTTCCCGGGGCTTGTGCGCAGCGTTTTCTTCGGTGAATCGATCGTCGAGCTTCGTCCCACGGCCTTTGGCCTGATGCTCTGGAGCGCTCCTTCCAACCCCGCCACGCATCCCGGTATGGGCCGTGGGTTTTTCACTTTTTTGCCTTCCGGGTGGATTCTGGTTCCGCTGGTTGTGGCGGTTGCTTTGGCGCTGGTTCGCGCAGGTCGAGCCCGGCGTGTTCTCGGTGGCCTGATGGTTGCCGTGCTGGCAGATGTCGCCCTGGTGCTGCCGTTCGCGCGGTTCCGTGGAACATTCCACTCGAGCGCTCTTCTCATCTTTTCTTCCATCTTCTTCTTCGCCCTGCTCTGCCTTGGCCTCTATTGGATGTCAGCCGCCTGGGCCGGCAGCGGATACTGGCCGCGCCTGGCGGGCCTGTGGGCGTCCGCCGCGCTCATGCCGCTCGTGTTCTGGGTTTTGCTGCGAATTCTTCAGGCGTCCCGGTTCGGAAATTTCCTCTGGATGCTGGCGCCTCCGGCAGCCGTTGCGGCGGTGCTGGCAACCTTGCGCGCCCCCACCGGTTCCGCGGCGGACTCACAGCCCATAAGTTCGCGCGTAATCCTCTCCGGCCTAGTTGCAACCGTTTTGCTGGCTGCGGGCGTTGCCTGGGGCGGGCCGGTAATCGTCCATGCATTCCAGCGGCAGCAGCAGCGGGCCAACCAGGCGGCGGTGGCAAAGCTTCCACCCATTCAGGTTGACGCTCCCTATCCCAGAGCTTTTTTCCAGAAGGGCGTCAGTTTTTCCGCGGAGTTTCCGAACCCTTACGCCAGCCCGGGCGCGCGGCAGATGCTCCGCACGCTGCGCGCCGGCGGCGTCAATGCCGTGGCGCTGGTGCCTTACGGGGGAATGCAACTCGGCTCGCCGGAAGTGCGCGGATCCGGCCGGCACAGCTGGGAAAGCGACGAGGGGCTGCGCGAACTCACGCGCCTGGCCCATGCCATGGGAATGAAGGTGATGCTCAAGCCCGGCATCTGGATTCGCGGCGGGCACTTTGGCGGCGACATCGGATCTGCTTCCCAGGCCGGCCGCGAGAAGTGGTTCGAGCAATACGGCAGCTTCATCGAGCGCTACGCAAAGCTCGCCGCCGAGATCCACATAGACCTGTTTTGCGTGGGCGGCGAGTTCGTCCGCATGTCGCGTTACGAACCCGCGTGGCGCAAAATCATCGCCGGCGTTCGCAGAGTTTATCCCGGCCCCGTGACCTACGCCGCCAATTTCGGAGATGAATTCGAGAGCATCAGGTTCTGGGACGCGCTCGACCTCATCGGCCTGCAGGAGTACTACCCGCTTCCCGATGATCTTTCAACCACGGCGCTGGTCAAAAAGGTTGAAGCCGTGCAAGAGCGCTTCCACAAGCCCGTCATTTTCAGCGAGGTTGGATTCCCCAGCGTGCCCGGTGCAAATCGCCATCCCTGGCAGGACGGCAAGTCCGGCAACGCCGACCCGCAACTCCAGGCCCGTTGTTACCGCGCGATTTTTCAGGCCTTCTACAACAAGCCGTGGTTTGAAGGCATGTATTGGTGGAAAGTAGGCAGCAATGGTTTTGGCGGCCCCAGCGACACTTCGCTCACGCCTTGGGGCAAGCCGGCCATGCAGGTGGTCAAAAAATGGTATGAAAGCGGCAACAGGCAGAACGCCGGCTTGAGCAGGCCGGCAGCGGCCCCGGCACCGGCATCGCCTCAGGAATCCAGGTAGATTCGCGGCACGCGCTTACCGATTGAGCAGAGGATTTCATAAGGGACCGTGCCCACCGTTTCGGCGATTTCAATCGCCGTCACCGAGCCATGGTCCGCCTGCCCCAGCAGGATGATTTCGTCGCCGATATCCACGCCCGGAACATCCGTCACGTCCAGCAGCGTGAGGTCCATGCTGATGTTGCCCACGATGCGAGCAACGCGCCCGCGTACCAACGCCCGCCCGCGGTTGGAAAGCGCGCGGTTCAGCCCATCGGCATAACCCACGGGCACGGTGGCGATGCGCGACCGGCGTCGCGTGTGGAACGCCGCGCCATAACCGAGCGGGGTTCCGCTGGGCACGTCTTTCAGGTAAACCACGCGGGACTTTAACGTCAGGACCGGCTCAACCCGCGGCGGCCCGGGCGCTTCCCGGCCGGGCTGCGGCATCAGCGGCAGGCAGTAGCCGTAAAGCAGCGCGCCGATGCGGACCAGGTTTTCAGGAAAGGGCCAGCCCGCCACCAGCGCGGCGCTGTTGCCCACGTGGATCCATTCCGGCTCAATGCCCATCTCGCGCACCTGGCTGAGCGCTTTTTCAAAGCCGGCCGCCTGGTCTTCGGTCTGCGACGCCACCAGGTCTTCGGCAGAGGCGAGGTGCGTGAACAGGCCTTTCATTTCCAGGCCCGGAAGCTCGCGGTAGTGCTCGACAAATGCTTTCAGCCGGTCGGGCGGCAAGCCCAGGCGGCCCATACCGGTGTCCACCTTCAGGTGGAATTGGATGGGCTTGCCCAGACGGCGGGCGCATTCGGAATAAGTGTCAAGGCGGGCCGTGGAGGACAGGGTAGGCGTCAGTCCATATTCAATCAGGTGGGCGGGGTCGCTCATGTAAAGCCCGCCCAGCAGCAGGATCGGCTGCTCGACGCCGGCGGCGCGCAGCTCCAGGCCTTCCTCCACCGTGGCCACGCCAAACCAGTCAGCGCCGGCTTCGGCCAGCGTTTTGGCGATGGTCACGGCGCCGTGCCCGTAGGCGTCCGCTTTCACCACGGCCATCACCCGGCGGGGGCTTGCCATCCGGCGCACGTACTCGAAGTTGCGGCGCAACCCGGGCAGAGAAATTTCCGCCCAGGTCGGCCGCAATAAATTTTGGGTGTTTGCTTTCACTCGACTATATCAAGCCCCGGCAGCACGAAAGGCCGAACCTCCATCAGGTTCAGGCAGGGCGCCATTCCACCGGTTCTTCCGAGTCCAATCCAGTCGGTGTAAGGAAGGGAATCATATCCCGAGCATACTGCCGATTTTTTTTCTTGCTGTCGCTTCCTTCTCTGGTCCCTCGGTATGGCGGTCAGCCGCGACATAGAGGCAATCTTCCGCGTCGTGCTTCCCCGTGCACTGAAAGCAGAGCGTTGTTTTGTGCTTCCTGCAATACAGCATGGCACGGGGCCGCTTGCAATCGTCGCAGATAATATTCGTCGGCGGATTGTCCCAGACACCCCTTGCAGACGACTCCGGGGCAGTCGCTGAGCCCAGGTTCTTGAAGGAGTCAGCCAGCACCTCGAAGGTTATCGCTGCCTGGGCTCGAGCGCTGCGGTTCGACGCCCAGATCATCCCCACGATAAACACCCAGGCCACAAATAACCCGACGGTCAAGGCCGCCCAGGCCACAAGGACCGGCAGCATCCGCGGCTGCGTGAAGAAGCCGTGCCAGATGGCGATACTCACGCCGAACACCATAGCGGAAAGGGCCGAAACCACGCCTATCAATCGCAACCACCACGGATTCTTCATCGTTCTCCTTTCGTTTCCAAGGAGTTTACCGCAATGATGATGCAAGAGCGAAGCGGCAACATAAGATTAATAGGGCTCAACTTCCCGGTCAGCCGCCATGTTTTCAAAACGCACGTACGACTTCATGAAAACGATGGGAATTTCTCCGGTAGGCCCGTTACGCTGTTTTCCGATGATGAGCCTGGTTTCTTCACCGCCGTAACCGTCCTCACCCTCTTCGCTTGAACGCCGTTCGCGGAAGATAAAGATCACCACGTCGGCGTCCTGCTCGATGGAGCCCGATTCGCGCAGGTCTGACAGCATGGGCTTCTGGCCCGGGCGCTGTTCGGGAGCGCGGCTCAACTGCGAAAGGGCCAGGACGGGCACATTCAGTTCCTTGGCAATGCTCTTCAATCCCCGGGAGATATAGCTGACTTCCTGGGTGCGGTTTTCATATCGTCCATGGCCGGTGGCAAGCTGAAGATAATCAACGATCAGCAGATCCAGGCCTTTTTCGGCCTTCAGCCTCCGCGCCTTGGCGCGAATCTGCATGATGCTGAGCGCCGGAGTATCCTCAATGAAAAGCGGGGCCTCGGCCAGGCGGCCCAGCGCCTGGGTCATCTTGGGCCAGTCCTCCCGGGTGGTAAAACCTGACCGGAGTTTATGGCTGTCAATGCGCGCCTCTGAACAGAGCAGGCGGAGGGCCAGCGACTCCTTGCTCATTTCCAGCGAGAAGATGCCCACTTTCTTCGCGCAATCGACGCAGGCATGGGCGGCGATATTCAAACACAGCGCCGTCTTCCCCAGCGAGGGCCGCGCGGCAAGAATGATCAGCTCGCCGGGCTGGAATCCCGATGTCATATTGTCCAGCTGGATAAATCCGGTTTCGATCCCCGTGACCCGGTTGCCGCGGTCCAGCAGCTTGTCCAGGTCGCCAAAACTGGCCTTAACAATCTCCTGAAGTCCGAGGAAACCCGACTGGGTTCTTTTCTCGGCGATTTCAAAAATCTGCCCCTGGGCCAGATCGATCAGGGTTTCGGGATCATCAACGCCTTCAAAGCACCGGGTGATCACGTTGTTGGAGGCGTTGATCAGCCTCCGGACCAACGATTTTTCCTTGATGATGCGCGAGTATTCGTCAATGCTCGCAGTAACGCCGATGGGAATGCCGTCCGTCAGCGCCGCGAGGTATCCCGCTCCGCCCACTTTTTCCAGCAGCCCTTCGCGCGAAAGGTCCTCGGAAAGAGTCACCAGGTCAATGGTGCGGTTTTTCTCGGAAAGCAGCATCATCTTTTCAAAGATGGCGCGATGCCCGTCTGAAAAGAAATCGTTCCTGTCGATGATTTCCAGGACCTGATTCAGCACGCCGTTGTCGAGCAGGATGGAGCCCAGCAACGCGCGTTCTGCCTCAAGATTGTGGGGAAAGGCTTTCTCGCTGACGGTAGTGCTTGCCATGGAGATCGGATCCAAAGACGGTGAATGAGCCGATTATATCAGCGCGAGGAAAAAACAAAAACACTCTCTTTGCAACCCCGGCCATCCGCCGGACAATCCCGCCCTGCCGGGACCGCAAAGGAGCTGAACATGACCAGGATTTCGAAGCGGTCTATTCGTCTTCGCCTTCAGCTTTGACTTCATCTTCAGCGCCGGCTTCATCGTCAGCGCCGGCTTCGCCCTGCGCTTCGAGTTCGCCTCCGGCATCCGCTTCGGCCTTGGCTTCCGGCGGGGCCGGGGCTTCCGGTTGCGGGGCGGGCTCGGGTTCGCCTTCCGTCTCAACCTTGACCTTCACGGTGATGGTCACATCGCGGTGCAGCCTGACCGGCACGTCAAACTCGCCCACAGACTTCAGAGGGCTGCTCAGCTGGATCTTGCGGCGGCTGATCTTGTAGCCCTGGGCCGCCAGGCCTTCCTCAATATCCATGCTGGTGACCGAACCGAAAAGCTGCCCTTTTTCACCGGAGCGGCGGGTGGCCACAACCGTAATGCCTTCCATCAGCTGGCCGAGACCTTCGGCGTCGCCCCGCTCCTTGGCTTCCAGCTTCAGGAAGCGCACCCGCTGCTGATCAACCCACTTGCGGTTCTGCGGGGTTGCGGCGACCGCCATCTTTTTGGGCAGCAGAAAATTCCGGCCGTAGCCGTTCGCGACCTTCACAACCTGCCCGCGCGAACCGAGCGTTTCAATATTCTCAAGAAGAATGACTTCCATATCGTGCCTCTCTCATCACCAGTTTTTCACCGCCGGCCCTTCCTGCCGGCCTTCCGGTCCCGCCTTCCATCACCGGAAAGGGAACTAGGCTTCCGCCGCAAATGGAAGGAGTGCGATGTTGCGGGCCTGCTTGATGGCCCGGGTCAGCGCCCGCTGGTGCGGCGCGCAGGTCCCCGTCAGCCGCCGGGGCAGGATCTTCCCCCGCTCCGCCACGAACGGCGCGATCAGCCGGATGTCCTTGTAGTCGATAAAATCGATCTTCTCCACACAGAACTTGCAAACCTTGCGCCGGCGGAAGAATTGCCGGCGGCCACCGGGCCGCCTTGGACCGCCGCTGCTGCTGCCGCCACCGCTGCTGCTGCTGCTTGACCTCGATCGATCATATGGCATAACTGTTTCTCCCTTAACTCTGAGATGCTGTTTCTGTTGCGGACTGGGGCTCAGGAGGCGGCGGCGCGGCCTGGGTCTGCTGCTTTGCGGCGGCTTTGGCTTCTGCCGCGGCCTTTTTGCGTTCGTCAACCCGCACCGCCAGATACTTGATCACCGTGTCGGTCACCTTGAGCCGCCGCTCGAACTCCCGCACGGTGTCCCCGTTTCCTTCAAAGGTAAAGAGGATATAGAGGCCCTCGCGGTGCTTCTTCACACGGTAAGCCAGCCGGCGCCGCCCCATCTTGTCGACCTTTTCCATCTTTCCGCCCGCGCCTGAAACCACCGACTCCATCTGGGCGTTCAGCTTTTCGATTTCCTCCTCGGGAACGTCCGTCCGAGCGATGAACATCATTTCATATTTCGCCATAAATCCTCACAACTCCTCTGCTGGAACCTTTCGATTGAAAAGGTTCATTGCTTTGTCGACGCCTTCCTTCAGGATGACTCGAACAGCCTCGACGGACTGGTCGAGCATCCCTGCCACTGCTTCCTGGTCCTTCTCACCCAAAGGAGTCAGAACGTAAGAGACCAGGTCTTTAACCGGCCTCTCCGGTCCCACTCCCATCCGGACCCGCGTGAAGACGTCTGTCTCCAGGGCGCCGATCACGGATTTCAGTCCATTGTGGCCGCCCGCGCTTCCCTTGCGGCGAATTCGCAGCGAGCCCAGGGGAAGTTCGATATCGTCCACCAGGACGATCAGGTCATCCAAGGGCACGTCCAGAGTCCGCAACAAGCCGGAAACGGAAACCCCGCTCAGGTTCATAAACGTCTGAGGCTTGGCCAGGACCACCTTCTCGCCGTGAAACCTTGCCGTGGCCACCCTGGCCCGGGCTTCGCGGCGCGAAAACTCCGCCCTGCAGACTTCCGCCAGGCGGTCAACCGCCATAAACCCCAGGTTGTGGGGCGTCAGGTGATACTCGATCCCGGGGTTCCCCAGACCCACAATCAGTTTCACCCCGCTATTCCCAATCCCTTCCGTGCCGGCGCGCCCACGCCCTCACCGGGCTTATCTCTTTTCCTTCTTGCCTTCCGGCTTGGCGGCTTCTTTCTTCTCTTCCTTGCCTTCCTCGGCGCCTTCTTCCTCGGTCTTGCGCTTGCGGATCAACTCGGGCTCGGCAGCACCTTCCGCCGCGGGCGCAACCACTTCCTCCGCAGGCGCGATCTCGGCCTTCGGCGGCACGACGTGGGCAACCACCCGCGCGGGTTCGGCCAGCACTTTCACGCCCTCCGCCACAGGCAGGTCGGAAACCCGAAGCTGGCGGCCTATGACCAGGCCGGACACGTCCACCGTGATGTGCTCCGGGATATCGTCCGGAAGGCACTCGACTTCAACTTCGCGCAGGATAAACTCGAAAATGCCGCCCTGGAGCTTCACGCCCTCGGGTTCGCCGGTCACCCGGACCGGGATGCGGACCCGCAACTTCTCGTCGCGGGCAATCCGGACCATGTCCACGTGCAGAAGGCCGCCGTGGATGGGTTCCCACTGCCATTCGCGCAGCATGACCCGCGCCGGGGCCTTTTCCGGAATCTGCAGAGTGAAGATGGCGTTGTGGCCGGCCTCAGAACGCAGAATGCGGAGGATCGCCTTGGGATCAACGGCCAGCGAAACGGCGGGACCTCCGCCGCCGTACACCACCCCGGGAATACGGCCCGCGTACCGCAGGCGCCGCGCGGCGTTCTTTCCGAACGTTTCGCGCGCCTCAGCTTCAACATTGAATATCTCAGCCATAGTTGTTTACACCTCAAAACATCTTAAAAGTCAGACGCCAAACCCGCCGATCGGGAACTCAGATAAACAGCTTGCTCACCGACGTTTCCTTGTAAATCGACTTGATGGCGTCCGCCAGCAGTTGTGCCACGCTCAAAACCTTGATGCGATCGCACGACCGGGCTTCCGGCAGCAGCGGAATCGAATTGGTGGCGATCACCTGTTCGAGAGGCGAATCCATGATGTTGGCGATGGCGTTTCCGGCAAACACCCCGTGGGTGCAGCAGGCCAGCACACGGCTGGCGCCTTTGCCCTTCAGGGCTTTCGCGCCCTGGGCCAGCGTGCCACCCGTCCCGATCATGTCATCAACAATCAGGCAGATCTTGCCGTCCACCTCGCCGATTACGTTAAACATCTCCACCACGTCGGCGTCTTCGCGACGCTTGTCGATGATGGCCAGCGGCACCCGCAAGCGCTTGGCGAATGCCCGGGCCCGCTCCACTCCGCCGGTGTCCGGCGAAACCACCACAAGATTTTTCAGCCGCAGCTTCCGGAAATACCCCACCGTCACCGGCGTCGCATACAGGTGATCGACCGGAATATCGAAATAGCCCTGGATCTGCCCCGCGTGCAGGTCCAGCGCCAGCACCCGGTTGGCCCCCGCGGAAGTCAGCAGGTCAGCCACCAGCTTGGCGGAAATGGGCACTCGCGGGCGGTCTTTGCGGTCCTGCCGGGCGTAGCCGTAATAGGGCATCACGGCGGTAATCCGGTAGGCCGAAGCGCGCCGCAGGGCGTCCAGAATAATCAGCAGCTCCACCAGGTTTTCATTCACCGGGCGGCAGGTCGGCTGCACCACAAAAACGTCCGCTCCGCGAACGTTTTCCTTGATCTGCAGCCGCACTTCACCGTCGGGAAAGCGGCTGACGTTCATCCGCGCCAGGGGAACTCCCAGATGCTCGCAGATTTCCCGGGCCAGCGCCGGATGGGCGTTCCCGGTCAGGATTTTCAACGCGTGATGAATTCGGTCAGCCATCGCGTCTGCCTTTATTCCCGCCTGATCCTTAATCTGGCTGGGAGGCCTGGATTCGAACCAGAGTTCCATGCTCCAAAGGCATGTGTCCTACCACTGGACGACCTCCCAGTATCCCAACCGCAAAACGGCCCGCCCGGGCCCTTCCGGTCAAACAAAAAGCCGCCGCAGATAGGTGGCGCGGGGAAGGGTCCGGACCTGATACACCTTCCATGCGGCGGGTATGCGGCTTGCCGCTCGATTCAATTGTTGGGCAGATTCGTAGACGGCGTATAGCGCTGATCCGCTACCCGTCAAGGAGGCTGTTTCGGCCCCGGCCCGGATAAGCTGGCGTTTAACTTTTGCCAGCTCAGGCCACCTTGCGAAAACGAACTCTTCAAAATCGTTTTCGGCCGGCCCCCACGCTTCCAGGGGAAAAGGTGACCGCATGCCCAAAGAACTCATTTTACGGCCTTCGGCCCGCGCCGTCAACCGCAAACCCAGGGCCCGGTAAGCTTCCGCCGTGGAAACAGAGAAGCCCGGGAAGGCAATCAGGCAATGACGGGCGGGAAGGTCCGTCAGGGGAAAAACCTCTTCGCCGCGGCCGCAGCCCAGCACCCGCCCTCCCAGAAGAAACAGGGGAACGTCGGACCCCAGTTTCGCGGCGATCTGCAAGAGGGCCGCAGGTTCCAGGCGGTTTCCGGTGAGGCGTTCCAGCGCCAGCAGGGTGGCCGCCGCGTCACTGCTGCCGCCGCCCAGCCCGGCGCCCATGGGAATCTTTTTTTCGAGCCGAAGGCTGAGGCCGCCCTTAAAGCCTCGCGCCCGCTGCCACAACTCCGCGGCGCGGTAAACCAGGTTGTCGCGCCCGGAGGAAAGTTCCGCGCAGTCGCACTCCAGCCGGATACCTTTCCGGCGCGGCGAAAGGCTGGCCTGGAGCCGGTCTGCCAGCCCCACCGTCTGGTAAATGGTGCGGATTTCATGGAAGCCGTCCGGCCGTTTGCCGAGGATTTTGAGTCCGACGTTAATCTTGGCGAAGGCGCGGGTTTGGACAGTTTTCAGCAAGGAATGTGGCAGGATGTTGTTCGATTTCAGACGATGAAGAAAACCCGGGCTGAGTACCGGGGCTAATGCTTCCCCACGGCAGCTTCGTCCCGGCCGATCTGGTGCCTCAGGTTGTTCACCTGCTTGCGAAGCCTGGCCGCCTGCTGCGGGCCGAAATCGGCCGTCGAGCCCTTGCGATCGAATTTCAAAGCGTGCTCCCATTCCTGAAGGGCCCTGGCCTTTTCCCCCAGCGCCAGGTAAACAAATCCCAGGTGCTCACGGATGGTGGGATCATCGGGAATCAGCTTCACGGCTTTTTCCAGGGGTTCCTGGGCCATGTCATTGCGGTTCATCTTGTGATAGGCCCAGCCCAGGCTGTCGAGGTACGCGCCGTTGTTCGGCTCGATCTTGAGCGCATCCTTAATGTACCTGACGGACTCATCCAGCCGCACGCCGCGGTCCGCCAGCATGTATCCCAGATAGTTCGCCGCGGCATCGTTCAGGGGATCAACCGCCAGAACCTTCTTGAACTGTTCTTCCGCCAGGTCAAACTTCTTCTGCCGCTCGTAAATCGAGCCCAGCATGAATCGGGCATATTCCTGGTCTTCGGGGTTATGGCTCAGCGATAAGGCCTTGTTGATGGCAGCTTCGGCCTTCGTGAAATCCCTGGCCTGAGAGTAAATCTGCGCAATGGACAGATAGACGTCGCGGTCGTCGGGACTGCCGGTCAGCATCTTTTCCAACTGCGCCACGGCTTCATCCTGATGCCCCTCCTGCCCCAGCAGCGAGGCGCGGAGCATGAGCAGTTCGCGATTTTTCGGGTACTTCTTGAGCGCGGCATCGGCCTCCTCGAGGGCCTTATGGTTCTGGTGATTCAGTTGGAGCGTTTCAACGATCAGGGCTTCGCCGCGCGGCGCCTGGTCGTCGCCCAGCGCCACCACGCGCTGAAAGGTGGCCAGAGCCTTCTCATAATCATTCTGAGAGCGATAAATCGCCCCCAGCCGCTGCAGATAGATGGCGCGATTGTTGGCTTCTGCGGGATTATATTTCCCGTCCGGCTTCTCGCTTTTCTTCAGGACTTCCTGCAGCAGGCTGATGGCCTTCGAATCATTGCCCAGAGTGTCTTCAAGAATCGCTTCCCGGTAAGGAATTTCAGGATCGTCGGGTGAAAGCGCCCGCGCCTGTTCCAGTTCGTTCCGCGCCTTGTCAAAGTTCCCCATTTGCATGTCGAGCTGCGCCAGCCGGACATAGGACATGGGGGACTGGGGATCCGACTGGACGATCGCCTGCAGTTGCTCCCGCGCTTCCTGCATTTTGCCCTGCGCGATCAGCGATTCGGCGTAAGCGCGCCGGATGTCCTCGCTGTCCGGCTCCCGCTTCAAGGCGTCGTTGAAAACCTCCTCGGCCTTGCTGAAATCGCGTTTTCGCTGGTACGAACTTCCCAGCAGATAAAGCAGCGCCGGGTCCATCCTGTTGTCCGGGATGTTCCCCACCTGAGCAATGACCTTGTCATAGTCGCCCTGGTCATAATAGAGCTGGGCCAGGTTCAGAAGAACGTCGCGGGAGTCCGGGTTCTCAGAAAGAACCTTTTCAAAGAGGGCTTCAGCTTTGTCCGGCTGGTTGTTGGCCTTGTAAAGCCTGCCCAGCATCAGGGCCGATTGCGAATCGGCCGGATCCAGCCGGTGCACGGTTTCAAATTCGTTAATGGTCTTTCCCAGCATCTCCTGGCTGGCCCCGCCTGAATCCGAGTTGCCCAGGGAACTCAGGTAGACACGGGCGAGCAGGCGATGAGCCTCCACGTCGTCAGGATTCCCTTTCAGCACCGCCTGAACTTCTTTGATAGCGTCCTGGATGCGGCTGGCCCGCCAGTAGAGCTCGGCCAGTTGCACACGCAGGAAAAGCGACCCGGGATCGTCCGCAATGGCCTTCTGGTATTCCGTAATCGCGCGTTCCACGTAATCGCTGCGATTGTAAATGCCGGCCAGGTCCTTGTACCGCTGCGCCAGCATGTAGTGGTAATAAGCGCCCGCATGGTCGGGACCGGATGCAGACTGGCTGGCGTCACTGCCGGCCTTTTTCTGTGCAGGAGCTTGTGCACCCGAGACACCTGCCGCCGCCAACAGGACAAGGCCGATTCCAGCCGCTCCCAGTCTCATTCTTTTTGTTATCATTTCTGCTTTTCGCCCTTTTAGTACTAACTTCTGAATTATCGCACAGCGTCAAGCAGAGTGTCAAAAACCAGGGCGGCACAAATCCAGCGCGGCAGGGACGAGGTTGACCGCTCGGGTGGCACACCTGACCGAAAAATTCCGGCAGCTCCCACTTCTCGGTCCCCAGCCGCCGCGATTCCAGTACGTGACCGTCCGCGTCGAGGACGGTCACCCAGCAACTCCTCCTTGTGTAAATCCACTCCAAGATATAACTTCTCCATAGAGGCTCTCCTTTCGATCGTAAGATTTAGTCATACAACCAAACCCTACTCGAATCGAGCCGCCCCCTTCATGACATCATACGTCGCGGTGTTTGCGATGCAGGCGATCCGAGACGGTTGGCGCCCTGATCAATCGTGGCGACCTCGCGTCTGGCTTTTCCAGTTCCGGAATCTTGAATCCAGGATTTTGAAATCCCACGGTTGAGGAGTTTCAGGAGGGTCCCGACCGCCAATGCCGCCCACAAGAAGTGGCTTCAGCCCCTGAAGGAAAAAGGCCGCGCCGCCGGCTCTGCCCAATCTGCAATCTCAAATCTGAAATTTCAAATCCTGAGGCGGGCAGGCCGCTCCCGCCCTCATGCGGACCTGAAGAGCTTTGCCCAGAGCAGCCAGATCGCCAGGTTGGCCGCCACCGCAACAACGATTCCCACCAGGGACAGCAAACCCATGCTGAAGCCGCTTTGGGAAAGAAGCTTGTAGATAACGATCACCTCCACCATGCTGCCGGGCAGCAGCAGCAGGTTCCCGGAAACCAGCAGGCCAACCCCGATTCCGGAGAGGAGCGGGCTGGGGCCCGAAGTGTAATTGGCCAGCCAGGTGAAAGCGATGCCGGCCGCCTGCACACTCAGAAAAATCATCCACGCTTTGCGGCTCATTGATGACCTCCGTCAGGTAACGCACATGCTGGTCTCGCCGTTTCTGCAAATCCCGCGTGCGCCACGCGCCGTAGCGGCGAGTTTACCTCGCCCCGTACCATCTGGTACGGGGTCTCGCCACATGGCGGCATGGAGCCGCCGCTACACCACCGAACTCGAATGGGGCCGGAGAGAAGACTTAACGTCCTCCCCTCTCCGCCGGCGCCTCCCATTCTGCAATCTCAAATCTGAGATTACAAATGCCCAAGGGCCGTCCAGCGCCGCCCCTCATCCGCACCTGCCTCTTGCCAGCCTTCCCTTCCTGTGCTTATGATGGACTCCAATCCCCGGGAAAATACCAGCGACGCGGCCGGCGATTTCTGCCGCATGCAGGGAGGAACGATGAAGAGCAGGTCTCTGATTCTTAATCTGGTCCTCGTGCTTCTTATTTGCGCGCCGATCCTTTCCGCGCAGGACTGGGCGCGGGCCAAAGTGGACCAATCCCCGCGGCACCGCGAGTGGGTGACCGTCAAGCACGATGGCCGCAGCGTGCAAACGTTCGTGGTCTATCCCCAGGTGAGCAACAAGCGCCCTGTGGTGCTGATCATTCATGAAATCTTTGGCATGACGGACTGGGTGCAGGACCTTGCCGACCAGGTGGCCGCGGCCGGTTACATTGCCGTGGCTCCAGACCTGCTTTCCGGCATGGCGCCGAACGGAGGCGGAAGTTCCGACTTCGCCGAGGGCCAGGCCGTCAAGGCGGTCAGCATGCTCAATCCTGAGCAGATTACCGCCGACCTCAACGCCGTCGCCGATTATGCGCTGAAAATTCCTTCCACCAACGGCAAGCTTTACGTGGCGGGATTCTGCTGGGGCGGCGGGCAAAGTTTCCGTTTTGCCACCAACCGCCGCGACCTCTCCGCGGCTTTTGTCTTTTACGGACCGCCGCCTCCGGCCGACGCCGTGGCTCGCATCAGCGCCCCGGTGTACGGATTCTATGGCGGGAATGACGAGCGCATCGGAGCCACCATTCCCACCGCGCGTGAAGAAATGAAGGCCGCGGGAAAAGTCTATGAGCCCGTGACCTACGAGGGCGCGGGCCACGGCTTTATGCGCGCCGGCGAAGCGCCGGACGCCACCCCGGGCAACAGGAAGGCTCGTGACGAAGCGTGGAAGCGCTGGAAGAAGATCCTGGCGCGCGGGCATTAAGGCGACGGATTGTGGCGAGGTAGCGCAGAGTTGTTCTTTAACTCTGCGGGTTTTCATTTTAAAAGAAACAGGCCGCAGAGTAATCCCGCACCGCGGGACAACTCTGCGCTACCTCCTGGCCGTTATTATTGAACGGGCGCCGCCTTTCGCCAGATCCAGTAGGCCAGCACTCCTGTGGCGATGATCACGAAGGCCATGAATGAGGGCCATGGCTGCGCCAGGAAGGCATCCATCACGAACCAGACGGACACGCCCACGAAGAGCCACAGGGTATACGGGTAGCCCCACATCCTGTAGGGCCTCTCCCGGTGCGGCTGTTTTCGTCTTAACACAAAGACAGCCGCCACGCTCAAGGTGTAAAAGATCCACGCCGCTACGATGGAGTAGGAATAGAGCGTCTCGTACGAGCCGGTGAGGATGAGGACGGCGGTCCAGGCTCCTCCCCACACAATGGCCGAGGCAGGCGTGTGAAACCGCGGATGGATTTTCCCGAACCGCGCGAAAAACAGCCGGTCCCGGGCCTGGGCAAACGGCAGGCGCGCGGCCGTCAAAATGCAGCCGTTTACCGCGCCGATAATCGAAAGCAGGACGGTGAGGGACACAAAAGTTCCGCCCATGGAGCCCATCGTTCGCGTTGCCAGGTCTGCTCCCACGCGTTCGGTCGAGGCGATTTCCGGCAGGGTCATCACCCTCAGGTAAGCCAGATTTGCGAACACGTAGAGGACGATGATTGCGGCCATCCCAATCACCAGGGCGCGCAGCAGGTTTCGTTGAGGATTTCGCACTTCCCCCGCCACAAAGCTGACGTAGCTCCAGCCGTTGTACACCATCAGGCAGGCTGCCAGCGCAATGTTGAAGTGTCCGATGGTGAATGGAATATGATGGGGCGCCTGCGCAACGGCAGAAGGATGGGGAACCAGGAACGCCGCGATGATCAGGACCAGCAGCGCCGCAATCTTCAGAGAAGTGAAAACGCGCTGCACCCAGGCGCCTTCTCTTACGCCCAGGTAGTTGACCGCCGAGAGCGCAGCAATCAGTCCAATTGAAACCACCTTGCCTGCGGCCGGAGTGAGCGGCACAAAATAGCCGGCATAGATTGAAAACGTCACCGCCAGCCATGCGCTGCCGCCCGACAAAACCGCCAGCATGAAGGTCCAGCCGCACACAAAGGCGCAGAGCGGACCGTAAGCTTCACGCAGATAAATATACTGGCCGCCCGTCGCAGGTATCATCGCTCCCAGCTCGGCGTAAGCCAGGGCCCCAAAAAGGGAGAGCAGGCCGGCGCCGATCCAGGTCAGGACGATGGCGGTGCTCGAGGGAAGGTTTCCGGCAATCAGGTTGGGAAGGACAAAAATGCCGGACCCGATCACGATGCCAATGATAATTGCGGTGGCATCCAGCATCCCGAGGCTGCGGGACAATTCAGGCGCGCTTTCGGCTTTTGACTCCACGTTCAATTTCTCCCCTGCGCCGGGTCAACACCGACCCCGATGCGCTGGTGACTCAATTTGGATACTGTTTTGTGGCACGGCCATCCTGGCCGTGTCTTTTGACCGCAGCACGGGCGAGGACGCCCGTGCCACAAATCACTATTGTGCCGGCTCCCATGCCGGTCGAAGTTCCCCATTCCTCGAATGCGTTTCATGCTTGTAATGGACTGCCTCGACGGGAGTATAATGGGCGCCATGCTACGACGCAAATTCTTTGGCAACCTGATTGTTGGAAGCGCACTGGTTCCGGCGGCAGGGGCTGCGCAGCTATCGCCTCCGCAGGCAGGGCCGGAACCCTATCTTGACCGCCCGGTGACGGGCCAGCCGCATAAAGGGAAGGTTCTTCTCGCCCTTCAGGCGCATTCGGATGATGTCCCCTTGATGGCAGCGGGAACGGTGGCCAAGCTCATTGCGGAGGGATATACGGGTTACCTGGTGCGCGCCACCAACGACGATATGGGCGATTCGCCCGGGCTGGGCACTCCCGGAACCATCGGCGAAAACGTGCTGGGCAACGAACGCGATACCGCGCAGGTGGCGCGGGCGCTTGGCCTCAAGAACCACTTTGACCTGGACTACGGCAACCATCGCATGGCCGATATTTCGGTGAACGAGCTGATCTGCCGGCTGATTCTGATCATCCGGCTGGTCCAGGCGGATACGGTGATCGGCTGGGACCCCTGGGGGCACGACGAGGAGAATCCCGACCATTACATGCTGGCCAAAGCCGCGGAAGCAGCGTGCTGGATGGCCGGCCGCACGCACGACTACCCCGAGCAACTCGCCGCGGGCCTCAAGGTCAAAGAGGTCCAGGACAAATATTATTTTGCGCGGCGTCCGGAAATCACGCGCGTGGTGGATATCAGCGGGCAGGTGGATAAGAAAGTGGACGCGAACTGGGCCAACCGCGCCAAAGGTCCGGGCGGCCACCTGGGATCACGACTGAGGGCAAGACTGGCGAAACGCCATCTGAGCCTGCCCTTGCTGGGCAATGATGATGACACCGCCGATCGCAATTACATCAAGGAATTTGTTTTGAGGGAGAACCGCGAGCTGGGCGCGAAGTACGGGGTTGAGTACGCAGAAGTGTTCCACTACATTCCAGCAGGCGCTGCCGGCGCCGACATGGATCCGCGCGTCGCGGCCTACATTAAGGAACACGCCGTCCCGTTAAAGTAATTGGGGCGATCCCCCACGAAATTCCGCCGCCGCGTGGCGAGTCGCGTTTTGTGCGATGTCTGCGGAACCGCGGGCGGCGCAGACATTCGCTGGCCGCAGACGTTAAGAATCAATGTCGGCGCCGCCCGCGTGTTATAGTAGACTCGCGAAAACCGGGCCAATGGGGGTTTGTCCCATGTTGAAGCGTCGCGTGGTTACCGGGGCCCTGTTTCTCCCCCTTCTTTTCCTTGTTTCCTGCAACCGGTCGAAGACTCCCGATAACGTGGGCAAGTGGCTCCTGTACGGTCGAACCTACAACGCCCAACGCTTCAGTCCGCTGAAGCAGATCAACGAGCAGAGCATCCTAAAACTCGGGCTGGCATGGAGCCAGGAACTCGGCACGACTCGTGGTCTGGAAGCGACGCCGCTGGTGCAGAACGGCGTCATCTACACGACGGGCTCATGGAGCACGGTGTACGCCTTTGACGCCAAATCGGGAAAATCCCTCTGGTCCTATGACCCCGCGGTGTCTCGCAAACGCGATTACTTCCTTTGCTGCGACGCCGTGAATCGCGGCTTGGCTCTCTACCGGGACAAGGTGTACGTGGGCACGCTCGACGCACGCCTGATTGCTCTCGACAAACATTCCGGAAAACCATTATGGACCGTACAAACGGCTGACAGCAGCAAGCCCTACTCGATTACCAGCGCTCCCCTCATCGCCAGGGGAATGGTGATCATCGGAAACGGGGGCGCAGAGTATGGGGTGCGCGGGTACATCACGGCGTATGACGCCGATACGGGCAAGATGCTGTGGCGCACCTACACGGTGCCCGGCGATCCCTCGAAAGGTTTGGAATCGGCGGCGCTCGAAAGAGCCGCCAAAACCTGGAGGGGCGAATGGTGGAAAACGGGCGGCGGCGGCACGCCCTGGGAAGGCATCGTCTACGATCCCAAGCTGGACCTGCTGTACTTCGGAACGGGCAATCCCACGCCCTGGTACCACGCGCTGCGCGACGGAGGCGACAACCTGTACGCGGATTCCATCCTCGCCGTGCATGCGAGCAATGGCAAACTGGCCTGGTATTTTCAAACAACGCCCGGGGACAGTTGGGATTACGATGCCACGCAGCCGCTGCTGCAGGCGGACCTGAACATTGGCGGCCGCGTCCGCAAAGGGATTATGCAGGCGAACAAGAACGGGTTCTTCTATGTTCTCGACCGTGAGACCGGCGAGTTTCTCTCCGGCACGGAATTCGTACCCGGCGTCACCTGGGCCACAGGTCTCGATGCTAAAACCGGGCGTCCCGTTGATACGTCGATCGGCACCGCGGGCCTCAAGCCAGTCATTGTCTCGCCATCGGCAGACGGCGCGCACAACTGGGAACCGATGGCGTTCAGTCCTGCCACCGGGCTTGTTTATCTGCCGGCGAAAGTGGGAACGCAGATACTTCAAGCTCCTGATCCGAAATGGAAATACAATCCCGCCCGTGACAATCTGGGTATGCAGGACATGTACGATGGGCCGCTCAACGCGAAACTTGAAAAGTTGCCAGCCCCAAGCGGTGAGCTGCTGGCCTGGGACCCCGTGCGCCGGAAGGCGGCCTGGCGCGCAACGTACCCGGTGGTCAACGGCGGAGGCGTTCTCGCTACGGCCGGCAACCTGGTGTTTCAGGGCCGAGGCGACGGCGTGTTTGCCGCCTATCGTGCCACGGACGGCAAACAACTTTGGTCTTTCGACACCGGCACCGGAATCCTGGCGCCTCCGGTGACCTACCTGATTGATGGTGTCCAGTATGTGACAGTGATGGCGGGATGGGGAGGAACTCCGGGATTGTTCAATTTCCCCGGACAGGGTCCGGTCAAGCCAGGCTTTGGCCGGATTCTCACTTTCGCGCTCGGCCGCTCCGCGACCCTGACCATCCCCGAGTTCGGCCACAAGGGTCCGCCGGTGCCAGCCATCACCGCCAGGCAATCGCCACGAATGGTGCATCAAGGAGGCCTGCTTTTCAATTCGTTCTGCATGGGATGCCATGGAATAAACGCCGTGGCCGGATCCTTGCCTGACCTTCGCTACTCCGACAAAGCCACCCTCATGGGCATCCAGGACATCGTTCTTGGCGGCAGGCTCGCCCCGGCCGGTATGCCATCGTTCAAGAAAGTTCTCACGACCGAGCAGGTTCGCGCAATTCAGGCCTACATCATTTCCCGCGCCCAGGAATCGGCCAAAGCGGCGAAGGCCCCGCGCAAGCCGTGAGGACCGCCTGCAGTCGGGCCCCGGATGGCGCAGACGCTCGCTTTGTGGTATCTGCGATCTCGCGGAGCGAGGCGTTCTTGACCGCAACCTCGCGGATATATGGCGCATTATGCCATGTGTGCGGATTCCTTTGGGCTTTATCTGATTGATGACTCGGTGGTGCAGTAACAAGAGCCGCAGACCGCGAAGACGGCGATCTGGGCTACGCGTACTCGGGTGGCCGCCAGCCGTAGCGGCGAGTTTATCTCGCCCCGTACCATCTGGTACGGGGTCTCGCCACGTGGCGGCGTAAAGCCGCCGCTACCTTACCGGAACTCGCCCAGGGGAAAGAGAAAACCTCACTGCCCGGGCTTGGCGGCTGCCGGCTCTTTGTATTCCGCGTCGCACAGGTCGTGGCCGGTCATTTCAGCAGGCAGAGAAATGCCCAGAATGGCGAGCAGGGTGGGAGAAATGTCGGCCAGCGCTCCACCTTCGCGGAGTTTCTGCGGGACCTCTTCGGCAATCATGATGAGCGGAACGGGGTTGGTGGTGTGGGCGGTGTGCGGGCCGCCGGTGGCGGGGTCCACCATCAGCTCGGCGTTGCCGTGGTCGGCGGTGATGATCATTGCTCCGCCCTTTGCACGCACCGTTTTGTAAATCTCGCCCAGGCAGACGTCAACGGTTTCCACCGCCTTGACGGTGGCATCGAGCTTGCCGCTGTGGCCCACCATGTCGGCGTTGGCAAAGTTGACGATGATGACGTCGCGGCTGGCTTCGTTGACGGCCTTGACCACGGTTTCCATCACCCCGCGGGCGCTCATCTCCGGCTGCAGATCGTAGGTCGCCACTTTGGGCGAGGGCACCAGGATGCGTTCTTCGCCCGGATAGGCTTTCTCCACGCCGCCGTTGAAGAAGTAGGTGACGTGCGCGTACTTTTCCGTTTCCGCCACGCGCAGGTTCTTCAACTGCGCCTCCGCCATCACGGCGGCCAGGATGTGAGTGAGCGTTTGCGGCGAGAAGACGTGCGGATTGGTGAACGTCTTGTCGTAGCGGGTCATCGAGAGGTAGTGCAGGCTTTCGGGATAGCCGCGGCGCTCAAAGCCCTCGAGATCGGGCTGAGTGAGGGCGCGAGTCATCTGCCGGGCGCGGTCGGCGCGGAAGTTGAAAAACATCACCGCGTCGTCGCTGCGGATGGTGGCCGTGGGCTGGCCCTCGGAATCCGTGACCACAATGGGAACGACGAACTCGTCGGTGACGTCCTGGTTGTAAGAATTCTTGATGGCCGCAACGGGGTCATCGGACTTGACGCCCTCGCCGTTAACGATGGCATCATATGCCAGTTGCGTGCGCTGCCAGCGATTGTCACGGTCCATGGCGTAGTAACGGCCTGAAACAGAAGCGATGCGGCCCACGTTATACTCGCGCATCTTCTGTTGAAGAGCTTCGACGTACTTGACGCCGTTGGTGGGCGCGGTGTCACGGCCGTCGAGGAAAACGTGGACGAAAACTTCGCTGACGTGGTTCTCGCGCGCCATCTTCAGCAGCGTGTAGAGATGCCGCTGGTGGGAATGCACGCCACCGTCGCTGAGCAGCCCCATGAAGTGCAGGCGCGTCTTGCTCCCCGCTTCCATCAGCTGCAGCAACTCGGGCTTTTTGAAGAATTCGCCGCTCTCGATGGAGGCATCAATGCGGGTGATTTCCTGGTAGACAACGCGCCCGGCTCCGATGTTCAGATGTCCCACCTCGGAATTGCCCATCAGGCCGTTGGGCAGGCCGACGCGCTTGCCGGAGGTCTGCACCAGGGTGGAGGGATATTCTTTCAGCAGGGCATCGTAGTTGGGCTTGTGCGCCAGGGCGATGGCGTTGTTCTCGCGCTCGGCACGATACCCCCAACCATCCAGGATAATCAGGACTAAGGGTTTTGGTATTTTCATAGCTTTTTTAAAAAGGGATCAGGGGCCAGAGACTAGGGATGAGCGATTCAGGCGTGACCCGCATCTGCTATTCCCTAATCCCTGCCCCCTGGTCCCTGACTTTACGCGCAGCCGACGGCGGCTTTACCCAGGAATTCCGCGGATTCGCCGAGGTCCTCTTCGATGCGCAGCAGTTGATTGTATTTGGCAACGCGGTCCGTGCGGCTGGCCGAACCCGTCTTGATCTGCCCGGTCTGAAGGCCAACCACGAAGTCGGCGATGAAGGTGTCTTCGGTTTCGCCGGAACGGTGAGAAACCACGGCGGTGTAGCCGTTGCGCCTGGCCAGGTCAATGGCGGCCATGGTTTCCGTGACCGTCCCGATCTGGTTCAGCTTGATGAGGATGGAATTGGCGACTCCCTCGTCAATGCCCTGCCGCAGCCGCTCGGTGCTGGTGACGAAAATGTCGTCGCCCACAAGCTGAATCTTGTCATCCAGCTCCTTGGTCAGCTTCTTCCAGCCTTCCCAGTCGTCCTGCGCCAGGCCGTCTTCAATGGAAATGATGGGATACTGCTGGACCCAGTCGGCGTAAAGCGCCACCATCTCATCAGCAGACTTTGCCGATTTGTCCGACTTGAAGAACACGTACTTGCCATCCTTGAACATTTCACTGGCGGCCGGGTCCAGCGCCAGAGCGATGTCCTGGCCGGCGGAAAAGCCCGCGGCCTCAATGGCCTCAAGAATCAGCTCGATGGCCTCTTCGTTGGATTTCAGGCTGGGAGCGAATCCGCCCTCGTCGCCCACGGAAGTTGAATACCCATGCTCCTTCAGGATCTTCTTCAGCGAGTGGAAGGTCTCGACTCCCATGCGCAGGGCGCTGGAAAAAGTTTCGGCGCCCACGGGCATGATCAGGAACTCCTGGAAGTCGACGGTGTTGTCGGCGTGCACGCCTCCGTTCAGGACGTTCATCATGGGCACCGGCAGCAGACGCGCCGAAATGCCCCCCAGGTAGCGATAGAGCGGCAATCCCGCAGAACGCGCAGATGCGCGGCAGACGGCCATGGAAACCGCCAGGATGGCGTTGGCCCCCAGGTTGCTCTTGTTGGGAGTTCCGTCCAGTTCAATCAGCCGCTCGTCGACCTCCGGCTGGCGGCTGGCTTCGTGGCCGCCCAGTTCGCGCGCAATCACCGTGTTGATGTTTTCAACGGCCTGCAGCACGCCCTTGCCCTGGTAGCGGCGATTGTCGCCGTCCCGCAACTCGATGGCTTCATGTTCGCCGGTGGAAGCGCCGGAAGGAACCGCCGCCCGCGCAAACGCGCCGTCGCGAAGACGGACTTCCGCCTCCACGGTAGGGTTGCCGCGGGAATCAAGAATCTCACGACCTACAATCAGATCAATTTCTGCCACTCAGGTATCTCCTTTACTGAATATCAAAACTGTTCATTGTAACATAGCCCTTTAGGAAAATTGTGATCCGGGACACAGCACCCAGGGCTGTGGGACAACCGCTGAGTGCTTGCCACGGATTAATAAATGGCGGAATATTGTCCTGCGATCTCCCATGTACAATCTGAACCCTGAACAACGGAAAGCAGTGGAGCACGGCGAGGGACCACTGTTGGTGATTGCCGGTCCGGGCAGCGGGAAAACGCGCGTCATTACCCAGCGGATTGTTCACCTGCTTGAAAACGCGCCGGGGCTCCGGCCGGAAAACATCCTGGCACTGACCTTTACCGAAAAGGCTGCGGCAGAAATGCAGAGCCGCGTGACGAAAGCACTGCCCGGCCTCGACACCAGCCCCCACATTTCTACTTTTCACGCGTTCTGTTATGGCGTCCTGCTCAAGCGTCATTTTGAGCGGCAACTGCTCGACAAAGTCGACATCTGGATCTTCCTCCGGCGAAGGATGGAGCAGCTTGGTCTCGAATATTACCAGAAGCTCGCCGCGCCCGGCGCCTTCCTTCATGACCTGAACAACTTCTTCTCGCAGTGCCAGGATGAGCTTGTCGGTCCGGAGGAATTTGAGGCGTATGTCCGCAAGCGCGAGAGTGAATTCCAGGCGCGCGCGGCATCGCTCGATGCGGCCGAACGCCTTCTGCAGGAACAGGAGCTTCGCAAGCAGCAGGAACTGGCGCGCGTGTTTCGCACCAGCCGGCGATTGATCGAGGAGGCCGGTTATTCGAGCCTCGGCACCCTGATCAGCGAAGTGGTTCACCTGTGGGACCGCGAGCCGGAAACGCTGGAAGAATTCCACCGGCAGTTCCGCTACATCCTGGTGGACGAATTCCAGGACAGCAACTATGGGCAGGTGCAACTGCTGAAGCGCCTGGTGGCGCCACCCTTCAACATCACCGCGGTGGGCGATCCGGACCAGGCCATCTATCGCTTCCGTGGCGCCGCGCACGGCACCTTCGACATGTTCAAGCAGGTGTTTCCCGCACCCCAGGAAGTTTTTCTCAACCGCAATTACCGCTCCACGCGAAAAATCCTGCGAGCTTCGGATGTGGTCATCGCCCAAAACAAACGCAACGGCAGCAAGCCCAAACTCGTGACGGAGAATCCGGAGGGTGCGAACATCTTCCTGGTCTCTTCGCCCGACTACGTCGTGGAGGCTGACGGGGTCGCCGGGCTGGTCCAAAACCTCATTCGGGGAAAACGAGCTATCACGGAAATTGCGATTCTCTATCGCGCGCACAGCCATCGGGACCTTCTGGTCCGCGAATTCCGCCGACGGAAAATTCCCTTTGTTATCCGGGGGCTCTCGCTTCTTTCCACAACCATCATTCGCGACCTGCTGGCTTATTTGCGCCTGGTCCATTCTCCGCATGACAACATCAGCCTCACGCGTGTGCTTCTTGCACGGCACTGGAACTTCCCGGAAAATCTGGCGCTGGATCTGCGAAAGCAGGCTGCGAGAAGCCGATGTTCAATTTACGACGCCATCCGGCAAACTGAACAATCGCTTTTCAAAGCCGACCTTCAGAGCACCCGCTGGCAGGAACTGAAGTCCATTCTCGTCGAACTTAGAAAGAAAGCTGAACACGTCCCGGTGACATCACTTCTGGACCGGATGACCGAGCTGCTGGAATTAAAGTTTGTTCCCGGCAGCAGCGATGCAGCCTGCCTGGAAGCCTTCAAGAAATTCCTGGAGAAGTGGGAGGAAAAAAGCGAGACTCGCAAGCTGCCGGAGTTCATGGAATACTTCGGCTACTTCCTGGAAGCCGGCGGGAAAATCGAAGTGCCGGAACCTCCCGGCCCGGCGAACGCCGTTCAGATGATGAGCGTCCACGCGTCGAAGGGACTGGAATTTCCGGTCGTCTTCATTCTGAGCGTCGCCGCCCGACGTTTTCCTCATGGCGAACAGAGACCCGTCATCGAATTTCCTGACGAGCTTCGCAAAGGACCCGTACCGCCGGTGAATCTGCATCTTGAAGAAGAGCGCCGATTGTTCTACGTTGCGATGACGCGTGCGCAGGAACAGCTCTACGTTTCAAGCGTCGGAAGGAAGGGTAAGAAGCCTTCCGTCTTCATCGACGATCTTCTCTCTGACAAAGTGGTGGAAGGAAAAGACATCGCAAAGGTCGAATTTGAAGGAGCAGCAGAAAAGAATGAGGCGGCTGAAAAGACCGAACCCGCGAAGCCGCCTTCAAAAAAAGCCGGCGGCAGCAAGCGTCCCTCGCAGCAGAGCCTTTTCGGAGAGCCTGCTCCCGCGCCCGATACCGTCCGTCCTCCGCTGGCGGAATGGGCGCAGGCAGTTCCCGCCGCACCGCCCGACGGAAAACTTCGGCTCAGCGCAACGGCCATTGAGACTTATCTCGATTGTCCGCTGAAATTCAAATTCAGCCACCTCTATCGGATTCCGACAGGCCCGCAGGCCGCTCTGACGTTCGGTAACATCATGCACCAATCGGTGCGCCATTACTTCAAGCTGCGGAAAGAGGGCAAGGTCGCTTTTGATGACTTAAGCCAGTTCTACCTTGGCTCCTGGAAAAACGTGGGCTTTGAGGATTCCTACCAGGAAGAGACATACCAGAAATCCGGACTCAGCCAACTGCGTGAATTTACGGATCGCCACAACGCCATGCCGATTGCCGCGGACGGCGTGCGCACGGAAGTCCACTTCGAACTCGATATGCAGGACGTGGTGCTGGAAGGCCGCATTGACCAGATCAATCCCGTCAATCCTCGCGAGCCCAAGCTGGTTCAACTGGTGGATTACAAAACCGGCCGGCCGCGAACGCAGAAGGACGCGGACAAGAGCCTGCAGCTTTCCGTCTATGCTCTCGCCGCGCGCAAGCAGATGGGGCTCGAACCTGACGGACTGATTTTTTACAACCTCACCAACAATCAGCCGGTGGCGAGCGTCAGAACGCAAAAGGAACTGGAAGCAGTGCAGCAAACAATCCTAAGCGTGGCGGAAGAAATTCGGCGCATGATTTTTCCGCCCGCGCCGGGCTTTGCGTGCAGATATTGCGAGTTTGTTCCCGTGTGCCCCGCACACGAGGAGGACTTTTAGGCCGCATTAGGTTCAGATGCTGAAGGAAGACCGGGAGAATTTATGAATCCGTGGATCCTGTTGATCGTCGGCGTAGCAATTGGAGGATGGATCGGGTGGCTGCTCGCCAGCCTCCGCCGGAACTCCGCCCTTTCCTCGCTGCAAGTGGAAGCCGAAGGAAGAACCAAAGCCGCTGAAAGCCTGGCCGGCGAACTTCGCTCTCAGGTCGCGGACCTCCAGGCAAAACTGGAGGCGAGCCAGCAGCAGTCCAGGAGCGAAGCGAACCTTCGGGTGGCGGCGGAAACGCGGCTGATGGAAGCGCAGGCCAACCTGGAAGGCCAGAAGCGCCTGCTCGAAGATGCGCGGGAGAAATTGTCGGACGCGTTCCAGGCGCTTTCCGCACAAGCCCTGAAGAGCAACAACCAGGCGTTCATTCAACTGGCCCGCAGCACCTTTGAAACCATCCAGACCCAGGCCAAGGGTGAACTCGAAACCCGCGAGCAGGCCATCCAGGGACTCGTCAGCCCGCTGATTGAAACCCTGAAACGGTACGACACGCAAATCCAGGAGATGGAGAAGACGCGGCAAACCGCGTATGGATCGCTGGAGGAACAACTGCGCAATCTGGCGATGGTGAACCAGCAGTTGCAGAAGGAAACGGGAACCCTGGCGAACACCTTGAAGGGCGGGCCGGCGGTGCGAGGCCGCTGGGGAGAAATGACGTTGCGTCGCGTGGCGGAGCTTGCGGGGATGTCGCAACATTGCGATTTTACCGAGCAGGAAAATTTTGAATCCGCCACCGGCCGCCAGCGCCCGGACATGATTGTCCACCTGCCCAACGGGCGCGAAATCGCCGTGGATGCAAAAGCTCCGCTGCAGGCTTTCCTGGATGCGGCGGCCGCAACCACCGAAGACGACCGCAGAGAAAAACTTTCCCGGCACGCGCAGCTTGTGCGCGACCGGATGAAGGAGCTCTCCGCCAAGGCGTACTGGGACCAGTTTGACCCTGCGCCTGAGATCGTTGTGCTCTTTCTGCCCGGCGAATCATTTTTCAGCGCTGCTCTTGAACAGGACCGCACGCTGCTGGAAGACGGCATGCAGAAGCACGTGGTCATCGCCACGCCGACAACTCTGATCGCCTTGCTGCGTGCTGTGTCATTCGGCTGGCGGCAGGAAAAGATTGCTCAGAACGCCCGCCAGATCAGCGCCCTGGGCAAAGACCTCTACGACCGGGTGCGGACATTCCTGAGCCATTTTGAAGGCATCGGGTCTTCCCTGAAACGGGCCACGGAAAGTTACAACCGGGCGGTCGGGTCACTCGAATCGCGCGTGCTGCCTTCTGTGCGCAGGTTTAAGGAACTGGGCGCGGCCACGGGCGATAGCATTGCGGAACTTGAGCCGGTTGATGAAACAACGCGGGAACTCAATGAGCCGGAAGAAAACCCGACGGAATAGATTGTTTTCGAAGTCAAGCAGAAGCAGGAAAGGTGTTGGGCGCGGGAAGCGGCAACCTGAAAAAATTCGGGGATGCATCGCTGCATCCCCGAACCTTCGCTTTCAATCCGACTGAAGAGTGTTACCTCTTCTTCTTTTTGGCCTTCGGCTTCGCCTTGGCTTTCGCTTTCGGGTTGGCTTTTGCTTTCTTCTTTGCTACTGCCATTCTATTCTCCTCTCAAACGTTGTGAGATCGCGTCAGCTAACGAACGCTGACGGAGCGCGTGCTCAGTCACAATGTATAGTGACAGTCGAGAATCTTGTCAAGAAGAAAGTGAAGCGACAATCTTGAATTGAATTCAGAAAAATTATTTTCTCGCGTTGTTTTCGTCATCTCCGAAAGAGTTCACCCCGTCCCATCAAACATTTCTTTCTTTAAAAACTCCAAAGCGCGAGCCTTTTCCCATACATCCAAGTAAACTGAAAGTGAGGATGAACCGTATGACGACATGGCAACATAAAAATATCAGCAGATGCTCGCGGACCGCATCAATAGCAGGCTTAATGGTTGTGCTGCTTTTTTCTGCCGCCGCAGGTGCTGCGGCCCAGGAATCCCCGCAAACAACCGGACCCACTCTCAAAGTCACAACGCAGGTCGTGAACGTTTATGTCGTGGTACGAAACAAGAATGGCCGTCTCATTCCTGATCTCACCAAAAAAGATTTTGAAATCAAAGAAGACAACCTTCCGCAGAAGATTACATATTTCACCCGCGAAACAGACACACCGCTGACTTTCGCCATCATGATTGACACCAGCCCGAGCCAGGAAAGAGTGTTGGATGTCGAGCAACGCGAAGCCAAAGCTTTTCTCCGCCAGATCGTTCGACCCAGGGACCTGGCTTGCGTCATCCACTTTGACCTTGAAGTGGAACTTCTGCAGGACTTCACGATCGACCAGCGGCTGCTGGATAACGCCATCGATGAAACTGTCATCAACGGAGGCGGCCACGGCGTGTTGCCTTCACCGTTGCCATCCCGCAGCATCGGAGGCACGCATCTTTACGATTCGATTTATCTGGCGGCCAATGAGTTGTTGAGCCATGAAGTCGGACGCAAGGTGCTGATCCTCCTCACCGACGGCGAGGACCAGGGAAGTCAGGAAAGCCTTGACCAGGCGCTAGAAGCCGCGCAAAAATCCGATTGCATCATTTATGCCATCGATATCGTTGATCGCGCCTTTTACGGATTCGGCAATATGGGATTCAACGGAGACTCGGTCCTGAGCAAACTTTGCAAGCAGACCGGGGGAAACGTCATCAAAGTTAAAAAGATCAGGAATACCTCGGCCGCGTTCCAGGAAATCGCAGACGAACTGCGAACGCAGTATTCGCTCGGTTACACTCCATCCAACCCCAGAAAGGATTTCGGGTTTCGCAAGATCCAGGTTCGCGTCACTCAGAGCAACTATAAAGTGCAGGCCCGCGGCGGATATTATCCGCACTCGTGAAATTCAGGATGGAATTCTGCGCAGCTCCCCGTGCAGAAAAGGATGGAGCCCTTCTCTCTGCCAGGCGAATCTCAGGGACGGCGAAGGGCCTCTCCGCGTTCCCGGCCGCTGAGGGCTTACTGTGAAGTTTAAGATGCGGTCTGAATGATAAGTCGCTGGAGGGCACGCCGCAGCATTACCGGGAGGGAGTAAAGTATCCGGCCTTTGCCTGCACGCGCAACCCCTTCTTGTCGGTCTTGATAGTAATTTTGCGGAAGCTGCCGTCGTGGGCTGTGATGGCGTACGCAAGGCTGTACTGGCTGCGCAACTCTTTGCCGATCTTCTGGAATTCTCCGGCCAGGTCGGCGGCTTCAACGGGGAAGAAAGCGTCGCCGCCTGTTTCTTTCGCCAGATACTGGAGCACCTTGTCGCCCCGGGTATGGATTCCATACCAGTTGGTGCTGATGGCATAGATAGTGGCTTCCGCCTTCTGCGCCATCGAGAGAGCCTCTTCCCGCGAGTGCTGGCTGAAGTTGTCCTGGCCGTCAGAAACCACAATCAGGACGCGCCGAAGATAAGGTTCCGGCGCAGGGTTATAGATCATCTTTTCCTTGCAGGCAAAATAAATGGCGTCGTAGAGGCCCGTTCCGCCGCCCGCCTGGAGAGAATTGATGCCCTGCTTCAACTTGTCAAGGTCACCCGTATAATCCTGCACCATCACCGGCTCAACATCGAATCCCACAACGAAAGCTCTGTCTGAGTCCTGCCGGATGGTGTCGTAAAGAAAATCGGTGGCGGATTCCTGTTCAAAGTGCAATCGCAGCCGGATACTGTTGCTGGTGTCAATCAGAACTCCAATGCGAAGCGGAAGGTCCGCCTCATGATTGAAGAATAGGATCTTTTGAGCTGTGCCGTTTTCGTAAACCTTGAAGTCTTCCTTGTTAAGATTGGTCACCAGGCGGTTCTTCTTGTCGATAACCGTAAACAGCACGTTCTCCAGATTAACGTTGACTTTAATCTGCGTTGCTGAGTTTTGGCCGGAACTCTGGCTGGGAGACGTGCTGGGGGTTGGCTTTTGAGTGGTCTGTGCGGAGGATGGACCCGCAAGAACAAATCCGATCAGTAGTAACCCAAAATACTTCTTCATCATCGCCCTGACTGACTTCCCCGAACATTATAGAGTGGGGGTCTGGCAGCGTCAACGAACGTTCGGCCAAAAAGCGCTGAGAAAATATCTCTGCGGAAGTCCGTAACTCTGGAGGAATCTAACCTGATCTTCGATGAACCTGCTATATATTGAGCCGAATTCCGGAACAACGGCCTTGTTTTCGCGCGGGCTTGCCCGGAGCTGGATTTCAAGTGAAGGGGCGGAATCGACCAGCCTGGCGGCGTCAAAAGACTGAGGCTTGGCATTACGCCAGGGTTCGCCTGCGGGGCGGATGACCAGTTGGTCAGATGCCTCTTCAATCAAGTCGCAACTTGCCTTTCTCATTTTCTCTTTGACGAACCAGAAGGTTCAGTGGTCAAATCAATATGGGTCGCTGGGAGTCTTATCTCTAGGGGACCATGGGCAAACAGAGGAGGAATCCTATGGTGCGGGGTACAATCAAGGTTCTGGCATTAGCGCTGGTGGTTGCGGCGCTTCCTGCCGTGCTTCAGGCTCAAACGAGCCTTGCGGAGGCACAGAATCAATACTGGATTCCGGAAGGGACCGAGTTCAAGCTTGCCCTGCACACAACGATCAGCTCCAAGAAGTCAAAAAAAGGCGATATCGTTTTCACCACGTTGCTCGAACCTGTTTATGTTGAAGATCAGGAAGTGCTGCCGAAGGGCGTTCGCGTGGACGGACGTGTCCAGGAAGTCCATGGAGCCGCCCATCGCGGGAAAGGCGGCCAGCTGTACGTCCTTTTCAACACTCTCACGCTGCCCAACGGTCAAAAAGTGGCGATCACCGGCTCCCTGACAGAAGTCTTTGCCAGCAAGAACGGAGAAGATAACTCCACTGTGGACGCCGAGGGTGATCTCAAGGGTGGTGGCCCGAGCAAGGTAAAGCGGATCATTGTGTTTGGAGCTCCGACCGCGGCTGGCGTTGCCGCCGGCGGGATTGGCGTGGGCATTGCGGCTGGCGTGGGTGGCGCGCTCGCAGCATACTTCCTTCCCAAAGGCAAACAGGCTGAACTTCCCGCCGGATCGCTGATCGGGATGCGCCTCGACAGAGACCTGACCATCACGCTCCATTCTCAGCAACAGGATCAGAACGGCGCCGATGCTCAGGCTTTAATCAAGAAGTAGATTTCCGCGCTCCACCCTTCCCCCTTGAAAAATCTCTCGGGCGTTTGCCGGCACTTCAGGATCGGGGTGTCCTTCATACTGTGAGGGATTGCGCCGAGCCGGTGAGCAGACCACGCAGCAAGCCGGCAGGCCTGAAGTGCGAGGGGCCCTGATGAACCGAACCGATTCAACTGATCGCAACGTGGATGAACAGGTTAAAGGTTTTGTTGCAGGGGCAACAGGTTATGCCCCCTCAAACAGACCGGAAGCTCTTGAAGCCGCAGGCCTGCGCAGCTTCAGGTGTGCAGACTTCTCGGGTGCGCCCTTTTTAGCGAGGATTTGAAGGGCCTTTTGGAGTTGCATGTCATCCGGTCCGCCGAATTTTGGAGGTGCTGTTTCTCCGGATGCCTCGGCAGCTTCATTTTCAGCAGATTGCATCACGTTCGGCGTGATGCCGTTTCCGGGAATTGGCTTGCCATCAGGAGTGTAATACTTTGCAACGGAGAGCAACAGTGCCGATCCGTCTCCCACAGGAATCAACTTCTGGTAAACGCCTACGCCGAAGCTGGTAATGCCAACCACGTCGCCGCGCTTGTTGTCGAGGATCGCTCCGGCCACTATTTCCCCCGGCCCGGCCGTCGACTGGTTAATCAGGACCACCAGCGGCAGCTTCGTAATCTGGTCAGAAGCCTGCGCGACAACTTCCTCTCGGGGGTAGCGTTGGCCGTAGAGATAGGTAATGAGCCCGTGGTCAAGAAAGAAATTGGCCGTCTTTTCGCCTTCCTTCTCGCTTCCTCCAGCACAATCCCTCAAGTCCAGAACGATCTTACTGTCCCCAGCGGAAATCAGCTGTTTGAGCTGGGCGGCAATTTCATCAGACTTTCCCTCATCAAACGTAGGCACCTTCAAGTACGCTGTGTCAGGATCAATCGTTTTTGCCACCAGCGGAGCGTTTTTCAGGGTCTCGCGGGTTAAGGTCAGTTTTTCCGGCTGGCCCTGGGTCCCTTTAATCACGGATAGTGCGATGGAAGAGCCGGGAGCGCCGTCCAGCAGTCGGTCAATCTGGACCACCGACAATTCCCGGATACGTTTTCCATCCACCTCGTCAATCAGGTCGCCCGGACTAATCCCCGCCTTTTGCGCCGGGCTGTCCGGCAGCACAGACACAATTGTGGCAAATCCCATTCTTTTGGAGAGAAAGATCCCGATTCCGGCCGACCCCGGGTGAGGGTGCTGAAGGTATTCCTGATATTCCGCAGGCGTAAAGTACGTGCTGTAGGGATCGAGTGCTTCCAGCAAGCCCCGGATGGCACCCTGGGTCACATTCTTCAGGTTTGGCTGAGTCACATACTCCTGCTGGATTCTGGAAAGGACCTGGCTATAGACGCCCAGGTCGCGGTAGGAATTCTCCCCCTGGTCCGTACTACCGCGGCCAAGTACGCCTCCGATAATGACGTAAAAAATCAGCAGCGAGGATATAAAGATAACAAACAGACGGACACGCTTCGTCATTTGAATCGCTACTCCTTCGGTGGGTATCCCTATTTGCCCCCCCTAGCAGACACTATAGCATACCTCCAACTTCAGATGCATTGACAGCCCGGGCATTCTCTGGCCCCATCCAGGCCTTATGCTCCCTATCAATTTTATCGATTGGACGCAAGATCCCGATATCCGCCAAGATCGAAGGGTGCCCTGGTTAACCAACAGAAGATCACGAGAGGGCAAGAACTGGACCCGATGATGCGTTCACGCTGATTTAATCGCAAATTAACTCCGCCGTAATAATCGTCCCCCACAATGTAGTTTTAACCCGTTCCCGCATTGGCGCAATTCAGCCAGAATGAATAAGGAGGGAGCAGTTGCAAAACTCAGCAAGAATCCTAAAGCGATATCTGGTGGCCAGCGATTTTGACCAGACGCTGAGCTTCCATGATTCCGGGTACGTCCTGAGCGAGGTCGTCGGCATTCCCGGCAGAGAATTTGAACGCAAGACCGCAATTCTCTCGGTGCAGAACTTCGTCCAGCAGGGCGCTGAACTGGCTTACCTTCTGCTCCACGATCCTGACCTGCACGCCCGTGTCCGGAAGGAGCATCTGACCCGGGCCGGCAAAAACATCCGGCTCAAGCGAAACATCCAGCAACTCCGGGACCTGCTGGGCGGCGCCATTGAAGGTTACGCCTTTGAATTCCATGTGCTATCCGCCGCCCCGCAGGAGGTGGTGGAATCGGCGCTGGAGGGCGTCATCGCACCTGACCACGTCCATGGAACCCAGTTGCGTTATGATAGTTCCGGCCGCGTGGAAGGTATTGTCCGCGCCAACGCGGGCTACGGGAAGGTCACCACGCTCGACGATCTCCAAGGCCTGCTGCAGATTGGCGCGGACCGCGTCATTTATGTGGGTGACGGCAGCTCCGACGTACACGTCATGCTCCACGTCAACCAGCGCGAGGGATTCACCGTGGCGGTTTCAGAGGCCCGTAACATTGCTCAGATTGCCCGGAGGACCGTCCTCAGTGACGATGCCCTCAGTGTCCTCGTTCCCATCCTGGAAGAGATCGCCGGCTGGAACCGGCCGCGCATTCGCAGCTTCTTTGAGGAGCAGGGGCTGCTGATTCAGGGTTGGGACAAAGTGCAGGCCGACTGGCTCACCTTCCGCTCGTCTTCTTCTCATTCGAACGGGCGCGCCCGAGCCGGGCACTAAAACACCCGGTGACACGCTATTGCTGGCCGGACCCCAGGGTTGGGTTGGGGTCGCCAGGGCTTGCGCCCATGGCGGCAAACTTTGTTGGCGATACGATGTAAAAAATTGACGGTCCGGACCCCAGCGTCACTCTTCCGTTCGACGTCACCGAGTAGGAAGTGGAACTGGTTTGTGCGGAAAACAACTTACCCTGGACATTTTTATCACTGACCATCGAGATGTTCCCGGCACCGTCAAAGGAGACCGCTCCGCTGCTCAACGTCGCCGGAAGAACTCCAGACGGAGTCGGGACCGGTTCCCCCGCAAACGCCTGGTCGCCAAAGAAGCCGGTGAAGTTCAGTGAGGAATTCGAGAACGGCCCGGCGGATTGCGCCTGAAACGTTCCCGCGGTAACACCGCTGTCTGTGCCGACCACAAATGCCCGGTTCGCGGAAACCAGATACCCGGCCAGAGAGGGCGTCCCCTGGGGAGGGGCCAGCGTGAAACGTCCCGTCAATGCATCAGGGGTCGTATAGGTTCCACTGCCCGTCAACGTGGTCAATGTCCCCGCACTGTTTGTGTCCATGGAGAAGCCAGCATTGCCGTTGCCGTCCAATGTGACAACGCCCAGCGTGACATGGGAACCATCGGCTCCAGACGAGTCAACACCCATCACCACCGCCCCACTCAGTGAACTGTTCGAGTACGGACCACCTGCCTGCGCATCGATCTCTCCCGTCACAAGTCCTGAGGTTGAAGCGGTGTCCATGCTGAGCGCCAGCATTCTGCTGGCTGAAACAATGTAAAAAACATAAACAGCGGGCGCTGACGAAACGCTGTCGAGGGTCACCGCACAACGCCCCGTCGTGGTATCAACGCTGTAAGTGCCGGTGCTGCCGATCGCCCCAGCGGTGGTGGGAGTGCCGCTGTCATCAGCGTCAAACACCCCGCCCGTGATGCCGCCTGCGCCATTGGCAGTGAACTGGCCTGCAACAGCCAGGCGGCTTCCGGCCATGTCGGAACCGGTAAACCCAAAAGCGTAGCTGCCCGTGATGTCCTGTTTCAGGAATGAGGCGCTGTTCTGCAACTCAAGGACACCGCTCATGAGAAAGCCGCTTGAATCAAACTCCACAGCCGAGCCCTTCTCCGCCGTGCCCCCGACCAGATTTCCCACGGCGATCGCCATGCTGAAAGTGGACCCGGCGGAATTGGTGAAGGTGATGGTGCCCCGGTTGTCCGCCCCTACCGAGTAGGTACCCGAATTGATGGTCAGTCCTGCTTGCGGCGCTACACTCCTGTGGTTTAAGTCTTCCACGCCACCCGTAATGTTTCCCGCGCCGTCAGCCACAAAACTTCCTGCCGCCGCCACACGATTTCCAAGAGTATCGTAACCGCTCAGCAGAAAAGCGTAACGCCCGCTCAGGTCCGTATTTTTCATTCCGGAGTCGTTGATGGTGATGCTGAGTGGCTGAGTGGCTGTTTGCTGCGGCGTGCTGGAATCCGTCACCATCACGGTAAAATTCGAGGTCCCGGCCACGAGGGGCGTCCCCGAAATATATCCGGCGCCGGCACCGAGTTTCAACCCGGTCGGCAAAGCGCCCGAACTGATGCTCCATGTCACGGGCAGAGTTGCATAAGCCGCCTCAACGGTGGCGCTGTAGGCCACGCTCAATGTGCCGTCAGACAGTGAAGGGGTAGTGATCGTCAGAGCCGGCTCGATGGTGATGCTGAGCTGCCGTGTCGCCGACTGCGTGGATGCATCGGCGACCTGCACGGTGAAGCTTGATTTCTCTGAGGTGGTGGGAGTCCCGGAAATCACTCCAGTGCTTGCGTCAAGCGAGAGCCCGGCGGGAAGACTGCCGGTCGTAATCGACCACGAATAGGGCTTCATTCCGCTGCTGGCCTGCAACGTCGTAGCGTACGCCAGGTTCACCAACCCGTTCGGCAGCAAAGCCGTTGTAATGATGAGCCGGCTCGCAATGGTGATGCTGAGTGACTGAGTGGCCGACACAGGTGTGGGGGCCGAATCCGTGACCTGAACGGTAAAGTTCGTTGTCCCTGAAGCGGTGGGCGAGCCGGAAATCACTCCCGTACTGGCATCGAGCGAAAGTCCGGCCGACAGATGGCTTCCCGACGCAAGATTCCAGGAGAGGGACCCGGTCCCGCCGCTGGCCTTCAAGGTGGCGCTATAGGAATTTCCCACCACTCCCCCCGCCAGCGAGGTGGTGGTCACAACGGGAGACGGATTCACCGTCACCGTCGACGAAGCAGAAACGCTGGTCTTCGCCGCAGAAGAGGCCTTTACCGTCACGATCAGCGGCGAAGAAACAACGGCCGGGGCGTTATACGTTGCCGCCGTCTTGGATGTATTCGCTAATGTTCCACAATTGCTACCGCTGCAACCGCTTCCGGAAACACTCCAGGATACGCCCTTGCCGTTGGAATCATTGGTGACGCTGGCGGTAAAGCTTACGGTCTGGCCCTGATCAATACTCTGCTGCGTGCCGGGTGAGATGGCGACGGATGGCTGTGGAGATACCGGATACACCAATGAAGAGGCGCTCGAACCGCCCCCGCAGTTTGTTAAAAGAAATACTGCGACACTGATGAAACCTACGGCCTTCTTCACGTTGACTTGCCCCCCTACCAGTCAGCAAGTCGTTCGTTTGCTAGCTTAAGATTGTGAAGGCAGGATATCTTAACGAGGGCTACACTGTCAATTGAAACGCCACCACTGGAAACTTAATTAACCCAACAGTAACCAACTCAGTTGTGGCCACAACACCTTTTGAAAAACCCGTCGGCTGATCGCCGCTGGCCACTGCGGTGCGATTCACTGCTCAGGAAGTTCTTCGCGTGGGCTTTCAATAGAAAAACCGGCGGAGCGAGCCGCTCGATGTCACGCACAAATCCGTGCTCTTTTGCCGATCTTGCATCCGTTCACGAATAGGTCCGGGTTAAGGTTCTGCCACCTCTCCCAAAAGTTTGCTGGGGCGTAAAGGACTGGGTTCCCAAGGGATTCGCGGTTTCAATCGAATCACAACGGTAAATTGCCCAAAAACATACTGGACGGTTTCTACGGGCTTTCCATCAGCCAGGCATCGTCCGAATGGTCGCGGAAGAGGGCCTTGCCGCCGGAGCGGCAAAGCCCTCTTCCACGAGGTTAGTTGCTATTTGTTGGCCGGCGATGCCATGGGGTATGAGCTCCCCTGGTTATCGACAATCACCACCTGGGTACTGGAAACGATGATACCCGTGACGAGCCCCGGATTGTCCGAGCTGATGATGGTCCCATCGGAATTCACCGTGATCGTACCGGTACCGGTCTGATCGGCCTTTTGGTAGGTGGTTGACGTGGAGTCATTGGTGGAACTGACACCGCCGCTCCCGTCCAGCGTTGCTATCCCGACCCCTGCCTCTGCCCCTTGGCTGACCACCTCCATCGGGCCCTGAAATAGAGTTCCTGAGACAGTGGCAGTGGTGAACGAGCTTCCTGTCTGCGCTTCAACCTGTCCGAAGCTAACAGAATTGTCCTGGGCGATCAAGAAGCCATTGTTGGAGGCTGACAGATAGAAAACAGGAGGATGGTTTCCGCAACCGCTGCCACTGAACGTCATCCTGCCATTCGCGGCGACCGAGTGAGTGCAGGTCACGGTGTGAGGAGTATTCCAGGTGCCTGCGTCATCCTCGTAGATGGTGCCCGTCAGGGAGCCGCTTCCAGTGACGCTGAGGAGTCCAAACTGCGCGTTCCCTCCCGATCCGCCGCCGTTCAGCCCCATCATAGAGAGGACCAGATTACCGCTCACCGAACTGTTGCTGAAGGTCCCGCTCTGGCCTCGCACCTCGCCAGCAACAATCACGTTGGTTCCGGGGGTATCCGTGCTCAGAACGAGGAGTTGCGAACTGGATACCATGTAGAAAACATCGGTGGACGTTGGCCCGCTTGTGACGGCCGTGGTCCCGGTAAAGCGGCCGTTGGCGTCAACGCTGCCGTACGTACCGGTCATGCCCGTATAGTGGCTTAAAGTTCCGGCATCGTCGACGTCCTCTTCGCCGCTACTGAAGTTACCGCCGCTAGCCGTCAGAGCACCCGCACCGGCGATGCGGCCCGGAGTAGAATTGGAGTCCACCCCCGAATAGCTGAACACATAGTTGCCGCTGAGCGCGGTGAAAGATGTGGTCTGTTGCAGCAACTGACCGGTCGCGATATACGCGCTGGAGGTTGGAGCCTCCCACTCGATCATGCGCCCTTTCGTCGCCTTACCTGACGAGAGAGAGCCAAGAGCGAAGCGCGTGGTGAAGGTGCCAAAGGTCGTTACGATCGTGGCGCAGCCGCGGTTGTCCGAACCCACCGAGTAAGAGCTCGCGGTGGTGTCGATGCTGGCGGAATGGACTCCGAGGGCGCCGTCGGTGTCAGCCTCGCCGGCGGTCATCTTCCCTGCGCCGTTGGCAGTGAAGGCCCCCACCACACCCAGGAAGCCTGTCGAGTTAAATCCACTCAGGCTGAAGGCGTAACGCCCGCTCAGGACCGACTCGTTCCCCGAGCTGGTGCAAGCCGCCACCGTGCTGATGGTGATGCTCAGTGCCTGACTCTTGGTCTGCGCCGTTGGCGTAGTCGAATCGGTCACCGTCACGGTGAACGAGGACGTGGCCGTGGAGGTGGGCATGCCCGAAATCACGCCGGTGGAGGTATCGAGACTTAACCCCGCCGGCAGCGTGCCCGTGATGCTCCAGGTGTAAGGTTGAACGCCGCCGCTAACCCCGACCGTGCCGTTGTAATCTGTGCCAACCACGCCGCTGGGCAGAGACGTCGTGGTGATGGACAACGTCCCTCCACTCGCCCCATTGATCGTAATACTCAGTGACTGGCTCTGGGTCTGCGCCGTGGGCGTAGTCGAATCGGTCACCGTCACGGTGAAGTTTGACGTGCCTGTGGCCGTGGGAGTGCCCGCAATCACGCCGGTGGACGTATTGAGAACTAATCCCGCCGGCAGCGAACCCGCAACGCTCCAGGCGTAGGGCGATGCGCCGCCCGTGGCAGCGAGAGGGCGGCTATAGGCTGTGCCCACCGACCCGTTGGGTAATGACGTCGTAGTGATGGCCAACACCCCGTAGATCGTGATGCTCAATATCTTGGTTTGGGTCTGCGCCGTGGGCGTGGTCGAATCCGTCACCGTCACGGTGAAGCTTGACGTGCCTGTGGCCGTCGGAGTGCCCGTGATCGCGCCCGTGGACGCATTGAGAACTAATCCCGTCGGCAGCGCGCCGACAGTGACGCTCCAGGTGTAGGGCGACGCGCCACCGGCAGCCGCGAGCGAGGCACTGTAGGCCGTACCCACCAGGTGATTCGGCAGTGACGTGGTGGTGATGGTCAACGGAGGGTTATTGATGATGATGGTGAGTAACTGACTCGCCGTCATCGGCGTCGGCGCCGAATCGGTCACCTTCGCCGTGAAGGTGGAAGTGCCGAAGGCGGTAGGCGTTCCGGAAATCACGCCGGTGGACGCATTGAGGCTTAATCCCGCCGGCAGCGTACCCGTAACGCTCCATTTGAGCGTCCCCGTGCCGCCCGTGGCAGCAAGAGTCTGGCTGTAGGCTGTGCCCACCACGCCGCTAGGTAACGACGTGGTCGTGATGGCCGGTGTGGGCGAAACCACGACCGTGGCCGACGCCAACATAGCCGTGTTCGTAACGGATGTGGCGGTCACCGACACAGTTAAATTCGAGCTCACCAACGCCGGCGCGTTGTAGGTCGCTACGGTCGTCGTGGTGCTTGATAAGGTTCCGCAGGCCGCTCCCGAGCAGCCACTTCCGGAGAGGCTCCAGCTCACTCCCGCGCTGCTGGGGTCGTTGGCCACGGTAGCGGTGAAATTCACGCTTTGTCCCTCATCGATCTTGCTCTGCGCCGACGGCGAGAGACTTACAGAAATCGCCTTAACCACGACCGTGGCCGACGCCTTTTTCGAAGTAGCAGTCTTCGAAGTCGCGGTCACCGAGACAGTCAAATCCGCGCTTACCGATGCCGGCGCGGTGTAGGTTGCAGCGGTCGTCGTGGTGTTTGACAAGGTCCCGCAGGCCGCTCCCGTGCAACCGCTTCCGGAGAGGCTCCATGTTACTCCTGCTTTGTTGGAATCGTTGGTGACAGTGGCCGTGAAATTCACGGTTTGTCCCTGGTCGATACTCTGCTGAGTGCTGGATGAAATTGCGACGGAGACTTGCGGGGTCGCTGGTGAATTGGTACCGCAATTAGTGAAAAATATCACACATACGGCTATAAGACCTAAGACTCTCCTCACGGCTGCTTTCCTCCAAATAGCTAGATTTCTAGTTTTCCACTTATAAGATCCTGAAAATAATATGTTTGCGAATAATGAAGTGTAAATAGAACTTTAGTTCTGGGCCTTTAAGTTCCCGGATGGTTGAAAGGCAGGATTCTCCAAAGGTATTGGGGGCGGCCCTCACGGACACTTCAGGCGGGATTTTCAGCGCGAAGAGTTTTCCGGGTGGTTTTGTGCAGTCATCCGGACAGTAGACCGTTGCCTGTTTTCGCTCCGATTTCCATTGTCGTTGCCATCGTTCCGCTGTCCGCTCAACGGTTCTGCTGTTTCCAGGCTAATGCACCGGTGGAGAAGTTGGTCATTTAGGAAAAAATTAAGAAGCGTCAGGTTTCCACTTGCTCATTCGCTTTTTATTCGCCTATAATAGCCTCAACTGTAGTCCATGTGGCTTCCAGTGCGGCCACTGCAGGAGGAATCAGATGGCGTTGACACGGCGGCAAAAACAGGTCCTGGATTTCCTGGTCCACTTCATCAACCGGCACGGTTATTCACCAAGCTTTGAGGAGATGGCGTCCGGGCTCCATCTTTCCTCACTGGCCACCGTGCACAAGCACCTGCAGGTCCTTGAAAAGAAGGGATTCATCCGTCGCCGGTACAACCAGAGCCGTTCGGTGGAAGTGGTTGCTGTCCCCGGATCTGTTCCTTACGGGAAAGAGTTCATGCAAACGGGAGTGGGCCAACCGGCATCCGGACACGCACCTCTTCCAGCCATGCCCAGTGGGTCCATTCACTTCCATCCTCTGCCGAATCTTGATTTCCCACTGCTCGGTTACATCGCTGCCGGGCAGCCCGTGGAAGCGATTCCTCAGCCGGAGAATTTTTCGCTGGGTGACTTCACAGGCCGCAGGGACAGAATTTATGTTCTGCGGGTGAAAGGCGATTCCATGGTGGATGACCACATCTGCGATGGAGATTACATCCTGGTGGAGAACTCAACGACCGCGCAAAACGGCGACATTGTGGTCGCGCTGATCGGTGAAACAGATGCCACGCTGAAACGCTTCTTCCTGGAAGGGCCGGAAAAGGTTCGGCTCCAGCCCGCCAATGCCCAGATGGATCCCATCATCGTGCCTGCGGGCAACGTCAAGATTCAAGGGCGCGTGATTGGCGTCCTGCGCAAGTACTAGAGAGGGAAACCAGCCCGCCGGCAAGTGCCACCCGGGCTGGCGCACGTTGTACTTCCGCTGACAGAACTCACCACTAACCCGGGCCGCGGGTTTCGAAGTCGCAGCCCGTGCGTGACATCCATTGCTGCCGGCTAATGGCCGGCCGGGACGGAGAACTTCGAAGCACTGATGGGGGCGTTCTGCTGCACCTGCGCCACCTGAACCGTTGACTGGCCACCCGGCTGCGCAACGGTCCATTGGTACGGTACTTTCACTCCGTCAACCTCGCGGTAATCGGAATAGTCGGTCTGCTGCGGCAGGCGTCCGAGCGCCGTCTGGGTAAAATAGACCATCCGCAGCAGCAACCCCGATTGCTTGCTGAAGAACAGTTCGACAGGCGGCTTGCCCGGCCGCATGCCCAGCACTACAAAGGCTTCCTCGTCGCCGACTTTTTGCGGCGGCCTCTCACGCATCGAGGTGAAAATCTTCTGGATGTCGAGTGGGAAATAGAAGTCCGCGTCCAGTCGCGCCCGGTCCAGTTCACTGCCTTCCAGCGCGTGCGGCGGCCGGGGCATCATGGAAGCCCATCCCTCCTGCCCGTTATAGACCGTCATGCTTTGCCCTCGCGGCGACTTCATCACGCTGGCCATCTCATCCGGAGCCTGGGCATAGATCTCGACAGGCATGGTGTGCCCAAAGGCCGTCATCGTACCCGTCATCACGCGGCTCTGGACCTTTCGCAAAGCATCCGCACCGCCCAGCGCTGCAACGTATTTGCCAACAATCGCATCCGGCTGCGGGAGTGATGCAAGGTTCGCGCGCCTGCCATGCTCTTCCATGTGGGCAGGGCGCGCCTGGACTTCCCCGAGTTCGGCAATCGCCGGCATTCCTGCCGGATGAGGGGAACCGTTATGGCAGGTGTTGCACGTCACCTCCAGATGCCCGTGGAAGCTGTTTTTGTCAATGGCGAACATCATCTGCATCATTTCCCGCGCCCGCCGCTTTGGCTTTTTGGTGTCCTCATCAAAGTGGTGTTCTACGTGGCAGTAGTCGCAATGCACGCCGAGCGACGCTGAAATGAACTCCATGGTGGGAATTAACTCATAGGAGGGAATATCCTTGAGAACCTTGATGTTCTTGAAAGCCTCCGCCGCCGTCTTGGTTGCCTGGGGTTGAGCGGATTGCCCCACGTCCTTTGGCCCCGATTGCGCCAGGGATCGAAGCCCTTGCCCGGCACTTGTCAACAGTAAGAAACCCAATGAAAACCCCGTTGCGACCGCAGCCGCAATTCTCCATCTCCGCATCATGTCTGCCCCTTTCGTGTGGAAGCCGCTCCGCGGCACCCCTCGCGCGGAAACGGCTGAATATCATAGCCTTAGACGTCATGGCCGGGGGCACAGTTACACGGGGCAAAGCCGCAAGGCCCGGCTTGCCCGCATGACCCCATGCAGTCGCCTTAAAGCCGCTAGAGATTTCCGCGCTTCAATTCCTGCATCATGCGATCGCAGGAACGAACACACAGGGCCATGATGGTAAGGGTTGGATTCTGGCATGCCGTGGAGGTAAAGCCCGCTCCGTCCAGAACAAAAAGGTTCTTGACGTCATGGCTCTGCTGGAACTGGTTGAGGACCGACGCCTTGGGATTGTCACCCATGCGGGCAACGCCCACTTCGTGGATGGCCCAGCCGGGACCGTCGGCATGGGTGACGGTCCGGATGTTCTTTGCCCCGGCGGCTTCCAGCATCCCGGCTGCGGATTCCGCCATGTCATTCAGCATGGCATATTCGTTCTCGCCGTATTTCATGTGGAAGTTCAGAACGGGAATCCCATAAGCATCCACAACGTTGGGGTTGATCTCAACGTAGTTGTCCCAGCGCGCCAGGCACTCGCCGAAGCCCCCAAGGGAGATCGAAACAACAGGATCCTGAATAGCCTTCTTGAATGCCTCGCCGAAGCCGTGGGCATTCAAGTTGAATTCCACTCCACCGCCGCCCTGGAAACCGTAGCCGCGAAGGAACTTCCTGGAACGGGGTCCATTCTGAGTGTTTCGAAACCGGATCACATAAATGCCGTCTGGCCGGTTGGGACCATTATGGGTGGGTTTGCCGGTCAGTCCCGGTAGTTCGCCCGTGGCGCCCCCGCCGGAGATGTGGTCCATCAGATAATGGCCCAGCACTCCGCTGGAGTTAGCCAGGCCGTTCGGGTACTGCCGGTTGGCCGAGTTGAAAAGGATGCGCACGGACTCCAGTGACTGCGCGCAGAGCGCCACCACACGTCCGTAAATTTCCTTGGGCTGCCGCGTGTTGCGGTCAATGTAAAGCAGCCCTTTGGCGCGGTTGCCGTCCGCGTCCATCAGCACCTTGTAGACCATGGCGTTGGGAATATGGGTGCATTTGCCGGTTTGCAGGGCGTCCGCCACGGTCGTGACGAAAGAATTAAAGTAGGAATGCGTCACACAGCCGCGCTCACACGGGCCGCAGTAATGGCAGGCAGCGCGCCCGTTGATCGGTTTCGTCAGATTGGCCGAGCGCCCCAGCGTGACCGTCCATCCAAGTTTTTCTTTCACGCGTTTGCGCAACAGCGCCTCGGCACAGGTCAGTCCCATGGGCGGTTGGAATTTCCCGTCCGGAAGTTCATAGACGTCTTCCGGGATACCCGTGATCCCGACATACTCTTCCACGATGTCGTAATAGGGAGCGAGGTCCTTGTAGCTGAGCGGCCAGTCGTCGCCGTAACCATCGTGAGAGGCGGCTTTGAAATCGAGATCACTTAACCGGTAGGACTGCCGGCCCCAGACATTAGTGCGGCCACCCGTCACCCGCATGCGTCCCTGCCAGCCGAACGGCATGCCCTTAGCCGTGGTGTACGGCTCGTCCAGGTCGTTGCAGAACCAGTCGTAGTTGTACTCCATGCAGGCGTAGCAGTCTTTTTGCCGGGGCCGCGTCCGGCGAATGACTTCCGGGGCCATATCGCGGTACTTCAATTTGAAAGCGGGTTTATGCTCCGTAAAATTCTTGTCAGACTGCTGCCGGCCGGCATCGACGAGAGCAACATTCAGGCCGGCTTCTGCCAATCGCTTGCATGCCCATCCGCCGGACGCGCCGGAACCCACAACCAGGACATCATAAATTTGCTTTCCACCCTGGGTCATAAAACCTCTTCAATGCTGACTTTGAATTAGTTCCACATCTTCCAGTTAAAGGATTCCCCGCTTCATCTCCCCCAACAGATAATCGCAGGAGCGCGTGCAGAGGGCCATGATGGTCAAGGTTGAGTTCTGGCAGGCACTGGATGTAAACGCCGAGCCGTCCAGGACAAAGAGATTCCTGACGTCGTGGCTTTGCTGGTACTGGTTGAGCACCGAGTCCTTCGAACTCTTCCCCATGCGGGCAACACCCACTTCGTGAATGGCCCATCCGGGCGTTGAAGGCCGCGCAAACGTGGTGATGTTTTTTGCGCCGGCTGCTTCCAGCATTTCGCCGGCCGACTCAGCCATGTCCTTCACCATGGCAAACTCGTTCTCGCCGTACTTCATGTGGAAATTAAGAACAGGAATTCCGAACGTATCCAATACGTCGCGGTTGATCTCCACATAGTTTTCCCAGCGCCCAAGGCATTCGCCGTAGCCGTGCAGAGAAAAAGCCTGGACGGGCTCATGCAACGCCTTCTTGTAAGCCTCTCCGAAGCCCGAAGCCTTCCAGTTGTAGTCAACCCCCGCCCCGGTCTGGAAGCCGTAACCCCGGATGAAATTTTTGGAGCGCGGGCTTTCCGGAACATTGCGGAATCGGATGATGTAACTGCCCGCCGGATTAACGGGTCCCCCGAGGCTCGGCTTGCCGCCCAGTTCCGGGAAGTGGCCGACGGCCCCACCACCCATCACGTGGTCCATCAGGTAGTGGCCGAGCGTCCCGCTTGAATTGGCCAGACCGTTCGGGTACTGCCGGTTGGCTGAGTTGAACAGGATGCGCACCGACTCCAGGGACTGCGCGCAAATCGCCACCACGCGCCCGTAGATTTCCTTCGGTTCCCGGGTAACCCGGTCGATATAAAGCACTCCTTTGGCCTGATTGCGGTCCGTGTCCATCAGAACTTTGTAGGCCATGGCGTTGGGAATCAACGTGCAATTGCCCGAATGGAGCGCATCGGCCACCGTGGTGAAATAGGAATTGAAGTAGGAGTGCGTAACACAGCCTCGCTCACACGGACCACAGTAATGGCAGGCCGCCCGCCCGTTGAGCGGCCGGGTCAGGTTGGCGCACCGGCAAGGCGTAAGAATATACCCGCCGTGCTTTTTCAGCCGGTCACGGACCAGAACCTCCGAGCATTCCAGCGGCATCGGCGGCTGGAATTTCCCGTCCGGAAGGACAGCCGCGCCTTCCGCTTGCCCGCAAATGCCCGCATACTCTTCAACCTCATCGTAATAAGGCGCCAGGTCCTTATAACTGAGCGGCCAATCCTGACCGTAGCCGTCCCTCGAAGCGGCCTTAAAGTCCAGATCGCTCAAGCGCAGGCTCAGCCGGCCCCAGACGTTGGTACGGCCACCCGTCACGCGCATGCGTCCCTGCCAGCTGAACGGCATGCCCTCATCGGTCGTATAGGGTTCATCGAGGTCGTTGCAAAACCAGTCGTAGTTGTACTCCGTACAGGCGTAGCAATCCTTTTGCACGGGCCGCGTCTTACGGATCAACTCCGGGGCCATGTTCCGGTATTTCAGTTCGAAACGCGGTTTGTGCTCGCTGAAATTCTCGTCCGATTGCATCCGGCCTGCATCCAGGATGGCAACTTTCATGCCGGCTTCAGAAAATTTCTTGGCCGCCCATCCCCCGGATGCACCGGACCCTACCACGAGCACGTCGTAAATGTTTGGCGCACGTCTGCTCATCGAACATCTCCTGACTTTTCTGTGATTCTTGTTGTCACTGCGTCCTGTTCAAGCTCCCGCGGGAGTGTTCACCTCCGCGGTCGCCGGGAGAAAGAAGGAACGTTTCCGGATGAAAGGGTCAATCCCTGGAACAATCTGCGAAAGCCCCTCCGCCTGGGTTAGATACATCTCACCCATGAAGAAAAATGATCGTAACAACCGTGCGAACAAACGTCAACTATAGCCGTACCAGGAACCCGCTACGAAAGGTTGTCCTGAACCGTGTTTCGGTGATAGCATGAGGCCCTTATTGGTTCAGGGTGAGGTTCCCCGGTTTCAGGAGTCTGAATTACACTTAAGGCAGGGCAAAGGATGAACAAGAAACAGGTTCCGGCCGTTCCCGGCAATCGCTCCAACTCAGAGACTGGAATCAATCGCCGTGAGATGGTCCGGCGATTAATGCTGGCGGGAGGCGCCGGATTTGCGTTGCCGGGCATCGCCGAGGGACATCCCATCGCCAGGCATCTTGCGAATCAGGGTGCAACCGCAAAAACTGCTTCCGCGGCTGCAAAAACCGACGGGTCTCCAGCATTCCTTGATCCGCATCAGAGCAAGACCCTGGAGGTTCTGGGTGAGCGCATCATTCCCGGCTCGTCCCAGGCCCAGGTCAACCGCTTCATCGACCTTCTGCTTTCTGTGGACACCCAGGACGCACAAAAGAAATTCATCGCATCGATCTCAGCCTTCGAAGCGGAATCCCTCAAGCGTTTTTCCCATCCTTATAAAGACCTCACTGTAAGTCAGCAAAACGAAATCCTCACTTCCGCTTCCACAGCAAAACACGGGGAGGCCACGGAAGGCCAACCGCATCAGATCACCTTGCGTGACCACTTTGAGAACCTCAAAGGTTGGGTTTCGGGCGCTTATTACTCGTCGGAAATCGGCATGAAAGAACTGGGATGGACAGATCAGGTCTTTTTCACAAGTTTCCCGGGATGCCAGTATCCGGGGCAACACCAATCGTAACTACTTTACGGCAGCACTCCCTCGCCCTTCACTTTGCCATCAGCCCGAATGATAGGCGCAATGGATGCGTGAATTATTAGGGAATAATAAGAAATAAGGTCTCAGCTGATGGGTTCCATCTGCTGGAAAATGCGCCGGGCCCAACGCCTCGCAAGGCGTCCAGCTGTGCCGAAAAGGATTCCAAACACCTACGCAAGATGCTGTTAAACCATAACTTACAAGAAAATGGCTTGAGGCATCCGGCGGGCTGCCATCCAGCCCTGAAACAGAATATCATGCAGCAAGTGGAACATTTCAGGTATATTACTTTTTGCTTAATAACTTTCTTTTGTTGACTTTCAGCCCGTTTTCTCTTGACATGTCCCAGTTTTGTGGCACAATTGGTAACGGTAGATTAGCAGTTACCTATTGACTTGGGAGGCATTGTTAGATAGGCTCTCTTCCACTGCGGGAATTGTTTGACCCGAAATATGCACCTGGAGGAGAGTCTGATGAAAAACTACGTCCTGACCTTTGTGTTGGCTGTGCTGGTTGTGCTGGCGAGCGTGTCTCTACGAAGAGCTATTGCTCCTAGCAGTGTTGATGTGAGCAGCACGGGAACCTTGTTAGCGATTGGGCCATCGCCCGCCCCGCTTCCGCCACGTGTTTCCGCGATTGGGCCGTCACCAGCGCCGCTTCCGCCGCGCGATTCTGCAATTGGTCCATCGCCGGCGCCGCTTCCGCCGCGCGCTCAGTAGGATTTTTTATGAGCTCTGAGCAGCTTGGCGAGGCCTTCGAAGGTTAAGGTTTTCAATCAGGCTGCTTATGAGTGCCATTACAGCAAGCAACCTTTTGAGCTACGCCGGGTACATCCTAGAGGCGGGCCTATTGGTGTATCTGCTTGTGCATGGTCACGCGAAGCGTCTCTGGGAACTGGTTTTTTATCTTCTCATGTCGCTCAGCGTTATCGCCGCACGCAGCTACACGCTGCATCACTATGGCTTAGGCTCATCGCAATATTGGAACTGCTACTGGACAACTGATCTGTTGCTCGTGCTGGCCGCTTTTGTCGTGGTCGCTTCCTTTTTCAGGCGCGCCTGCTCCGAAAACCCGGAGATGTGGCAATTTGTAAGGCTGTTGCTGGGAACGGTTCTCGTCGCGATTACGATTGTCTCCTTTTTCTCGCTTTCCAGCCATAAAGACAAGGTCTTTTCCCTCTTTATTGTTCAGTTCTCACAGAATCTCTACTTTGCCAGCCTTGTGCTGACCACACTCTTGTACCTCATGACCCTGAAAATGGAGGTTGCCGACGAGAGGTTGGGAATGCTGGTTTGTGGATTAGGTATCGAGTTTGCCGGCCCGGCAGCAGGTTTAGCGTTATTCTATTTGGCGCGAGGAGCCGAACTGTCCCGCCTGGTCGGAGTCTATTTCTTCCCGCTTTGTGATATCGGAATGATCTTGACCTGGTTCTATGCCGTTTCCAGGGTACCCGATCTGGCGAAAGTCCCTCGCCCCACCGTGGGCAGGGTGGATGGAACACCCGCCTATGCGCGAGGAAATATTTCCCATTTTTAATTGGGGTATCTCATGTTTCTTGCTGTCTTGATTTTGACGTTGTCGATCGCGATGTTTTTCTTCTACATTCAGGCTATTTGTCTGAAAATCCTTCGGCAGGAGTTCGATCGCGACTACTTCCTGTCCATCGTCAATGCAAATCGGCTGGAATTCCCGTCCGTCCGCAAAGCGGTGGAGGAATTCGACGCGCCCCTCGACTATGCGCGTTTTTGCATGATGTTGAAATGTGATTTTCTGGCCCTGAGCTACTTGCTCAAAAATGCTGCCAATGAGAGTCATCGTTACACTCCGCAGGACCGGCTTTTGATTCTTTATTTCCATCTCACCTATTTCATGCTGAGACTCCGCCATTTCCTCAGATTCGAAGAGAAAACGCCGTTTCTCCGCCTGACCTCAATCCTTCAATTTTTCGGAAACGTCGTCGGCCTTCGCGTCAGTTCGACGCACTTCAGGGAAATCAGCGCGTCAGATTATCTGCTCACTCTCTAAACCCGTTCCGGCCACACACAGCGGCCCAGGGTGCCGTTAAAGCTGGCTTGTGAAGACCCTCACTTATTCCCCGCCTCTTTTCCTGCCACGTCAGCAGCCGATATACTAAAAGGATGAACATCCTTTCAAAACCATCAGCCGCGAGTGCGGATTCCCGCAGGGCGAAGATCGTCTGCACGCTTGGCCCGGCCACTGACAACCCTGAAGTCCTCAGCGCACTCCTCACCGCCGGCATGGATGTTGCGCGCCTCAACTTCTCTCATGGATCGCACTTGGAACATGGCCGACGGCTCAGAAAACTTCGGGAGGCGGCTGCAACCTGCGGCAAGGCCGTGGCCGTCATGCAGGACCTTCAAGGGCCCAAGATTCGTACCGGATCGCTCGAAGGCGGCCGGCGCGTCGAACTGCGTGACGGAGCTGCCATAACCATTACCACCAGGCCCGTCCCATGCAATGACCGCTTTATTTCCACCACCTTCCAGCGCCTTCCCCAGGAAGTGCGCCCGGGCAACAGCATCCTGCTCTCGGATGGCCTCATCGAACTGATTGTGGAAAGCGTCAGGGGAACAGAGATCCGCTGCCGGGTGGTCAATGGAGGGGAACTGGGTGAGCGCCAGGGCATCAACCTCCCCGGCGTCGCACTGGGGATTTCCGCCCTGACCAGGAAAGACCGTGAAGACCTCAAATTCGGCATTCAGAATCGCGTGGATTACATCGCCCTTTCCTTTGTGCGCCGGGCTGAAGATGTGCTGGCGCTGAAGCGCATTCTTGCCCGGGCTGAACGCTCGATTCCTGTGGTCGCCAAACTTGAAAAGCCGGAGGCTATTGATCACCTGGATGATATTCTGCGGGCGACGGACGCCGTCATGGTAGCTCGCGGCGATCTGGGAGTTGAATTGCCTCCGGAAATGGTCCCGGCCATCCAGAAAAGGATCATTAACAGCGCTTTCGCCATGAGGGTTCCGGTAATTACCGCAACCCAGATGCTCGAGTCCATGACCGTTCACCCGAGGCCGACCCGCGCGGAGGCTTCCGACGTTGCCAATGCTGTCATTGATGGGACGGATGCTCTGATGCTGTCGGGGGAAACCGCCACGGGCCATTACCCCGTGAAGGCCGTGGGGATGATGGCGAGAATTATTTCCGTCACAGAAGCCACCCAGCGCTCGGTGGGGTTCCACGACCTGAGGGACCGGGCCGAGGCTCTGGATGTTCCTGAAGCCATCTGCGAATCCGTGGCGCTCATGACGTCCGAACTGAACCTGAAAGCGGTGGCCGTCTTTACACAGTCGGGATCGAGCGCCCGGGTCATTTCCAAATACCGCCCCAGGGTCCCCGTCTTTGCCTTCTCCCCTTTTGACAAGGTGCTACGGAGGACCGCGCTTTATTGGGGAGTGAGGCCCGTCCACATGCACAGGCTTCAATCCACTGACAAGATGGTGGAGGCAGCCGCCCAGCGGTTACTGGAGATGGGCGTGGTCAGCCGGGGCGACTTCATCGCAGTGGTTGCCGGCAATCCCATCGCCAAACGCGGGAGCACCAATATTCTCAAAGTGCATCGGGTTGTAAGTTGAAGGACAGGTCCGAATACGGTTCAGCTTCCCGCCCGCCATTCGGCGATTGCGGACGCCAACCAGGTTGATTAAACTGTATGCCATGCGCATCTGCTCGCTTCTCCCTTCCGCTACGGAAACCCTTTTTGAGCTGGGTGCGGGTGACTCGCTGCTTGGAGTGACCTTTGAATGCGATTTTCCTCAGGCAGCCAGGCAGAAGCGGGTTATTGTCCAGACCCGCCTCAGACATTCCGAAGACCCCGCTGAAATTGACCGCCAGGTGAATAATTTTGTCTCGCGAGGAGAAAGTCTCTACGAAGTGGACTTCGAGGCGCTCCAGGCCATTCAGCCAGACCTGATCATTACCCAGGACTTGTGCCACGTGTGCGCCGCATCGCCCGGCGATCTGGCCTCAGCCCTGGCTGCGCTCGAGCGGAAGCCGGAGATCCTGTCGCTTAGCCCACAGTCCCTGCCGGATGTCTGGAACGATATTCGAACCCTCGGCACGGCCGTTGGCCGCGGCAGCCAGGCTGGGGATCTCGCTGTGCAACTGGAAGACCGGGTGGCGGCGGTGGCTGAGGCCGTTTCTCATTCCTCAACCCGGCCCCGGGTCGCCTGCCTCGAATGGCTGGACCCGCCCTTTGCAGCCGGGCATTGGGTGCCGGAAATGGTAAGTTGCGCCGGCGGCCTGGATGTTTTAGGAAAAGCTGGGATGCCAAGCTGCCGCACAACATGGTCGGATGTACTGAAGGCAAATCCGGAAGTCATCGTCATCATGCCTTGTGGTTACGGACTTGAAGAGGCAGTCAAACAATTCAACCTCATGATTCGACCGGAAGGATGGGAATCGCTACAGGCAGTGAGGGACGGACGGGTCTACGCCGTTGACGCGTCAGGTTATTTTTCCCGTCCAGGCCCACGCCTCGCAGGCGGCGTGGAAATTCTGGCCGGCATCCTGCATCCAGAGGCGGCGCCTGCCGCGCCTCCTCCGGCGAGTTCCGCAAAGATCGAGCGTTTTACGCGCGCAGCTCTAGGGTGAAGCGTCCTGCCTGCGGCCCATCAGCCGCACTTCACATCAGCGTGTGGCCATTTCGTGGGCGTGGGTCCTGCGGAGGTGGTACTCGTAAGCCCCAAACAGGATTCCGCCGAACAGGACGCCGCTGATCAGCGAATTCCCATAGAACGGAATCGCCGCCGCGTAGCAGGCGGCAAGACCGCCGAAGGTTGGCGGGTACATTCCTCCACCAATCCAAACAGCGAAATTACTGATCAGGAAAAAGACGCTCGGACCGGCCACCGAGGCCACCAGCACGTTGCGCACGGTGACGCGCCTTCGCAACCACCAGCCGACCATCACAATCCCGGCAAAGCCAACCCAGTTCAGCATCTGCATCCACTGGAACGACGTGTGGTAAACCAGCGCGTTCAGCAGAAAGTCACTCGCCGCCAGAAGCAGCAACGGAAACCAGATGGAGTCACGCCTCTTGAGATAGGCCCCGCCAAACAGGAGCCCTGCGTACACGGGGCTGAAGTTAGCCGCGCCAGGAATAAACCGTGCTGCAATCGCCAAAGCAATGATGAGATAAAGCATCTTTGTCTCCTTCGCTCAAAATTCCAGGCGGATGCCGGCACGATAGGTTCGCTTCAGCGCCGGATAGCCCAGGACTTCCATGTACTTCTGATTGAAAAGATTTCCCACCAACCCATAGTAGGTCATGTGCCCGAAAGCCCGGTAGCTCCAGGAAAGGTCCGAGTCTGTGTAGCCATTGTTCCAGATCAACGGCGGTACCAGGCCCACAAAGTCGCTGTCCTGCCGCCGCCCCACAAAATTTGTGGTTGAGGTCACATTCATCCGCCGCCAGTTCCACAGGACCTGCACGGAACCAGAATGCCGGGGCCGCCTCAGGAGCCATCGCCCGGCCTGCAATGCCGGGGAATACGGGTTGCCGCTCTCGATGACTTCTGAATCAAGATAAGTGTAACTTCCAATCGCGCGCAAGCCCCTCACGGGCGCAAGTTCCAGCGATACCTCTGCGCCTTTGGCCCGGGCTCGGCCAATGTTGAAATACGTGCCGCTGAAGGTCTGGTAATTCGTCGTCTCAAACGCGATCTGATCACGAAACAAGTTGTCAAAGCCGTCCAGTTCCAGCCGGCCTCTCCCCTCCCAGAACCGCTGCTCCACTCCGTAGTCCAGCGTGCGGGTACGCTCGGGAGTCAGGTTCGGATTCCCCACAAAGTAGGGCGAATTGGCGTAGGATTCCAGAAAGCTGGGCTCCTTGACCCCCAGACCGAAGTTAAACTTCAGCGTTGTAGTTCCGAAAAACCCTCCGCCGTTTCGCACCCGGTACGCCAGCGAACTGCGCGGAACAACGACCGTTCCAAAGCTGCCGTTATCGTCAATGCGGACCCCGTTGCCGAGTGACAGCCGGCCCCACAGGGTCTGGTCCTGGAAAGTATAGCCGAAGTTGTTTCGCTGCGCACGCGTTGCAGGGTCCTGGGCGAACCGGTCCACCAGGAATCCATGTTCTCCGTCCCAGTCAAAAGCAAAGGTATCCACGTGCCGCCCGAACCGGCCCCCAAATGGCGAACCTTCAAGGTTGGTCTGGTAGCTGACGTGGTCGCGCCACTCGTCGTCGAGATAATTCGTTGCGTAGTCGTAGTACTGATAGGCAGCGGTTTGTCCCTCATATGAAGGCGTGAACGGAGGATTCTGGCCCAGGTCAAGGGAAACCTGGCGACTCTTTGAAAACGTGTAGGTCAGCTGCTGCTCCCAGGAAGAAGTGACCTGGTTGTGGAGTGAAAAAGCGCCGTAACCTGTCCGCTGCCGGTACGAAGCGTCAGTGACGGGAGGCCCGAAGGCCGTCTGGCCCGGAGTTCCCGCCAGGCCAAAATTGCCCATCATGATGGCGCGCAACGTGGTTGCTTTTCCCACCTTCAGGCCCAGGTTTGCCGATAGCGTGGTGACGTGAAAAAAGTCGTTCGGCACCTGGTTGTCGGTGCTGAACTTTCCGCCCTCCAGAGTGTAATCGAAAGGCCCGTCGCCGCCTGTAACCGAACCCCGCCCCTGCCAGGTGGAATTCTTGCCGCCTTCCCCGCTGAAGGAAAAGCGAGGACGTTGAGTTTCCGGGCTGCCGCGCCGCGTAAACAGCTGGATCACGCTGGTCATGGCATCGGACCCGAATAAGGCGGACTCCGCGCTGCGAACCACTTCAACCCGTTCGAGGTTGCTGGTGGTGAGTGTGCTGAAGTCGAACGCCCCGCCGGCCAGGTTCAACGGAATACCGTCCAGCAGCACCTTGTTGTAATCGCTGTCGCCCCCGCGGACAAACACGCTGGTCACACCGCCTGGAGCACCGTTGCGAACCACCGTAATACCCGGCAGAGACTGCAGCAGGTCGCTGACCAAAGGTGCGTCCTCATCCACAATCTGCTTCCGCGTAATCACGCTGGTGCTCGCTCCAAGCTGGCTTGTGGCTGCCGCCGTTCGCGTGGCCGTCACAACAATACTTTCGTGAACGGGAGCCAAAGGCAAAACGAGATGAAGGGTTTCGCCAGCCCTGGCCGTCGCCGTGGTTTTGCCGAATCCGGCAAGAAAAACCGTCAAGTTATAGGTCCCGGAGGCAAGACCTTCAAAATGGAATTGCCCCTGTTCGCCGGTCAGCGTATGCGCAACTTCTCTGCCCCCGTCGCCAAACAAGCGCACAGATGCGCCGGGAACTTCAGCCCCTTGAGGATCCGCTACTGTTCCCCGAAGGGTTGCAGCATTTCCAGCAATAGTGCTCGTCAGAAACGTAAACAGGAAAAGAAACAAAGGCCACTGGTAACGGCCTGCTTTCATAATTCCATCCTTTCTGCCCGTTCTTATAGCGGGCTTCCCGGACGGAAGGACACACGAAAAAACAGCCTGAAAAACAAAAAACCTTCCAATTCCTCACACGGAACCGGAAGGCTTCGGCAGCTCTTCCTCAGTCCTCTTTCCGTCGAAGAGTCAGTCTGAGATTCAGTTCCTGGGCAGGCTTCCTGGCTTTCGGGTCATCGCGGGACCTTCTGCCTTCCCATCCCGGACTCCAGGGACAGTGGCTTTCAGAATCGAAGATCCAACTCGCCGATTACAGTGGCGGGACCGCGGCCGGTTTTCACGGCCTTTCCTTTTATCCCCGCGTTCGCGGGGCACCACAGGAACAAAAGTTTTCAAAGAACAACGAACGGATTGACTGTAGCACCGGTGGAAGGCAGGCGTCAACCGGATTGGTGTGTATTCATCCCATCCTGGACGCAGACAGGGTTGCCTTTCTGATGTGTCGCGGTTATACTCATGGTATGAAAACCGCCGTTTCCATTCCTAATGACATCTTCGAGGTTGCAGAGCGTTTGGCCCGCCGCACCAGGAAATCACGCAGCCAGTTGTTCAGCGATGCGCTTAAGGAGTACCTCGCGCGGCACGTGCCGGACGAGATCACAGAAACAATGAACCGGGTCTGTGATGAAGTGGACGAACCGAAGGATCAGTTTGCCTCCTCCGCTTCCCACCGCATCCTGAGGCAAAGCGAGTGGTAATCTCACAGGGTGAGATCTGGTGGGCTGATCTGCCCGCTCCCGAAGGATCCGGCCCGGGGTTTCGAAGGCCGGTGGTCGTGGTGCAATCTGACTCGCTCAATCGAAGCCGAGTCGCCACGGTGGTCTGCGTGCCGTTGACGACCAACCTCAAATGGGCTTTGGCGCCTGGCAATGTGCACCTTTCGAAGCGTCTCACAGGGCTGGCGAAAGATTCCGTCGCCAACGTATCGCTGGTCGTCAGTGTTGACAGGGAATACCTCACCGAACGAGTGGGTAAGCTGCCAGCTTTAAAGCTTGAACTGGTCCTCTCAGGCATCGACATTGTTCTTGGTCGATAGCGCTGGGCGTCGCTGCCAACCCTCACTCGTGCCAGCAATCGTGTCAATGCACGCGCGAGAAGTGCTCATGGACAATCTGCCACTTGTCGCCGCTGCGGACAAACACGTGGCTGCCGCGGCCGCGGATGGCGTGCCGGGGGCGTCCTGCCCCAAGCTCCACCGTCCAGGTGAAAGTGGCCACAGCGGTATCGCCAAACACCTGGATCTGCGGCTTGACGATCGCGTATTTCATCCTGCTGCTGGCGTGCCGGTAGTAGTCAAACGTTTTGCGCATGGCCGCCCGGCCGCTGACGCGCTGCTGTTGGGTGGAAGAGAATCCCACCACCTTGGGGTGGAAGTGGGCCAGGAGGTCGCCGGTTTTGCCGGCGTTGAAATCTCGAACCAGTTCTTTCTCAATTGCCAGAATGCTTTGCTGTGCAGATGCCATGGGATACTCCTCGGTCAGAGTGTCACGCGCCGCAGCCCCAGCCTGTCATCAACACGCTCTACAAACCCATTTTAATTGATCCAGCGGTCAGGATCATCCTTTCTTTCCTGATCCCGCATAAAGACTTCAAACTTGCGCCGCAATCGCGCCCGCCGCCATTCGTCATATCGCAGTTGCATGCGACCCGAAAGCCCGCTGCCCCGCAGATAAAGGTAGGCGACCAGCATGCCGCCCAGATGCGCCAGGTGAGCAACATTGGAACCGGGCCCGCTGATCTCGCTGAAGAATTCGATGGCGCCGATGATCGCCACAAACCACTTGGCCTTGATAGGAATAACGAACCAGATAAAGATCGGCCGGTTGGGAAAGATCACCCCAAATGCCAGCAGCAGCCCGTAGATGGCTCCAGAAGCTCCGATGGTCAGCGAAAAAGGCGACCCGAAGAGCGTGGTGAGCACCACGTCAAACACTCCCGCGCCAATCCCACAGAGCAAATAAAACTTGAGGAACTCCGACTCTCCCCACATTTGTTCCAGGTCCGGCCCGAACATCCACAGCGCAAACATGTTAAAAAAGATGTGGAAAAATCCGCCGTGTAGAAACAGGTAGGTGACGAGCTGCCAAAGGTAAAGACGATGGACCACTGCGTAGGGCTGCAAACCCAGATAGACAAAAGGCGCCTGCCAGCCAAATAGTCTGAACGGCAGATAAGTCACCAGGAATACCGCCGCCGTGACAATCACCAGGGCCTTCACCATCCGCGTGAAAGGCGGGAAAAACGACATGTACGATTGAGTATAGCGAGGCATTAATTGAAGCCTACCATAAGAACGGGGCCAGAGGGAAAGGCAGTGGACCATCGCGCGACAGGCGCGTCGCAAATCACGTTTCGGAGTTTCTGGCGGCGCCCTTTGATTTCGCCACAAAGTAGAGCAGCGCAGCAAGGCCTGTAAAGATCACCAACGCGGCAAGGTCGCTCTGAGCGAAACCGGGGAACCAGCGCATGCCCAGGGCAAACGCCTGTTCCTTCTTGAACCCGACCACGGTGGCCAGCGCCAGGCCTCCCAGCGATCCGCCTGCAATCAGTCCCGAACTGAACAGGGCTCCGCTGCCGGTTTCAGATTCCGCCTGCTCTTCTTCCTTGCGCTTGCCGCGGTCCACCAGCCATTTGACCACACCGCCAGCAAAGATCGGGGCGGTGGTTGAGATCGGCAGGTAGAGCCCCACGGCGAAGGCCAGTGAATGGATGCCACACAACTCCAGAACAATCACGGTGAAGGCGCCGAACAGTACCAGGGTCCACGGCAGCTTGCGGGTGAGGATGCCGTTGATCACCACGCTCATCAGGGTCGCCTGCGGGGCGGGATAGTCCGTTGAACCAATGCCCTCCACCTTCTGGTAATCAATCTCCCTCGTGGCGGGATCGTAAAAGTAACGGCCGTCGGGAATTTTGGCCGATCCGATCACGCTGATCACTTCATACTTGTGCCCCTGGTAAGTGGTGGGGCCCTGCGACTTCATCGAGGCGGTGATGGAAACGTCGGAAATATGCAGGGGCTTCACTTTGGTCGCGCTGTTGTTCAGCAGTTGCATGGTGAGCCCCACCACAAAAACCGAGGTCATCACGCCAATTGCATAACCAAGTTCCTGCTTGCTGGGCGTGCCTCCCACCAGGAAGCCGGTTTTCAGGTCCTGCGTTGTGGCGCCCGCGCTGGCCCCGCCGATCGCAACCACTGCGCCGATGCTCAGCGCAATGGCGGAATACACGCCGCCCGTCCATCCCACCAGCAGGAAAATCAGACAGGTTCCCATCAGGGTGGCGATGGTCATTCCGGAAACCGGGTTCGAGGAACTTCCGATCAAACCCACGATCCTTGCCGACACGGTGGCAAAGAAGAAACCGAACAGGACCATCAGCAACGCCGAAACAAGGTTGCCGCTGGCGTTGGGGTTGATGTGGAACGCCAGCAGCGCCCACAGAAAACCCACCACCAGAACCCCGCCTCCGGCAATCACAGTCAGAGGGAGATCGCGGGCCGTGCGCTCCACCTTCAGGCCGGCGGCCAGCTTGCTGTTCTTGAGCTGGTAGAAGGTCGATTTGAATGAACTGATAATGGTCGGGAACGTCCTGCCCAGCGTGATGATGCCCGCCGCCGTCACCGCCCCTGCGCCGATGTAGCGGATGTAGCTGCTCCAGATCTGCGTCTCGGTCATCTGCCCGATGGGAATCGTCCCGGGATACATCACATCCGGCACGTGCGAGCCAAAGAACTGGATGATGGGAATCAGCACCAGCCAGGAGAGGACCCCGCCGGCAACCATGGTTCCCGCAACTTTCGTCCCGATGATGTAACCCACGCCCAGATATTCCGGGGTGATTTCTCCCGCAAACGTCGAGCCGGGATACCAGGCCGGGTGCCACTCCGGCGTGGCCTTCCAGAAGAACAAGCCTCCCTGCTCGCCCATCAGGAATTTGTAAACAATTCCGAGTGCCGCGCCGCCGAAAACCTTGCCGGCCTGGATGCCGCCCTTTTCGCCGGTGATCAGGACGTCCGCGCAGGCCTTGCCTTCCGGGAAGGTCAGGTTTCCGTGTTCCTTCACCACCAGCGCGTTGCGAAGCGGAACCACAAACAAAACGCCCAGCAGGCCGCCGGCCAGCGCCAGCGGGAAAATCCGCCAGTAGTCGAGCGTATAGCCCAGGAAAATCAGCGCCGGCAGCGTGAATACAGTCCCGGCCGCAATCGATTCGCCCGCCGAGCCCACGGTCTGGACGATGTTGTTTTCGAGGATGGTCGAATTCCCCAGCCACTTGAAGACCGTAATGGAAATGACCGCAACGGGGATGGAGGCGCTGACCGTCAAACCGGCGCGCAGGGCCAGGTAAACGGAGACGGCGCCAAAGATGATGCCCAGGAAGGCGCCCAGCAGAATGGCGCGCGGAGTAAATTCCGGCAGGACAACGTCTGCCGGAACGTAAGGCTTGTAAGCGGCTGCAGCGTCCAGCTTCGGCTGAGTTGTGGGTTCAGAAGCCATGCTTCCCGTTCTTTACAGCTCAGAAAGAATGTGCCTGAGGTTGGTCCTGGAGCGCCTCATACTATCCGCCGAGTTTTGCCCGAACCATCTGGTTCACCTTCTTGCCGTCAGCGTTCTTGCCCGCCAGTTTCTGCATGGCCGCCTTCATCGCCTTGCCCAAATCCTGCGGCCCGGCCGCTCCGGTTTCCTCAAGGGCCGCAGCCACAGCGGCGCCGATTTCCTCGTCACTCGCCTCGGCCGGCAGGTAGGTCTGCAGAATTTCCGTTTCCGCTTCCTCTTTGGTGGCCAGGTCCTCGCGACCACCCTTGCGGAATTGCTCCACCGAATCCCACCGCTGCTTCACCAGTGTCCGCAGCACGGCAATGGCCTGATCATCGTTGAGCGGTTTGCCGAGTTCCACCTGTTTGTTCTTGAGGGAAGTTTTGGCCATCCGCAGCACGGAGAGCTTCAGCTCTTGCCGCGCCTTCATGGCCGCCACCAGGTCCTTTTCCACTTTTTCCGCAATCGTCATCCACAAATCCTTTTCCAGGAACTCCCGGCGAATATACCACAAACACCCGCCCTTTCGCGCCTGTTCCGCAATCTCTTGAGATGAACTTCCTTGAACCCGCAATGTCCATCAACCGTTGCGGTATCCATAGCCGGGCAGAGCTTCAACTCCGCCAACGGCGAGTCCTCTTTCCGATTCGTGCAAAATGCATTGGCTATCGCTGCTCGATGGGAACGTAGCTCAGGCCGGCGGGGCCGGTGTACTCGGCGAGCGGCCGGATCAGTTTGTTGTCGGCATACTGTTCCAGAACGTGGGCGGTCCAGCCGGAGATGCGGCTGACGGCAAAGATCAGCGTGTAGAGGTCCACCGGAATCCCCAGCACGTAATAGGAAGACGCCGAATAGAAATCGACATTAGCGTTGATGCCCTTTTCGCGGATCATCAGCTCTTCGATCCGTTGCGACATCTCAAACCATTTTGTCTGGCCGGTGCTGCGGCCCAGTTCTTCAGACATCTTTTGCAGGATGGTGGCGCGAGGGTCTCGTGTGCGATAGACGCGATGGCCAAAGCCCATCACTTTCTCCTTGCGGGCCAGCAGGCCGCGAACGTAATCCTCGGCCTTGTCCACGCTGCCAATCTCCAGCAGCATGCGCATCACGCGCTCGTTGGCGCCGCCGTGCAGGGGGCCTTTCAGCGCCCCGATGGCCGAGGTGATGGCGGAGTGCATGTCCGACAGGGTTGAAGCGGTCACGCGGGCGGCAAAAGTTGATGCGTTAAAGCTGTGGTCGGCGTGCAGAATCAGGGCGATGTCAAACCAGCGGGCGTCCTGCTCACTGGGCTTTTCCCCGGTCAGCATGTAAAGGAAGTTTGCGGCGTGGCCCAGGCCGGGGTCAGGCGCCACAACCGCTTTGCCTTCCCGGATGCGCGCATAGGCGGCCACGATGGTTCCCATCTGGGCGGTCAGCCGCACCGCCTTGCGCCGGTTGGCTTCCTCTGACATGTCTTCCGACTCCGGATCGTAAAGAGAAAGCGCGGAAATAGCCGTCCGCAGCGTTTCCATGGGATGCTGGGCGGGAGGCAGGCTCTTCAGCAGGTCAAGAATTTCAGGAGCGACGGCGCGGTTTTCAGCAAACTGCTTCCTGAGTTGGTCGAGTTCCTGGCGATGGGGCAGGCGACCGTGCCACAACAGGTAAACCACTTCTTCAAAAGTGGAATTCGCGGCGAGGTCGCTGATCTCGTAGCCTCGGTAGATCAATTTCCCCTGCTGTCCGTCGATCGAACAGATCTCCGAAGTCGCAATCACAACATTTTGCAGTCCTGTTTTCACTTCCGCCATCCGAACACTTCCTCACTTTCATTTGTAAGCTTGGGCCACCCCTTGGCAGGCTGGTGCGCATTCATCATACAACGGCTGTTTAAGAACGCACAAGAACGGCGCCCCCGGCCCGGCTTCCGGCCCCTGCGCTCTTCTGATTGCAATCACCGTTCACGCCCGATATTCTGCTTGTAAGCCGGCATTATCGATTTGAGGTGCTATGAACAGCGCGCATCTTCCTGTGGGAATGGTCCTGGTTGGCGTCACGGTCGGGTTTCTGAGCCTCCGTTATTTCAGCAGACCAAAGTCCGGTGCGTTCCGGCTGTGGGGCTGGGCAGGGCTCGTGCTGCTCGCGCTTTTTGGGACCTTGCTCGTTTTCCGCGTGGGCTGGGTTTCCACCTTTTTCACTCCCTTATGCTGGACGTCTTACCTGCTGCTGGCCGATGCGGCCGTCTGCAGCTTGAAAGGTTCGTCCCGGCTTTCCGAATCGCCGCGCGAGTTCCTTCTGCTGGCACTCGTGTCCATCCCGCTCTGGCTGATCTTTGAGGCCTACAACCTACGGATGCAGAACTGGACCTACGTGGGTCTTCCGGCCAATCCCGTTCTGCGCAATTTCGGATACGCGTGGTCATTCGCCACCATCTGGCCGGCCATCTTTGAAACGGCGGACCTGCTTCAGGCGCTGGGTCTTTTCGGCCGGCCCATCCGCCCGCACGCGCCCTTCAGCCGAACCTGCCGAACCACCCTGGTCGTGGTGGGCGCACTGTTTCTCGCCGCGCCTGCGCTGGTGCCGGTGGGCATCGGGCAATATCTGTTTGCGCCGGTCTGGGTGGGGTTTGCGCTGCTGTTGGATCCCGTGAACTATGCCTGGGGAGGCCATTCGCTGCTGCGCGACCGGGAAGAGGGCGATGCGTCTCTCTTCTGGAACCTGATGGCTGCGGGTCTCGTGTGCGGCGTATTCTGGGAGTTCTGGAACTACTGGGCCGCGGCCCGGTGGCTCTACGTCTTTCCCATCCTGCAGGGGTGGAAGATTTTCGAAATGCCGCTGCCCGGTTTCCTGGGTTTTCCGGCTTTTGCGGTAGAATGCTTCGTCATGTTTGAATCGGTGAAGGTGCTGGCCAGAGGGCTCTGCCAAACTCGCCGGGGCGGTCAGGTTTCGCAGCCCTACACTTCCGCTGCAGAGTCAGAATAGAGCCATGAGCAAACGTCCACCTTTCGTTAAAGTCGCAAGCGTCACCGATGTCCCCGCGGGCTCCGTCCGGCACATCGTCGTTCACGATAAACCCATGGCGCTTTGCAACGTGGACGGGCAATTCTACGCGGTGAACGCCGTGTGCCCCCACATGGGCGGCCCTTTGGCGAACGGCCGCCTCGAGGGCTGCGTGATTGCCTGCCCGTGGCATGGCTGGACTTTCGACGTGCGGACGGGCCTGCCCGATCATCCCGGCGGACACTCCACCTCCGCCTACGAAGTCCGCGTGGAGGGCCAGGACATCCTGGTCGGCTGGCTCAAGCGGCCCGGCCAGTAAATTTTCCGGTCAGAGGGAAGGCTCTTCGCATGTCATTCCGAGCGGAACGAGGAAACTGCTTTTCGCTTAAACACGCAAAAGCAATAAGGTCTCTACTGGTTGCAGCGGTATTTGCGGTCCTGGGCACTGCGGCCGCCCGTGCCCAGGCACGTCCGCAAACCCCTGAGCCCGAACAGCTCAAGAAGGCGCAACAGGGGCTCGACCTGCTGATGAGCAGCCGAATCGGTGCGGCCATCAAAGTCTTCCGGAAAATCCAGGCGGACGCCCCGGATTCAGCGCTGGGCTATCTGATGGAAGCCGACGCCCTCTGGTGGAAGATCTATTTCGCCACCGGCAACCTCATTGACCCCGATGTGTTCGCCGTTCCTTCAAGTTCCAGGACGCCTTACGATTCGCAATTCAACCAGCTCCTTGACCAGGCCATTGCCAAAGCGAGTGCCAACATAAACGCCAACCGCGATGTGGCAAGGAATGACCTCTACAAAGGAATGGCCTACGGTCTGCGGGGGAGGCTGGCCTCGATGCGGCAAAGCAATCTCGCCGCCGCCCGGGCCGCCAAACAGATGCGGTCGTCGCTGATGGATGCCGTGCAAAAGGACCGCAACCTGGCGGACGCCTACGCGGGCCTGGGACTTTACGACTACTTTGTGGATACCCTGCCCGCCATCGTCAAGCTGCTGCGCTGGATGATCGGGCTGCCGGGCGGAAGCCGCGAGCGGGGGCTTCAGGAGGTCGAGTACGCGGCGAAAAACGGCCAATTGACAAAGGCTGAAGCCCTCTACTACCTGGCCAAGGATTATTCCCGCAGCAGCGAAAAGCAGTATACGAAATCACTGGAACTCTTCCAGCAGTTGCACAGCAAGTATCCCGGCAACGGCCTGTGGACGCTGATGGTGGGAAGCCTCGAAATCCGCATGGGACATGCCGAAGAGGGTGAAGCCCTGTATCGCCAGGTCCTGAACCAGGGGCGCGGCAAGCAATCCGTCGCGGGCAAAGCTCTCTACAAAGCCGCACGAACCGCTCTGAAGAAACGCCACCCGACCGAAAGCATCCAGTAATCACGGCTGCGTTGCTCGGTAATTTCCGTGTCAAGGCTTTGGAAGCAGGGAGCCCATTGGCTATTGCTTTAACTGTGTATCGAGGGAAGATGATTGTTCGTGTGCATGATAGGAGCTGCGGACCAGCGGCCCGGACTCCACGTGCCGGATGCCGCGCCGCAGGCCCTCCTGCTTGAGGGTTGCAAATTCTTCCGGAGTGTAGAAACGCGCCACCGGCAACTGCTCACCCGAGGGCCGCAGGTATTGCCCGATGGTAACGATATCGACCCCGACGCCTGCCAGGTCGCCGAGCACGCCGAAAAGCTCGTCCATGGTTTCGCCCAGGCCCGCCATCAGCCCGGACTTTGTGGGGATTGCGGGATCGATTTCGCGCGAGTGCTGCAGCAGCCGCAATGACCGCTCGTAACGTGAACCGCGCCGCGCCACGGGATACATCCGCGGAACGGTTTCAATGTTGTGGTTCAGGATGTCGGGCCGGGCATGGAGCACGGTTTCAAGGGCTTCGTCCGAGCCGCTGAAATCGGGAATCAGAACTTCAATCTTGCAGTCTTCAAGCCGCCGGCGCAGGGCTTCAATGGTCTGTGCAAAGAGGGTTGAGCCGCCGTCCTTCAGGTCGTCGCGGTCCACCGAAGTGACCACAACGTACTTGAGTCCCATGTTTTGGGCAGCTTCGGCCACGCGTTCCGGCTCCGCCCCATCCACCTGGCCGGCCGGGCGTCCTTTGGGCACCGCGCAAAAGCCGCAGCGGCGCGTGCAAAGCTCGCCCAGAATCATAAAGGTCGCCGTGCGGTGCTGCCAGCACTCGGCGATGTTGGGGCAGCGGGCGCTTTCGCAAACCGTGTGGAGCTCGAGGCCGCGCATCAGGCCCTTCAGCTCAAAGTAATTTTCGCCGGAAGGAACGCGCACCTTCAGCCACGAGGGCTTTCGCGCCGGACGCGAATTCACACCGATCTGAATCAGTTCCGCCATAGCCAGACTATCATTCTAGCTTGAACAACCGACCGGAACAACCGGCCCAGCTTTGCGCCTGGCGCAGAGGCGGCCTTGCGCCGCCATGTGGCGAGGTCAACTCGCCGCTACGGCCCAGTCTCCGCCGCCCGCTACTTGACCTCCAGCAGCACGCCGGCGCCCGGAGCCAGCCAGTTCATTTCTCCCGCGAACGATACAAGCTGGCCGGTGTAAGGAGAGACCAGAACGAGGTGCTGGCCCTGGTCCTTCAGGTCGATTGCGTAGCGCATGGAATATTCGAGCGACTTGTTCACAATCATCAGGAAGGGATGTCCTTTGTCGTCCTGGAATTCGCCGATCAGGTATTCGGGCGCGACGGGAGGGCTCTGAAAGTTGGTCGCCCGCACCTGCTTTACCAGCCGGCTCTTAGCGACAGGCTCCGCGCCTTCGGGCAGCGGCGCTGAATGGTAAACGCCCGTGCTGTGCAGTCTGATCAGCCACGGCGCCAGTTCGCGAATCTGATTGTTCAGCCGCCGCAGCATGTACCAGGTGGCCGTACGGTGCCCGAACTGGTCCACCGGCGCCAGCCTGAAGTTGCCGACCTTCGGCGAAAAGTAGGTGAAGTACTCGATGCCACGCCCGCCGTAAGCAATGGTGCTGTAGGCCTGCAGGCGCAGAGTGGCGTCGGTGGGTTCCATGTAACTGAAATGGCTGTTGGCAAGAATCACGTTCCAGAAGGGAATGCCCGCCTCCTGGGATGCATCCCGGAAAGTTGCCAGGTTGGTATAAAAGCGGCCCATCATCCTGCCGTTAAACAGCGAGTAGTTGTCGTAACTGAGCAGCGGCGGGTGGAAGTCCCGCACAAACTTTTCCACATAAGCTTCATAGGTGGGCGCTCCCAGTTGTGCGGCGTCAGCATAATTGGGCAGCAGGTTGACGTAAGGCCACGCTCCGGGCATGGCGCGCCGCAGCATCGCCGCCACTTCACCGAGGCCTGGCATCATCGCGGCCGGCGGCTCGTCGCGAAGCAGAAAACCCAGCGCCGCCGGATGGTTCCGAACCTCGGCAACCAGGGCGTCGATCTTTTTCTGCAGCTCCTTCCGGTCCGGCATCCCGGTCCAGTCGTAGTCGTTCGCGCGTTCGTCGTCGACAAAACATGACATCTTCGCGGCCTGCACTTTGGCGAGGTCGCCCGGAGAGCAGAAGCCCGAGATGTTCAGCCCCGCCTGCCTCATCAGGTCGAGATGGTGCGGATCGGACGGCGACTGGTCCCAGGCCATCAGGGCAAAATCCCGGGGAGAGACCTCGGGCGGCTCGACATAGCTTTGCGCCCTTGCCGGGAGCGCCGGCCCCATCAGCAGCAACACGCACCATACGATTACAAGCCGCATCTTCATTGACGCCCCCAATGCCACAAGACATGTGAAATCAAAGTCTGTATTATACCTGCTGACGGGGGTTGGGCTTGTGTAGCGCAATCCCTTGCGGCCTGCGGCTTTTAGGTGTTTTGTTTAAAGAGAAGAACCGCAGGCCCTGAAGGCCCACGCGGCAAGGGCGGATTGGGAGGCCATCATGGCATGGATCAAAACCATTGGGCCCGAGGACGCAAGCGGAGAGCTGAAGAATGAATACATGAGGGCGGTCGCCCGTGCCGGAAAAGTTTTCAACATCCTCACGCTCCAGAGCCTGAACCCTGAGACGCTTCACGCGTCGACGGGGCTCTATCTGGCCACCATGCACGCGCCGTCAGGGCTTTCGCGCGCCGAACGCGAATTGATGGCCGTCGTGGTTTCCCGGGCCAATGACTGCTTCTATTGAACGGAAGCTCACGGGGAGGATCTCCGTGCGGAAAGCGGTGACGCGAAGCTGGCCGAACAGGTGAAGCAGAACTACCTGCAGGCCAAGCTCCCGGCGCGCAGCAAAGCCCTGGCAAATTTTGCCGATCTCGTGACGCGAAAACCCGCGGCCGTCCGCCGGCAGGACGTTGACGCCCTTCGCAAGCACGGGCTCGACGACCGCGACATTCTGGACGCCGTGGAAGTCATCGCCTACTTCAATTACATCAATCGCGTGGCCGACGCCCTGGGCATCGACCCTGAACCCGAAATGCGCGCAGCGCTCGAAGACGGGAAGGAATAGGTCGTTAGGAGTACGGGGCCTTGCCAGCACACATCTTGCGAACAGTCGCAATTTGGGGCACTATGGCACACAGGAAGAGGTTTTTATGATTTTCCACGTCACGCTCGATGAGGCGGAAGACGGCTGGGTTGTAGCGGAGTGTCCCGCACTCCCCGGCTGTGTTTCGCAGGGAAAAGACGAAAAAGAAGCCCTCGAAAACATCAAAGAAGCCATTACTGCCTGGCTATGGGCCGAGGACCAGAAAGCCTCCTCAAAGCTTGCCAAAGAGCCGGGTCGCCAGCAGATCGTCGTAGCCGTTTAGCTGGATGGGCAAACTCGCCAACATCTCCGGTAAAGAAGCTGCGAAAGCCTTCCAGAAGGCGGGATGGCAAACTGTCGGCCAGGTAGGGAGCCATCTGGTCCTGGTCAAGGCGGGTGCTCGCGCTAATCTTTCTGTCCCATAACACAAAGAACTTTCGGTTGGAACTCTTCGTGCCCTCATCCGCCACTCCGGTTTGACCGTCGACGATTTCCTGGCCTTGCTTTAAAGGGGGCGCTTAACAGGCCCGCAATGGTTATGCCCTCACCACCTTCGAGGGCGGACAATAAGCGTCACAGATTCCCCGAAGCAGAGTTTTTTGCCGCGGCCGGCCGGTAGGTGCCAGGGACCGCCCGGAAGCCGATGGCCAGGCGGTTCCAGCCGTTGATGGCCACGATGGCAATCGTCAGATTCACGAGTTCCTCTTCGGTGAATTCCTTACGCGCATCCTCGTAGACTTCATCCGGAGCGTTGCTGGAACTGATCAAGGTAATCGCTTCCGTCCACGCCAGCGCTGCCCGTTCGCGCCCGGTGAAGAAGGGCGTTTCCCGCCAGGCGCTCAGCGTGTAGAGGCGCTGTTCGGTCTCGCCCGCCGCCCGGGCATCTTTGCTGTGCATGTCCAGGCAATAGGCGCAGCCGTTGATCTGCGACGCCCGCATCCTCACCAGTTCCAGCAGCGATGGCTCCAGTTTTGACGAGCGCCTGACGTAACCCTCCAGCCCCGCCATAGCCCGATAGGCGCCGGGCGCCACCTTCTTGAAATCCAACCGTGGTTCCATCGATCGCCTCCCTGGTGAGTCTACAATTTGAAGTAGCGGCGGCTGAAGTTTACCCCCGACGGAATCGGTGGCCGCCATGTGGCGAGATAAACTCGCCGCTACGCCTGAAAGACCAAACTCGAAAAAAAAGGCCGGCTGATGTGCAACCGGCCTCCTCAATATTCCGTTTTCTTCTGGTGTTTGTTTCCGCGGCGTGAATCCTGACCGCGGAAAGCCCCTGACACCTTTAATCTTCGAAGTGGCCGCTCACCCCGCGGAACCCTCGAAACGCCTGCTTGATGCCCCAGCGGATCACCCGTGAGCTGTCATAGCAGTGCGAGAGGATATAGTTGCAGGTGGAAAGGCACGTGGTCGAGCAGGTTTTCTTCATCTCGTCGAGCTGGTGGACGTCAAGCTTGTGGTTCCCCACCGTGCCCCAGTCGTAGGTGGCGGAATACATGGGGAAGCACGGCGCCAGCGTTCCCTCGGGACGGATGATCAGGTTGTTCTGCCCCGCCCGGCACGGCCACGGTTTCACCTTGCCGCGCATCAGCTTCTTCATGTCAAGCATGTGCTGCTGCGGGTTGGCCATCTTGTAGCCCTGGCGGCTTTTGTCAATCAGGTAATCCAGCAGAGCCTCCACCTTCGGGAAGTCGTCCGGGGTCAGGTAGGTGGAATTGTCGTCCAGGTGCTTAAAGTGCTCCTGCTCCATCATCGGCGCTTCATTCAGGTGATAATCGGTGGCGATGCCGTTATCGCGGGCAATCTCCGTCAGTTCCTTCACGTCGTCCTGATTGATGTGGGTGATGTTGATGTTCATCATCACTGTATAGCCGTAGTGCCGCTGCCGTTTGATCAGGTAGTCAAAGTAGGGCCGGATTTGGTTCAGCGCCTTGGGCAGTCCCGGCTTTTCCTCCACGCAATCGATCGCCAGGTTTACGATCCCGATTCCGGCGTCGCCGATGCGGTCAATCACTTCAGGACGCATCAGCCGGCCGTTGGTGGGCAGATAAACGTAAAAGTTCTTCTTGGCGGCGTAATCGGTCACCTTGTGCACAAACCCCGGCCGCAGCAGCGGCTCGCCGCCCATCAGGGCCAGCACGCGGCAGCCCGTATCGTGCAGCCAGTCAACGGACCGGCGGGCAAGCTCCTCGGTCATGCCCTTCACGTCGTTGTTGTAACTCCAGCAGTAGTGGCAGTCGACGTTGCACTTGAACTCGGTGAAAAGGTAGGCAATGATCGGCCGCAGTTCGGAAGACTTGAACCGGGACTTCACAAAGGGCAGCGCCCAGCACTTCAGGGCCCGCATGGTGTTGATCTTGTGATACTGCTTCTCGGTATAGTCCACGCCTTCAGGAAGCGGACTCTGCGGATAAACGGGTTCCGGCAGGGCCAGGCCCGGCGACTCCGAGGGTGAAGGTTTCGGCTGCAGAGGTGGGGTTGCTGTCCCGGTTCCCGGCTTCATCAACAGATCGTGCAGTTGGACATCCACGCGGACCGGGGTGGAAGCGCCCGTAGCGCGCTCCAAATCTTTAACTTCTGCCATCGAAATTTCCTTTCTTCACTTAGCGTTAGTATCCATTCGGAAGACGCTTTCGGCCACGCACCCGCAAACTCAAGAAACCAAGATGCTATTTTAAGCGAATTAATCAGGCTTTCAGCCCGGAAAATGCCAAGCTCGACATATTCGGGAAGTATACACCCGAAAGCAACTTTGGACACCCGGTTCCAACCTTATCCTGGGAAGAAGGCTCTCTGCCGCCGGGGCCAGCCCATCGGGCATTGGGCACTTTTATTAGCTGTTGCAGGGTCCCGGCCCACCCTCTTACCCCGGTGATGACCGCGGCACAACACTCATTACGATGCATACCCCAACGTTCTGGTTTCAGGGATACTGCCCCGTTAAAGCCCCCGCCACGGGTTCACATACCTTTCAGAGCTGCACTTCCCACAGGTAACTCGATCGCCGGTGGTTGTCATTTTCAGCCAGGTAAATCCGGTGTTCATCATCAATCGCGAGATCGTGTACGCGCGCGGGAGGCTCGTTCCGGGCCGGATCGCTCAAGTCCGTATACCCTTCCATCCTGTCGGTCCGCGTATCCCATCGGATCAACTGCGTATGCCCGTTCATCCCACCCGCCCCGTAAAGGACGCCGTCTTTGACCGCCAGGGCCGGAAGCCGCCCGGTGGCTGTAACGTTTGCCACTTTTTCCACTTTCCCGCTGCCCGTATCGATGCGAGCCAGCACCCCCGCCACGGTGCCCGCATAAATGGTGCGATCGCCGTCGTAGGCCATGGAATCGCAGAAGCCAAAATCGTCCCTGTGCCGGGTTGCGGCCAGAGCGCTGGCAATTCCCTCCGGGGCTGGAGGGTCGGCAAGCAACTGCTTCCGGTCGGACTTTCGTGAAAGGCCGTAATCGAACCAGACGAACCGGTCGCCCTCCGGGTGATATTTGAACAGCCGCACCGGTTCCCGGCCGACGGTTTCATCCCAGGCGCGGGTCTCGGCGCAGGTGGCCCACAGCCATCCTTCTTTATCCACAACAGCGTTGTGCGGCTGCACAAACATTGTGGCGTTGGTCAGGTAGGCAAGCAGCTTCGACTCTCCGCTGGCCAGGTTCACCCGGTACACCGCTTCGGCGGGATAAGTGAAGGCATAAACAATCTCACGCTCCCAATCCGCGGCAATGGACTGGATATAAAGATGCTTCGCGGGCACCCCCAGCAGCTGGAAAGCCCCTGTCCGCGGGTCGAACCGGACCAGCTTGCCGCCCTTCGCCTCATGCTGCTGGTCGAGGTCGTGCAAAAGCGAGGTGGCAAAATAGAGGCACCGGTCACGGGGATTCAGCAGCAGGGTCCGATGGATCTTCACATCGAACGGGTCCGCCCACTGCCCGGTGTTCATGGATTCAAACGTCCCGGCGCCCGGGTTGAACCGGTAAAGCAGATCGCCGTCCATGGAATTGAGCCCGCAGTAAAGCCTTTTCTCATACGGGTCCCAGGCCACCGTATCAAAGCTGATCCAGCCCTTGAACCACTCCGCGTTCGACGCCAGCTCCCGGTAACTCCACCGCCCGGCGATTTCCTTTTCCCATCCTTCCAGCCTGTAATCCCGCAGGATGTGGGCCTTAACACTCTGTGGACGCATAGACCGTCTCGCCTTCCAGCATCACCTTTTCAATTTCCAGCCTGTCCTCGCCCACGCGGAACAGGGCCAGATTGGCCGGCTGGCCTTCCCTGACCTCGCAGCAGGTTTCAAAGCGCTCGAGCAGCCGGGACGGATTGGCCGTAGCCGCCTGAATCGCTTCCGCCAGGGTTACGCCGGCGTAGTCCATAAAAACCTTGACGGCGCGATTCATGCTCACGGCCGAACCCGCCATGCTGTGCCGGTCCGCCATCACCACCTGCCCTGTCGGGAGAAGTTCGATATCCAGGCCCACCAGTTTGTAGCGTCCCGGGGAAAGCCCCGCCACATGGACTGCGTCGGTGATCAGCACGCAGCCGTCGATGCCCTTCATCCGATGGATCACCTGCACCAGTTCGGGAGGCAGATGGAAGCCGTCGCAAATCAAGCTGGCCGCCAGTTGGCGGAGGGCAAGCTGCGTCCAAATCGGCGTCTGGTGACGGTCAATCATCTGCGGGCAGCCGTTCCCGAGGTGGGTATTCAACTGGGCCCCTGCCCCGGCGCCCTGGTGGATCTGTTCCGGCGTCGCATCCGTGTGGCCCATGGAAACCACCAGTCCCGCCTTGCGCGCCCGGCGGATGAAGTCCAGCGCGCCCGGCAGCTCCGGAGCCAGGGTTACAATTCCAACCCGCCCTCCGGCCGCGTCTTGCAGGGCCATAAATTCATTCCAGTCGGGTGGCCGCATCACCTTCGGGTTATGCGCGCCACGCGAGCCGCCCGGCGAGATGTAGGGCCCTTCCAGGTGATAACAGGGAGCGCTCCGGGCAAAGCGCGAATCGATGCGCCGCGCTTCTTCCAGCGCCCGGAAGCATTGCAGCAGGCCTTCCTGGGTGTTGGTAATCACCGTGGGACAGAAGGTGGTCACGCCCGTTTTCCACAGCGCGGGCAGGATGTCGGGAGCCTTGTTCGGGTCAAGCCCGGCGTCGCAGAAGTCGATGCCGGCATAGCCGTTTAACTGGATATCGATCAGACCCGGGCTGACCCAGGGTTTTTCAGCGTCCAGCGGTCCCAGGATTTCGACCGAGGCGATCCGGCTTTCCTGAATCTCCAACCGGGCCAGACCCCTGTCCGGGATGTTGCCTACCAGCTCTTTTTGTTCCAATGACATAAGGTTCCATTTTCCGGAGAGCTGTTCCGCCAGGTTGCCTCGGCTGCACAGGCCGGAAGCCTCCGATCTAGGGCCCTTCCATCGAGGCAACCTTCAGCTTTCAGGGCAGCCCGGCGGATCACAAACGCCACTGATTCTAACCTATTCCAGCGGGCAAAGAGAAGGGTTGGAGTGCCAGGAAGGTCACAGCGTGGTGTGACCTGGGACACGGCAACGGGTGACAAGAGTTCTAGAATGAAAGCGTGAGGAGGCGGGGATAAGTCCGCAAAATGGGGCGAATCTTCAGCAACTCAAGGGGACAAACATCATGGTTTCTCAACTGATACCAGTATTATCTGCGCACGGGCAAGCACAGTCGGGGATTCCGGCAAAGCGGCCGCGGAAGGCGGACGAGATTTTGATGGAAGCTGTCGTGGTCCTTTTCTTCAGCCTGGGTCCGGCTCTGGGAGCGGCGATCTTTCTGATGTGGTTTGGCGGGCTGGCCTGGGGCGTGCTTTCATCGCTCTTCCGCTAGAGCCTGGCGCCGGACAAATCGGTTATTCCGTTTCATTCCGCGAGCATCCCCGGGCGTTCAATCCTGCAATGCAGGCGCGCCCTCGGACCCCTGATATTTTACCGGCATCTTCCCGGACGCCGGCGCCGGCGCCGCACCACTCAACTGCCCAAAGAGTCTTCTTAGAATGCCTAGGCGGACTTGTTACCGGTGTCTTTGGCTTCTTCGGTAACCCCTTTGAGGGCACCCTTAAACTCTCGAATCCCTTTTCCCAGCCCCTTGCCCAGTTCGGGCAATTTCCCGGGTCCAAAGATAATAAGAACGATCAGCAAAATGAAAATTAGATGAGTTGGTTCCAGCAATCCTTCCATGATGGGCCTCCCGGCAGCATATGAGTTTCCCGCCGCCAGCCTCATTATATCGCCGTCCATCGCAAAACCGAAGAGAAGGTCCCGCTTTATTTCCAGCCGTGGAAGAATCTTTTGGGGGCATTCCCAAATCTCCGCGGGCGGTGTAGCATTTCCATTCGCCTGGAGACAAAGAAATGGCATTCCCTTGGCCGCGAAAAATTCTTCTGCCGCTCTTGCTAATCGCCCTTGCCGGGCCTGCGATGGAATATCCGGCCCCCGCACCCGGGCCGGCGCCACAGGCGACCGACTCCCGCCTGCCGCCGGGATGGAAGATCTATCGCCATGCGGGAGCGCCCTTTGAATTCGCCTACCCTCAGGCCTTTCTGCTGGACGCGCATGTGAATCCCAAACTGGGTTTCATCTTCGCGCTGATGAAGAAGCCCGGCACGCCCTGGCTGGTCGACATTGATTTTCAAGACCGTGCGGAATACTCCATGGACCCGTACTCAAAAATGTCATTGGAGGAATTTGCCGTGGCGAGGGCCCAAGCGGGCTGTGACGCCGATGGGCCGGGTGGCAGCGTTACCTGCCCCGGCGTGGCGCGCAAGCAAACGTTCAGAAACCAGAACGGGCTCGAGGTTGTGGAGTTTTATCTCAACCGGGTGAATGAAGGCTACGACCCGCCCGAAATCGAAAAAAGCATCATCGGCCCGATTGAGGCGGTGCTGCTGCCCACCGGAAAATCCGGCCAGGTGCTTACCTTCAAGCACACGGACAAGGACACGAACGGTCTGGCAAGCGATGATCTATTAAGGCGGATGGCCGATCTGGTGAGTCTCGCCCAGTGAGCGCCGGCCATGCCGGGCCTAGTCGTCGGCCAGTTCGTAGCCAGCTTCAGTCCAGCCGCGCCAGCCGCCCGCCATGGAGGCGACGTCGCTGTAGCCCATTTTCTGCAGGCTTTCAGCAGCCAGCGCCGAACGGTAACCGCCGCCGCAATAGAGAACCAGCGTGGTGTTCCTGTCAGGAACCGTCTGCTCGATGTCGCGCTCAATAATTCCCTTCCCGATGTGAATGGAGCAGGGCAGGCGGCTGGCGGCCCATTCGCTCTCTTCGCGAACGTCAATCAGGCAGAACTTCCTGTCGGAATCGAGCCACTGCTTCACTTGGTGGATGTCCACTTCCTTGATCCGGCTCTTCGCGTCCTCAACAATCTTTAAGAATTGCGGTGAATGCTTCACGGTTCCTCCAAAAGCTCTATGATATACAAACGCGGCGGGCAGAGAGCAAGGCACTCACCGCCTCCAGCGCCCAGCCGTCGCAAACTTCCAGCCCTGACAGTTTGTTGAAAAGTTTCCTCCATCACGTCATCCTGAGCAAAGCGAAGGATCTGCTTTATTCATTTTCAGTCAGGTACAGCAGATGCCTCTCCCGCTTCGCGCGATCAGCATGACGGGTAGCCTTCCTCAACACCTTGCTAAATGCGTCCAAACTTCTTGATGGCTTCCTCAACGGACTTGTATTTGAAGATGAACGGATACATCGAGTGCTCGGTAAAGTCCAGCGCCTGCGCCTTCTTCAGCACCTCTTCCGCCTTGTCTCGCGGCACCACCACCACGCCGTCGGTGTCGGCGGCGATGATGTCTCCGGCCGCAACCGGCACGCCGTCGCAGTCAATCTGAATATTCGATCCGGCAAAGACATAATGATTCACCGAAGTGGAAGGAACAATTCCCCGGGCGTAAACCGGGAACTGGATCTTCTGCAGGTAGGCGGTGTCGCGCGTTCCGCCGTCGATGACCGCGCCGACAAAGCCGCGGGCCGCCATGGCCGTGCCCATGATGCCGCCCATCCCCGCGATATTGACTCCGTCTTCCACCTTCATCACGTAAACGTCGTTGGGGCCGCCATGATCAATGGCCGCCAGCATGCCGCTGAGCGCCGCGCCGCCTTTATGGTTCTCCTGCTTCTTCAGCAGCACGGTCACGGCGTAACCCACAAACTTGGCCCGGAAGACCGGCCGCATCTGGTGGCTCATATACATTTTGCGGCCGTAGAGTTCCTCCTCGGCGTCGGAAATCGAGGCGACTTCGACCTGGCGGTAATCCTGCAGCATCTGCTGCGGCGCGGTCATTTCTGCTGGGGCCGCCGCGGCGCCCGGCCGGCCGGGTTCTCCCTTGCCGCCGTTCGACATCCAGAGGAAAGCCACGCAGCCAACCAGCACAAACATTGCTACTTTCTTTAACAGGTGAGAGTGATTTTCCATTTTATTCTCCTGTTCAGATTTCTATCAGATTTCAATTCGTTGTACCTACCCGAATTCCGGGCCGAGAATGGCACAGAGCAGTTCCGGCCGCCCGGGACAAATGTTGGGTCCGCGCACCATGCGCGTGAGCGGCCGCGAAACCTGGAATCCCCGCGCCAGCAAGAGTTCCCCTGCAAAGCGGCGGTCCTTTAGCGCGTCCACAAAAACGGTTTCGCGGCTCGCGCGCCTCAGGAATTCATCCAGCAGTTCGGCGGCCGTTTTCTCGTCGCGCGCCATCCACGGCCCCAGGTGGTCAGCCAGCGTTCCGCGCCGCCCGAAAGTGTATCCGTCAATTTCGCCGTTGCGCTCCGCGGCCATGGCAAAGTCCGGATTCTCAGACGCCAGCGACCGCAGCAGAGGACTGCGATCGGCGCCAAAAACTTCACGGTCAAGTTGCAGCACGGCGTCTGCAAACGCCTGCGGCCCGGGCGTCGCTGCCGCCTGTGGCCGGGACCGCTGCAGCCGCCAGCGCTCGATTTCATATTCGTCCACAAATCCGAGCTTCTGGTAAATCGGCCGGCCCGCCGGCGTGGCGTCCAGCTTCATGGTCGCGATACCGATGGCGTCCAGGTGCTCAATGGTTTTTTGCAGCAGGCGCGTTCCGATTCCCCGCCCGCGAAATTCCGGGTCCACCAGCACCATCCCGATCCAGGCAAAACGCTGCTCGTAAACAATCGTGGCCGCCGTGCCCACCACCTTGCCTTCCACTTCCGCTGCAAAGCATCCCCGGGGGCTTGACTCGAGAAAGCACCGCCAGTCGGCCAGAGTCTGGTTCCATCCCGCCAGGCCTTTCAGCCGCATCCCGGCAGCGATGTCATCGGATGTCATGGTGCGAAGGTTCATACGTTCGGCCCACGGTATGCCCGAAGAAATGTCTGCCTACCGCGTTCACGGCTGGGGCGTCGGGGCGCTCAGCAGTTTTACAAAAAGCTGGTCGAACCTCCGCCTATCCAAGTCCATCTGAATATGCACAGGCTGCAGGCCGACTTGTGGCTTGCCCTTGTCCGTCCAGGTGAGGACGTTGCCATACCCGGCGCCTCTATCCAAATCCACATCCATGTAGAGAATTTCTTCCTTGGTGATAATGCCGGGGTCGAGCCACGCAGCGGCCGCCAGTTCGTCCCAGAGATAGTCGAAGCTCCCACCTGCGTGCGCGTACTTCGCAATATAACGCGCGCTGGGGGTGTGGCTGCGGGCAATCTCTTTCACCAGATTCGGAGTGAGGTGCGTCTTGATGGAAATATCCACCGGAGTACAGGTGATCTTCGCCCAGTGCGCCCGCAGGACGATGTGCGCCGCCTCCGGATCGAACCATAGGTTGAACTCGTGACGGGGAGTGTTTGCGAACTCCGGGTCATCTGTGTGCGGGTTCAGGCTGGCGCCCATGAAGACAAGCTCCCTGGCCAGCTTCGGGAAGCTCGGATCCATCGAGATGGCCAGAGCCAGGTTGGTCATGGGTCCACCTTCATAGATGGTCACCTCGTGCGGATACTTGTGCACCATGCGCACCAGGAAATGGGCGGCGTCTTCGCTGGAGGCTTTGGTCGTCGGGCGGGCTTCCGGCATTGGCGGCACAACATCAGGCGCATGAAACAATCGCGGCGTCCAGGCGCCCAGCCACACCACCTCGCCGTAACGCTTCTCCCACAGTTCTGCGGCTGTCTTGCGCCGCACCAGTGGATACTCTGCGCCGGGCACAACCGGGATGTCGGTACGATGGATCAGTTCCAGCAGGCGGAGAGTATGCGCCACTTCCTCATCGCGCCACTGGTCGCCTGTCACCACCGTGATTCCCAGCACGTGTGTCCAGGGCGACTGGATCATCAAAAGGATGGCTTGCTGGCCGGTACTCCCGGGCCCCGCCGCGTCTTGATCGATGATCACCATGCGTTTCCCCTGCCCCCAGCAGGCAAGGGCAGAGACCAATATCGCTCCAGCGGTCAATGCCAACAATTCCCCACGCTTCACGACGCACCTCGAGCGACGGAGTCCCGGCCTGCGGCGGAGCATTCGGCGGTGCCAGTTTCAGGGATCATAAGCCTTGGGGTCATGTTGCTCCATCTTACGCTGTTTTTCTGCTCAGGTAATAGTAAAGGACCGGCGTCACCAGCAGCGACAAAACGATGGCGATCAGGATGCCGCCGATCACGGCGATGGCCAGCGGCTGAAGCATTTGCGAGCCCGAGCCGATCGCCAGCGCCAGCGGCAGGAATCCCAGCGCCGCCGCCAGAGCCGTCATCACGATGGGACGCAACCGCCGCCGGCCCGCCTGCACAATGGCTTCTCTGGCGCCGTAGCCCGCCGCGCGAAACTTGCCTTCCGCGTCCAGAATCAGGATGCCGTTCTTGGCCACAATACCGATCACCATGATCAGCCCCATGAAGGAAGCCAGGTTGAAGGTTGCGCCGGTGACCAGCAGGGCGAACAGCACGCCGGCGGTGGAAAGCGTGGCGGAAGCGAGAATGGCGATGGGCGCGGAAAAGTTCTTGAACTCAAAAAGCAGGACCAGAAAGACAAAGAGCACCGCCAGAAACAGGACCATCACCAGGTCGCGGAACGATTTCTGCTGCGTCTGGTAGAGGCCGCCGTATTCCACGCGAATCGACGATGGAAGGTGCAGGCCCGCGACCGCCCGCTTGACGGCGGCGATGCCATGGCCCAGGTCCAGTCCTTCCAGGCGCGCCGTGACGGCGACGTAACGCTGCTGGTGGTCCTGAAGGATTTCCGTCTGGCCGGGCAGTTCAGTTATCCGCGCCAGGCTGCCCAGGCTGGCCAGTTGCCCGGTGGGGCTGATCAGCAACGTGTTGTTCATCGAACTGAGCGATGAGCGGGCCGCGTTTGGAAAGCGAATGCGAAGCGTATAAGGCCGGTCATTCACCACGGCCGGCTGCGCCGCCGGAACGCCGTCCAGCATGGCATCGGCTTCCGTCACCACATCCTGGGGCGTGAAGCCCGCGTGGGCCGCCTTCGCCAGATTCACGTGGTAAACGATGGCCGGGCCGCTGGTGGTCGAATCAATGCCGTCGGCGACATCGACGACCGGATGTTTGCCTGCCACTTGAATGTTACCGATGGCGTCCGCCACCTTGGGCGCCCAGGAGTTGAGCAGTTCGGCGTCGGGAGAGAAAAGCTCGATAAAGACCGGCTGCGGCCCGCCCGTCAGGTCGCCGATCATGTCCTGAAGTTCCTGGACGAAATCCACGCTCACGGCCGGCTCTTGCCTGGCCACCTTGGAGCGAATTTCATCCATGACCGTCCAAATGTCCCGGCGCCGGTTGGTCTTGAGCTTCACGGAAATATCGCCGGTATTCGCCTCCGTCACGGTGGCCAGGCCCAGCTGCATTCCGGTGCGGCGGGAGGTGCCTGCCACTTCGGGCACCGAGCGAATGATCTGCAGAATATGCTCCAGCATGCGGTTCGTTTCCTCGAGTGAACTGCCGGGCGGCGTCACATAATCCAGGATAAAACTTCCTTCGTCCATGGGCGGCAGCAGGTCGGAACCGATATGGCGGTAGCAGAAAAACGAGACCACGATCAGAACCGCGGCCAGAACCGCCAGCAGCCAGGGGCGATCGAGCGTGCGCCGGAACCAGTGTTCGTAAAAGCCGATCACCCGGCTGATGGTCCTGCCCATGGAGCGCTCTTCCAGCGCCATCCTCCGCCGCATTTCGATCTGCTCAGCCGTGAGTTGGGCAGTGTTTTCAGAAGTGTGATTTTCCTGCGGCGCGGATGAAGCACCCCTGGAACTTGCGTCGCCCTCGTTCCCGTCCGTCAAGTCCGCCTCGGGTTTGGGTTTTGGGTGCAGCAGGTAAAGGCACAGATTGGGAGTCCAGGTGAGCGCCAGCGTGAGGGAGGCGAAAAGCGCTACGCCCACGGTGACGGCCAGGGCGCGAAAGAAAACGCCGGTCACTCCGGTGATAGCGATCAGCGGCACAAAGACGACGATGGGCGTCAGCGTGGAGCCAATCAACGGCACGGTGAGTTCGTTCAGCGTGTGCGCCACCGCCTCATAGCGGCCTTCGCCTGCCTCACGGCGCAAGACGACGTTCTCCACCACCACAATGGCGTCGTCGATAATCAGCCCCACCGCGGCCGCGAGTCCCCCGAGCGACATCAGGTTGAAACTCTCGCCCAGCATTTTCAGCGCAATAAACGTCATCAGGATGCTGATGGGAATCACCATGCCGGCGATGAACGACGATCCCCAGTCCCGCAGGAAGAGCACCAGCACCGCCGACGCCAGGATGATGCCGATCAGGATGGCGTCCCGCACGCTCTTGATCGATTCCCCCACAATCCATGACTGGTCGTAAAAATTGTTGACCTGCACGCCCGGCGGCAGCGTTTTCTCGATCCGCTGCATTTCCGCCTTCACTTCGGTGGCCACGTGCATGGTGTTGCTGGCGCGCTGCCGGTTCAAATTGATCAGCACCGCGGGCTGCCGGTTGGCCGTCACGATGGTGTAGTTGGGCGCAACCCCTGACGAGACGCTCGCCACGTCGCGGACGTAAATGGGATTGCCGCCGGGGTCCTTCTTCACATAGATATTGGCGATTTCCGGCAGGTTCTGGACCTGGCCGCTGATCAGGTCCAGGTACAGCTTGTGGTCGCGCGTCAGCAGGCCCGGCGACTCAATCAGGTTGGAGCGGTCAACCGCGCTCAGCAGATCGGAAACCGTCACGCGGGTGGCCAGCAGCTTGGCCGGATCGGGCGTGATGTGGAATTCCGGCACCTGGGTGCCCTGGACCAGAATGCTGCCCACACCCGCCAGGCTGTTCAGCCGGGGCTTGATGCCATAAGTCGCCAGTTCCCAGAGCTCGGTCTGCGGCACCGTCTTGGAGGTCAGGCTGTAACCCAGGATGGGGAAGCTGGAAAATTCCAGGCGGTTGGTCTGGATCCGAGCCGTCGCCGGCAGGTCGGGGCGCACCCGGGCGACCGCCGCATTCACGCGTTGCAGCGTCTGGAACATGTCCACGTTCCAGTTGAAAAACAGGTCGACTTCCGCGGAGCCCCGGCTGGTGATCGATTTCACGTCCTCGATGCCCAGCACGCCGCCCACGGCTTCTTCAATGGGCCGCGTGATGGTCACCATCATCTGGTCAATGGGCATCACGCCGTTGTCAACGCCGACGATGATGCGGGGGAAATTCGTGGTCGGGAAAACCGCAATGGGGATGGTGAAGCCAAGATAGGCGCCCACCAGCGCCAGCGCGACGATCAGGAAAATGATGGGCTTGGAATCCCGCGCGAACCAGTAGGCGGAGGGCTCCTTGTCGCGCGGGCCGGTACCGGCCGGAACATCGGGGTTTGACGGGATGTGGTTTTTCATCGATGCCCTAATACTTCACCCTGGTTCCGTCGGGCAGGCCGTAGGCGCCCTGGGCCACAATCAGTTGGCCCTGCGTGAGCCCCTGGGTGATTTGTACTTTGCCGTCCTGCTCGATGCCGGTCTTGACCTTGGTCTGGTGCGCCACGCTCGCTGAGCCAATCGCCATCACGTAGGGGCCGAGGTCGGGATCGCTCAGCAGCGCCGCCCGTGGAATCACCAGCGCGTCCGGCACCTTCTTTGCCGTCACTGTCACCGTCACCGTGGAGCCCGGCTTCAGTTCGTCGCCCGGGTTGCGGGCCCGCACCCACACCTGCACCGTGGTGCTGTTGGGATCGAGCGCCGGACTCACTACCGTGACTTTTCCCGCCAGCGGTTTCGACGCGCCCGGCCCGGAAATCTCCGCCGCGTCGCCCACCTTCAGCAGCGCGGCTTCCGACGCCGGAACGCGCGCCCGCGCCACCACCTCCGACAGGCTCATCACGGTTATCAGCGGCATGCCCGCGGATGCCATATCGCCCGGGAAAAGCGGCCGGTCGGTTACCACGCCGTCAATGGGGCTGCGAATTTCAGAATAGGAAAGCTGCGCCTGGGCGTTTTCATAAGCGCCCCTGGCGGCATTCAGTTGTCCCTGGGCGCCCTTCAACTGCGCCTTCATTCCCACGGATTGCAGTTTCTCCAGTTGCTGCTCAGCGGTCTGCAACTGCGCCTGCGCCTGGGCCAGCCCAACCCGCGCCTGGTCCAGTTGCTTGCCGGCCAGGGCGCCCTGCTGGTAAAGCTTCCTGCTGTTGTCATAAAGCTTCTGGGCGGCGGCGAACGACGCCTTGGCGCTGTCCACGTTGCCCTTTGCCTGGGTAATCTGCTCCGGCAGGCTGGAGGCGGTGGTGCCCTGGTAATTGGCCTCGGCCTGTTCGTAAGCGCCTTTGGCCTGGGCGGCGGTCCCGGCCAGGTCTTTGTTTTCCAGCACCGCCAGCAATTGCCCGGCGCGCACGCGGTCTCCGCGCTCCACATAAAATTTCTGAATGGGGGCGCTGATCTTGGGCACGATGGTGGCCTGCTGAAGCGGATAGAGCACCGCCTCTGAGCTGACCTTCTGCTCGATTTCGGAGCGCTCCACCTTGACCGCCTGCACGGCAACCAGGGGCTCAGGTTCCGGCGCGGGCTTGCCGCCGCAGCCCGCCATCAGAAGTGAAACTCCCAGCGCCAGCCAAACCGTTGTCCGGTGCTGCAATCGGTGCCTTGTTTGATGTGGCATCTCTTAGAAGCTCCCCGTGAGCGTCTCGAGGCTGGCCAGGGCCACGCGGTACCGCGCCAGGCCGGCCGCGTAACCGTCGCGGGCCTGCGTCAGCGTATTCTGGGCGTTCAGCACATCCAGCACCGTGGCGTCTCCTGACTTGTAACGAAGCGTGTTCAGCCTCAGGCTCTCCGCCGCCAGGCTCGCCGAACTTTCGAGCGAGGCCAGTTCCTCCCGCGCCGTTCGCGCTTCATTATAGTAGGAATAAAGGTTCTTCAACACCTGCCGCTGCGCAAAACTCAGGTTCACCTGCGCCAGCTCCTTCTGATAGCGGGCCTGGTGCAGCTTGCTGATGTTCGCGCCCCAGTGCCACACCGGCACGTTCAGCGTGGCTGTTACAAAGAAGCCCAGGTTGGGCAGCCGGCCCGCTTCCGGAAATCCGCTGGCCACGCTGCGCAGCGCCAGGGCGTTGGCCTCGATTCCGTAATCGACGTCAAACGACAGGGTGGGCAGGAAGGCCGCCTTTGCCTGCGAAACTCCATAGCGCGACTCGCGCAGGGCCGCCATGGCGGCGCGAATTTCGGGGTTGCCGGCTTCCGCCATTTTGGTTGCTTCCGCCAGGGTGGGCAGCGGCGGAGAAGTGTTGAGGTCATCCACCACGTTGAAATTCTGGTTGAAGTCCGGGAACAGCATCACCGCCAGGGCCAGCCGGGCGTTCGACATGGCCAGGGTGGATTCCTGGAACGCCTGCTGCTGCTGGTTGTATTGGATCTGGAAGGTGATCACGTCGCTGTGCGCCACCTCGCCGCCCTGTTCCAGTTGCCGGCTGGTCTCCAGCGAACGCCGGGACTGCTCCAGGCTCTGTTGCGCCGTCGCGTACCCTCGCTCCGACGCCACCAGCGCGTAGTAGGCCTGCGTCACCACCACCTTCAGCCCGCGCTGCGCAACCTCCTGCTGCGCCCGCGCCATCTCTTCCGCCGCCGTGGCGCGCCGCAAACCGGCCAGCGTAAAGGTGTCGGCGGAAAAAGCCTGGTGAAAAACTCCCCAGGCGCGGTAGACGTGAACGCCGTCATTGGTCACGTACCGCCCGCTGGGGACGATGCCGTTACCTTGCGTCACCAAGTCCGCCATCTGGTAGTCCGCCGAGGGCAGCAGGGTTGCCCGAGCCTGGGTCACGCCGGCCCGCGCCATCTTCGAGGCCGTCACCGCCGCCTGGAACTGCGGGCTGTATTTTTGCGCGCGCTGCAGCGCGTCCTGCAGGGTGAGGGTGAGCGGCGCGCTGTTGCTGTTGTTCGCGCCGGCGGCTGCGCCGCCCTGCTGAGAGTCCGGCCCGGAGGCCAGAGTGGTGAGAAGCTGGGCGTCGGAAACTTTGGAAGTCCGCGCCGTGCTGGGTCCCTCCGCTGCAGCGGCGCGCGTGCCGGCCCCGGCCGGCAGCAGCAACAGCGCAAGTGCCGCAAGAATTCCGCAGGCCCATCGCAGGCGCGTCCAGCCAACCCAGCCCGCGCCGCACTGCTCGAATGCAGGAACCTTTGCCGATTGTTTCCGCCGTTTCGTCATTTTCCGGCCGCTGTGCATGTTCACCTCCTGGTCCGTCAATTCTCGCAGATTATTCCTGAGGACTCACGCGCTTTCCGCATGGCAGGGGTTCTCTCTGTGCTACTCACCGCCAAAGTGCTTGCACATTTTACAAACTTCTTATTCGGCGTGGCATGGGCGTCTCGCCCATGATCCCGCCTTGCGGGATTGTGGCGCCGTCGCGTATCTTCGCGTCTTGGCGTCTTTGCGCGAGCTGCTTTTGATCTTTGATGGACACATGCGGCCCCTAGGAATGATCGTCGTCTTCCAGATTGAGTACAGTCGATAGGCCCGCAGCCGATGAGACCTTTTCCCAGGCGCTGGTGCGCCAGTTGTCAGGGCGCGGCCCGGCCGGTCCCCAGGCGGGCAGGGTCATCAGCAGCCGCTCTGAAAAGCCGATCAGGTAGGGTTCATACATGGCGCGCAACTGGTTCAGCTTTTCGTCCGCGGCACGCTCTTTGCACAGGGGAGTTCCGCAGGCGCCCAGGAGGAGGCGGATTTCGATGAGCGTCGAGGGCTCAAAGCGGTCCTGGGAAACAAGCCTTGGGGGAATGGCCAGAGCCTGCGCCACATCCACCAGGGCGTGACGGCAGATGGCGAAGGTCAATTCCGCCTGCCAGCGCAGCGCGCCCTCGGTGTGGGCAATCAGCAGCGCGCAGGCGTCCAGGATGGTGGCCAGCGCCGACACCCACGACTGGTTGTTGTGCTGCGAGCGGAAGTAGCAGAGGACGGGATAGGAAAGATGACTTTCCATCAGTTCAGCCGCCCAGCTTTCCCAGGCGCGCAGGTACTGGTCCAGCGCTTCCAGGTTTTGCTGCCGGACGTGCCGCCGCAGCAGTTCCGGAGCCGTGGGCGGCGAGCCGGCGCGCGCGTCGAGCAGCGCGATGTTGGCTTCGCGGCGCGAAAACGCTCCGTAGAGCACAGGCAGATAGGAGATCACCACCGCCAGGAAAGCGAAGCCCATGCCCGCTTCGGCCACGGTCACAAAGCGCGCCAGCGGCGTGTGCGGGACCACGTCACCCAGCCCCAGCGTGAAAAAGCTGGTGCCGCTCAGGTAAAGCTGCGTTCGGAACGATTGCACCGTCGCCGGATCCCCCAGCAACGCGCCGTCGGCCCACTGCAACATTCCGAAGCTCAGAATCAGGCCGCCCGCCCACACCCCGAAAAGCATCAGCACCGAGAGCGGCCCGTAAACTCCCAGAAAACCTTCGCGCCGCTTGGCGGACTTGATGCGGCGCGCCGCGGCGAACCAGGGCGTCGAGGTGCAGCGAAAAAACGCCCGCGCCAGCCGGTAGCGCCGGGTCACCCGCCGGGGCAGAATGATGGTTTCAAAAGCGTCCCAGAGGATCGTGCCGAGAAGGACGATCCCCGCGAGACCAATGAACACCGCCACGATTGCTTCCTTTCCCCAAAAGATTCCACGACCCGGTTCTCTTAACTCTAGCAGGATGTTGAAAAAGAGTGTAGCGGCGGCTTTACGCCGCCAACCCGCATTGAAAACATCGACCTTATGGCGGGGTTAACCCGCCACTACGCCCTCTCTGCGGTATATTTCAACAGCCTGCTTGGGAGCGAACCTCGGGGAAAGCAAGCCGCCACGGGGTGGTGACTTAGTTTGCTTTGTGGCACGGGCGTCCTCGCCCGTGTTGCGGTCAAAAAACACGGCCAGGATGGCCGTGCCACAAGACGGGAACCAAACCGAGTCACCATCTGCCGCGGGGCGCCAGAATTTCACCTTGCTTGCGGTCTTGTGAGGTTTGTGGGAGGTGCGGGGTCCCGCGCTATTTCTCCCTCCCCTGTGAAAGAAACGTTCACGGGACCCTGATGTGCGGGTTTTGCTTCCGAGGGTTTTCTGCCTGTGAAGGTGCTACTTCTCCTTCACATTCAGGTTGTTTTCGACGGCTTCGGGCGGCGCGCCCTCGTGGTTGCCCAGCAGCCACTCGATCCGGTGCTCGAATGACGGCTGGCGCATTTCACCCCAGACCCGGCCCACGATTTCGCCATTCTGGATGAAGGCTGTGGCGGGCACCGCCGGTCCCAGCTTCCACCGGCTGACGTCATCGCCCGTGCCGCCCACCCAGATGGGAAAATCGATGTGATACCTGGCAATAAAGTCCCGCACTTTGCCTTCGTCACTGCGATTGTCGATGGAGACGCCGATCACCTGCACGCCGCGGCCCTTGTATTTGGCCTGCGCCTTCACCAGCATCGGCATTTCTTCATTGCACGGCCCGCACCAGGTGGCCCAAAAGTTCAGCACGATGATTTTGGCTTGCTCCTGATACGCCTGCAGGTTTTCCTTCTGCCCATTCAGGTCTCTCGCTTTCAGTTTGGGCAGCGACGAACCCACCACCACGGCGGGTGCCGTGGCAAACAACAATGCCACAACAAGCAGCGGCCGCCTGGATTCAAGAAAACGCATGGAACCTCCTTCGGAGCGCTGGGACTAACGTTACAGCCAGGTTGATCCAGTTAATGAGAATTGCATAATAGAGTGACGGACTTCCGTAGCGCCGGCATCTTGCCGGCCCTGAAAAGTGCCGCCGGGACGGCGGCGCTACAAACGAGCGTTGTCAACATATTTTGCAATCCTCAGCAGGGCCGGCAGCGGTGCGCGACGCACGTGCTCCGCCGCTGCCGGCGCGCTGCGACTGGTGTAGTGTCCAGTCATTAGCAGGACACCGTAGCGCCGCCATCTTGGCGGCATTTGCCGGCAGGATGCCGGCGCTACGGTCCGCGCAATTGTCCAGACATTTACTGGACACTACACTAGAACCGGTGCACGAAGCTGGCCAGCCACACGTAGTCGGCAAAGGCCGCATCACCGTGGCCGCCTTCTATGGTGTCGGGCACGCTTCGCGTACGGTTGCGGTACACCGCGCGCGCGATGCTGCCCGAGATCAGGTCGCTGCCATGGTGAAACAGATACTGGAAGCCGGGCTCCAGCGCAACGGCAAAGCCCGGACGGCGCCAGCCAATGTTGCTGGTGAACAGGTCGTGCGAACGCACCCCTTCGTCCCGCGGGCCGAAGGTCAATGACAGGCCCGAAATGCTCTTGAAGGAATACGAAACTCCGGCCTGCACGAGATATTCGTCTCCCGGCGAAATATACGCCTTCAGCGGATCTGACTGGCCCGAGGGCACGCCGTTCGATTCCTGCAACGTTGCCAGATAACTCCCGTTGAAATAAACCTGGACCTGCGGAGCCAGCGTCTGAAACGAGACCCAGGAAATCGGAATGCCCCACACGCCGATGCCGGGCTGGACCGAGTAGTCGGCAATGTTGTCCGTGGCAGGAGCGCCCACAGACTTGCTATAACGGTTCGCAATGTCATCCTGGCCGGTTGGCATTTCCAGGCCAATGCCAAGTTGGATGTTGTGGCTGGGATTGCCCTTGGGGTCCCACATCCAGCGGTGAACGGAGGCTGTAATGTCTCCCATGCCGGATGTTCCCTGGTCAGTGATACTTCCCCTGCTCGAGTTGAAGGCGTGCCGGCTGGCAAACTCGAATGGCACGTTGACGTCAGCGCTCCAGCGCCGGGTGATCTGGTAGGTGAGGTCGGCGGACGTCAGGTTGACGCGGTTGCGCACATTGCTGCCTTCCACCTCACGGTAAGCCTGATATTCGGATCCGACATAATGCCGGAACGAATATTGGTGCCGGTATCCGACTGTCAATTCCCATTGGCCCGGCTGGAGGTAACCACCCTGGGTGGTTGGGCCTCCCACTTGTCCGAACGAATGCGCGATAATGCAGCCCTGGCCCCAGGCACGGGGCATAAGGGTAAACGTTCCAATCAGCGCCAGCAGGCAAGGCCCCATCAGTTTCCTCGCCACGCTGCGCACACTTCCCCCTCTTTGTTGACAACCCTGCATCCCTTTCCTCCTTGCTTGAAGACTCCAGACCCACAACGCCCCCGGTCGAGAGCGCAAAGGACGAAACTACCCGTTTGTTGCCGGGCTGACCCGCTGAACTAAGCGTTCAATCAACGCCGGTCAATGTTGAATGGATGATCGCCCCGAATGATGCTGAAAAACAGTGCCCCAAGTACGTCCCGATGAGGCTACCGCCTGCGGGCTCGATGGTCAATAATCGATAGGGACGGAATGCAGGAATAAAAGGCACTACAGCGTGAACTCATTTGACCTAGTCCGGATTATTCACGGCGCAGTAGTGCCCTGTGAAAGGGCACGACTTCAGTCGTGCCGTTGAGAGCGCCTGAGAAGCTCCTATCGGAGCTTCAGCCCCTGAGCGGAAGGCGCATGGCCCCGGAACTTTCAGCGGCTAAAGCCGCCTGCCTCGAACCCCTATTACGGCACGACTGAAGTCGTGCCCCTTCTCCCCATTCACGGCAACATCCGCCCCTTCATGATTAGTCCGGGCTGGTCAATGGTCGACGGAGGGTTTACGCTCTCCCTTGAATCGGCCTTTCCCGCAGCCCTGCCACATGCTGAGGGAAAACTACGCGCGCAGCGCTCTGATCCGAACCACTACAGATGTTTGCAAAAAATAGTGACGGTTCGCAATTGTAGCGCCGCCGTCCCGGCGGCAATTTTCAAGGCCGGCAAGATGCCGGCGCTACGAAGACTCGTCACTGTATTATGCAATCCTCAATAGGTCTTGAACTGTTCGTCCACTTCCACCTGCCAGGCGCTGGCCAGGCTGTTGGTTTCGTTCGCCATGCCCACCACGGCAAACAGTTCGGCCAGCATGGCGTCGGTCATGCCGGCCTTGCGCGCCCCGGCGGTGTGCGAGGCGATGCAGTAGTTGCACTGGTTGGTGACGCTCACCGCCACGTAGATCAGCTCTTTGGTCAGGCGGTCGAGCGCGCCCTCGGACATAATCTGCTTGATGCTCTGCCAGGTGCGACGCAGGGTCGCCGGATCGTGCGCCAGCGCCTTCCAGAAGTTGTTGATCCAGTCCGTCTGGCGCGTCGCCATGATGTCGTCATAAACCGCCCGCACCTCGGGGCTCGCGTCCTTGTATTCAATCAGGCCCAGCGTTGCCATCGCGTCCTCCCTCGCCGTGAATTTGAAAACTCAATTGTAGCGCACGTGCGCCAGGCTCCAACCATGATGGACGGGCGGCGGCGCGCGGGAATGGTTTTGTAGGGGAGCCCTCGGGGCTCCCGTGAATTATGGGGCAGGTAAAAAAACGGGAGGGCCGAGCCCCATAAGCGCTAACTTAACATATTAAGCCTGCGCAACTGAGGTGCCCTCTGACGGTTTCGCTCTGCCAGATCAGCGGCGATTTCATTCCAATGATGGAGCGTCTCCTTCAGCGCCACTCGCGGC